>Ga0164243_10002521_pt1 | contig 30163 bp, 45 predicted proteins | sample OricompcompostOP_FD_108781 | JGI IMG/M metagenome (GOLD analysis project Ga0164243, IMG submission 108781) | Organic Plus compost microbial communities from Emeryville, California, USA - Original compost - Organic plus compost (OP) | ecosystem: Engineered > Solid waste > Mixed feedstock >... | reverse complement strand
GGGCGCAGCCTTCCTCGACGTGATCTCGCCTTGCGTCGCTTTCAACAACCATGCCGGCTCGACCAAGAGTTTCGATTATGTGCGCGAGCATAACGAGGCGGTGAACCGGCTGGATGTGATCCCCGCCCGCGCTCCCATTGCGGTCGATTATGCCGAAGGCACGGTGCAGATCGTCGAGCAGCATGACGGCTCGAAGCTGGCGTTGCGCAAGCTTGCTGCAGACTACGAAATCCATGACCGCTATGCGGCGATGAACTTCCTCCAGAAACATGCGTCGCAGGGCCAGATTGTCACAGGCGTTCTCTTCATTGCCGAGGAGCCGCAGGATCTGCACGCATCGCTGAAGACCGTGAAGACGCCGCTGAATGCGCTCGGCGAGAAGGAACTGTGCCCAGGCTCGGCCGCCCTCGACAGGATCAACGCCGGATTGCGATAGCGTGCGCCACCTCGCCAGCAGGTGAGCCAGCCGCTTGCGCGGACTCAAGATTTAGCCGCAGCGTCAGGCAGAAGGCAGAGCCGCCGCTGCGCAGGAACGAGGTCAGCGGCGTCGTCACCACGCGATAGCCGCGTTCGGCGAGTTGCCCGCGCAACCGGTCGCTGCAACCCGACATGACGAGATTATCACCGATACAGACCGCGTTGGCGCAAAGCTGCGTCGCATCGTGTTCAGCGATCTCGATCCGCTGTGACGCCGGCACGCGCGCGGCAATCGCAGCCCTGCCTTCGGCGGCAAAGGCCTGCGGGACATACATGATCTCCCCGCGTGGCAAAGCGCTCAGCGCCGTATCCATGTGATAGAAGCGTGGATCAACGAGTTCGAGTGCTTCGACATCGAGGCCAAAGACATCTTCGACGACTTTTGCGGCCGCATCATCCGAACGCGGACCATAACCCACCCAGAAAAGATTGCGGGTCCGGTCGAACACGCAATCGCCCGCGCCTTCCAGAGTCACGTCATCCGGAAGCGTCACGATGTCTTCGATGATCCCCCTCGCCCGCAAGCCCCGGAAGGCCGCGGCCAGATGGTTTTCCTCGGCGCGACGCTGCGGGTGGCGGAAGCGCGCCAGCAGCGCCTTGCGGTCCATCACCACCGCAGCGTTGGCGGTGAAGACGAGATCCGGCAGGCCCGGTGCCGGCGGCACGAGCTCGATCCGCGCACCGAGATCGCGCAGCGTCTTGTGCAACGCCAGCCATTGGCTGTGCGACATAGCCGCAAGCGTATGCTCGTCGCGCTCCCATTCCCTCGGATTCATCCAGGGATTGATGGAGTAAACGACCCCGAAGTGTTGGGGCCGGCACATCAGGATGTGCGGATTCTTTTTCATGCTTCCCCTCACGTCAATTGAATAGTCAGGCTGCGACCGGATGCCCGGATCGGACAATCTCATCCAAAGCCTCGGTGAAGATATCGAGCGCGATATCGAGATCGTATTTGCGGATCACCAGAGGCGGCGCGAGCCGAACCACGGTGCCGTGCGTATCCTTCGACAGCACGCCTTTCTCCAGCATGCGAAGACACACATCGCGCGCGCTGGCCTGCTTCGGGTCGATCTCCACGCCAGCCCAAAGCCCGCGTCCGCGCACCGCTTTCAGCGCCGGATTGCGGATCGCGCGCAGACGATCGAACATGTGGGTGCCAAGCGTGTGGCTGCGTTCGACGAGGCCTTCCTCATCGATCACACGCAACGCCTCGAGGCCGACGGCCGCTGCCAGAGGATTGCCGCCAAAGGTCGAACCGTGTGAGCCTGGGGTGAACACATCCATCACCTCGCGCCGCCCGACAAAGGCGGAGACCGGCATCACACCGCCGCCCAATGCCTTGCCGAGCACAATGCCGTCCGGCACGACGCCTTCATGCTGGAACGCGAACCAATACCCCGCGCGTCCAAGACCGGACTGCACTTCGTCCAAGATCAGCAAGACGCGATGCTCGTCGCAAAGCTGGCGCAGGCCGGCGAGATAACCATCCGGCGGCACGATGATGCCGCCCTCGCCCTGAATGGGTTCGATCAGGATCGCCGCCGTGTCCGGCGTGATGGCGCGCTTCATCGCGATGAGATCGCCGAACGGCACGGAGACGAAGCCCGGCGCAAACGGCCCGAAGCCGTCGCGATAATCCGGCTCCGACGAGAAGCCGACAATCGTGGTGGTGCGGCCATGGAAATTGCCGTCGGCGACGATGATCTCGGCCTGGTTATGGGGAATGCCCTTGATGTGATAGCCCCACCGCCGCGCCGCCTTGATCGCGGTTTCGACCGCTTCGGCGCCGGTATTCATCGGCAAGGCTGCATCAAGGCCGGTGCGTTCGCACAAGGCCGCAAGGAACGGACCGAGCTTGTCATTGAAATAGGCGCGTGACGGCACCGCCAGTCGCGACGCCTGCGCTTCCAGCGCCGCCATGATGCGCGGATGTCCATGACCATGGCTCGCCGCCGAATAGGCGCTCATCATATCGATGTAGCGGCGGTCGGCGTCGTCCCACAGGAACGCGCCCTTGCCGCGCGTCAGCACCACGGGCAGCGGATCATAATTGTGGGCTGAATATCGCTGCTCCAGCTCACGCGGTGATTCACAACGGCTGACTACGCGCTTTCCGGCTCTTTTCATTGGGCGCACCTCCATAAGAAAAAAATAAGTGCGCGCGGGAGCCTGTGTTGTTGAATGCAGTGAGGTTGACGACAGAAACGGCTGTGGAATCCGCCGGCCGCAACAGAAACGGCTGCAATGGTTCGTTAACTGTATGGCGGACTTAACAAAGCGACCGGATAACCGGCAAAGCGCCGTACCGGCCGCAGCGCGATGTGGCTGACGATCCGCGAGACACCGAGCGCCTTGTCATCGATCAGGTCCGCCGTCAGCGTTTCGTAGCGTCCGAGATCGGCGCAGACGAAGCGCGCGACATAATCGACATTGCCGGTGACCTCCCAGCACTCGACGACTTCTTCAATCGCCACCAGCCACTTTTCCAGGCGATCCTGCTGGCCCTGCTTCTCCAGCGCGATCTCGGCGAAGATCGTGACCGGCTTCGACAGGCGCTCCAGCGCCAGCACGGCCCTATAGCCGGCAATGATGCCGGCTGCTTCCAGGCGGCGCACCCGCTCGAGGCAAGGCCGCGCGGTGAGACCGACCGTACCCGCGAGCTTCTGAATGGTCACCCGCCCGTCACGCTGAAGCGCGGCAAGGATCTTGATATCGATACGATCGAGCGCGGGCGGACGTTTGACGGCCATGTTGACCTCGTTCGGATGCGAGGCCGGCATTGTAGGCGGTTATCGTTGCCAAGGCTTCTCCGAAACCGCGCGTTTTACCGCTTCCATGAAGCCTTCGGGCGGCGCCATCCGGATTGTCATCGGCCTGCCGGTTTCCAGTACGCTCTTGAGATTGGACAGGATCGCCGGCCAGCCAGAGCGTCCGCCGGCCATGATCTCTTCCGGCACCTCCCAGCTATGGGACTCGGTCATTGTCAGTTTGACCGCATCGCCCGCCTGCTCGATGTCGTAGGCGACGATGCATTCCGGTAACTCGCCGAAATCTTCCATGCCTTCCACGATCCATGTGCAGACGAAGCGGTGCGGCGGCGACCATTCCAGCACCTTGCCGCTGACGTGAACGCGGCCATCGGGATAGCGATAATAGAACTGACCACCGGCCTTCGGTTCGACGTCGATGGTGAAGCCGAAGAAATATTGCCGGCTGAATTCCGCCTCGGTCAGCGCTTGCCAGACTTTCTCCGGCGTCGACGCGATATAGGTGACGTAGACGGTCTTGGGCCTGAACTGGCTGATATCGGTCATGCGCTACCCCTTTGCATTGATTCACGCTACGCAAAGCCAAATGGCTTGGGCCGTCATTGCGTGCATATCGCCTCGATCTTCCGGATATCCTCTTCGCTGAAGGTGGGCTCGAGTGCTGAGCCGGTTTCCAGCATGCTCTTCAGGCTGGACAGGACCAATGGCCAGCCGCCGCTGATGCTCTCGAACACCTTGCTGTCGTCGTCGAAATCGTCGTGCGTGACGGTGAGCTTCACCTGACCTTTCACGTGGCCCTTCAGTTGCTCGAGTTCGAATAGCACGCGCGATGGCCGCTCGTGCCGCATGCTCTCGTATTCGGGATGCCATGTGTAGGACAGCCGGTGCGGCGGCTCGCAGAGCAGGACGACGCCAGAATCCATGGTCGTGTCGCCTCTCTTGAGTGCAAAAGGCGAGCCAGGCTTCCAATCGGATTCGACATGAAAGCCGAACCAGAATTGCCTGGAGATGGATGCATCCGTCAGCGCCTCAAACACCTTGTCGACTGTCGAGGCGATGTAGGTGACATAGACGAATTTCGGCTTGCGAGCGGTCATGTCTCAACTCCCTCCGCGCAGCGATTTTCAGCTTTTGCCGGGCCAGCGTTTCTGCGTCATCGGCATGGCCTTGCCGGTTTCGAGCAGCGTTTTCAGGCTTGAGAGTATGGCCGGCCAGCCCGCCGACACGCCGCGCAGCATCTCGTCATCAAGATCCTCATGTGTCACGGTCAGACGCACCTCGCCCATGAACGGCTCGATATCGAAGGTGACGCGCGATCGTTTCGCCGGATCGTCCTTCTTTTCAGGCGATGCCCAGGTCAGTACTAGGCGATGCGGCGGATTGCTTTCCAGCACCGTGCCAGCAATGCGAACGAGGCTCGCATCGTCATAGTCCTCGTGACGCCACGCCGACCCTGTCGTCCAATCCGATACGTTGCGGTGCCTTCCCCAATAATCCTTGGTCATCTCCGGATCGCGCAGCGCATTCCACACGGCCTCCGGCGTTGTCTGGATATAGGTCACATACACAAAACTCGGCTTACTCATCACGCTTCTCCAGAACGTTTTTCCAGATTTGCCTTCAGGTCGCTCAGCGCCTGCAGGCGATGACCTTCGTACTTTCCGATCCAGCGCTCCGCGATCGCGTGGATCGGCACCGGATTGAGATAGTGCAGCTTCTCGCGGCCGCGCTTCACCGTGACGACGAGATTGGCCTCCTCCAGAATCATCAGATGTTTGCTCACCGCCTGACGCGTCATGTCCTGACGTTCGCAAAGCTCGCCAAGCGTCTGCCCGTTGCGCGCACGCAAGCGATCGAGCAGCCCTCTCCGGCTTTCGTCAGCCAGTGCCTTGAACACCGGGTCGAGATTCTTCATGGCCACAATATGCAACTATTTGGTTGCATGTCAAGGCAACGAAAATGACTCGTGAAACGAGCCAATCATGGAGTTGCAGCTAGCCGGATTTGCGAGGTCGCGCGCGGCGACCGGCGTCGAGAATATGCAATCGGCGCACGGTCAAATCATCAATCTCGAGGGCGCGCACCCGTGCTTTGCCGATCACCAAACGACCGATTGCAAAGGCGCCAAGAGCGGCTACGCCAAGCGCCAGTGCACCGACAGCCAATGCCCCACCCGCCGCTGTTTTCGCAGCCAGATGTCTGGGCGGGACCGGCCGTTGTTGCAAGTGCCGCTGTGCGATGCGTGGCGCCATCGGCGCGTAACCGACGGGATCGACAAAAGTTCCAACCGCGATGAACTGTCGCGTCAGCGGTTCACGCAATTGCGGATGTAGGTCCCCGACTGCCCGGGCCTGACCCCAGCCGCACCGGCTGCATGGGTGCAACTTGTCACGCGGTTCTGGAAATTCTGTCCGGGCGGACGCGGCGGTGTGACGGCAATCGTACCCCCACGTCCCCGCACGCCGGGCACCGGCTGAGCCAGCGACCCTGGATAGGCATAGGACGGTGCCGTACCGATTGTCGGCGCGGTCCCGAGCGGTGTCAGCGGCGATTGGTACGTGGGAATGGTCGAGAAGGTTGACGAACCGCGCGCCCGGCGCGGCACCCGCTTGGCCTCTTGCTTCGGCTGTTCGCTCGGTTGCGCCTGTAGCTCCTGCTCCTGGGGCGGCGTAACCTGCTGAATGGGCTGCCGCGCACGCCGTTCGCCGGGTTCCGGAGTCATGATCGAGCGCGGATAGCCATCATCGGCGCCCGAACGCGATTGCGCCTGCGCCGCCGGAGCAGCGACGCAGAGACAAACAGCAAACAGAACAAGACCTTTGAAGCGTTTTCGCACGTTGATCATCCAGAACTTCAATCCGTGCTTTAGCAGCGGCATTGAACATGGTTCCATATAGGAACGCACGAAGGCCCTTTCAGGTCCCTGGCCCGCGACCAAACTAGCCTTCCGGTGCTTCCTCGATTGGATCGTAACGTCCGGCATCCAGCCCAAGCAGATTCCAGGTTTGCTGCATGTGCGGCGGCAACGGCGCTGTCGCATCGATCACGCCGCCACGCGGATGCGGCACCGCAATTCGCCGCGCCAGCAGATGCAGTCGGTTCTGGATACCGCCGGGCAATTCCCAATTCTCGATGTTGAAGTATTTCGGATCGCCGACAATCGGATGGCCGATATGAGCAAGCTGGACGCGCAACTGGTGGGTGCGGCCCGTCACCGGCTTCAGCGACAACCAGGCAAGCCGTGCTGCGGCCGTTTCCACCACAGCGTAATAGGTGACGGCGTGGCTCGCACCCTCCTCGCCATGCTGCGCGACACGCATGACGGAATCGTCTTCGCGCTCCTCTTTCGCAAGGAAGGTGGAGATACGACCCTGCTTCGGCTTCGGCACGCCCGGCACCAGCGCCCAGTAGATCTTGCGCGCCGAGCGCGAGCGGAATGTCTTTGCCAAAGCAGCAGCGGCGAAGCGCGATTTCGCGATCAGCAGACAGCCGGCCGTATCCTTGTCGAGCCGATGCACCAGCCGGGGACGCTGGCCATCCTTGGTGCGGATGACACCGAGCATGCCGTCGATATGCCGCGTCGTGCCCGAACCGCCCTGCACGGCGAGGCCGGCGGGCTTGTTCAGCACCATCACATCGTCGTCTTCAAACAGTGTGATGGATGTCAGGAACTGACGTGTTTCTTCATCCTTGCCGCTTTCGGGGCGCGGCTTTTCCGGATCGAGCCGTAGCGGCGGAATGCGCACCGACTGCCCGGCTTCGAGACGATCCTTGGGCTCGACGCGCTTGCCATCCACCCGCAACTGGCCTTTGCGGATGACGCGCTGAATATGGCTGAACGAAAGTCCCGAGAACCGCGCTTCGAGAAAGCGATCGACGCGCATGCCGTTCTCGTCCGGCGTCACCTCGACCGTCTGGACGGCGGCGCTGAGTTGCTCCGGTGGCTGTTGTTCGGCGACAGGACGCGGCAGTTCGAAATGTCGCTCTGAAGGTCTGCGTTCGGATTTACGATCGAAAGGTTTGCGATCCTTCGGACGGCGATCGTTTTGACGACGATCGGCATCATGACGATCGCGCCCTCTTGCGCGATCGCGATCGTGAGAGACGCGGTCTGTCGCCTTTCGATCTGATGGTTTGCGTTCCGCAAATTTGCGATCCGAGAATTTACGATCATTCGGCTTACGGGCCGGCGGTCGGCGGTCGCCAGACTCACGTTTCCAAGGCTTGCGCTCCAAAGACTCGCGCCTCGGGGCAGCATCGCCATCGGACCTCGCTTCGGCATAAGGCCGACGCTTGGTGAATTTGCGCTCCGGCCGCCGGTGTTCGCTTGCTCCGCCTTCGGACGGATGGCGGTCAGAAAACTTGCGTTCGAAACGCGGGCGTTCGGACGGCGCGCGATCAGAGACGTTTCGATCGGCAAACTTGCGTTCCGGCCGTCTGTGCTCGCTCGCTCTGCCTTCAGGCGGATGGCGATCCGAAAACTTGCGGTCAGAAGGCTTGCGTTCGTACCGCGGGCGTTCCGACGGCTCACGCTCCGAGGCGTTACGATCGGCGAACTTGCGATCCGAAAACCGACGATCTGAGTTATTGCGATCCTGGAATTTGCGACCCGCAAATTTCTGGCCGAACGATTTACGTTCCTCGGCGTGGCCATGGTCATCGGCCCTCGCGTCGCGTGCTTGCGGCCGCCCTTTGTGAGGGCGCGAGGCCTTGTGTGGTCTTGCGCCTCCCGGGTGGCGCGATTGTTTCGATGGCGGACGGCTGCGGCGTGTTGTCATGATCGCGCCTTAGCACAAAATGGCTTGCCGAAAGCGAAACTTCGATGCCTATGTGGGCTCTTCCACCTGCTGCGGAGGCACTTGCGCTCTGTGCTGCCCGGCCGCAGTTCATAAAAGCAAGCCCAAAGGTCCCGCCTCATGTCCCCAGAAGTCGCCGCGCAGATTGCCGCCATCGGCCGCGTCATCGATCCCGCCAAGACCGGTGCCATTTACGCCGCTCAGCACGACAAGGAACCCTATCCGGGCGTGACCGTCACCCGCGACATCAAATACGGACCAGCGGACCGCAATATTCTCGACGTCTTCACCGCCGAAGGCGCGACCGGCACCCGGCCGGTGCTGGTTTTCGTTCACGGCGGCGGGTTCACCGGCGGCAATAAATACACGCCGGGCTCACCCTATTACGACAATGTTCCGCTCTGGGCGGCGCGCAATGGCCTGGTCGGCGTGAACATCACTTACCGGCTGGCGCCGGAGGGCAAATGGCCGGCCGGCGCGGAAGATGTCGGCGCCGCCGTGCGCTGGGTGATCGGCACCATCGCCAGGTTCGGCGGCGATCCGTCAAAGATCATCCTGTTCGGCCACTCGGCCGGCGCCACGCATTCAGGCACCTATGCCGGCATGCGACAGTTTCATGGACCGAAGGGGCATGGTCTTGCCGGGCTGATCCTGACGTCCGGCATCTACGACATGACGACCTTCCCGCTGACCGACAACTACCGGTCCTATATCGGCGACGACGCTTCGCTCTATGCCGAGCGATCGCCGATCAACGGTCTCGACAAGCTCGATATTCCCTCGATGCTTGTCTATGCGGAACTCGACCCGGAGCCGTTCATCCCGCAATTCGAAAAGCTGGCGGCGGTGATGGCCAACGCGCCGGGCGGCAAGCCACGCACGCTGTTCCTCGACAAGCACAGCCATCTGTCGCTCGGCTATTCGATCGGCACCGGAGACACGGCGCTAACGGGGCCGATCCTCGATTTCATCAAGAGTCTGAAATAGTCAGCGGCAGCGCTTCATCTCACCGGTATTCGTCTGATCCCAGGTCACGGTCATGCGGCCGTGGCCCTTCAGATGCAGGCCAATCGGCATCACGTGCGACTTGCCTCCGCTCAAACATTGCGCCTGCAGGTAAAGCCCCTCGCCGATCCGGTACGATTTTTTGATCGTGCAGGACGCCATGTACCAGGTGACGTTGTGGTCTGTGACAACGAACGGTGTGGATGCGGCCGTGTTGCCGCTGGTCTGACAGCCCGCCGGATCAATCGACCAGCGGCCGAGGAATGGATCGTCGGCGTGAGCGTGCGCAGTCATGACGACGATGATCGCGATGCTGACAAGCCAATGACGAAACCGACGCGCGACATCAGCCCCCGTCGACATCGTCAGCCCCCGCCCTTCTCGGTCCGAAGCCGCGCCCAGTAATCCAATCGCTTGCGGATCTCGCGTTCGAAGCCACGCTCCGGCGGATCGTAGAAGGTCTGCCGCGGCAAGGCGTCCGGGAAATAATTCTGACCGGAAAACGCCTCCTGCGTGTCGTGGTCATAGGCATAGCCGCGGCCATAGCCTTCGTCCTTCATCAGCCGCGTCGGCGCATTGAGAATGTGCTTGGGCGGCAGCAGCGAACCATGCTCCTTGGCTGTCCGCATCGCCGCGCCATAGGCGGTGTAGGCAGCATTCGATTTCGGCGCGGTCGCGACATAAATCACCGCCTGCGCGATCGCGAGTTCACCTTCTGGGGACCCGAGAAAATCATAAGCATCCTTCGCGGCGTTGCAGATCACCAGCGCCTGCGGATCGGCAAGGCCAATGTCTTCGACCGCCATGCGCACGACACGCCGCGCGATATAGAGCGGATCTTCGCCGGCATCGAACATGCGCGCGAGGTAATAGAGCGCCGCATCGGGATCGGAGCCACGCACGGATTTATGCAGGGCCGAGATCAGGTTGTAATGCCCGTCCTGGCTCTTGTCGTAGATCGGCGCCCTCCGCTGCACGATATTCTGCAGCCCCGCTTCATCGAAGATTTCGCCGGGGCGCGATGCGCGCCACACCTCCTCAACCAGCGTCAGTGAGGCACGGCCGTCGCCGTCCGCCATGCGGATCAGCGAGGCACGCGCATTGGCATCGAGCGGCAGCGGCTTGTCTTCGATCTCTTCGGCCCGCGACAGAAGTTTTTCGATCGCCGCCTCATCCAGCGAACGAAACACCAGCACGCGTGCGCGAGAGAGCAATGGCGCATTCAATTCGAAGGACGGATTTTCGGTCGTGGCGCCGACAAGGACGATGGTGCCGTCTTCCATCACCGGCAGAAAGGAATCCTGCTGCGCGCGATTGAACCGGTGGATCTCGTCGACGAACAGCAGCGTGCCCTGCCCGCTCTCGCGCCGGGCGCGCGCCTGCTCGAACACCTTCTTGAGGTCGGCAACACCGGTGAAGATCGCCGAAATCTGCTCGAAATAAAGATCGGTTTCCCGCGCCAACAGGCGCGCGACCGTCGTCTTGCCGGTGCCGGGCGGTCCCCAGAACACCAGCGAGCCGAGCGAGCGAGTCTCCAGCATCCGCGTCAGTGTGCCATCGGGACCGAGCAAGTGATCCTGACCGACAACCTCGGACAGCTTTTGCGGACGCAGCCGGTCCGCCAGCGGGCGCGGCGCATTCTTGTCCAGCCCTGCTGCCGTAAAGAGATTGGGTGTGGGATTTTTGGCCATCACCATTCAGGTAGAGTGGAAACCGACAGCGACAAGACGAAATTCAGGATGGGCTATCGCAAGAACCAACAACGCGAACAGCAAAGCCAACACATTCAGAATGACGCCCAGGCCCCCGACAATGCGGTCGTCATGGCGTCGGAACATCGCACCAAAGCCAAGCCAGATTCCCAGGCACTGGAGACATGCTGCAATCAGGAAACCCGGCGTGAAAAAGGCACGCACACCAGCGGCAGCATTCACGCTCTCGGGCGAAGGATCCAGGTCTTCATAAGCCATGGCAAAAGGCCGTAACACCGTCACGACCATCCACAGCATCACACAGAACGTGCTCAGCGCGATAAGAAACGACCAGAGCCCATGGTGCATCCGCCGCACATCAGATGCAGTTTCGGGGGGTGCGGTCATCCCCCGAACTGCGCCGTCACCTGCCGGCCGTTGCGCAGGATGGTGATCTGCCACAACCGGTTCGTATCGCGCGTAACCTTCTCCAGTTCCTTGCTCGTGCCGACCTTCTTCTCGTTGATCTCCAGCACCACGTCGCCACGCTGGAAGCCAAGCCGCTGTGCCGGCGAACCACCGGCGATCTCGAGCACAACCACACCTTCCGTCGCCGGATCGAGCCGTAATTCATCCGCAAGCGCCGGCGACAGATTGCCGACCTTGGCGCCGGTCAGCGGCGAACGTGCCTTGATGACGATTTCCTCGCGCGGCCGCTCCGGCGCCGTCACCAGGGCCACAGCAACCGTCGTTTCATTGGCGCCGCGCAGCACGCCGACCTGCGCATGGCCGCCGAGCGGCCGCAGACCAAAGCGATACTCGAAGCCATTCTGATCCTCGACCGTCTGTCCGTCGATCGACACGATCACATCGCCGGATTTCAGACCGGCTCTCGCCGCCGGCGAATTGGACGAGACACTCGCCACCAGTGCACCCGAGGCGCGCTTGAGACCGAGGCCCTCCGCCAGTTCCGGCGTGATATTCTGCAGCTTGGCGCCGAGCCATGGCCGCTTGACGGCATTGCCGCCGCGCTTCGCGGAAGCCGCCACCACCTGCACCATGTTGGCGGGAATGGCAAAGCCGATGCCCTGCGAACCACCGGAGCGCGAGAAGATCGCGGTGTTGATGCCGACCAGCCGGCCGGACAGATCGACCAGCGCGCCGCCCGAATTGCCTGGATTGATCGCCGCGTCGGTCTGGATGAAGAACTGATAGTCGGTGATGCCCACTTGCGTGCGTGCCAGCGCCGACACGATGCCATGCGTCACAGTCTGGCCGACGCCGAACGGATTGCCGATCGCCAGCACGACGTCACCGACCTGCAATTCGTCCGAATTGCCAAACTCGATCGCCGGGAAACGCTCCTTGCTCGCATCCTTGACCCGCAGCACGGCGAGGTCGGTGCGCGAATCCTTCAGCACGATCTCAGCTTCAAACTCGCGCTTGTCAGCCAGCGAGACCTTCACCTCGGTCGCACCTTCGACCACATGGTTGTTGGTGATGATCAGGCCGCTTGCATCGACGATCACACCGGAGCCGAGCGAACGCTGCATCTGCTCGCGCGGGATATTGCCCGGCGCGCCGAAGAACCGGCGGAACAGCGGATCGTCAAACAGCGGATTGCGAACCTCAACCGCACGGGCGGCATAGACGTTGACGACCGAGGGGGTCGCCCGCTTCACCACCGGGGCGAACGACAATTTCAATTCCGTGCCGCTGCGCGGCACGACGCGGTCTTGCGCGTGGGCGACCGGCGAAAGGATCAAAGTGGCGAGGGCCAGGGTGCCGAGAAAGGGCTGGAGGGAGCGACGATCTGTCATGGGAAATCCCGTAGCGAATCTGCGGTCAGATATAGGCCGGAGGTTGCGTCAAGAGAAGGGCGGGCGCGTACACATGATGTTCATCGAACAGAGCGAATAATCTAACAGAAGCAACAGCTTGTGCCAGATGATAAAAGCCGTTGATCATCAGGTTCACAGGCTGGATCAGCGTCGAGGAGCCCCTTCGTGACCGAATTTCCGGGTAAAGCCACGGCCACCGCAGCGGTTATTGTCTATGTTGTCGCCTTTGTGGTCGGCGCCATCATCATGAGCTTCGAGATGCTTGGCTCGCGCTATCTGAACCCCTATTTCGGCAGCGGCATCTACACGTGGGCCTCTCTGATCTCCACTGTCCTGCTCTCCTTGACGGTCGGCTATTTCATCGGCGGCTGGCTGGCGGACCGCAACCCCTCGCCCCGGATCCTCGGCATCACCGTCCTGATCGGCTCGCTCTACATCCTCGTCCTTCCGGCCTTCTCGCAGCCGATGCTGGAAGCGGTGCTGAACGCGATCGATGACATCAAAATGGGAAGCCTCGTCTCCGCGATTGCGATCCTGTTCTTCCCGGTGACGTTCCTTGGCATGTACTCGCCATTCGCGATCCGGCTGCTGCTGAAATCGCCGACCTCGAGCGGCATGGTATCCGGCACCGTCTATGGCATCTCCACGGCGGGATCGATCGTCGGCACGCTCGGCACCACTTTTTTTCTCATTCCGACGATGGGCTCGCGGGCGATCACACTGACGCTTGGCGCGGCCGGTATTGTCGCCGCTTTGCTTCTGATCGTGCTGCCTGCCCTCGTCCGCCAGAACCGCAGCGCCGCCGCCTTGCCGCTGTTGGCGCTGCTCGCGGTCTTGGTCGGCCATGATGCGCAAGCCGATACGCTCGTCGATGAGACGCTGCGCAGCGAGCTTCTGAAAAAGCCGGACGGTCAGCTCAAGCGCATCGAAACCGAATACAATGACATTTTCATTCACAAGCGGCGCAACGAAGTGACCATGTCGTTCCAGCTCAAGGGCTGGAACTACACCGAGTCCGTGACAAACTTGCGCGACCCCGACGAACTGCCGGTCGCCTATACGCAATACATGACATTATCTGTGATCTACCCGCCGGAGCCCAAAAGCGTCCTGATGATCGGTCTCGGCGGCGGTTCAATCTCCACCTATCTCGGCCGCGCGATGCCGAATGTGCAGATCGATACGGTCGAGATCGATCCGGGGGTGATCACGGCGGCCCGCCATTACTTCGGCATCGTCGATTCCGACCGCGTGAAGTATTTCGATGCCGATGGCCGCGTCTATCTCAATCGCAGCAAAAAGAAGTACGACCTGATCCTGGTGGATGCCTTTCACGGTGGCTTTGTGCCGTTCCACCTTTTGACGAAGGAATTCTACCAGCTCCTCAAGAACCGACTGAATGCCGGCGGTGTTGCCGCCTTTAACGTCCATGACGGCTCGAAGCTCTATGCCTCGACCGTACTGACGCTGGGTGAGGTGTTCAAAAGAGTTGATCTCTATCCATCCGGCGAAGGCGAAGTCATTACGGTCGCGACCGATGCGGAGCCCTCTTTCGATACGCTGGCCCAGCGCGCTAGTGCCATGCAGGAGCAGTTCAAGTTCCGTTATGCACTGCCTGCCATGTTCGCGAAACGTATCGCCGATGTGCAGTCGCAGACGAAGCGTGGCGAGATCATCACCGACGACTTTGCCCCGGTGGATCTCTATGGTGCGATCGGCGGACCGGAGAAAAAGAAATAGCGGCGGATCGTCCTCTCCCGCCAACTGATGCACCGTCACGCGGAGCCAAACCATGAAAGCCGTCGGCTATCACAAGTCCCTTCCCATTGCGGACGCGCAATCGCTGATCGATGTCGATCTTCCTGTCCCGACGCCATCGGGACGCGATCTGCGCGTCGCCGTGAAGGCCATTTCGGTCAACCCGGTCGACACCAAGATGCGCATGCGGTCGGCTCCGGCCGAAGGCGGAACGGCCGTGCTCGGCTGGGACGTGGCCGGCATTGTCGATGCAGTCGGACCGGACGTGACGATGTTCAAGCCCGGCGACGCGGTCTGGTATGCCGGCGCGATCGACCGGCCCGGTGCGAATGCTCAATTGCATCTCGTCGATGAGCGGATCGTCGGACGCAAACCAAAGTCGCTGTCGTTCACTCAGGCTGCGGCGCTGCCGCTGACGACCATCACCGCATGGGAATTGCTATTCGACCGGCTGGCGGTGCGGCCGGGCAAATCGCCGGATAACCGTACGCTGCTGATCATCGGCGGTGCCGGTGGCGTCGGCTCGATCCTGATCCAGCTCGCTCGCCGCCTGACGGGTCTCACCGTTGTCGCGACGGCCTCACGTCCGGAAACAACGCAATGGTGTCTCGATCTCGGCGCGCATGCGGTGATCGATCACAGCAAGGCGTTGCGCGAACAGATCGACAAGCTGAAAGTCCCGCCGGTGAGCCTGGTCGCCAGCCTGACCAACACCGACAAGCATTTCGAGGCAATCGCCGATCTGATCGCACCGCAGGGTCATTTCGGCCTGATCGACGATCCAGCGACCCTGCCGGTGTCACTCCTCAAGCGCAAGAGCGTCGCGCTGCATTGGGAGTTCATGTATACGCGCAGCCTGTTCCAAACGGGCGACATGATCGCCCAGCACAATCTGCTGAACGATGTCGCCGCGCTGATCGACGACGGCGTCATCAAGACGACACTCGGCGAGGAATACGGCACGATCAACGCGGCCAATCTCAAGCGCGCGCATGCGCTGCTCGAAAGCGGCCGCGCCAAGGGCAAGATCGTGCTGGCGGGATGGGAGTGAGCTGAAATCCGGCTCAAACTTCCCCACCCCAAGCTCATTCCCGGAATGACGGATAGCGGTGAAACGAAAAAGGGCGGCTTCCGCCGCCCTGATCTCGTGTGCCGATAGAAGCCGGCCGATTACGCCGCAGCCTCTTCGCTCTTGGCCTGGACCGGCCCGGAATCCTGGCCCTTCGCATCCTCATCGCGATCGACGAACTCGATCACAGCCACCGGCGCGGAATCGCCGTAGCGGAAGCCGGCCTTGATGATGCGGGTATAGCCGCCGTTGCGCTCCTTGTAGCGCGGTCCGAGAACCTCGAAGAGCTTCTTGACCATGTCGATGTCGCGGATCTGCGAGATCGCCTGGCGGCGCGCATGCAGGTCGCCGCGCTTGCCGAGCGTGACCATCTTCTCCACGACGGGGCGAAGCTCCTTCGCCTTCGGCAGCGTGGTGATGATCTGCTCGTGCTTGATCAGCGCCGATGCCATGTTGGCGAACATCGCCTTGCGGTGTTCGGCCGTCCGGCCGAGCTTGCGATGAACCTTGCCGTGACGCATTGAATTAGTCCTTCTCTTCTCTGTGTCGCGACGGTTCGTCGGACGCTGTTCAGGTGGGCTTCCTGCGTTCGCCCAAGGGGTGAGTAGCGAATGGCGAGTAGCGAATAGTGATTGCCTCTATTCGCCACTCCCTACCCACTATTCGCTTAGTAATGATCTTCAAAACGCTTGGCGAGATCGTCGATATTCTCCGGCGGCCAGCCCGGCACTTCCATGCCGAGATGCAGGCCCATCTGCGCCAGAACTTCCTTGATCTCGTTGAGCGACTTGCGACCGAAATTCGGCGTGCGGAGCATTTCGGCTTCGGTCTTCTGAACGAGGTCGCCGATATAGACGATGTTGTCGTTCTTCAGGCAGTTGGCCGAACGCACCGACAGCTCGAGCTCGTCCACCTTCTTGAGGAAGGCCGGGTTGAAGGCGAGATCCGGGATCGACTCGGCAACGACTTCCTTGCGCGGCTCTTCGAAATTCACGAACACATTGAGCTGGTCCTGCAGAATGCGTGCGGCATAGGCCAGCGCATCCTCAGGCGACACAGCGCCGTTGGTTTCGATCTGCAGCGTCAGCTTGTCGTAATCGAGAATCTGGCCCTCGCGGGTGTTCTCGACTTTGTAGGAAACCTTCTTCACCGGCGAGTAGAGGCTGTCGACCGGGATCAGGCCGATCGGCGCATCTTCCGGGCGGTTGCGCTCGGAAGCGACATAGCCCTTGCCGGTGTTGACGGTGAACTCCATGCGGATCTCGGCACCCTCGTCGAGCGTGCAGATCGCAAGGTCCGGATTGAGGATGACGATGTCACCAACGGTCGAGATGTCGCCAGCGGTGACGACGCCCGGACCGTTCTTCTTCACCACCATGCGCTTGGGGCCTTCGCCCTGCATCTTGATGGCGATATCCTTGATGTTGAGGACGATGTCGGTCACATCCTCGCGCACGCCGGGGATCGACGAAAATTCATGCAACACGCCGTCGATGTGAACCGACTGCACGGCAGCGCCCTGCAGCGAAGACAACAAAATGCGCCGCAGCGCATTACCAAGCGTAAGACCAAAGCCGCGCTCAAGCGGTTCAGCAATCAGCGTCGCCTCGCGACGCGGATCATTGCCCGCCGACACTTGCAGCTTGTTCGGCCTGATCAGTTCCTGCCAATTTTTCTGGATCGTCACGTTTTCACCCATCGCCTTTAACGGCTCGGTCCTGTTCTGCGAAAACCCACGCCCGCCCCGTGAGAGGTGTCGGCGGCGGCAGACGAAATGCGCCCAACCGCCGGGTCGTCGTATCGCTTATACGCGGCGCCGCTTGCGCGGACGGCAGCCGTTATGCGGGATCGGCGTCACGTCGCGGATCGAGGTGATGGTGAATCCGGCCGATTGCAGCGCACGCAGCGCCGATTCACGGCCCGAACCCGGGCCCGACACTTCGACTTCCAGCGTCCGCATGCCGTGCTCTTGCGCCTTCTTGGCAGCATCTTCACTCGCGACCTGTGCCGCGTAAGGCGTCGACTTGCGCGAGCCTTTGAACCCCATCGTCCCAGCCGTCGACCAGGCAATGGTGTTGCCTTGTGCGTCGGTAATGGTGATCATGGTGTTGTTGAAGCTGGCATTCACATGCGCAATGCCGGAGACGATATTCTTGCGCTCGCGGCGGCGGACGCGCGTCACTTCCTTTGCCATTCTCGTTCCTCTCGCAGCTCCGGTTCGCGACCCGGAGCGACCAATCCGAAATTACTTCTTCTTGCCTGCAATCGCCTTGGCCGGTCCCTTACGGGTGCGGGCGTTGGTGTGCGTGCGCTGACCGCGCACCGGCAGGCCCTTGCGGTGACGCAGACCGCGGTAGCAACCGAGGTCCATGAGGCGCTTGATATTCATTGCGGTTTCGCGGCGCAGATCGCCCTCGACCGTGTAGTCGCGGTCGATCATTTCACGGATCTGCAGCACTTCGGCGTCGGTGAGCTGCGACACACGCCGTTCATACGGAATGTGTAGCTGCTGCATGATGTCATCGGCGGCCTTCTCGCCAATGCCATGAATGTACTGAAGCGCAATAACGACGCGCTTGTTCGTTGGAATATTGACACCTGCGATACGGGCCACGATCTCGCTCCATGTGCCGACAGCCGGTCAGGACTGCCGATCAACCTTTCTATTCTGTCCGTGTCTCCGGAGGGGACCGCAATAAGTTAGCACGACACCCCGCCCCCGCCTCTTTCGGGGCCCGGTATCGCGCGTACGTTCTCCCACTGAATGACGCGGTATGTACGGATTCAACGACGCTTCGTCAACCTCCGGCCGCGGCCGGAACGGGCTTTTGAAGCCCGATTCCGGGTCGAATTCCTAGACTTGACTGCCTTTCGGCGGACGGTTGCACCTTTGACCACTTTCGCGGTTTTGGTGCGTTTCGCCGCCTTTTTGGCGGTCTTTTTCTTCGCGGCGGCCTTGCGGACACCACCTTTTGAAGCCTTTTTCGCCTTCTTGGCGGTCTTGGCGGCCGTCCGCCCCTGCGTCGTTCGGGCAACCGGCTTGCGGCCAGCCGGACGCCGCCCGGCTGCGCCCCGAACCCGCCGTTTGCTGGTCACGGCAGCCTTCCGGCGCGGCTTGGCCGCGAGGAGCTGGCCAATGGCCTCGGTCACCGCGTCGATCGGCGCCATGCCGTCCGTGGCCTTGTGCAGGCCCTTCTGACGGTAATAGTGCGACAAGGGCGCCGTTTGCTGGTGATAGGCGGTCAGCCGCTTGCTCAGCGATTCGGCATTGTCATCGGCCCGCACGGGCTCGCCACGGGCCTGCATTTCGGCAATGCGCTTCTCGATCCGCTGCAGCAGGATACCATCATCGACCAACAGCTCGATCACGCCATCAAGCTTCAGGCCTTTCTTGGCCAACAGCTTATCCAGCGCCTCGGCCTGGCCGACTGTGCGCGGAAAACCGTCCAGGATGAAGCCGTTCTTGGCGTCTGCCTGATCGATCCGGTCGGCGATGATCTCGACCACCACCTCGTCCGGAACGAGCTCACCACGCGCCATGATATCTTTGGCGCGCTGTCCCACTGGCGTGCCGGCCGCGACCGCGGCCCGGAGCATGTCGCCGGTCGATAACTGCACGATTCCGTGCTTCTCGACCAACCTCTGCGCTTGAGTGCCCTTACCCGCCCCCGGCGGTCCGAGCAGGATCAACCTCATCTACGTCGCCCCCGCAACTTCGATTTCTTGATCAGGCCTTCGTACTGGTGCGCCAGCAAGTGTCCCTGAACTTGCGCGACCGTGTCCATAGTCACCGTCACCACAATCAACAGCGATGTGCCGCCAAAGTAGAACGGAACCGCGGCGTAGGAGATCAGGACTTCGGGGATAAGGCACACGATCGAAATGTAGATCGCACCGATGACCGTAATGCGCGTCAGCACATAATCGATGTATTCGGCCGTCCGCTCGCCCGGACGGATGCCCGGGATAAAGCCGCCATGCTTCTTCAGGTTGTCCGCGGTCTCGGTCGGATTGAACACGATCGCGGTGTAGAAGAAGCAGAAGAACACGATCAGCGAGATATACAGCACGAGAAACAGCGGTCGGCCGTGGCTCAACTGCGTGGTGAGCGTCTGCAACCAGCCCGGTCCCTGCCCGGCATTGAAATTCGCCACCGTGGTGGGCAGCAGAAGCAAGGATGACGCGAAAATCGGCGGGATCACGCCCGAGGTGTTGAGCTTCAGCGGCAGATGCGAGGACTGGCCCTCGAACATGCGGTTGCCGACCTGGCGCTTTGGATACTGGATCAGCAGGCGGCGCTGCGCGCGCTCCATGAACACGATGAAGGCGGTGACAACCACGGCCATCACGATGACGACCAGGATCAGGCCAGTGGACAATGCACCCTGGCGGCCGAGTTCCAGCGTGCCTGCAATGGCCGAGGGCAGCTCGGCGACGATGCCAGCCATGATGATGAGCGAAATACCGTTGCCGATGCCGCGCGAGGTGATCTGCTCGCCCAGCCACATCAGGAACATCGTGCCGCCGGTCAGCGTGATCACGGTCGAGATGCGGAACATCCAGCCCGGCTCGGTGATGACATTGCCCGCACCTTCGAGACCGATGGCGATGCCATAGGCCTGGAACACGGCCAGCAGCACGGTCAGGTAACGCGTATATTGATTGATGGTCTTGCGGCCAGCCTCGCCCTCTTTCTTCAGGGCTTCAAGCGTCGGCGACACCGTCGTCATCAGCTGGATGATGATCGAGGCCGAGATATACGGCATGATGTTCAGCGCGAAGATCGCCATGCGCTGGATGCCGCCGCCGGCGAACATGTTGAACATGCCGAGGATGCCGCCGGCCTGGGTGCGGAAAATCTGTTCCCAGGCGGACGGATCGATGCCGGGCAGCGGGATATAAGTGCCGAGCCGATAGACCAGAAGCGCGCCAAGCGTGAACCAGATGCGCTTCTTCAACTCCTCGGCTTTGCCAAGCGCCGAAAAATTGATGTTGGCTGCCAATTGCTCCGCTGCAGAGACCATGCTCGCTCCTGACCCCGTCTAACCCCGTCGCCCTGCAGGCATCATATGGGGTCGTTAGGAGGCTTTGCCTGCGCCTTTGGCCGGCTTTTCCGCCTTGGCGTCAGACTTTTTCTTGTCACCCTTGGCGGCCGGAGCCGGAGCAGCTTCGATGATCTTCGGCTTGTCGATGCCAGCCGCGAAACGGGCATTCTTGCCGCGCGGCTCCTTCGGCTCTTCCTTCGCAGGCGCCAGGACCTTCACCGACCCACCGGCCTTCTCGACCGCGGCAATGGCCGACTTCGACGCACGCCACACCACAAAATCGACCTTGGTCTTGATCTCGCCACCGCCGAGCAGCTTCACGCCATCGCGGGCGCGGCTCAGCACGCCGGCCTTTACCAACGTCTCGATGTCGATCGGGTTCTTGGCATCGAGCGTACCGGCATCGATGGCCGTCTGGATGCGGTCGAGATTGATCTCGTTCAGCGCCAGCGCGAAAGCGGTGTTACGGAACCCGCGCTTCGGGAGACGACGATGCAGCGGCATCTGGCCGCCTTCGAAGCCCTTGATCCGAACGCCGGAACGCGCGGTCTGGCCCTTGCCGCCGCGGCCACCGGTCTTGCCCTTGCCCGAGCCGATACCACGGCCGATACGGGTACGCGCCTTTGTGGAGCCCGGACGGGCAGCAATCTGATTGAGTTTCATAACTCAGTCCTCGTTTTCTTTCGTCGTCCCCGCCGGCCCGGCCGGCTGCCCACATCCAATGTCAGTCACACAAGACGTGGATGCCCGGATCACACCGGGCATGACGTATTCTGTTATTTTCCTTCGCCGACAACGCGGACCAGGTGCCCGACCTTGTCGATCATGCCACGCGTGGACGGATTGTCCGGCAATTCACGCACGCGGCCGATCTTGTTCAGACCGAGACCGATCAGCGTCTGCCGCTGGGTATAGTCTCTGCGGATCGGGCTGCCGATCTGCTCGACCTTGATGGTTTTGTTGGCTGCCATGACGTTTCAGCTTTCCAATGACCGAACCGATTACTCGGCGGTGGCTTCGACACCCTCTTCGCGGCGACGCGCCTGCAGGGTCGAGACCTTGATCGAACGACGCGCGGCAACCGACCGCGGCGAATCCTGGTTCTTCAGTGCGTCGAAGGTCGCACGCACCATGTTGTAGGGATTCGACGAGCCAAGCGACTTGGCCACAACGTCCTGCATGCCGAGCGACTCGAAAACCGCGCGCATCGGGCCGCCGGCGATGATGCCGGTACCGGCCGGAGCTGCACGCAGCTGCACCTTGCCGGCGCCGTGACGGCCATACACGTCGTGATGCAGCGTGCGGCCTTCGCGCAGCGGAACGCGGGTCAGGTTGCGCTTCGCAGCATCCGTCGCTTTGCGGATCGCTTCCGGCACTTCGCGTGCCTTGCCGTGGCCGAAACCGACCCGGCCCTTCTGATCGCCGACAACCACCAGCGCGGCAAAGCCGAAACGCCGACCGCCCTTCACCACTTTCGCGACGCGATTGATGTGAACGAGCTTGTCGATGAATTCCGACTCTTCCCGCTCACCGCGTTCGCGTTTGGGTTCACGTGCCATATCGTCTATCCCTCGGGCGCTGAAGGCCCTCTGCCTTTTGCCCGGTTAGAAATCCAGTCCGCCTTCACGCGCAGCATCGGCCAGAGCCTTGATGCGACCGTGATACATGAACCGACCGCGGTCGAAGACCACGTTCTTGATGCCCTTCTGACCAGCCCGCTCGGCGACGAGCTTGCCAACCACCTTCGCCGCTTCGATATCGGCGCCGGTCTTGCCGCTTTCGCGCTGGGCCTTTTCCATCGTCGAGGCCGAAACCAGCGTCACGCCGTTCAGGTCGTCGATCACCTGAGCATAGATATGCTTCGAGGACCGATGGACGGAAAGCCGCATACGGCCATTTGCCGCTGCCTTGACGGCCCGGCGCACCCGCGCCGCGCGGCGCTCTGTGGGAGATTTGTGTGCCATGAGCGTTACTTCTTCTTGCCTTCCTTGCGGAAGATGAATTCGTCGGAATACTTCACGCCCTTGCCCTTATAGGGCTCCGGCGGACGATAGGCGCGGATCTCGGCCGCCACCTGCCCGACCTTCTTGCGGTCGATACCGGTGATGACAATTTCGGTCGGCTTCGGCGTTGCGACCGCGATGCCTTCCGGGATCGGATAGACAACGTCGTGGCTGTAGCCGAGCGCGAGCTGCAGGTTCTTGCCCTGCACCGACGCACGATAACCGACGCCGGTGATTTCCAGCTTGCGCTCGAAACCTTGAGTCACGCCGGTGACGATGTTGTTCAGGTTCGCACGCGTGGTGCCCCACAGCGCGCGCGCCTCCTTGCTCTCGTCAGCCGGATCAACCTTGATCTCGGTCTTCTCCATCGCGACCTTCACGCGGTCATCGACGACGAGCGACAGGGTGCCTTTCGGCCCCTTCACGCTGATGGTCTTGCCCTGCACATTGGCGGTGACGCCCGACGGGACAACGACCGGTTTCTTGCCAACGCGTGACATCAGAACACCGTGCAGAGCAGTTCGCCACCGACATTGGCGTCGCGGGCCGAGTGATCGGCCATGACGCCCTTCGGGGTCGACAGGATGGAAATGCCGAGGCCATTCTTGACGCGCGGCAGGTTCTTCACCGCCACGTAGACGCGGCGGCCCGGCTTCGACACACGCGCGATCTCGCGGATCACCGGCGTGCCGTCGGAATATTTCAGCTCGATCTCGAGTTCGCTGCGGCCGTCCTGGTGCTCCACGGTCGAATAACCGCGGATGTAACCTTCGGACTTCAGCACCTCGAGCACGCGCTCGCGCAGCTTGGAGCCAGGCGAAGACACCTTCGACTTGTTGCGCTCCTGCGCATTGCGAATGCGGGTGATCAAATCGCCGATCGGATCGTTCACAGCCATGGTCCGACCCTCCTTACCAGCTCGACTTCACGAGGCCCGGAATCAGGCCCTTGTTGCCGAGTTCACGCAACGCGATACGAGACAGCTTGTGCTTGCGGTAATAGGCGCGCGGACGGCCCGTCACTTCGCAGCGGTTGCGAATACGCGTCGCCGACGAGTTGCGCGGCATTTCGGCAAGCTTCAGGGAAGCGGCAAAGCGCTCCTCCAGCGGCTTGGTCTTGTCCATGGCGATCTCTTTCAGCCGTGAACGGCGGCCGGCAAACGACTTCGTCATCTTGCGACGCCGCTTGTTCTTCTCGATCGAACTCTTCTTCGCCATTAAAGTCTCCTGACTATCCGCGTCTGAGAGGGATCAGCTCTCACTGCCGGAAGGGGAAATTCAGTGCCACGAGCAGCGCGCGCGCCTCATCATCGGTACGAGCCGTCGTGCAGATCGTGATGTCCATACCCCAGACGTCCGACACCTTGTCGTAGTCGATTTCCGGGAAAATGATGTGTTCCTTGAGGCCGAGCGAGTAATTGCCCATGCCGTCAAAGCTCTTCGGGTTCAGACCGCGGAAGTCTCGCACGCGAGGCAATGCGATATTCACGAGGCGGTCGATGAAGTCATACATGCGCGTTTTACGCAGCGTGACCTTGGCGCCGATGGCCTGGCCATCGCGCAGCTTGAACGTCGCGATCGACTTGCGCGAACGCGTGATAATCGCCTTCTGCCCTGCGATCTGCGTCAGATCGTTGGCCGCATTTTCGACCTTCTTGCGATCGTTCACACCCTCGCCGATGCCCATGTTGAGCACGACCTTGGTGAGCACAGGCACCTGCATCGGATTCGTGTAACCGAAATCCTTTGTCAGTTTGCCGCGAATGACCTCGTCGAATTGAGTCTTCAGCCGCGGAACGTAGGACTTCTGCTGCGTATCAGCCATCGATCTCAACTCCCGAACGCCGGGCAACGCGCACCTTGCGTCCGTCATTCATGATTTTGAATCCAACGCGGGTCGGCTTGCCGTCCTTGGGGTCGGCCAGCGCGATGTTCGACAGATGGATCGCGGCCTCTTTCGAGATGATGCCGCCTTCCTGCTGCGCCGTCTGCTTCTGGTGACGCTTCACCATGTTGACGCCGCGAACGAGCGCACGACCTTCGGCCGGACGCACCTCGATCACCTCGCCCGAACGGCCCTTGTCGCGGCCGGTCAGGACAATGACCTTGTCGCCTTTACGGATCTTGGCCGCCATCACAGCACCTCCGGGGCGAGCGAAATAATCTTCATGTGGTTCTTGGCGCGCAATTCGCGCGGCACCGGTCCGAAGATACGGGTGCCGACCGGCTCCTGCTGATTGTTGATCAGCACGGCCGCATTGCGGTCAAAACGGATCACGGAGCCGTCGGACCGCTTGATGTCCTTCGAAATCCGCACGACGACCGCCTTCATGACGTCGCCCTTCTTCACGCGGCCGCGCGGGATCGCCTCTTTCACCGAAACGACGATGACGTCGCCGATGGTGGCGTATTTCCGCTTCGAGCCGCCCAGAACTTTGATGCACATGACGCGGCGCGCGCCGGAATTGTCGGCAACGTCCAGGTTAGTCTGCATCTGAATCATGGGACACCCAATCCTTCATTCGCCGTGAGAAAACCTCACAGCACCTTCTTTTTCTTTTCGCCCTGGGTCACTTTCCAGCGCTTAAGCTTCGAGATCGGCTTGTGCTCCTCGATCCAGACGGTGTCGCCGACCGAGAATTCGTTGGACTCATCGTGAGCGTGGTACTTCGTGGTACGCCGGATGGTCTTCTTCAGAACCGGGTGCGTGAAACGGCGCTCGACGCTCACAATGACCGTCTTGTCCTGCTTGTCGCTCACCACGAGGCCATGCAACTGACGCTTTGGCATCTTTGACCCCTTAATCCTTCTTCGTCTTCTTCTGACGCGCGACCGTCTTCAGACGCGCGATGTCGCGGCGCACCTGGCGCACGCGCGCGGTGTTCTCAAGCTGACCGGTGGCCCGCTGGAAGCGCAGGTTGAACTGCTCTTTCTTCAGCTTCAGCACTTCGTCGTCGATCTGGTCGACAGTCATGACGCGAACGTCTGCGATCTTCATGCCGGTTACTCCGCAATGCGCGCAACGAAGCGCGTCTTGATCGGAAGCTTGGCGGCGGCCAACGTCAGCGCTTCCTTGGCGAGCTCGATCGGCACGCCGTCGATCTCGAACAGCACGCGGCCTGGCTTCACGCGGCACACCCACAATTCCGGGGAGCCCTTGCCCTTACCCATGCGGACTTCGATCGGCTTCTTCGACACCGGCACGTCCGGGAAGATGCGGATCCACACGCGGCCGGCGCGCTTCATGTGGCGCGTCAGAGCACGACGGGCGGCTTCGATCTGGCGCGCGGTGACGCGCTCCGGCTCCATCGCCTTCAAACCGAATTGGCCGAAGTCGAGCGCAGTGCCCGACGTGGCGACGCCGTGAATGCGTCCCTTGAAGGCCTTGCGAAACTTGGTGCGCTTTGGTTGCAGCATGACGTTGACTCGTTATTCGGCGGCCACTTCGCGGCGCGGGCGGCCAGCCTCGCCTTCATTCATTCTCTTATCCTGCGCCATCGAGTCGTGCTCGAGGATCTCACCCTTGAAGATCCAGACCTTCACGCCGCAGGTGCCGTAAGTCGTGAAAGCGGTCGCAACGCCGTAATCGACATCGGCGCGCAGTGTGTGCAGCGGCACACGGCCTTCACGATACCATTCAAGACGAGCGATTTCGGCGCCGCCCAAACGGCCCGAGCAGTTGATGCGGATGCCTTCGGCACCGAGGCGCATCGCCGTCTGCACGGCCCGCTTCATCGCACGGCGGAAGGCCACGCGACGTTCGAGCTGCTGGGCGATCGATTCCGCGACCAGCTGGGCATCGAGTTCCGGCTTGCGGATTTCGACGATGTTGATGACCACATCGCTCGAGGTCAGCTTCGCAACCGACTTGCGCAGCTTCTCGATATCCGAGCCCTTCTTGCCGATCACGACACCCGGACGCGCCGAGTAGATCGTCACGCGGCACTTCTTGTGCGGACGCTCGATCACGATCTTCGCCACGGCGGCCTGCTTGAGCTGCTTCATCAGCTCCTTGCGGATCGCCATGTCCTCGTGCAGCAGCGTGCCGTACTCGTTCTTGCCGGCGAACCAGCGCGAGTCCCAGGTCCGGTTGATGCCGAGGCGCAGCCCGATCGGATTGATCTTCTGACCCATCCTAACTCTCCTTAAGCAGCCTTGGCCTCGACCTGACGAACGACGATCGTCAGATGCGAGAACGGCTTCAAAATCTTGCCCGAACGGCCACGTCCGCGCGGCGACCAGCGCTTCATCACGAGACCCTTGCCGACATGAGCCTGGGCGACGATCAGATCGTCGACGTCGAGGTCGTGATTGTTCTCGGCATTGGCGATCGCCGATTCCAGGCACTTCTTCACGTCGATCGCGATCCGCTTGCGCGAGAACTGCAGATCGTTGAGTGCAGTTGCGACCTTCTTGCCGCGGATCAACTGCGCGACGAGATTGAGCTTCTGCGGCGACACCCGGATGTTGCGGGCGACGGCCTTGGCCTCGTTATCGGGAAGCGTGCGTTCGCGCGCTGTCTTGCCCATGACCCTATCCTCTCAAGCTCTAAGCACGCTTGGCCTTGCGGTCCGAAGCATGGCCGTGGAACGTCCGCGTCGGCGAGAACTCGCCGAACTTGTGACCGACCATTTCCTCGGACACCTGCACGGGCACGTGCTTCTGGCCGTTGTAAACACCGAAAGTCAGGCCCACGAATTGCGGCAGGATCGTCGAACGCCGGCTCCAGATCTTGATGACCTCGTGCCGTCCCGACGAACGCGTCTTCTCTGCCTTCTTCAGCAGATAGCCGTCGACAAATGGACCTTTCCAGACCGAGCGCGCCATGACGGTCGTTCCTTACTTCTTCTTTTTCCGAGCGTGGCGGCTCGAAACGATGAATTTCGTGGTGGACTTGTTGGTACGGGTCTTCTTGCCCTTGGTCGGGAAGCCCCATGGCGTGACCGGATGACGGCCACCCGAGGTGCGACCTTCACCACCACCATGCGGGTGATCGACCGGGTTCATGGTGACGCCGCGGTTATGCGGACGACGGCCCAACCAACGCGTACGGCCGGCCTTGCCGATCGACGTGTTCATGTGGTCGGGGTTCGACACCGCACCGATGGTCGCCATGCAGCGGCCATGCACGAGACGCTGCTCGCCCGAGTTCAGGCGCAAGATCACGTAGTCACCGTCGCGGCCGACGATCTGGGCATACGAGCCGGCCGAACGCGCGATCTGCCCCCCCTTGCCGATCTTCAGCTCGACATTATGCACGATCGTGCCAACCGGGATATTTCCGGCCGGCATCGCATTGCCCGGCTTCACGTCGACATATTCGCCCGAGATCACGGTATCGCCGACAGCCAAGCGCTGTGCTGCCAGGATATAGGCGAGCTCGCCGTCGTCATATTTCACCAGCGCAATGAACGCCGTGCGGTTCGGGTCGTATTCGAGCCGCTCCACCTTCGCCGCAACGTCGGCCTTGCGACGCTTGAAGTCGATGATGCGATAGGCCTGCTTGTGACCGCCGCCACGAAAACGGGTCGTGATGCGACCATTGTTGTTGCGACCGCCGGTCGAGTTCTTGCCTTCGGTCAGCGTCTTGACCGGCGAACCCTTGTAAAGACCCGAACGATCGACCAGCACCAATTGGCGCTGGCTCGGCGTGGTCGGCTTGTATTTCTTCAGTGCCATGCCACGTTCCTCACAGACCCGTCGTCACGTCGATGCGATGGCCCTCTTCGAGGGTCACGACCGCACGCTTGCTCGACGATTGAACGCCAAGCATTCCCTTGAACACCTTCAGCTTGCCCTTACGGACGAGCGTATTGACGGCTTTCACCTTAACGTCAAAGAGCTTCTCTACAGCATCCTTGATCTGCGGCTTGGTCGCATTGCCGCGAACCTTGAATACAACCTTGTTGTATTCGGAGGCCGCAGTCGACTTTTCAGTGATCACCGGAGACAGGATCACATCGTAATGGCGCGGATCTTTCGTGCTCATTTGAAGCGCGCCTCCAGCGCATCAAGTGCCGCCTTGGTCAGCACCAGCTTTCCGTGGCGAAGAATGTCGTAGACGTTGATGCCCTGGATCGGCAGCACGTCGACATGCGGAATGTTGCGGGCAGCGTTCCGGAAGTTCGTATCGATCTCGGCGCCGTCGATGATCAGCGCGTTGACGATGTCGAGCTTCGAGAAGCGTTCCGTCAAAGCTTTGGTCTTCGGCTCGGCCAGGCTCGCCTTGTCGAGCACGATCAGACCGCCGTCCTTGGCCTTCGCCGACAGAGCGTGCTTGAGCGCGAGCGCCCGCACCTTCTTCGGCAGACCGATTTCGTGGCTACGCACGACCGGACCGAACGAACGGCCACCGCCGCGGAACAGGTTCACGCGGTGCGAACCATGGCGGGCGCCGCCGGTGCCCTTCTGCGCCGCCAGCTTCTTGCCGGTACGGGCAATCTCACCGCGGGTCTTGACCTTGTGCGTGCCGGCGCGGCGCTTGGCGAGCTGCCACACGACGCAACGGTGAATGAGATCAGCGCGCGGCTCGAGGCCGAAGATCTCCTTATTGAGCGTGACGGCACCAGCATCGTTGCCGTCGAGCGAGAGCATCTTGAATTCCATCACGCGCCCTCTTTCGTCTCGGCTTCAGCAGCCGGTTCGGCCGGCGTCTCAGCGGCACCGTTCGCAGCACCCACCTCGCGGAACTTGCCAGGCTTCGCCGCTTCCTTCGGCAGCGCCTTCTTCACGGCGTCGCGCACCGTGATCCAGCCACCCTTCGAGCCAGGGACAGCACCCTCAACCAGAATGAGGCCGCGCTCGATGTCGGTCTGCACGACCTTGAGGTTGAGCGTGGTCACGCGCTCGACACCCATATGGCCAGGCATCTTCTTGTTCTTGAAGGTCTTTCCCGGATCCTGACGGCCACCGGTCGAACCGATCGAACGGTGCGAGATCGACACACCGTGCGAGGCGCGAAGACCGCCGAAATTCCAGCGCTTCATACCGCCGGCAAAACCCTTACCGATCGAGGTGCCGGTGACGTCGACATACTGACCGACCACGAAGTGATCAGCCGTGATCTCGGCGCCGACCGGGATCACCGAGTCATCGCTGACGCGGAATTCCACGATCTTGCTCTTGGGTTCGACCTTGGCGATGGCGAAATTGCCGCGTTCGGCCTTCGTCACGTTCTTGACCTTACGGCTGCCGGCGCCGAGTTGCAGCGCGACATAACCGTTCTTGTCCTTCGTGCGATGGCCGACGACCTGACAACCTGCGAGCTCCAGCACCGTCACCGGTACGTGCTCGCCGGCCTCAGTGAAGACCCGCGTCATTCCGACCTTCTTTGCGACCACTCCGGTGCGCATGGCTTCGTTTCCTTATGCCGACTCAGAGTTTGATCTCGACGTCGACGCCTGCGGCGAGGTCGAGCTTCATCAGCGCGTCCACCGTCTGGGGCGTCGGATCGACGATGTCCAAAAGACGCTTGTGCGTGCGCATTTCGAACTGTTCGCGGCTCTTCTTGTCGATGTGAGGCGAGCGGTTCACCGTGAACTTCTCGATCTTGGTCGGCAGCGGAATCGGTCCACGCACCTGCGCACCTGTGCGCTTGGCGGTGTTGACGATCTCGCGCGTCGACGCATCGAGGATGCGGTGATCGAACGCCTTGAGCCGGATCCGGATATTCTGGCCGTTCATTATCGTTTCTCTCTGAACTGTCGTC
>Ga0164243_10002520_pt1 | contig 30163 bp, 30 predicted proteins | sample OricompcompostOP_FD_108781 | JGI IMG/M metagenome (GOLD analysis project Ga0164243, IMG submission 108781) | Organic Plus compost microbial communities from Emeryville, California, USA - Original compost - Organic plus compost (OP) | ecosystem: Engineered > Solid waste > Mixed feedstock >... | reverse complement strand
CGGCCCACCCGGCCAGCCGCATCGACGAACTGCTGCCGCACCGCTGGTCGCCTTCCGCTTGAGGGCTGTCACCGGCGACGCACTGGCGGTCAAGGTGACTTCGCCGGACGCATACGGCTCTCTGGACCCTTTTCACTCCCGATCCGGCTCGCCTGCCACAGGTGTGCGTGCAACTGGCCTCGCTGAGCGATTACGAAGCCCTGGTCAACGTCAATACGGAGCTGCAAGCATGAGCGGCGAACTCGACTCCACGCGCCTGACGCTGCTGCTCAACGAACTGCGGCTGCCCGCGCTCAAGCAGATGTGGCCGACCTTCGCCGAGCGTTCCGACAAGGAAGGATGGCCCGCCGCCCGGTTGCTCACGGCTTTGGCCGAGCACGAGCTTGCCGAGCGCGATCGGCGTCGCATCGAGCGCCATCTCGCCGAGGCCAAGCTCCTGCCCGGCAAGACCCTGGAGAGCTTCGACTTCGACGCGGTGCCGATGGTGTCTAAAGCGCAGGTGGCCGCACTATGCGCTGGCGACACGTGGCTTCGCAATGGCGCCAATCTGATCCTCATGGGACCACCTGGCGGCGGCAAGAGCCACTTGTCGTCCGCCATCGGCCTGGCGCTGCTCGGGAAGGGCTGGCGAGTGCTGTTCACCCGCACCTCCGACCTCGTGCAGCGACTGCAAGTCGCCCGCCGCGAGCTCTCTCTGGAAGCGGCGATCAACCGCCTCGATCACTTCCATCTGCTCGTGCTCGATGACTTCGCCTATGTCACCAAGGACCAGGCCGAGACCTCCGTCCTCTTCGAGCTGATCAGCGCTCGCTATGAGCGCCGCTCCCTGCTCATCACCGCCAACCAGCCCTTCGGCGAATGGAACAAGGTCTTCCCCGACCCAGCCATGACCCTGGCGGCTGTCGATCGCCTCGTGCATCACTCCACGATCTTCGAGCTCAACGTCGAGAGCTACCGCAGGCGTACCGCAATGCAGCGCAAGCAGCACGGACCAGGGCGTCCCGCAAGCTTCGCGACGCCGAGGAATGTCGGAGTCCCAACGTCGCGCGACAATCAGCCTGCGCCCTGACCCTTGCCAGCGTCAATCAACGCCGGCATCATCCCCCGGCCGCGACAATTCTTCTCATCTTGTTTGTCGCGCGCCTATCACCCAGATCGTCGCGCCATAGCCTTCGCATCTCCGGCGGCCGGCCACGGATGTCCTTCTCGATGGCATACAGGGCCTGGATGCGCCGCAGCGCCTGGGCCGCCAGCCCCGTCTCATCCCTGCGCTCGCGGTACAGGTCCCACCAGGGTCGCCTGGCATGGGCCCAGCACGCCGCTTCCGTCACCCGGCCACTGTCGTACACGCCGCCCCAGCCCGAGTAGGCGTCAGCTTGCAAGATGCCGGCGAAGCTCTTCAGGTGCCGCCTCGGATGCTCGCCCTTGCGGTCCGGCGTGTAGCGGTACCAGGCCGCCGGCGGCGCCGTATTGCCGGCGGGCCGGTCATCGCGCACGTACACCCACAGCCGTGCGGTGCGGGTCTTGCCCTCGCCCGGGGCCAGCACCTTCACCGGCGTGTCGTCGGCATGCACCTTGGCGCCGGCCAGCACGTAGCGCCCCAACGCCGCCACCAGCGGATCGAGCAGCGCATGGACCTGGCCGACCCAGCCGGCCATGGTGCCGCGATCGACGTACACCCCTTCTCGGGCAAGATGCGGCTGAGGCGATGCAGGGGCAAATGATCACAGAACCTCGAGACCATCACGTGTGCCAGCAGACTCGGGCCCGCGACGCCGCGCGGGATCGGCCGGCTCGGCGCCGCGGCCTGGAAGATGCCCTGGCAACGGGTGCATGCCAGCTTCGCTCGCACGGTGCGGATCACCTTGAAGCGTGCCGGCACGTACTCCAGGTGCTCGGCCACGTCCGCGCCGATGCGGCGAAGCCGGCCACCGCAGGCGGTGCAGCCACAGTCCTGGCCAGCGGCATCCCGGTGAGCGCTGGTGGCGTCGGGGCGGATCTCCTGCTGCTCGCGCGGCAGGTGAGCTGGCAGCCGGCGATCCAGCGTGCCGGCGTTGGCGGCTACCTTGGTGCGGGCCGAGGCCGGCACGTCGTTGAGCACCGCTGGCTCCAGCAGGCTGGCCTGGGCGTCGTGGAATCGTTCGCTCGAAACGCCGTACTGGGCATGCAGTCGGCGCGTCAGCTGCAACGTGAGCTTGTCCACCATCAGCTTCAGGGCCGTCACCTCGGCCACGCGCTCGCGCAGGTGCTGCTTGAGCAGCTTCGCGTCGTCGGGCAGGTCGTTGATCGTGTCGGCACCGGGCACGGAGCAACACTGTGCCCGAAGCGCCGCCCGATGTCATCAGGCACGCGGTGAGGACAGCGAGATCAGCCGCGACGAAGGAGGCACTACGCGGCCAGTTCGGGCACTTGCGTGCGCACCGGCATGCGCCAGTCGATGCCTTCCAGCAGCATCGACAGCTGCGCGGGCGTGAGCACGATGCGGCCATCGCTGGCCTGGGGCCAGATGAAGCGGCCTCGCTCCAGGCGCTTGGCCAGCAGCAGCATGCCCTGGCCGTCGAACCACAGCAGCTTGATCAGGTCGCCCCGGCGGCCGCGGAAGACGAAGACGTGGCCGCAGAAGGGGTTGGCATCCAAGGCCGACTGGGCCACCGCGGCTAGGCCGTCGAAGCCCTTGCGCATATCGGTGTGGCCGGCCACCAGCCACACGCGGGTGTTGGCGGGCGGGCCGATCACGCGCGGCTGGCCCGCAGCGCCGCCAGCACGGTGCGCAGGCTGTCCTCATCGACCGCGCCGCGCACGCGCACGCGAACACCAGCCATCTCGATCTCGATGGTGCCTGCCGCCATGTTGGGGCGAGGCGCCGGCGCGGTGGCCACTGCCGTGGGGCTGGGCTTGGCCTGCGATACCACCTCCACGGGCAGCAGCGTGGCACCAGCGTCGCCGGGACGTTCGGGCTGCTCCGCCACCGTCGATGCAGTTGCCCGCAGGTGCGCCCGGCGCCAGGCGAACAGCAGGTTGGCGTTGATGCCGTGCTCCATCGCCGCCGACACCGACGCCCCCGGCAGCAGGCTGCGCTGGACGAGTTCGCGCTTGAGTTGCTCGCTGTGGTTGCGCCGTCGAGGCCGCACAGTTGGTTTGGCTACGGACTCCATCTCTACGGTCATGATGTGCACGATCTCCTAGATGCACACCATTACGGCGCGCCCGATCACGCGAGCATGCAGGCTGCCGAGCAGCTATGGAGATGGGTGGTGAGAACGCGCTTACGGATCTTCGTGGTGTACGTGTGAAGCTCAGGGGGCTCTGCTCGTGCCCCCTGACCATACGCAACCCTGGCGTACGAGGCGTCGTCATCGGGCCGGCTTGTAGAGTTCGAAGTGTCAGACCGCCGCAATCGCATCGGCCCCAATGGCAGGCAACCCGCCTGCCGCGGTTTCTAGACCAAGGCGCCCACCCTCCCGCTCTGATCGACCCCCGTCGTTCGCTCCAGGTTGTCTTTCATTCGACTCAGAACCGATATCGCGACGTCCAGCTCTTCCTGAGAGACGCCCGCCAAGGCTTCATCCTGTACACCCGAGCTGATGTGGCGGATGTCGCGCGCGAGCGACATTCCTGTCTCGCTCAAAAAGATCAGGTTGACTCGCTTGTCCCGGTCGTCCGGCCGCCGGTCGATCAAGTTGAGCTTCATCATGCGGTCAATAAGCCCCCCCAATGCCACCTTGCCGAGGTTCAGTTCATCTGCCAGTCGCGCCTGCGACAGGCCGGGACGCAGCGAGATGTAGGTCAGAACCCACCACTGCGATCCGGTGATACCGAGAGGCTGGAGCAGTTGGTCGATCGCACGGCGCCGCAGGCGTGACAGCTCATGCACGAGCACGCCAATCTTCAGCCTCCGGCTCAGGCCTACCGACATTGCAGTTGTTCGTTCGTTCATGTTACGATCTTTTTATTCGTATTATATCCGGCTGAGTCGCATGCGACCGAGGTCGGCAGGCAAAGGAATAAATATGCATCAGAAACCTGTGGTGTTCATTACCGGAGGTGCCGGCGGCATCGGCGCCGCCTGTGCCGAGAGGCTCCAGAGCACGTTCCATGTCGCGATCGGAGATCACGATGGATTCGTGGCACAGACCGCTGCGCAACTGGTGGGCGGCAGCGGTTTCGAATGCGACGTGACATCGGTGGCCTCGGTCGCGAACTGCGTTGAGCGCATCGAAGCGGACCATGGGCCCATCGCTGCATTGGTGACGTTGGCAGGGGTGATTCAGGAGCGACATTTCGCGCCAGAGGCCTTCGAGCAAGCAGACTGGGACAAGGTGATGAACGTGAACTGCCGCGGTACCTGGATCTGTTGCAGAGAAGTCGGTGCGCGCATGGCGAGAAGAGGGAGCGGAAGCATCGTGACCGTCTCATCGATCGCAGGGCATCGGTCCTGGCCGACGCACGCTTATGGGCCGTCCAAAGCGGCCGTGATGAGCATGACCCAGAATCTGGCGGTTGAGTGGGGCCGTTCGGGGGTGCGGGTCAATTCGATCTCGCCGGGATTCACCAAGACCAGGCGGGTGGAGGAGTTGGAGATCAGCCGGGGTCAGTCGAACGACATGTTGATCCGGCAAACGGCATTGGGCCGATGGATCCGCCCCGAGGAAGTGGCCAGCGCGACCGCTTTTTTGCTGTCTGAAGAGGCCTCTGGCATCACAGGCATCGACCTTCCTGTGGATGCGGGATGGTTGTCCGCGGTGAACTGGACCGGGGTCGGCGCTGGCGTGGTGCCAGAAGCCCGAGCCATCTCCGCCTGAAGTTTCGTGTGTCTGCCTCCTTGGCGGGCATTGGGCGAGCGGCAGGCGAGCGAGGTAGGGCGCTCGCCGACGTCGGGTCAGACCTCGGAGGTCAGATGGGCGCGTACACGGCGAGCATCGCTGCTGACCCACCCGGCACGCTGCGCATAGGCAATCATGGCGTCGAAGCCTCTGCCCCATTCGGGCTCGGCGGGGCCGAGCGCTTTGAGTTCGTCGATCAGGAGCCACGTGTGTGCTCCATCCACGGTGCCGAGGGCCCCAAGTTGCTGCGCGATGGCCGCCGGCGAGGTGCCGGCGGCCGCGCGAACTTCCAGGGCGCGTAGATTCCCCGGCTCGAGCAATGCGGGGCCGCCGGAACTGCGCAAGGAAACAATCATCGAGGAGATCCTTGAAGAGGTGACTTTCCGGCGCCGCTCAGAGCTTCGGCGCCACTTCGCTTGCCAGCAGGCGCATCGAGCGCTTCCACATGTCCGGACGGTCCCAGTCATAGCTGGTCATCACCAGGGTGCCGAAGTCGCCGATTTCTTCGCGCAAGGCCCGCAGTTGCTCCAGTACGCGCTTCGGGCTGCCGGAGATCACCTGCGCGTCGACGATGTCCTTGTTGGTCGTTTCCTCGTCGGACTTGTCGAGGTCGGGCTTCAGCATGCCCAAAGTCCCTCGTCCGGCGACCGCGATGTGGCGGAAGAACTTGTAGTAGTAGCCCACGGCCGAATCAGGGTCGGCCAGGTAGTCGTCCGCTTCGCCATCACTCTCTGTGACCAGGACGCAACGGCAGACGCGCCACACCGAGGGATCCGGCTTGCGTCCGACATCTTCGCAGCCTTCGGCATAGGACTCCCAGTGTCCGGCGAGCAGGCGCTTGTTCACGAAGTTCGCGGAGATCGGAATCCAGTTGTTGCGCCCCGCGACGCGCCCGGAATAGGACTTCGGTGCCACCATGGTGAATGCGACCGGGGGATGCGGCAGTTGCTTGGGCAGCGGCGGGCTGCCCACGCCGTACTCGGGAATCAGCTTGTCCTTGAGCTTCACGTTCCAGAACTCGCCCTTGAGTTCGAAGGGCGGCGGCGTGGTCCAGATCTTGGTCACCATGTCGATCGACTCGAACACCATGCGACCGCGCACGTCGATCGGCACGTCGCCGAACGCCTCGAGGTCCGTCACAAGGGAGCCCGGGCCGACGCCGAGAATGAAGCGGCCGTTGGTGACCTGGTCCAGCAACGCGACGTTGGAGGCGACCGCCATCGGATGCGTTTGCGGCAGATTGAGCACGCCGCTGCCGAGGCGGATGTTCTTCGTCTTGTCCGCAATGCTGGCAAAGAAGATCAAGGGGTTGCTGACTTTCTCCAACTGGGTCGTGTGATGTTCCCCCATGTAGAACTCCTGGTAGCCGAGCTGGTCTGCCAGCACCACTTTTTCGGTGTTCTCGTCGAGGACGGCCCGAAACGACTTCTCGGGAGGATGGACCGGCATCGCGAAGACGCCCAATTTGACTGACATGAAATGGGTACTTTCAATGAAGGTTGATCTTCTAGGGGTTGTGATGCCCCTCGCCGCCGACTATACTTCGTAATATACACGTACTATCTTGTGTATTCAAGCACTGGTTCGCAACCGATACATATCAGTTTGGACTGGTGAGGTGGTCAATCACTGAGAAGGAGACTCTCGATGCAGAAGAAATTTGGAAATGCCGTCGTGATCGGAGGGAGCGTGGGTGGGCTCTTGGCTGCCCGCGCCCTGTCTGAACACTTTTCGAAGGTGACCATTCTGGAGCGCGATCGATTCGGCGAGCAGGTCGGCCCTCGCGCCGGCGTGCCGCAAGGCGCGCACATTCACGCAGTGCTCACCCGTGGCCGCGATCTGCTCGAAGAGATGCTGCCGGGCATCGTGGACGAGGTGATCGGCGACGGCGCGATCATGATCGACCACATCAACGACAGGAAGCGCCTGGCTTCCTACGGATGGCAGCCCCGCTTTCCTTCGGAACTGCGCATGCTGCTGGTCAGTCGCCCGCTGTTGGAGTCTCATATCCGTCGCCGTGTCGGCGCGCTCGAGAACGTCTCGATCGAAGACGGTTCATGGGTACAGAACCTGACGGAAAAAGATGGCCGTATTTCCGGTGTCGTGGTGACACCCACCGACGATTCCGACGACGAGCGCGTGATCGAAGCGGACCTGGTCGTCGACGCTTCGGGTCGCAGCTCGAACGCGCACGAGTGGCTCGAGGAACTGGGCTATGGCAAGGTCACCGAAATGCTGGTTGACGCCAAATGGGGCTACGCGAGCAGGTTCTTCGAAACGCCCGAGCCGTGGCCCTACGACTGGAGGCTCATCAACATGTGGCCGCAGATCAGGCGGGAGGATGCGCAAAAGACGCGCGGGGGCGTGCTCTGCCCGCAAGACGGCGGACGGTGCATCGTGACCCTCGTCGGCAACGCGGGCGACACGCCGCCGAGGGACGAGGCCGGATTTCTCGCATTTGCCGAGTCATTGATTTCGCCCGAGATTGCGCAGTTCATTCGGACTGCCAAGCCGATCGGCCCAATCAGCGTGTCCCGTTCGACCGTCAACAAGTGGCGCCGCTACGATCAGCTCGAACGCAAGCCCGAAGGTTTCATCGTCATCGGCGACGCGGTCGCCGCATTCAATCCGGTCTATGGTCAAGGGATGTCCTGCGCTGCGCTGGAAGCGCAAGCGCTGCACAAGGCGCTCGCCGATTGGGAAGCCGGCGGCGCTACCGATCTGAAGGGATTTGCACCGGCTGCCCAGGTCAGGGTCGTCGCGACCGGCACCTTTCCCTGGGGGGCATCCACGGGCGCGGACTCGCTGGTCGAGGGGTGCGAAGGTGCCGCGCCTCCTCCCGCGGAGGCACGCGCCTATGTCGAGCGGGTGGTGGCACTGGGGGCAACCGAGAACGAGTTCGTCCTGAAGTTCGAGGAAATGGCCAATCTCGTGCGGGACAACCAATGGATGTTCGACCCCGAGGTCAAAAAAGCCGTGATCGATCAATGGGACCGGCTGGGCGCCTTGGCGAAGGCCCCGGCGTCGGCACCGCCGCCGCTCTGAAGCGCGGGTTCCGGGAGAACATCCATGTCGCAGAATCTGGCCGTGAGAATCGCGGCGATCCGTGAAGAGGCGCTGGGCATCCGCAGTTATGTCCTGGAAGCCGAGGACGGGAGCGAACTTCCGCAATATACCGCCGGCGCGCACATCGACCTGCTGCTCGACAACGGCATGGTGCGCAGCTACTCGCTCACGAGCGATCCCCAGGACCGCAAGCGCTACGCGATCGCCGTGTTGCGCGATGCGAGCAGTCGCGGCGGTTCGGCGTTCATCTTCGACAACCTGCGCGTCGGCTCGCGTCTTTCGGTCTCAAGGCCGCGCAATCATTTTCCGTTGGAGGAGGCTGCCCCGTTCTCCGTGTTCTTTGCTGGCGGCATCGGCATCACCCCGATGCTGCCCATGGTCTGGCAGCTCGAGGCACTCGGGCGCGAATGGAAGCTCTACTACAGTGCCCGAAGCCGGGCGGGCGCGGCCTTCCTGAATGCGCTGCTGCCGCTCGGCAGCAAGGTGCACTTCCATTGCGATGAGGAGCGCGGCACCTTCCTGGACATTCGCGAGATCGTCCGGCAGCTGCCTGCCGGGACACATGTCTATGGCTGTGGCCCCAAGCCGATGCTGGCGGCGTTCCAGGACGCCTGTTCCGAGCTCGACCCGCAGACTGTTCACCTCGAGCATTTCTCCGCCGCGGAGAAGGTGAACGAGAGCGCATCCTTCACCGTCCACCTCGCCAGGACAGCGCGCACCCTGAAAGTGGAAGAGAGCGTTTCGATCCTCGACCGCCTTCTGGAGGAGGGGCTGGACATCCCTTATTCCTGCAGGGAAGGGACCTGTGGCGAGTGCGAGGTCAAGGTCCTCGATGGCGTGCCCGATCACAGAGATGTCGTGCTCAGCAAGAAGAAGCGCGCCGAGAACAAAGTGATGATGATCTGCTGCTCGCGGGCGCGCACCGAGAGCCTCACGCTCGACCTCTGAACGGGGGCAGCCGCGCCGGCCCTCGGGCCGCGTGGCTCGCGCGGAAGCGGTGTGCTACCGCAACTGCTTCAGGAATTCAACGATGAGGTCGTTGACTGCCGCAGGACTTTCCTGCTGGATCCAGTGGCCCACGCCCGGCAGGATGACTTTGCCGCGCACGTCGGTGCAGCGGTTGACGGGATCGAGGTACCGGTCCAGGCCGGGTACGAGGTAGCGTGCCGGGTCGCGTTCGCCGCCGATCCAGAGCGTTGGCTGCGTGATCTGCCGCGACGCGAACTCGCGCATCTGTTCGACGTCCAGGTCCTGGGCACGGTACCGGTTGATGGGTCCCGTGAGTCCACCCTCCTCGAAGCTGCGAACGTAATAGGCGAGACAGTCTTCGGGCAGCCACTGGGGCAGAGGCTTCGGATCCGGCAATCCGTCCAGGAGTTCGGCCGTGCCCGCAGGACGCACCAGCCCGTTGACGCCTTCCGGACGGTCTCCGGACAGCGCATAGAGAAACTTGCGCAGAAAGCCCGCGACGTCCGCTTCCAACTTCCCCTCCGCTTCGCCAGGAACCCAGAAATAGTTCTGGTAGAAGCCGCCGTTGGGATAGAACTCCTGCCACATCTGTGAAACCTTGCGGTCGACATACTGGCCCGCAGTGAACGCCAGCGCCACCAGCGCACGCACTTTCTCGGGATGAACCAATGCCGCTGCGTACACCTGGGCAGCGCCCCAGTCGTGCCCGATCAGGATGGCATCTGAAACACCGAACGAGTCGATCACTGCCGCGATATCGTCGGCCATCTCCTTGATGGTGTAAGCCTCGACCTCTCGCGGAATCGACGACTTGCCATAGCCGCGCGTTTCCATGGCGGCCACCGTGAATCCCGCGTCCGCGACCACATCGATCTGGTGACGCCAGGAAATCCACGACTCGGGGAAGCCGTGTACGAACAGCACCAGGGGCCCCTTGCCCTTGGTGGCAACGCGCAGATGGATGCCGTTGGCACGATGAATCTCGCGAAACTCGACATTCGGAAGCATTGTTTTCCTTCGTGGATGCGGCCTACGCGGCCTGGTCTTTGAAACCCAGACGGGCGGACAGTTCACGCGCCTGCGCGATGAGCTGGCGGCTGGCGTGCGACTCGTCCGTTGCGCTCAGCGGCATCACCGTGGTAAGCGCCAGCATCATCAAGCCCGATTCGTCATACACCGGCGCGCTCAACGAAATGAGCCCGGTCTCCGCCGAGGCCACGAGCGCCCGCCCTTTGGCGCGTACTTCCTCGAGCGCTTGGTCGAAGGCTGCCTCGGTCCAGTTGCTGCGCGCCAGATGCGCAGCACGGATGCGGGCCGTGACCTCGGGGGGCAGGTACGCGGCGAACGCCTGTCCCGTGGCGGTGTGCGGCAGCGAGCAGACGTGGCCGGTCTGAATGCCTTCCGAGATCGGGTCGCTGTTGACGACCCAATACAGGACCACCGGTCCCTCGTTGCCCCACATCGCGATGGCCACGCTGCGACCGACCTCGCGGCTAATCTCCGGCAAAAAGGCAACTGCAAGGCGTTCGGCTTCGAAGCGTGCGCGATTGCCCTCCCGCAATTCCCGCGAGGCGGCCATTGGAAAGTCATCGATGGCCGTCATGTACCTTCCGCCGCCGAACACCAGCGGGCGATTGGGCTTGCGGGCGAAATGTTCGACCTGTCCGACGAAGATCGTGTGGTCGCCGCCGGGGTAGCTCGCGTACTTGGTGCATTCGAAATGGCACAGTGCGCCATCGATCACGGGAACGCCGCCGAGGCCGGGCGTCCATCGGGCGCTGCCGAACTTGTCCGATCCCTGGCTGGCGAAGAGCTGCGACAGGTCGCGCTGGCCTTCGGCAAGGATGTTGATCGTGAAACGATCGCTGGCGGCAAAGACGTCGTAGCTGCGGGCCGATCTGGCCAAGGACCATAGCACGAGGGGCGGGTCCAGCGAGACCGAACTGAAGGAGTTCGCGGTGCATCCGGCCAGCACGCCCTGCGAGTCACGGGCGGTCACGACGGTCACGCCGGTGATGAAGGAGCCCAGCGCGGCCCTGAGGGCGCGCTGCGCCTGAAGCTTTTCTTCTGCAGCGCTTGTTGCAGCCGCCGTGTCTGTTGTGCTCGTCATGGTGAGGTCTTTCTTTGTCGGCGCGCCAAGGGGTTGATGTCCGCCAATTCGCCCACGATGCCACGCCGGAACATCAGCACGCAGGCCACGAAGATGGAGCCCTGGATAAACGTCACCCAGGCGCCGAATTGCGCCAGATAGCTCCACATGGAGGTGGTGACGAGGGCGCCCACGATCGGCCCGAACAACGTTCCGATGCCGCCCAGCAGCGTCATGAGAACGACCTCGCCCGACGTGCCGAAGTGGACGTCGGCCAGGGTGGCCAGACCGAAGACCAGGGCTTTGAGGGAACCTGCCAGGGCCGCGATGGCGCTGGACAGGACGAACGCGATCAGCTTGTAGCGATTGACGTTGTACCCGAGCGAGCGCACGCGCGATTCGTTGTCGCGGATCGCCTTCAGGATCTGGCCGAAAGGCGAATGCACCACCCGCACGACGAGCAGGAAGCCGGCGAGGAACACGATCGCCACGAAAACGTAGGACACCGTGTCGGAGTCGAGCGAAAAGCGGCCGAGCAGGTTCCCGCGCTCGCTGTTGACGAGGCCGTTCTCGCCGTTCGTGAAGGGCGCCTGCGCGCAGATGAAATAGAACATCTGCGCCAACGCCAGTGTCACCATGGCAAAGGACATCCCGGCAAGGCGAATGGACAGCAGGCCGAAGAGCAGGCCCAGTAAGGCGCCCGCGCCGGTCCCAATCAAGAGCGCCAGCTCGGGCGGCAACTTGAGCGCGTGCACGCACCAGGCAGCGGCGTAGCTGCCGGCGCCGAAGAAGGCCGCATGTCCGAAGCTCATCAGTCCGGCGTAGCCAAACAGAAGATTGAACGCACAGGCAAACAACGCGAAGCACAGCGCCTTCATCAGGAACACCGGGTAGAACACCCAGGGACCGGCGACGAGGAGCAGGAGCAGGAACGCCAGCGCGATCCTGAAAGGGGTGAAAAATGGCCGTTGCCCGCGGGCAACCAGTGGGGTGGTTGAAAGTTCCATGTCAGTGCTTGCGTCCTGTCAGGCGTCCGGCGCGGGCAATGAGCACGATGGCCATCACCAGAAAAATGACGGTCGAGGAAGCCGCTGGGTAGACCGCCTTGGTGAGACCCTCGAGGATGCCGAGGCCGAAGCCCGCGACGATGGAGCCCTTGATCGAGTTCAGCCCGCCGATCACCACCACCGCGAAGACGATGATCACCAGGTTGGCGCCCATCTGCGGACTGACCGAGTAGATCGGCGCGGCCAGCACGCCGGACAGGCCGGCCAGCGCGGCTGCTCCGCCATAGGTGAGCGTCATGAGCCGCGGCACCCGGATGCCCAGTGCCTGCACGACGGGCCCGTTCTCGGTCGCCGCGCGCAGGCGAGCGCCAAGCCGCGTCTTCTCGATCGAATACCAAGTCAGGCCACAAACTACAACCGACACGATCACGATCCAGGAGCGGTAGTGAGGCACGAACATGAAGCCGAGATCACTGCCGCCCTGAAGCAGCTCGGGGATGGAGTAAGGGCGCCCGATGGAGTCGAAGGCGTTGCGGAACAATGCCTCGATCATGAGCGCCAGCCCGAAGGTGAGCAGGAAGGCGTAGATGTGGTCCTGCTTGTACAAGCGGCTGATCAGAAGGCGCTCGATCGCCATGCCGATCAGGCCCACGATCGCTGGACTCAGGATCAGAGCCCACCAATAACCGATGCCGCACCATTCCAGGAGCATCCACGCAAAGAAGGCGCCCATCATGAAGAGCACGCCGTGGACGAAGTTGACGATCCCCAGCATGCCGAAGATCACGGACAGGCCCAGGGACAGGATCGCGTAGAAGGCGCCGTTGATCAGCCCCAGCAGCAGCTGCGAGTAGATCAGGGCGAGGGGGAGGCCGAAAAGGGTCATCGTCTAGATCGCCAGGTGATGTTGAATGCGCTCTGGATCGCGCTCGAGCTCCGCCGACGTACAGGCGTCGATGATCCGGCCCTGCTCGACGACGTAGTAGCGGTCGGAAACCGTGCGCGCGAACTTGAGGTTCTGCTCGACCAGGAGAACGGTGAGGCCGCGCTCTTTCATCTTCTGGATCGTGCGCGCGATCTGCTGCACGATGACGGGGGCGAGGCCCTCCGAGGGTTCGTCGAGCAGGAAGAGCGTCGCACCGGTGCGCAGGATGCGGCCGATAGCGAGCATCTGCTGCTCGCCACCCGATAGCGTCGTGCCGCCCGCGTCGGCGCGTTCGTGCAGATTGGGAAATAGGGTGTAGATTTCCTCTACCGTGTAGCCGCCCCGCGCGATGACGGGCGGCAGCATGAGATTCTCCGAGACCGACAGGGTCGAGAAGATCGCGCGTTCCTCGGGGCAGATCGCGATGCCCGCGGCGGCGATCTCGTCGGGTCGGCGATGAAGAATGGGTTGCTCGCCATAGCGGACCTCGCCGGCGGCCTTGCCCATGAGACCCATGATGGACTTCAGGATCGTCGTCTTTCCGGCACCGTTGCGGCCAAGGAGCGCGACCACTTCGCCGGGCTCGACGTGGAACGAGGTGCCATGCAATGCCTGGCTGTCGGCGTACCAGGCGCACAGATCCTTGACGACCAGGGTCTTCTTTGGGGTGAGGGGGTTCATGAATCGCCCAAGTACGCGGAAATCACTTCTGGATGCTTCGACACGGTTGCGTAATCTCCGTGCGCGACGATTCGCCCACGCACGAGCACGGTGATCGCATCGCACAAGCCTTTGAGGACCTCGAGGTTGTGCTCGACCAGCAGCACGGTACGGCCGACGCTGATGCGTCTGACGAGTTCGATCACCTTGAAGACGTCTTCGTGACCCATGCCTGCGGTCGGCTCGTCCAGCAGCATCAATTCGGGGTCGAGCGCCAGCGTCGTCGCCAGCTCGAGCGCCCGCTTGCGCCCATAGGACAACTGGCCGGCCGGCGCCGAGGCAACCTCCGCCAATCCCACGTCGGCCAGCAGCGCCATGGCTTCCTCGTTGTAGCTCGCCAGAACGCGCTCGGAGCGCCAGAAATCGAAGGACTTGCCTCTGCGGCGCTGAAAGGCAACCCGAATGTTCTCCAGCACGCTCATGTGCGGGAAGATGGAGCTGATCTGGAACGAGCGCGCGACGCCGAGGAGGGCGACCTCGTTGGGCTGCAGCGAGGTGATATCACGCCCCTTGAACCAGATGGAGCCGCTACTCGGCTGCAGTTGCTTGGTGAGCAGGTTGAAGCAGGTGGTCTTGCCCGCGCCGTTGGGACCGATCAGCGCATGGATGGACCCCTGCCTGACCGCCAGATCAACGCCGTCCACGGCCTTGAAGCCGGCGAAGCTCTTGGTGAGTCCGCGACTCTCCAGGACTGTCGTTGTGTGCATAGATGTGTAGGTCCCTTGCTTCAGAGGACTGGGGTACTTTGCCCCGTCTAGATAGTATGCGTATCGATCATTTCGGCGATAGTACGCATCATATCCTAGTTTTCGTCGCACACTCAAATAAATCGTATAGAATACGAACGACATTGAGGCTGCATCCGGCAGCACTAACCAGGAGTGAGACGTGAAAACTATGCTTAAGCGACGGGATTTGGTGCTGGGCGCCGCGGCCTTCGGCGCGCTCGGTAGGTTTGCGGCCGCCCAGACCGCGCCATACAAGATCGGCGTGTTGACCGACATGAACGGTGCCTTGTCGGCCAGCGTCGGTCGCGGTTCCGTTCTGGCGACCGAGATGGCGATTGAGGACTTCAAGAAGTCGAACCCCAACTTTCCGGTCACCGTGGTGTCGGCGGACATGCAGAACAAGCCGGATGTCACCGTATCGATCGCCCGCGAATGGCTGGACAAGGAAGGCATCGACGTCATTACCGAAGTGCCGATCTCCGCGGGCGCGATGGCGATCGCGCCGATGGTGGCCCAGCGCGACAAGCTGGCACTCTTCACTTCCGCCTCCACCGCCGAACTCACCGGCACGGCATGCGGTCCCAACCATCTTCAGTGGACGCTCGATACCTGGGCCATGGCGCGCGCCAGCGTCGATGCGCAACTCAAGAGCGGCGGGCTTACCTGGTTCTTCATCGCGGCCGACACGGCGTTCGGCGCCGCATTGCAAGCCGCAGCGACCCAATTCATCGAGGCGGGTGGCGGCAAGGTGCTGGGCGGGGTCAAGCACCCGTTCCCGGGCAACACGGACTTCTCGTCGCAACTGGTTGCAGCGCAGCAAAGCGGCGCCAACGTCATCGCGGTCGCCAACAGCGGCCCGGATGCGGCGAACTGCATCAAGCAGGCCAACGAATTCGGCATCATGCGCAAGCAGAAGGTCTGCGCCCTCTTCATGGAGGCCATCGTCGTCACATCGGTCGGCCTTCAGGCGTCGCAGGGCGTCTATCTGACGGAGTCCTTCTACTGGGACCTGAATCCGAAGACCCGCGACTTCTCGCAGCGCTTCAAGAAGCGCTCGGGCGGTGTGTTTCCCACGCAGCAGCACGCCGGTCAGTACTCCGCTGTCTGGAACTACCTCACGACCGTCGCCGCCATGGGCGGCGGCGCGACGAAGCCTGGCGGCAAGGCAGTCATTGCCGCGATGCGGCGCAGGGGGACCTTCGATGATCCCCTGTATGGACCGACGCGCGTGCGGGAGGACGGGCGCGTCATCCATCGCATGTATGTCTTCCAGGTGAAAGCCCCGGGTGAATCCAAATACGAAGGGGACATCTTCAAGGTGGTCAGCACGATCCCCGAGGAAGAAGCGTTCCGACCGCTCAAGGCCGGTGGCTGCCCGCTGGTCACCTGACCTCCTGTGCGCGCCGCGCAAGCCGATTGGGTGCGCACGGGCTGACACGACCCATCTGACACCGCACATCACAGACAGCACCATGAACTTTGACCCGAACCCCGAACACGAAGCCATCCGCGACAGCGTACGCAGCCTGATGGCGGACTTCCCGGACAGCTACTGGCTGGACAAGGACCAGCAACATGCGTATCCGGCGGAGTTCTTCGATGCCTTTGCGGCAGCCGGATTCCTCGGCGTTGCCATTCCCGAGGCTTACGGTGGTTCGGGGCTCGGTATTGCCGAGGCCGGCCTGGTGCTGCACGAGGTGTGTGCGAGCGGCGCGGGTCTGAACGGCGCGAGCGCAGTCCATCTCAGCATGTTCGGGATCAATCCCGTGATCAAGCACGGCAGCGAGGAGATGCGCAGAAAGTATGTGCCGGACGTCGTCTCGGGCAAGCTCAACGTATGCTTCGGCGTGACGGAGCCCGATGCCGGCACGGACACGACCCGGATCACGACGCGAGCCGTCCGCAAGGGCGACAAGTACGTCATCAACGGCCGCAAGACATGGCTCACCAAGGCGGGCCAGTGCCAGAAGGTGCTGCTGCTGACGCGCACGACGCCCTTGGCCGAATGCGCGTCGCGCACCGATGGGATGACCTTGTTCTTCGCCGACCTGACACCCGACCGCGTGGAGATCAAGCCGATCCGCAAGATGGCGCGCCACGCGGTCGAGTCGAACGATGTGTTCTTCGACGATCTCGAGGTCCCTGTCGAGGATCGCGTCGGGGAAGAGGGCCAGGGCTTCAAGTACCTGCTGGACGGCCTGAATCCCGAGCGTGTGCTGGTGGCCTTCGAGGCGATCGGCGTCGGACGCGCCGCATTGAGCCGCGCGGCCCAGTACGCGTGCGACCGCCATGTGTTCGGCAGGGCGATTGGACAGAACCAGGGAATCCAGCTTCCGCTTGCGGATTCGTACGCGCGGCTGGCCGCCGCCGAGTTGGCGGCGCAGAAGGCGGCTTGGCTCTATGACAACGGCCGATCCTGCGGCACGGAGGCCAACGTCGCCAAGTTCCTGGCAGGCGAGGCTGGTTTTCAGGCGGCCGACCGCGCGGTCCAGACCCACGGGGGTTTCGGCTACGCGGCCGAATTCCACGTGGAGCGCATGTTCCGCGAGGCACGGCTGATGCGGATCGCGCCGATCTCGGAAAACCTCATCCTTGCCCAGATCGCCGAGCGCGTGCTCGGCCTCCCGCGCTCCTACTGAGAGCGATGGCTTCAACAATTGTTCAGGATTGATCATGACCGCAGGCAGTGACACAGTTTTGGCCGAGGTGCGCGACAACGCGCTGTGGCTCACCATCAACCGGGAAAATGTTCGCAATGCGCTGAACGATGAGGTGCTCGATGCGCTGGCGAGGCACTTCGACGAAGCCGAGAGCAATAAGGCGCTGCGCGCCATCGTGGTCACCGGCGCCGGCGATCGCGTGTTCTGCGCCGGCGGCGACCTCAAGTCGGATTCCGCCACCTTCGAATTCGACTACTCGCGGCCGTCGACCAGCTACGCCGACCTGATGCGCGCCGCCCATCGAACGAATCTGCCCACGCTGGCGCGGGTCAATGGCCACTGCTTGGCCGGCGGCATGGGGTTGCTCTCGATCTGCGACCTGGCCGTGGCGACGGAGGGCGCACTCTTCGGCCTGCCGGAAGTCAAGATCGGCATGTTCCCGATGCAGGTGGCCGCCTCGCTGCGTCGGATCCTGCCGCCGCGGGTCTTCGCCGAGCTGTGCTATTGCGGCGAGAACATCTCGGCCGCGCAGGCACTGGACTTCGGCTTGCTCAACTATGTGGTGCCCGCGGAGGGGCTCGACGACAAGGTCTCATCCCTGCTGGCGCGCATCTCCAGCAACTCCCCCACGGCCATCCGCCGCGGCAAGTATGCGCTGCGGGCGACGCTGGATATGACGCTGGAGCAATCGTTGGCCTACATGGAGACGCAACTGGGGACCCTGTCCTTGACCAAGGATTCCTCCGAGGGGCTTGCATCGTTCAACGACAAGCGGCGCCCGAACTGGAGCGGCCGCTGATGTCCTCGCAACAGCATCGTGTGCGCATCTTCGAGGAAGGTCCGCGCGAGGGATTTCAGAGCGAGCCGGCGGGCATTCCGACGGCGTCCAAGGTGGAGTTGATCGAGGCGTTGGCCGAAGCCGGCCTGACCGAGATCAACTGCTGTTCGTTCGTGAACGAGGCCAAGGTCCCGCAGATGGCGGATGCCGAAGCGTTGATCGCGAGCCTTCATCGCAGGCCCGGCGTCGCGTACAACGGGCTCTGGCTGAACCGCAAGGGGTTCGAACGCGCGCTCGCGAGCGGCGTCGACCTCAAACCCACCTTGGTGACCAGCGCGTCCGAGACGTTTGGCTTGCGCAACAACGGCCGCGATCGCGCCGGCTTGCTGGACGGTCAGCGAGAACTCGCGCAGGCCTACAAGGCGGCCGATTTGACCTCGGCGGCAGGCTATGTCTTCACCGCGTTCGGCTGCAACTACGAGGGTGACGTGGCCATCGAGCAGGTGAGTACCTCCGTGGACCAGCTCCTCGCGCTGGCGGCTGAAGAGGGCATGGACTGCCCGGTCGTCTATCTCTGCGACACCATCGGCGCCGCGTCGCCCGCTCGCGTACGGGAACTCGTGGGCCGCGTACGGACGAAGTGGCCCAGCCTGGAGATCGGCTTGCATCTCCACGACACCCGCGGCCTGGGGTTGGCCAACGCACTGGCGGGCCTGGACCTGGGGGTTCGACGATTCGATTCGTCTGTCGGTGGTCTGGGCGGCTGCCCTTTCGCGGGCAATGCCGCGGCCGCGGGCAATATCTGCACCGAGGATCTGGCCTATCTGTGCGAGCAGGAGGGGCTGGAGACCGGCATCGAGATCGACAAGCTCATCCAGTGCAGCTTGCTGGCCGAGCGCATCGTCGGCCGCAAGCTGCCTGGCAAGCTGAAGGAAGCGGGCCGGTTTCGGCGGTCCACCACCCACTGACGAGGATTTCCAATGGCAACCCCAAAGAACAAAGTCATCATCACGTGCGCTGTCACCGGCAGCATCCATACGCCGTCGATGTCGCCCCACCTGCCGATCACCGCCGAACAGATCGCGAATGCGGCGGTCGGCGCGGCCGAAGAAGGTGCCGCGATCATCCATTTGCATGCCCGCAACCCGAAGACTGGCGAGCCGGATCAGAGTCCCGAATTGTTCAGGCCCTTCCTCCAGTCGATCCGCGCGCAATGCGATGCCGTGCTGAACATCACGACCGGCGGTTCCCAGACGATGTCGATCAGCGATCGCCTTCGTCCGGCCCTCGAATTCAAGCCCGAACTGGCGTCCCTGAACATGGGGACGATGAACTTCGGGCTCTATCCCATGCTCGGGCGCTACAAGGACCTGGGCGGCTGGGAGCGGGAGTATCTGGAAGGCTCGAGAAGCGGATTCTTTCGAAACACATTGGCGGACATCGAACGGATCCTGGCGGATTGCCGCGACGCTGGCACGCGCTTCGAGGTGGAGTGCTACGACATCGGCCACCTGTACACGCTCGCGCACTTCGTGGAGCGAAAGCTGATCGAACCTCCCTTCTTCGTCCAGTCGGTATTCGGGATCCTGGGCGGCATTGGTGGCCATCGGGAGGATGTCCTGCACATGAGGCGCACCGCCGACCGGCTGTTCGGCGACCAATACGTCTGGTCGGTGCTGGGCGCCGGGGCCTTGCAGATGCCGGTGGCGACCCAGTCCGCGCTGATGGGTGGCAACGTTCGCGTGGGGCTGGAGGATTCGCTCTGGCTGTCACGCGGCAGGCTGGCCGAATCGAACGCGCAGCAGGTCCGGGCCGTTCGCACGACACTTGAAAGCCTGGGCCTGGAGATCGCATCGCCTGCCGAGGCGCGAGACACGCTGCGGCTCAAGGGTAGCGACCAGACCCACATCTGAACGCCGCAGCGCGACCGACACAACGAGACCGGATAGAACGAGGACAAGAGACAGATGCAACCACTCAAGGGCATGCGCGTCCTGGACCTGACGAGGGTTCTGGCCGGGCCACTGTGCACGCAGACACTCGGGCTGCTGGGCGCCGAGGTGATCAAGGTCGAGGGCGTCGGCGACGGCGACGAGATGCGCCACTGGCCGCCCTTTCGCGAAGGCACCGGCACGGCGTTCTTGGCCTACAACCGCAACAAGAAGAGCATCTCCCTGGACTTGAAGCGTCCGGAGTCGATTGAACTGGTGCGCCGTCTCATGGCAACCTCGGATGTCGTCATCGAGAGCGGGAGCACCGGCGCGATGGAGCGGCTGGGGCTGGGCTACGCGGACGCCGCCAAGATTCGACCAGACGTGATCTACTGCTCCATCTCTGGTTTCGGGCGCGTGGGGCCGCTGAAGGATGCGAAGGGGTACGACCTCATGCTCCAGGCCTTCAGCGGCATCATGGCGATGACCGGGGAGGCCGGCGGGAACGCGGTCCGCAGTCCGTTCTCGCCCATCGATCAGGTCACCGGTCACCATGCGGTCGTCGGCATCCTTGGCGCGCTCCTGCAGCGCGCGCAGACAAAACAGGGCGCGCTTGTCGAAGTCTCGCTGCTGGAGACCGCGACGCATCTGGTCGCCTACCATCTGCAGTCGTTCTGGGAGACCGGCAAGCTGCCCGAGCGCATCGGTTGCGGTCACCCGTCGCTCGTTCCCTACCAGCCCTTCGAGACGCTGGACAAGCCGATTCTGGTCGGGATCGCCAACGATGCGCTCTGGAGATCTTTCTGCAAGGCCTTCGGACTCGAGGCCATTGGCGCCGAGGAGCGCTTCGCGACCAACCGGCGGCGCGTGGACAACCGAGAGGCTACTGTGAGGCTGGTGCAGGAGATCCTTGCGAGCCAGCCGTCGGAGGCGTTGCTGGCTCGACTGATTGAATGCGGCATCCCCTGCTCGCCCATCAACACCCTCGCGGATCTGTCGCAGCACGAGCAGTTGAAGGCGCTGGGCATGATCCAGACCTATACGCACCCTTCGCTGGGGGAACTGAAGGTAGTTGCGCCGCCGATCACCTTCGATCGCGTCAAGGCCGGGGTCGATGCGCCTGCGCCGATGCTCGGCGAGCATACCCGCGAAGTCCTGGCCGAGATCGGGTGCACCTCGGACGAGATCGACGGTTACCTTGCTTCGGGCATCGCTTCGATGCCGTTGGTGAAATAGCATGACACGTGAATTCGAAGCCGGTGGCGACATGAGTGCGATCGTGAATCGGCGGATCCTGCTGACGGCGCGTCCGAAGCATCTACCGGACGGGGACAGCCTGCAGTTGAGCGAGGGGCGGGCGCCGAGCCCGCAACCGGGCCAGTTCCTGATCAAGCACCTCTACATCGCGCTGTCGCCATCGGCGCGCCTGCGCATGGCGGGCGACTCGGACTACGGGCCGGGGATGCCGGTCGGAGAAGTGGTGCAAGGCCAAACGCTCGGCGTTGTCATGCGTTCGAGGAACGATCAGTTCCACGAGGGCGACATCGTGATCACCAACGGCGGCTGGCAGGAGTACTCCCTGAGTTCAGGCAAGACCGCGGTGAAGGTCGATGCGCCCGGCGTGTCGCCGCTGGACGCCTTGGGCCTGCTCGGCACTTCGGGCTTGACCGCGTTCGTTGGCCTCACGAAGTTCGGCAAGCCAGTCCAGGGGGCGACCTTGCTGGTTTCGGCCGCCTCGGGCTCGGTCGGGTCGGTCGCCGGTCAGATCGGGAAGATCCTCGGATGCCGAGTCATCGGCATCACCGGCGGCCAGGACAAGTGCCGCTACCTGGTCGACGAACTGCACTTCGATCAGGCCGTGGACTACAGGTCCCCCGACTTCGCCGCGTCGCTTGCCAGCGCCTGTGCGCCTGGCGTCGACATCTATTTCGAGAACGTGGGGGGCGCCATCCTGGATGCCGCCTTGCCGCTGATGGCGGATTTTGGCAGGGTGGTGCTTTGCGGAATGGTCGCGACCTACAACCAAGGCCAAGGGATTCCCGGTCCAAGCTGGCTTCCCATTCTGACCAAGCGGCTGACAGTGGCGGGATTTCTTCTGCGCGACCATCAGTCGGCGATGCAGGAATTCAGGACGCAGGCGACCCGATGGATCGCAGAAGGGCAACTGAAGATGAACTACGACCTGAGCGAGGGCATCGCCGAGGCGCCGGCCGCTTTTGCACGGCTGCTTCAGGGCGACAAGTTCGGCAAATCCATCGTGAAGGTGGCCGATGTCTGAGTTTTCCAAGCCAGGTCTTCGCGTCGACATCGGCGACTTCGTTGCTCGGGTCACGCTTGACCGCCCGCCGGTCAACGCCTTCACGCTGCAGATGTACCAGGATCTCGGCGAAATGTTCGTCGCCTTGGGGGACAGCGATCAGGTCAGATGCATCGTGCTGCAGGCAGCAGGATCGAAGGCCTTCTCGGCCGGCTTCGACTTCAAGCTGTTCGCCGCCGATCGCGGCGAGGACGACCCGAAGCGGCCCCTCGTTCTGCGCCGCATGCTTGAGTCGGTCCGCCGGTGTCCGTTGCCGGTGATCGGGGCCATCAGCGGGCCAGCCCTTGGTGCGGGCTGTGTGCTCGCTGCGGCCTGTGACATCTGCGTGGCAACGGGCTCGGCCGTGTTTTCGCTCCCCGAGGTCGATTTCGGCCGCGTCGGCGGCAGCGCCTACGTCGGCAGCCGGGTGACCAAGGGCTTTGTGCGCTACATGGCCTTCACCGGCAGGAAAGTGTCCGCCGCCGAAGCGCATGCCGCCGGCCTGGTGGACTTCGTCATGTCCAGCGACGATTTTCTCTCGTTCGTCGACGGCCTAGCCAAGGACATCGCCGCCAAATCGGCCCATGTGCTGCGCCACACCAAGCGCGCCCTCAACCGCATCGAAAACCTTCCCATCGATGAAGGGTACGAAGTGGAGCAGACGCATTCGATCATGGCCCGAGCCGGCCTTCACGACGCGGGGTCCTGATGCTCTCGGGAATCAAAGTCCTCGAACTGGGCCAGAACGTCGCGGCGCCCTATGCCTCGTCGATCCTTGCGGATCTGGGCGCAGAAGTGATCAAGGTGGAGAAGCCCGGAGGCGAGGAAGGGCGAAAGCTCGGCCCTCCCTTTGCCGGTGCGGATCCGGCCTGGTTCCATCAGGTCAACCGCAACAAGAAGTCCGTCATCATCGACATCAAGGAAGCCGAAGGGCGCGCGAGGCTGCTTCGCCTGATGTCGTCATCCGACGTCTTCCTGCACAACGTGAGACCGGGCGCATTGGAGCGTGCGGGCCTGGGTGCGGAAACGGTCACCGCCTTGTTCCCCCGGCTCATCTATGTCGACGCGCGAGCCTTCGGGCACGTCGGGCCGCTTGCGGAGCACCCAGGCTACGAGATGCTGATGCAGGCCTACGGAGGCCTCATGTCGATCACCGGTGGCGAGGATGCGCCACCGACCCGTGCGGGCCCGTCGATCGTGGATCTGACCACCGGCATGTGGATCGCCATCGGCGTGCTGGCCGCGATGGTACGGCGCGGCCGGGACGGCCGGGGATGCATCGTGAATGCATCGCTCTATGAGAGTGCGCTGGCGCTTTCGGCCATCCACATGGCCAATTTCTCCGTGAGCGGGGCGATGCCTCAACGCACGGCCAACGGCTTTGCGGGGCTGGCGCCCTATGGCGCCTTTCGAGCAAGCGATGGCGAAATCATCATCGGCGCCGGCAACGATGGCCTCTTTCGCAAGCTGGCCCTGCTCCTCGAGCACTCCGAGTGGATCGAAGACCCGCGTTTCGTATCGAATCAGGCGCGCGTGAGTCACAAGAGCATGCTGGAAGGCCTGATCAACGGCGTGCTGGCGCAAGGCAACAGCAAGACCTGGCTCGAGCGTCTTGAACAGGCAGGCATTCCGTGTGCGCCCATTCAGACGATTCCGCAGGTGCTGGCCAATCCCCAAACGGACGCGCTGCAAATCGTGGATCCGGCGCTTCAGGCATCCGGGCTGCGCCTGTCCCGGCTGCCGTTGTCATTCGACGGAGTTCGGCCGCCAATTTCGAACAGCGCCCCAGCCGCCGGCCAGGATGACCTGGACTATCCGTAATGCCATTCGGCCACTGTGAAGGTGGCCTTAGTGACTTCCCCGAGACCTCAAATGACCGCAATTTCCAGTCAGCTCGGCGGTAAACGCGCGCTGGTGACGGGCGCTTCCAGCGGGCTGGGCGCGCACTTCGCCAGGCTGCTTGCGGCGCACGGCGCCCATGTCGTCATTGCGGCGCGACGATTGGATGCCCTTGAAGCGCTTGCCGAGGCCATAGGTGGCGACCGCGTTTCGACGATCGCGCTGGACGTGGCGGACGCCGCGTCGCGCGCCAGGTTGGCCGAAGCAGCGGGCGCGATCGACATCCTCGTCAACAACGCCGGGATCGTCCGCGAAGGTTCTGCGCTCGGGTGCAGCGAAGACGACTGGGATGCGGTGCTCGACACCAACCTCAAGGGCATGTTTTTCGTGGCCCAGGCGCTTGCACCCGGCATGCGCGCACGCGGCGGTGGCAGCATTGTCAATGTGGCCTCCATCCTCGGCCTTCGCCAGGCAGGTGGCGTTGTGTCCTATGCCGTCTCGAAGGCCGGTGTCATCCAGCTCACGAAGACGCTGGCCCTCGAATGGGCGCGCCATGGCATCCGAGTCAACGCCCTTGCGCCAGGCTACCTGGACACAGACCTCAACCGGGAGTTCTGGCAAACGGACGCGGGCAAAGCCTTGATCGCGCGCATTCCGCAGCGGCGACTCGGTCAACTCGAGGACCTGGACGGTCCGTTGCTGCTGCTGGCATCCGATGCAGCGCGCTACATAACCGGTTCGGTGCTTGCAGTGGATGGCGGACATTTGGTCAACACCCTTTAGAACTTTGCAGGACGCAAGCATGCACACCTCCAGCCCCACCGAGCGAAGTCGCGCCATTGCGGATCGCGTCGAGCATTTCGTGCGCGAGATCGTGATTCCCTACGAAGCTGACAAACGCTGCACCTCGCACGGGCCGAGCGAGGATCTGGTGGAGGAGTTGCGTGGCAAGGCGCGAGCGGCCGGCGTGATGACGCCGCACATCCTGCCTGATGGGACGCACCTGAGCCAGTTGGAAACAGCTGCGGTCCTCAAGCGCTCGGGGCTTTCGCCGCTGGGGCCGGTGGCGGTCAACACCATGGCGCCCGACGAGGGCAACATGTACCTGTTGGGAAAGATCGGCACGCCAACGCAGAACAAGCGCTTTCTGGAGCCGCTGGTGGCCGGCGCCGCTCGCTCGGCCTTCATGATGACGGAACCTGCGTCGGAAGGTGGGGCGGGCTCCGACCCCTCCATGCTGCAGACCAAGGCCGTCCGCGACGGTGACGAATGGGTCATCAACGGCCGCAAGACGTTCATCACTGGCGCCAAGGGCGCCGCGGTCGGGATCATCATGGCGCAGACGGGGGAGGGCGAACGCGCCCAGGCCACGATGTTCCTTGTCGATCTCCCGCATCCGGCCGTCCGTATCGAGCGCGTGCTCGACACCATCGACAGCTCCATGCCCGGCGGCCATGCGCAGGTGTTGATCGACAACCTGCGCGTGCGTCAGGATCAGGTGCTCGGGACGGTCGACGAAGGATTTCGCTATGCGCAGGTGCGGCTCTCGCCGGCGCGCCTGTCTCACTGCATGCGCTGGCTTGGGGGCGCGACGCGTTCGCACGAGATCGCCACGCGCTACGCCACCACACGCAAGGCCTTCGGGAAGTTGCTGATCGACCACGAGGGCGTGGGCTTCATGCTGGCCGACAACCTGATCGACCTGCAGCAGTCGGCTCTCATGGTGGACTGGTGCGCTGGCGTACTCGACACGGGATCCTTGGCCACTGCGGAAAGCTCGATGACCAAGGTGGCGGTGGCTGATGCCCTGTTCAGGGTCGCCGATCGTTGCATGCAGGTGATGGGCGGATCCGGCGTGGCGGGCGACAGTATCGTCGAGCAGATCTTCCGTGAAGTCCGGGCATTCCGCATCTACGACGGCCCGACCGAGGTGCACAAATGGTCGCTGGCCAAGAAAATCAAGCGCGACGCGCTGGAGCGGCAATCGGCCGTCATCGCATGACCATCTCGCAGGACACCATTCCCGTTCGAGCGCAGCATCGGATCGACGAGGCTGCCCTCAGCCGATGGATGCAGGCACACGTTGCAGGGTTCGAAGGACCACTTGAGGTCGACCAGTTCAAGGGAGGGCAATCGAATCCGACCTACCGGCTGCGCACGCCGATGCGCGCCTACGTCCTGCGGCGCAAGCCCCCCGGTGTGTTGGTGAAGGGAGCGCATGCCGTGGAGCGCGAGGCGCGCGTCATGACAGCCTTGGGCAAAGCAGGTTTCCCTGTGCCCGTCGTTCACGGCCTGTGCACGGACGACAGCGTGATCGGCAGTTGGTTTTTCGTGATGGATTTGATCGAGGGGCGGATTTTCTGGGACGCGAGCTTTGCGGACCTTCCGCCCGCAAGCCGAGCCGGCTACTTCGATGCGATGAACGCGACCCTGGCTTCCTTGCACAAGATAGACCCTTTGGCCATCGGGCTGGCCGACTACGGTCGCACGGGCGGCTATGTGGCGCGGCAGATCGAGCGCTGGTCGCAGCAATACCGCGCGGATGACCTGGCGGGACGCCACCCGGCCATGGACAGTCTGACCGAATGGCTGCCGGCGCATCTGCCTGCCGCGGACCAAACAACGGTCACGCACGGGGACTTCCGTGCGGACAACATGATCTTCCACCCGACCGAGGCGCGTGTTCTCGCCGTACTGGACTGGGAACTCTCCACGCTCGGTGATCCGCTGGCGGATTTTGCCTATCACGTGATGATGTACCGCATGCCGCCGGACATTCTGGGAGGCATTGCGGGAGTCGATCTGGCGGCCCACGGAATCCCGAGTGAAGCGGAATACGTCGCGGCCTACTGTGAACGAACGGGGCGCGATGGCATCCCCGATCTCGACTTCTATATCGCGTTCAACATGTTCCGCTTCGCGGCGATCCTGCACGGAATCAAGGGCCGTGCAGCACGCGGGACGGCGTCCAGCAGCGATGCGCAGGCCATGGGGGATCGTTTCGCGCGTGTCGCGGATTTGGCCTGGGAACAGGCGCAGGCTGTTTCGTCAAAAGGACAACGCCGCATTCGCCCGTAGCGCCGTTGATCCATTGAGCAATCGCACCGATCCGGTGACCCGACGGAAGCCCTCGAAGCAACAACCCATAGGAACTCTCATGACCCAACGCGACATCTTCGTCGTCGGCACCGCCCGCACGGCCATCGGCACCTTCGGCGGTTCGCTCAAGGACGTGCCCAACACCCAACTGGCCACCACCGCCGTCAAGGCCGCCATCGAACGCAGTGGCGTGGCCGCCGATGCCATCGGCCATGTGGTCATGGGCAACGTGATTCCCACCGACGTGAAGGACGCGTACCTGAGCCGCGTGGCCGCCATCGATGCGGGTTGCCCCATCGAGACGCCGGCCTTTAACGTGAACCGCCTGTGCGGCTCGGGCCTGCAGGCCATCGTGTCGGCGGCGCAGGCCATTGCGCTGGGCGACTGCGACATCGCCATCGGCGGCGGTTCGGAATCGATGAGCCGCGGCCCGTACTTCGACACCTCGGCGCGCTACGGTGCACGCATGGGCGACGCGGTGCTGGTCGACTACATGCTGGGCATCCTGCACGACCCGTGGGAGAAGATCCACATGGGCATCACGGCCGAGAACGTGGCCGCGCGCTACGGCATCACGCGCGAGCAGATGGACGAGCTGGCCGTGACCAGCCAGCAACGCGCCGCCGCCGCGATTGCCGCGGGCCGCTTCAAGGAGCAGATCGTTCCGGTCGAGATCAAGACGCGCAAGGGCATCGTGGTGTTCGACACCGACGAGCATGTGCGCGTCGACACCACCGTCGACACGCTCTCGAAGATGAAGCCCGCGTTCAAGAAAGACGGCCTCGTGACCGCCGGCAATGCGTCGGGCATCAACGACGGCGCGGCGGCCGTGGTGCTGGCCGAGGGCGGCCGCGTGAAGGCGCTGGGCCTGAAGCCGCTGGCGCGCCTCGTCGGCTACGCGCATGCCGGGGTCGAGCCCGCGTACATGGGCATCGGCCCGGTTCCGGCCACGCGCAAGGTGCTGGAGCGCACGGGCCTGAAGGTCAGCGACTTCGACGTGATCGAGTCGAACGAAGCCTTTGCCGCCCAAGCCTGCGCGGTCATCAAGGAGCTCGGTTTCGACCCCGCCAAGGTGAACCCGAACGGTTCGGGCATTTCGCTCGGCCACCCGGTGGGCGCCACTGGCGCGATCATCACCGTCAAGGCCATTGCCGAGCTGCACCGCACGGGCGGACGCTATGCATTGGTGACGATGTGCGTCGGCGGCGGGCAGGGGATTGCCGCGGTGTTCGAGCGCATCTGATCCGGATAGCCGCCGTGCAGATTGATGAGCGCGAGGCGGCGTTCAATGCGATTCAGATGCAGGGTGCGGCGCTCGGATCGTTTGAGAAAGACTCGTCTTCAAAATTCCTTGAGAGGCAATGCCAGCGGTGACCACCCCCTACGCCCATTCCGTCGAAGATGCGCCCTCGCATCCGCATCGGCGCTGGACAAGCATCGGAATATTGTCTGGCTCGAGACGATCGGCCTTTCGTCTGCTCGTCGGTGTGGTGACGGCCGCTGTCTCGCTGACAACCCACGCTCAAGCGTATCCGGCGAAGCCCATCACCATCATCGTGCCGTTTTCTCCAGGCAGCGCCGCCGATCAGATGGCGCGGGGACTGGCACAGGCCTTCACGGCAGGACTGCCGAACCATCCGCCGGTCGTGATTGACAACCGCCCGGGGGCCAATGGCTTTATTGCTGCGCAGACCGCGGCGAAGGCACGGCCGGATGGCTATACGCTTTTTTATACGACCAATACCACGCAGTCGGCCAATCCTCATCTGTTCAAGAAGCTGCCGTACGATCCGGTCGCGGACTTCGCACCCATCTCGGCGGTCGCCATCGGCGCGATGGTGCTCACGGTGCCGATCGCAAGTCCGGTGAAGACCGTGGCGGATTACATCGCCATGGCCAAGCGGGGACAGGTCAGCTTCGGTGCCGGCAATTCTTCCAGCCGTATCGCAGGTGAGATGTTCCAGCAGAAGACCGATACCGAACTGCTCTTCGTCCCCTACAAGAGCAATCCCCCGGCGGTCGTTGATCTGGTTGGCGGCCAGATCGACTCCATGTTCGCGGATACCGCCAGCGCACTGCCGCTGATCCAGAGCGGCAAGCTGCGCGCCGTGGCATTCACGGGCATGCAGCGTTCACCCGACTTGCCCGCGGTTCCGACGATCAACGAGGCCGGTGTCCCCGGCTACTCGCTGAACTACTGGGGCGCCATCTATGCGCCCCGTGGTACGCCTGCGGAAATCGTCAACCTGTTGAATGCGCAGGTCTCCAGCGGTGTGCGGACACCCGCATTCAAGGCCATCCTCGTGGCCGCCGGACTTGACCCGTACACCACGACACCCGACGAACTGGCGCAGTTTCAGCGCACCGAATCGCAGAGGTGGGCCCAGGTCATCAAGCGCGCTGGTATCGAGCCGGAGTGAATCCTTCAATCGGGGTGGGCCAGACAAGACGAAGACCAACTGAGATTGAGATCGATCCCCGCCATGAAGCCCTGTCAGGGACCCAAAGCGGTGGATGAGATCAGAACACAAGAACTCAACAAAGACATGAAGCCATCCTTCGTATCCCGCCGGCACTCCCTGGTCGCTTTGGCCTGTGCGGCTTTCAACAAGCAGGCGTTCGCGCTGCAGGAGAGCTTTCCCTCCAAGCCTATTCGTCTGGTCGTTCCGTACGCTCCTGGCAGCGGCACCGACCTGGTGGCACGAATCCTTGCAGAAGAGCTCCAGCACGAGTTGGGCGTGGCGATCATCGTGGACAACCGAGCGGGTGCCAATGGCACGATAGGGTCAGCCTTCGTGGCAAAGGCCGTGCCGGACGGCTATACGCTGCTGCTGGGAGGCAGCTCCACCCATTCCTCGGCGCCCAGCTTTTACAAGAAGCTGCCTTATGACCCGGAGCGCGACTTCGAAATGATCACCAATGTGGTCGAGTCACAGTTCTTGTTGGTGGTGCGCGGCGAGTCTCCCGTGCACGATGTCCGTGGACTGCGCGACGCCCTGGTCGCCAATAAGGACAAGGCCGCCTACGGCTTCGGTTCGGCCACGACGCAGATCGCCGGCGCCGCGTTTGTCAAGCGGCTGGGCCTAGAAATCGCGGCTGTGCCGTACAAGGTATGCGTCCGGCGAAGTCACCTTGACCGCCAGTGCGTCGCCGGTGACAGCCCTCAAGCGGAAGGCGACCAGCGGTGCGGCAGCAGTTCGTCGATGCGGCTGGCCGGGTGGGCCGGCAGTCGT
>Ga0164243_10002519_pt1 | contig 30164 bp, 30 predicted proteins | sample OricompcompostOP_FD_108781 | JGI IMG/M metagenome (GOLD analysis project Ga0164243, IMG submission 108781) | Organic Plus compost microbial communities from Emeryville, California, USA - Original compost - Organic plus compost (OP) | ecosystem: Engineered > Solid waste > Mixed feedstock >... | reverse complement strand
CCGTCCACTCGTCCATCGCTTCGGCGCCGAGCGATCGGTAGAAACCGATGGAGGGGTCGTTCCAGTTCAATACCCACCACTCGAAGCGTTCATAACCCCGCTCGACACAGATTCCGGCGAGGGTCGACAGCAGCGCCTTGCCGTGTCCCGCGCCGCGGGCGGAGGGTCGTACGTACAGATCCTCCAGATACACACCGTGAGTGCCCGTCCATGTCGAGAAGTTGAGGAACCACAGAGCGAAACCGACAGGATCACTCTCCGTGACGCCGCTCGCCGGCTCCTCCGCGATCAGGGCGAACACGGCGGGGCGAGGCCCGAAGAGCGCTTCGTGCAGCTGTGCCTCGGTGGCTCGCGCGTGCTCCAACGCGCGTTCGTACTCCGCGAGTTCGCGGATCATCGCGTGAATGGCCGGCACGTCCGCCGGGACCGCCTCTCTGATCATGTACGCGAGGCTAAGCCCTGCCGGTGACAACGGCCGTCACGGTGCTCCCCGCGGGGAACGCGCCCTCCTCGGCGAGCGCGGTCAGCCCGTACAGCAGCTTGGCGACGTGTACCCGCTCGACGGGCGGCAGGGCGTGCCGGGCGGCGAAGTCGGCCGCGAAATCGGCCAGTTGGGGAGGCGTGCGGGCGTAGCCGCCGCAGTGGAAGCGGTCGTCCAGCGACCAGTCGCCGCGTACGGAGCCGAACGCCGACCGCTGGAGCGCCGCCACGTCGGTCTCCAGGAAGCCGCCGGCGACGACCGGTACCCCCAGTGCGCGCTGGCCCGGTGCGAGCCCGGCGGCGAGTCCGGCGAGGGTGCCGCCGGTGCCGCAGGCGACGGCGGCGACGTCGGTCAACCCGCGCAGTTCGCGGCCGAGTTGGGCGCAGCCCCGGGCGGCCGCGGCGTTGCTGCCGCCCTCGGGCAGGACCATCGGGCCGTCGAACCGGTCGGCCAACCACCCCAGGAAGTCCGGGTCGTTGCGGCGCCGGTAGTCGGCGCGGGAGACGAAGTGCAGCCGCATGCCGTCGGCGGCGCAGCGTGCGAGGGACGGGTTGAGCGGGCGTTCGGCCAGTTCGTCGCCGCGCACCACCCCGACCGTGGCGAGCCCGAGCAGGCGGCCGGCGGCCGCGGTGGCGCGCAGGTGGTTGGACCAGGCGCCGCCGAAGGTGAGCAGCCGGGTGTGCCCGGCGTCGAGTGCGGCGACGAGATTGGGCGCGAGCTTGCGCCACTTGTTGCCGGGAAGGGCGGGCTGTATCAGGTCGTCGCGCTTCAGGAGCAGGCGTATGCCGTGCTGGGCGAACCGTTCGTCGCGCACCTCCGTGAGCGGCGAGGGCAGCCGCGGAGCGGGCGTGAGCGCGTCGAGCGCGCCGCGGGCGGCGAGGGCGCGGACGTCCGGGTCGGGAGGCGGCTGCGGTACCGGGGCGGCGGTGTTCACGACCGCATTGTGGGCCGCTTCCGGTCCGTACGCCGACCCGGGGCGCCCGCGCTGTGCTTCGGTGCGCAGGCGCCCGGGGTCCGCGCCGCTCGCGTCACTTGAGGCGGTCGGCGATCCGCTCGCGCATGTCGTTCATGGAGAAGCCGCGCGGATCGACCTTCTGGTTCGTCCACTCCAGGTGCCCGATGACCGAGCGGGCGTGCCAGCCGTGGTGGCGCAGCAGGGCCGCCGACGCCCGCTCGATGGCGTCGAGTTGGGCGTCGGGCCACGGGTCGTCGCCGTTGCCGAGGTTGATGCACTCGAAGCCGTAGAAGTAGCGATTTCCGTCCGTGTTGTTCTCGTTGGGGGACGGCGGCTTCTTCTCGCCGATGACGGCCTGCAGTACGTCGTCGTCGCCGAGGCCCGCGTGGTTGGCGCGGCCGTGCCCTACGAGGTACACGGTGCCGTCCTTGGCGATGACGCCGTGCGCCAGCGGCCCCGGCAGGTCGGAGCGGCCCTTGTAGACGAGGTCGACCGTCTCCTTGGTGCCCTTGGACGCCGTGTGGTGCAAGAGGACGCCGTGCACCGGCCCCCAGGCGCCCTTGTGGTTGCGGTTGTGTGTGCGCCAGTCGCCGACCTCCTCGACCGTCACGCCTTCCTTCTTAAGGGCGGCGACGAAGGCGTCCGCCGTGATGGGTGTGGCCATCTCTCCCCGTACCTTCCGTCTGTGGTGTCCGGTGCCTTCCGGGCCCGCGTGCTGTGCGGCTCCGCGGGGCCCGGGTGCGAGCCTCTCGCGTCTGTGCGGTGACGCGGTGATGCCATGCCCGGTCCGCGTCCGTCCTACTCGGGTACGCCCGTTCACCTGCCGCGTCCGCCGGGGCGTGCGCGGGGGCGCCGGCCCGGCGGAGCGGCGAGTGCGAGCCCGGTGCGTGCCGACAGCGCCTGTACGCAGTCCTCGTGCGCGTACGGGCGCAGCAGCCGCGGCAGCCGGTCGCGCGCGCGGCGGGCCCGTCCGGAGCGGATCAGCGCGCAGTCGTCGAGGAACACCTGCCAGGAGGCGCACGCCTCGTCCAACCGGCCGCGGGCGAGCAGCAGTTCGGCGAGTTCGGCGTGGCTGATCGCACGGGTGCGGCGCTCTCCGGACGGGCGCAGCCGCAGGGAGGCGCGCAACTCGCGTATCGCGCCGTCCCGGTCGCCCAGCGCGGCCCGTACCCGGCTCGTCTGGTAGAGCAGCGCGGCGTCCTGGTAGGCGCCGACGGGTTCGCCGTCCGGGCTGTCCGGGCCGGTGGTCAAGTCGACCGGGGCGCGGGCCAGTTCGTGCTCCGCGCGCCGGAGTGCGTCGAGTGCTGCCGTGCGCTCCCCGCACGCCGCGCGGGCGACCGCGAGCCCCGAGTAGAGGAAGGAGCGCGCGGACGGGCCCGTGCCCTCCGCGGCCGTGCCGCCGCCGGCGGCCTGGCAGGCGGACTCGGCCAGCGCGAGGCTGTGCCGCAGGTGGCCGAGTTGGTGCGCCTGGGAACCCAGGGCCCGCCGGGCGAGGGCGACGCCGTCCGGGTCGCCGCCTTCCCGCGCGAGGTCGGCGGCGGTGAGGAACGCGCGCTGGGCGAGCCCGTGGCGCTGCTCGTCGGCGTAGACGCGGGCCAGCAGGTAGCCCAACCGGGCCGCGCCGGCGAGGAGTTGGGCGTGGTGCGGGCCGTCGCCCCCGGAGCGGAGCCGGCGTACCAGTTCGGCGAGGCAGGCGGCCAGCGGGGCCTCGATGTGGCCGCCGCCGTGCCGGTCGGTCTGGGCGGCGAAGAAGCGTACGTGCTCGCGTACGGAGGCGACTTCGCCTGGCGTGGTGCGCCGGGTGGGCCGCCCGCCCCGGCGGATGGTGGGGAAGGGAGCCCGGGGCGGGCGGGGTCCGTGCGGTGCGGGGGGTGGCGTGGCGTCCGGAGCGCTCGGGGCTCTCGGAGCGCTCGGGGTGTCCGGCGAAGTGCCCGCCGGAGCAGGGGGGTTCGGGCCGTACGGAGAGTCCTCGGTGTCCGGATGCCGGGCGCCGCCGGGCGGCGGTGTGCCGTCTGCGGTGGCGTGCTCCGGCGAGGGTTCGGCGGGGCCGAGCAGCGCGAGCCGGTACGGGACGGGAGCCGGGGCGTCCGCCCGCGGCGGTCCGACGACGGGAGCGGTGAGAGCGGCCAACCGGTCGGCGCACAGGGCGAGTCGGTCGCCGGCGTCCGCGGTGCGTGCGCCCGCGCCTCCGGCTAACTCGGCGTCGGCTCCCTCCCGGAACGCGGTGGTTCCGCGCGGAGTGCGCCGCGCACGCCGCCCCGGGCCGCCGCTGGTGCCGTCCCCCATCCCCAACTGGTCCACCGTCACCGGGCGTCCGAGCCGCCGGGAGAGCGCCTCGGCCAGGAAGCGCTGTACGTGCGGAGCGGGGCGGCTGCCGCGCAGCCAGCGGGCCACCGAGGTGCGGTCGTAGCTCAGCCGTACCCCCGACTCGGCGCCCAGCCGGCCCAGGGCGCGGGCGAACGCCTCCTGGGTCCACTCCGTCTCCGCCAGCAGCGCACGCAGCGCCTGGTTGGGCGCGGGGCGCTCAGCGGGCTGCACGGCGGTGGCCGAATCGGCAGCGGATCGGGTCATTCACGGTCTGGTACCTCCTAGTTGGCTGGTTGGCTTGTCGACATGTGAGCCGGTCTGGCTGGTCAGGTCCGTACGCAGCCGTCGCGTCCGCTCGCCGGCACGGTGCGGGCACCGGTGGGACGCTCCGCGGTGCCGGGGCCCAACGCGCCCTCGTGTACGGACAGTTGCCAGGGAACCGCGGATTCCGCCGGACGGGAACCATGTGCTGTGCGCACACACAGGTGGGACTTTCACACCCCGTGTGAATGAATGTCCGTTACTCTGCGAAAGGGAGTCGGACGACCGGAGGACAGGCATCGGCATGGGGCAGCCCAACCGTCAACTGGACGTGCTGCTCGACCAGTCCGGCATTTCACGCGCCGGTCTGGCGGCGAGGGTCAACCGCCTCGGCGGCGAGGCGGGCATCACGCTGCGTTACGACCACACGGCCGTCGCCCGCTGGCTCCGTGGCCAGCGGCCGCGCGGCAGGGTCCCGGAGCTGATATGCGAGGTGCTCGGCCGCCGGCTCGGGCGCACGCTCACCCTCGCCGACATCGGAATGGCCGGCCCCGGCCCTCCCGCGTCGGCCGAACTCGCCGCGGGCGACGGCCGGTTGGACGCCGCACGTGCGCCCGAGCCGGACGGTGCGGCCGGGCTCGCGCACTTCGTCGAGCGGACCGCGCTGTCCTGGCGCTCCGACCAACTGCACGCCGACGAGCCGGGGAACGCGCCGCTCTCCGGCTCCGCCGCGGTCGCGCCCGTATGGGAGTGGGAGAACCCTCCGGAGGACGCGGACGTCTCGCACTCGGGCCCGCGCGAGGTGAGCGAGGTCGACGTCGAGGTGCTGCACGCGGCCCGCGGCCACTACGAGCACCTGTACCGCAACGCGGGCGGCGTCGCGACCCGGCCCCGCGTCGTCGGCTTTCTGACCGGGGAGGTCGCGCCGCTGCTGCGCGGCGGCTACGGCGACCGCACCGGGCGCGAACTCTTCCGCGCCGCGGGCGCGTTGGCCGCGGTCGGCGGCATCTGCGCGTACGACGCCGACGCACAGGGCCCGGCGCAGCGGTACTTCCACCAGGCGCTGCGGCTCGGCAAGGCGTCCGGGGACCGGCTGTTCGGCGGCTACGTGGTGGCGCTGCTGGTCAACCAGGCGCTGTTCCTGGGCGAGAACCGGCATGCGATCGCGTGCGCCGAGGCGGTGCTGCGCACGGCCGACCCGCACGCGAGCCCCGCGCTGGCCACGGATCTGTACGCGATGCAGGCGAAGGCGTACGCCCGGCTCGGCGCGCGGCGGGACGCGCACGAGTGCATGCGGCGGGCCGAGGCCTACTCCGAGCGCATCCGGCGCGAGGACGAGCCGGAGGAGACCGGCTACGTCGAACCGGGCCTGGTGGAGGTGCGGTTGGCGGAGGCGCTGCTGGTCCTGGGCGAGCTGGACGCGGCCGAGCGGTACGCCGAGGAGGCCGCGCGCGAGCCCGCCCACGTACGCGGCAGGGTCAACCGGCTGGCCACGCTGACCGATGCGGAGCTGCGCAAGGGCGACCCGGAGCGTGCGGCGGAGACGGCGGCGCGAATGGTGCGCTGTGCGCAGGGCATCGAGTCGCGGCGGCTGCGGGAGCGGATGCGCGCGGTGCGCGAGCATCTGCTCCGGCACCCCGGTACGCCCGCCGCCGAGGCGGCCGGGCTGATCGAGGACGCGCTGCGCGTGCCGCTGTGAGCGCGCCTCGCGCGGCGCTCCGCGGGCGGCCGCGGGTGCGCCGCGCGCCCGGTGTCGGCCGGCGCGGCGGCGTGCTGGGATGTGCCCCAACCTCCGTCAGGAAGGGGGCACTTACGTGCAATGGAAGAACCTGGGTGAACACACTGTGTACGAGAACCAGTGGCTACGGGTCAACCTCGCGGACGTGTTACTCCCCGACGGCCGTCATCTGGATCACTATGTGCTCCGGCTGCGGCCGGTGGCGATGGCCACCGCGGTCAACGAGCGGAACGAGGTGCTGCTGCTGTGGCGGCACCGCTTCATCACCGGCAGCTGGGGCTGGGAACTGGCCGCCGGAGTCGCGGAGGACGGCGAGGAGCCGGCCGCCGCGGCCGCGCGCGAGATGCTGGAGGAGACGGGCTGGCGGCCCGGACCGCTGCGGCATCTGATGACCGTGGAGCCGTCGAACGGGCTGACCGACGCCCGGCACCACGTCTACTGGTCCGAGGAGGCCGAGTACGTCGGCCATCCCGAGGACGACTTCGAGTCCGAGCGGCGCGAGTGGGTGCCGCTGAAGGAGACGCCGGAGCTGATCGCCAAGGGCGAGGTTCCGGCGGCGAACACCGCGGCCGCGCTGCTGATGCTGCACCGCGAGCGCTTCGGCTGACCGCGTACGGGCGTTCCGAGCGCGGACGCCGGCCCGGAGGGCGCCGCAGGGCCGGCCGTCCTCCGGCGCCGCGCTCCCGTGCCTTCCGGTGCCGCGCTCCCGTGCGTTGCGGGAGCGCGCCCGTTGCCGCGCCGCAGGTCAACCGCCGTAGGGCGCAGGGCAGTTGAGGGTGCGCGGAAGTGCACCCTTGGCTCTCGCTATTAATTCACATTTAATAGCGGGGAGTTGCGGGACCGCCCGCCGCAACCGCCGTGAGGAGCCGCCCTGATGAAGATCGCCCGTGTCGAGACCTTCGCCGTACCGCCGCGCTGGCTGCTGTGCCGCATCGAGACCGACGAGGGCCACGTCGGCTGGGGAGAACCCGTCGTCGAAGGGCGGGCGGCGACCGTACGGGCGGCCGTCGGCGAACTGGCCGGACAGTTCCTCCTCGGCGCCGACCCGCTGCGCATCGAGGACCACTGGCAGACGATGACCAAGGGCTCCTTCTACCGCGGCGGCCCCGTCCTCTCCTCGGCCGCCGCCGGACTCGACCAGGCGCTGTGGGACATCGCGGGCAAGCACTACGGCGCGCCCGTACACCAGCTGCTCGGCGGCCCGGTACGCGACCGGGTGCGGGCCTACAGCTGGGTCGGCGGCGACGAGCCCGGGCAGATCGCCGACGCCGTACGGGAGCAGGTCGAGGCCGGGTTCACCGCGGTGAAGATGAACGTCGCCGGACGCATGAACCGGCTGGCCACCGCCGGCGACATCGACGCGGTCGTCGCCAGAGCCGCGGCGGCCCGCGACGTGCTCGGCCCCGAGCGCGACTTCGCCGTCGACTTCCACGGCCGCTGCACCGCCGCCAACGCGCGCCGGCTGCTGCCCCATCTGGCGCCGCTGAACCCGCTGTTCGCGGAGGAGCCGGTGCTGCCGGAGTACCCGCACCTCTTGCGCGAGGCCGTCGACGCCTCTCCGGTGCCGGTCGCGACCGGCGAGCGGCTGTACTCGCGTACGGACGTGCTGCCGGCGCTCCAGGCCGGGATCGCGGTGCTCCAGCCCGACCTCTCGCACGCGGGCGGCATCTCCGAGGTGCGGCGCATCGCCGCGCTCGCCGAAACCTTCGACGTGCTGATCGCCCCGCACTGCCCGCTCGGCCCGGTCTCGCTCGCGGCCAGCCTCCAAGTGGCCTTCGCCGCCCCGAACTTCCTCATCCAGGAGCAGAGCATCGGCATCCACTACAACGTCGGGGCCGGGCTGCTGGACTACGTCGCCGATCCGGCGCCGTTCCGCTTCCAGGCCGGACACCTGCCGCGGCCGACCGGCCCCGGGCTGGGCGTCGAGGTGGACGAGCGGGCGGTACGGGCCGCCGACGGCAGCGCCGACGACTGGCACAACCCGGTCTGGCGGCACCCCGACGGCTCCTTCGCCGAGTGGTGAACCGAGTCGTGAACAGGGCGGTGAATCGAGCGGCGAGCCGGGGTAGCGGGCCGTGCGCGCGCCGGCGCACGGCCGTCCCGCGGGCGCCCGCGCCGGTCAAGTCCCGTACTAGGATCGCGACTTCGCCGGACCGCGAGCACACCGGACAGGCACGGCCCCGTACGGGGACGAGGAGGAACACCCCCGGAAGGGGACGAGGAGAAGGGGAGGGGCGGCGATGACGTCGTACGCGGGGCGCGGGGTCCACGGTCAGGTCGTCGAACTGCTCGGCTCCCGCATCGTCGCCGGCGAGACCGGAGAGGGCGCCACGCTGGATCTGCGCGAGCTGGCGGCGGAGCTGGACATCAGCCTCACCGTCATACGCGAATCCCTCAAAGTCCTCGCCGGCAAGGGACTTGTGGCCGCACGGCAGAAGCGCGGCACGTACGTGCGCCCGCACACCGAGTGGAACTTCCTCGACGCCGACGTGATCCGCTGGCGCATCGCAGGCGGCAAGGGCGACGCTCTCCTGCGCGACCTCGGCGAACTGCGCGCCATCGTCGAACCGGCGGCCGTGCGCTGCGCCGCGCAGCGCCGCACCGACGAGGACCTGCGGGCACTGGAGGAAGCGCTCGCCGCCATGAGTGCGGCGGGAGACGACGCGTCGGCGGCGGCCGCCGCCGACACCGCCTTCCACCGCGCACTGCTCGCCGCGTCCGGCAACGGCATGCTGGCCCGCCTCGACCGGCTGCTGGAGCCGGGGCTGCGGGCCCGCGACCGCCTCGTGCACGCGCGCCGGGAGGCCGACGATCCGGTGCCCAGCCACCGCGCCGTCCTGGACGCGGTGCGCGCCCGCGACGAGGACCGCGCGGCGGCGGCCATGCTCGACCTCCTCGCGAAGTCGGACGCCGACCTGGACCTCGCACGCCCGCACCCGGACGGTGCCGCGCCGCTGCTGCGCTGACGCGTGCGCCGATCCGTACGCGTACGCCGCCGCCCCGTGTCAGCGCAGCAGGGTCAGCGCGGGTCAGCGCCGCGGGGTCAGCGCTGCAGGAACGCGTCGCCGTGCTCGGCGATGTGCTGCTCCAGCGCGCCCAGCGCCTTCTGCACCTCGTCCGCGGAGCCGCTGCCGCGCTGCTCGGCGTAGTAGGCCGCGCCCAGCTTGCGCAGCAGGTCGTTGCCCGTGCGCTGGGCCTGCACCTCCTCCACCTTCTCCCGGCCCTGTGAAATGCCGCGCTGCGCCTGCTCCTTGGCCCTGTCGAGGAATCCGGTCATGGTGCTGCCTCCCGGTGTCGGAGTGCGGAATTCGGAGTGCGTGTGTGCCGGCGGATCCGGTGGCCGCCGCCGGCCGCCCGTTCCGCGGCGGCGGACGGCCGTGGAACGGCGCCCTGTACTCAACGGCGGAACGTACGCCGCGGTCAGCCGGTTCCCGGCGGGGCACCGCCGGCGGCGGACGGCCCGTCGGAGAGCACTTCGCGGGCCACCGTCACCAGCCGCCGCACGGCCGGGTGCCCCGGTGCGGCGCGCCAAACGAGCAGCAGCGGCACGTCGTCGGTGCCGGTCAGCGGGCGGTAGGTGACGCCGGGGTGCGGGTGCATCTCGGCGGTGGCGTCGGTGGAGACGCCGACCGCGTTGCCCGCCGCGATCTCGCCCAGCCAGTCGTCGGTGTTGGCCACGCGCACGGTGCGCGCCGGGTCCGGGCGGATGTCCGCGGGCCACAGGTCGAGCGTGGTCAGCCCGGTGACCGTGTTCAGCGCCACCGGGTGGCCGGCCAGCGAGGCGAGCGTCAACGGGCCCTCGGCGCGGGCCAGTTCGCTGCCGCTGGGCACTGCGACGACCCGCCGCTCGTCCAACAGCCGCTCGGCGCACAGGTCTTCGCCGAGGGTGCCGGCGCTCCACTCGGGCAGCATCGGCGCGCGTACGAGGGCGGCGTCCACCCGGCCCGACAGCAGCCCCGCCGTACGGTCGTCGACGCGCAGCAGCTCCAGCGGGGTGTCCGGGCAGGTCTCCTTCCAGCGCCGCAGCAGCGGCGTGGTGTAGCGCCCGAACGCCGACCAGGCGTGGCCCAGCCGCAGCGGCCAGTTCCGCAGCCGGACGGGGTCGAGCGCGTCGTCGACGGCGGCCAGCGCGAGCGCCGCCTTGTCGCGGAACGTGCGGCCCTCGGCCGTCAGCCGCAGATGGTGCGTGCCCCGGTCGACCAGCAACACGCCCAGATGGGCTTCGAGTTGGCGCAGCGTACGGGACAGCGCGGGCTGGCTGACGCGCAGCCGCTCGGCGGCGCGTGTGACGCTGCCCTCGTCCGCGATGGCGAGGAAGGCCCGGAGATGGCGCAGCTCAGCCGTCATGTGTGCCGAGCATAGCCGCTGTGCAGCGGGCATTTCACAGCCCCCGTGCGGTGGCCATAGCGTGCGGCGTATGGACTCCGCCGACCGTTCCGCAGCGCCGTCTCCCGCCGTCACCTCCGCATGCGCCGCCGCCGCGGACGCGACCGCGGAGCCCGGCGTACGCACGGGCGCGGAGTCCGCCACCGCACCCACCGGGGCCGGTACGGCAGGTGCGGCCGGTGCGGCGGGTGCGGCAAGTGCGACAGGCGCGGGTAGCGGCGCGCGACAGCGCCTCGGCGCCGTCGGCCTGGTCGTCTGCAGCGGAACCTCGCAGCAGTTCGGGTCCGCGGCCGCCACGACGGTGTTCCCGCTCGCGGGCGCCCTCGGAGTCGTCTCGCTGCGGCTGCTGTTCAGCGCGCTGCTCCTGCTGGCGATGTGCAGACCGCGGGTGCGCGGACACGGCCGGACGGCGTGGTCCGCCGTGCTCGGTCTCGGCGTGGCCCTCGGCGCCATGAACACGCTCTTCTACCAGGCCATCGCCCGTATCCCGCTGGGCGCCGCGGTCACCGTCGAACTCCTGGGGCCGCTCGTGCTCTCCGTCGTCGCCTCCCGGCGCGTGCTGAGCCTGCTGTGGGCCGGGCTCGCGCTGGCCGGCGTAGCGCTGCTGGGCGGCAGCGGCCTGGGGCAGCTGAACGTCGCCGGGGTCGGCTTCGCGCTGGGCGCGGGCGCCATGTGGGCCGCCTACATCCTCTTCAACTCCCGTACGGGCGCCCGCTTTCCGAAGGCCGACGGGCTCGCCCTCGCGCTGGCCGTCGCCGCCGTGCTGACCGTGCCGCTCGGTGTGGCCGGCGCCGGAGCAGCGCTCGTGGAGCCGAGGGTGCTGGGGCTGGGCGCGGTGATCGCGGTGCTGTCGTCGGGGGTGCCGTACACGCTGGAGCTGTACGCGCTGCGCAGGATGCCGTCCGCGACGTTCGCGGTGCTGATGAGCCTGATGCCGGTGGCCGCGGTCTTCGCCGGGTTCCTGCTGGCCGGACAGCGGCTCGCGGCGCCGCAGTTGCTCGCGGTCGCCCTGGTCGTGCTGGCCGGTGTGGGCGCCGTACGCACCTCGCGCGGCGGCCCGTCAGCGCGCTGACCGGCCGGGGCGGGGGCCGTATGCGGCGTCTACGCTGTGCCGGTGGACGAGCGGCGAGGACGGCGGGCGGAGCCCCGCACGGTCCGGTGGCGGGAGCACGAGGCGGCGGACGGACGGCCCGTCGCAGGCGCCAACGGGCAGGCGGGGGAGGGCGGTTGGGAGCGCTCGGCGCTGTGGCGTTCGGAGAGCGGGGCGCGGCCGCCGAAGCACATCCGCGTCGCCGACGACCGCATGCCGGCCGACGTCGCCTACAAGCTGGCCTGCGAGGGCACGGCCCTGCTCTGGCGCGGCGACTTCCACGGCGCCCGCCAGCTGCTGACCGCGCTGGCCCGCCGCGTGGACCGGAAGCCGGGCCGCACCAGCGCCGATCCGCGCGAGAACTTCCACCTGCGCCGGCAGGCGGCCGCACGCCGCGCCCGCATCCTCGGCATGCTGCTGGTGCCGCTGGAGGCCACCGGCGACGGGTACGCGGTGCCGCTGCGCCGCGCCCCCGACGTACGCGACGCGTGCGCCGAGGCGTACGGGCCGCCGCCCGCCGCCCCCGAACCGGCCTCGTCCGTCGTGGCGTTGCGCGAACTGCTCGGCGTGATCGGCGCGCACGAATGGCACCGCAAAGGCGTCCCGGTCCCGGCGCTCGGCGGCGAGCGCATCCACCCCGCCTACGGCGTCTTCGCTCCCGTACGCGGCGAGTACGTCGATCTCGTGGCCCGTGCGCCGCTGCCGGGCGGCGGCGGGCGGACCGACGCGCGGCCGCCGGCGCTCGCGTACGACGTCGGGACCGGCACCGGGGTGCTCGCCGCGGTGCTGGCGCGGCGCGGAGTGGCCCGAGTGATCGCGGTCGACCAGGACGAGCGCGCGCTGGCCTGCGCCCGCGCGAACCTCGAACGGCTCGGCCTGGGCGAGCGTACGGACCTCGTGCGGGCCGACCTCTTCCCCGCCGGCGCGCGCCCCGCACCGCTGGTCGTCTGCAACCCGCCGTGGGTGCCCGCCAAGCCCAACTCCCCGCTGGAGCACGCGGTTTACGACCCGGGGAGCCGGATGCTGTACGGCTTCCTGGCCGGGCTCGGCGAACGGCTCACCGCGGACGGCGAGGGCTGGCTGATCCTGTCCGACCTCGCGGAGCACCTCGGGCTGCGCACCCGCGAGGAGCTGCTGGACCGGATCGCGGGCGCGGGGCTGCGGGTCGCCGGACGCGAGGACTCCGCGCCCCGCCACCCCCGCGCCGCCGACCCGGACGATCCGCTGCACGCCGCCCGCGCGGCCGAGACGGTCTCGCTGTGGCGGCTCGTACGGCGGTCCGCGCCCGCGGCGAGCTGATCCATCGCGGGATCCGCTGTGGGCGCCGTCCCTACACCAACGCCCGTGCCTGATACAGCGTTTGAGCCGGGATGCGGCGCAGCCGGGTGCGCCGTGCCCGCGAGAATCCGGCCGCCTCCAGCCATCCGGCGAGCTGTGCGGGGCTGTACACCTCGGCTCCGGACGACAGATGGAACAGCAGCCCCAGACAGCTCGCCGCGGCGCCCGGCCGGTGGAGGCGCCGCGCGTACGGCGACGGGGCGCCGGAGAACAGATCGAGCACCGCGAGCGTGCCGTCCGGGCGCAGCGCCGCGTGCGTCCTGCGGAACAGGTCGGCGATCTCGCCGGCCCGCAGATGGTGGATCAGGTTGAGGCACAGCGCCACGTCGTAGCCGCGGCCGAGGTCCGCCTCCCGTACGTCGGCCACTTTGTGCTCCACGAGGTGCCCGTAGCCGGACTGTTGGAGGAGGTCGCGGCCGACGGCCACGCTGCCCGGCAGGTCCAGCACCGTGGCCCGCATGCCCGGGTGCCGCCGGCACAGCTCCGCCGCGAACCAGCCGTGCCCGCCGCCGATGTCCAGCACCCTGCGGGCGCCCCGCGGTACGTGCAGCGCCGCGGCCAGCTCCGGCGCGCTCAGCCGTGCCAGCTCGTACTGCCCGGTGATGTAGTCCCGCCAGTACGGGTCGTCGGGCGGCGCGTCGTGGTGGCCGGCGGACGGGCCGCCCTGCGCCACGTCCGGCAGCCGCGACCACCAGCCCCAGTAGTCCCGGTGCCCGGCGACGAAGTGCCGTACGGACGCGGCCGATTCGGGCAGCAGCCAGCGCCGCGCCTGCCGCGTCGGCACGAAGCGGCCGTGCCGGACGCGTACGTAGCCCAGCGCGCACAGCGCGTCCAGCAGCAGCCGGGTGGTCTCCCGGCGCAGCTCCAGCGCGTCCGCCAACTCCCTTGCGGTGCAGGGGCGTCGGGCGAGCTGTTCGAGCAGCCCGAGCCGGGCGGCCGCCACGAGGACGCCGGACAGCGCCATTCCGGCCGCCGCTTCGAAGGCCGGGCGCGGTGCCCTGCGGGTGCGCAGGGCGAGACGTTCGAGCACCGTCTCGCCGCGTACGACGATGCGCATCGGGGGTTCCCCTCTCCTCAACTGCCGTGTCCTGCACTGTCCTTTCGGGCTCGCCCGCGGTGCGGCGTACGCCGGGGCGCTCAGCGCGCGAGCCTGCGCACCGCGGCGCCGAACACCCCGGGTAGTGCGGCGGCACACGGCAGCAGCAGCCGGCGGGCGGGCGCGGGCGCGGTGGCGAGCACCAGGGCGCGCGTCCAGAGCCGGTAGCGGCGGGTGATCCGGGCCCAGTCGGCCTCGTACCGCTCGGGCGTGCCCGCCGCCATCGCGTCCACGGCCGCCGCGGCCTGCGCGAACGCGAGGCTGACGCCCTCTCCGGTGAGCGCGTCCTCGTACCCCGCCGCGTCGCCGACCAGCAGCACCCGGCCGTGCACCCGCCGCCGCGGCAGCTGGCGCATCGGCCCCGCACCGCGTACGGGCGAGGCGGGCGCCGCGGAGGCCAGCCGCTCCGCGAGCCGGGGGAAGCCGCGCAGCAGCGCCGTGTACGTGTCCGCGCGGCGGGCTGTGTCGTCGGTGCCGTCTGTGCCGGCTGTGCTGTCCGCGCCGGCTGTGTCCCTCGTGCCGGCTGTGCCGTGCCGGGGCGGCAGCCGTCCGGGCCCGAACAGCACGGCGACGCCGACCAGTTGGGCGCTCACGGGCGTCACGTACGCCTCCGCGTGCGGCCCCCAGATCACCTGCACCGTGTCGCTCCACGGCGCGGTACGCCAGTGCCGGCGCAGGCCGAAGCGCCGGGGAGCACCCGCGCGCACCGGCACGCCGAGGCGGCGGCGCACGGGGGAGTGCAGCCCGTCCGCGGCGACGAGCCAGCGGGCGCGCAGCCCGCCCGCCGTCACCCCGGCCGCGTCCTGGCGCACGGTGGTCCCCGGCAGGCGTGCGCGCAGCAGCTCGGCTCCGGCCTCCTCGGCCGCGGCGGCCAGGGCGGCGTGCAGCTCCGTACGGCGCACGCCCAGCCCCGCCTCCGGTGCGAAGCGCGCCGTCACGCGCCGCCCCGCGAGGTCCGCGTACTCGATCCCCGACAGGCGTACGCCCGCGGGCCGGGCGCCGAGCGCCGCCAACTCCCGTACGCCGTACGGCATCAGGCCCTCGCCGCACGCTTTGTCCACCGGGGCGGGCCGCGGCTCGCAGACGAGCGCGGACAGTCCGGCGCGCGCCGCCCGCACCGCGGTGGCGAGCCCGGCGGGCCCGCCGCCCGCGATCAGTACGTCGGCGTCGTACGCACCGGAAGCGGCGGAGCGCCCGGAGAGGCGCCCGGCGCTGCTCATGACGCCGCCTTGAGGGCCGCGTTCTCCACTCGCAGGCGCACTGCCAGCACGGCCGCGTTGGCCACCGTGAACGCCAGCGCCGTCAGCCACGCGCCGTGCACGAGCGGCAGCGCGACTCCCTCGACGGCCACCACCGCGTAGTTGGGGTGCCGCAGCCGGCGGTACGGGCCGCGGCGCTCCAGCGGCAGCCCCGGCACGACGATGACCCGGGTGTTCCAGCGCGGCCCCAGCGAACGTACGCACCACCAGCGCAGCACCTGCGCGGCCGCGGTCGCGCCCAGCGCAGGCCAGCCCAGCGCGGGCACGAACGGGCGGTCGCAGAGCGCCACTTCGGCGGCGGCGCCGGCCAGCAGCCCGCAGTGCACGGCGACCATCGCCGGATAGTGGCCGCGGCCGTGCTCGACGCCGCCGCGGGCACGCGCCCACCGCGCGTGCCGTGCCGAGGTCAGCAGCTCGGCCGACCGCTCGCCCGCGACGGCCAGGAGCAGCAGCGCGAACCAGCCCGGCACGGGCAGCGCCGCCGCGCTCATACCGGCCCGCCCAGGCGGCAGTTGACGGGGCGCCCCGCAGCCGGCCCGGGCACCGGCACGGGCTCAGGCGACCGTGAAGAGGAGTACGGCATTCTGCCCTCCGAAACCGAAGGAGTCGCTCAGCGCGGCCTCCATCGGCACCGTGCGCGGGGCGCCGGTGACGACGTCGAGGCCGAGCGCCGGATCGGCGCGGTCGATGCCCGCCGTCGGCGGCACCACCTGCTCTTGCAGGGCGAGCACGGTCGCCGCCGCCTCGATCGCGCCGGAGGCGCCGAGCGCGTGGCCGGTGACGCCCTTGGTCGCGGTGACGGGCGGTACGGAAGGGCGCTCGCGTCCGGCGCAGTCCGCCGGGACCGGGCCTTCGGGGGCGGCGGCTTCGAAGTCGCCGGAGCCTTCGGGGCCGGCGCCGAACACCCGGCGCAGCACGGCCGCTTCGACGGCGTCGCCCAACTGCGTACCCGTGCCGTGGGCGTTGACGTGCCGGACGTGCCGGGGCAGGCAGCCGGCGTCCGCCAGAGCGCTGCGCACCGCCTGCTCCGCGCCGCGGCCGCTCGGGTGCGGGGACGCGGGACGGTACGCGTCCGCGGAGGCGCCGTAGCCGCGCAGCCGCGCCCGCACGGGCGCGTTCCGGGAGCGCGCGTGCGCCGCCGACTCCAGCACCAGCACCGCCGCACCCTCGCCGAGCACGAAGCCGTCCCGCCCCTCCCCGAAGGGCCGGCAGGCCCGCTCCGGGTGCTCCGACTCGCGTGCGAGGACGCGGAGTTGGGCGAACGACGCGGCGGTCATCGGTACGCACCCGCTCTCGCTGCCGCCGGCCAGCACCACGTCGCACGCCCCGGAACGCAGCAGGTCGCGGCCCACCCCGATGGCCGTGGCGCCGGACGCGCAGGCGCTGTTGGCGACGAAGTTGGGCCCGCGCGCATCCAGCAGGGCGGCGACCTCCCCGGCGGCCATGTTGGGCAGGCTGCGCGGCATGGCGTACGGCGAAATGCCGCGCGGTCGGCCTTCGTCGAGGCGCCGGAACTCGCGCGCGTACCCGTCGAGGCTGTTGCTGGCCACCCCCAGCACGACGCCGACGCGCTCGGACGGCCAGCCCGCCGGGTCGAGTTTGGCGTCCGTGACGGCTCGCCGGGCCGCACCCAGGGCGAGTTGGGTGAACCGGTCGAGCCGCCTGCTCAGCTGCCCGCCCAGCTCCGCCTCGGCGTCGAAACCGGTGACGCGGCAGCACAGCTCGACCGGCAGCCCGGCTAGCGCGGGATCGCGCCGCGCGGTCGGCCGGCCCGCGCACAACGCGCCCCAGAATTCCGTGAGTTCGGTGCCGGCCGGGCTCACCACGCCCAGGCCGGTGACCGCGACGTCAGCGGCCGGCATGTTCCTGCCCCGGTGCGCTGCCGCGGCCCGCGGAGCCTGCCGCCGCCTCGGTCTCCGTCCCCGTTTCGGTCTTCGCCTCCGGCTCCGTCCCGGCCAGCGACTCCAGTACGCGTACGGCCGCCTCCAGCGTCGTGTTCTCGTCCACGCCGTCCAGCTCCGCCGGGAAGCGGATCCCCAGGTCGTTCTCGACGGAGACGATCAGCTCGACCAGGCCGAGGGAGTCGACGCCCAGGTCGCGGAAGGTCAGCTCGGGGCGCAACTCCTGGAGCGGCAACGCGGTCTGGTCGGCGAGTAGTTGGAGCAGACGAGTGTGCAACAGTGAATCGGCGGCGGACATCTGACCCTCCTGAGCTGTTCCATCGGATCTGACAGGGCACGACTGCGGACGAGCGGAGCGGCGCCGCCGGCTGCGGCCGGCAGCCGGGACTTCCGCGCGCGGAGCCGAACGCGGCGCGGGCGCACCCGAGGCGGGCCGGCCGGCCGCGCAGGGGCCACCGGCGCCTGCTCGGCTCACCAGCGCAGCAGCACCAGCTCGCCGGCGAACCCCGGCCCCATGGCGGTGAGCAGCCCGTACGAGCCGTCCACAGGAGGCGCGGCCATCGTCCTGCGCAGCACGTCGAGCACCGAGGCCGAGGACAGGTTGCCCATGCGCGCGAGCGAACTGCGGGTGTGCGCAAGGGCGTCGGCCGGCAGCCCGAGCGAACGCTCCACCGCCTGAATGACCTTGGGGCCGCCGGGATGACACACCCACCTCCGGATCTCCGCCGGCGTCAGCGCGTGCTCGCCGAGGAAGTCGTGTACGTCCTTGGGGAGTTGCTCCTCGGCGACCCGGGCGACGTCCGGCGAGAGGACGATGGAGAAGCCCTGCGAACCGATCCGCCAGCCCATCACGTCCTCGGAGTCGGGGTAGAGCCTGCTGCGCGTCGCCAGCACGCACGGTCCCGAGGCGCCCCGTGCGCGGTCCGCCCCGACCGCCACCACGGCCGCGGCCCCGTCCCCGAACAGGCTGCAGGCGACCAGGTTCGCCGTGGAGGCGTCGTCGCGCTGGACGGTCAGCGAGCACAGTTCCACCGACAGCAGCACCGCCACCTGCTCCGGGAACGCCCGCAGATAGTCGTGCAGCCGGGCCACGCCCGCGGCGCCCGCCGCGCAGCCGAGGCCGAAGAGCGGCAGCCGCTTGACGTCCTCGCGCAGCCCGACGCGCTGCGCCAGCCGGGCTTCGAGCGAGGGGACGGCGAGCCCGGTCACCGTCGTCGAGATCAGCAGGTCCACTTCGTCGGGGCGTACGCCTGCGGTGCGCAGCGCCGCGTGCAGCGCCTCCTCGCCGAGCCGCAACGCGGCGCCGCGCCAGGCGTCGTTGGCTGCGGTGAAGCCGTCCAGCGCGCGGTACGCGTCGAGCGGAAGCGCCAGGTGGCGCGTCTCGACACCGGCGTTCGCCGAGATCTTCGCGAGCATCTGCCGCGTCACGGGCTCGTCCGCGAGACAGACGTCCGCGAACGCCGAGGTGATCTCCTCCTGCCGGTAGCGGTGCGGTGGCAGCGCCGTTTCCACCGCTACGAGCGTGGGGGCCGGGCTGTGCGCGCCCGCCCGTGTCGACTCCCGTGGAACGTCGGCTGCGCTTCGGTGCTGTGCCGGTCGATGCTCTGACACATCAAGCCCCGCCTCGGTCTCGGTGATGGGGACGAACCGCACCCTAGGCGGCGGTGACGGCGGTTCTTCATAAAAACGCTGAACCCTGCTGAAAGTCCCCTCATTGGGGCCTTCGCCGGGTGCCGGAGCCCCGGCGACCGCGCCGGTCGCGCCGGTCGCGCCGGTCGCGTCAGGCCGGTGCGTACCGCTGCAACGTGACGCCGCTGCGGAACGCCCGCGACCCGAGCAGCCGCAGCCGCGGAATCTCGTGCCCGTCGGGGAAGAGGCGGCGGCCGCGGCCCTGCACCACCGGGTAGACGAAGAGCCGGTACTCGTCGACGAGGCCGGCCGCGATCAGAGTGTGCGCCAGGCTGATGCTGCCGGTCAGCACGATGTCCCTGCCGTCTTCGCCGTTCTCGCCGTTCCCGTCGCCGGCGCGGGACTTGAGCGCGGCCACCTCCTCGACCGGATCGCCGCGCAGCACGGTCGAGTTCCGCCACCCCGGCTCGGTGAGCGACGTGGAGACGACGTACTTCTGTACGCGGTCGAGGTAGTCGGTGATGCCGGTGGTGTCGGCGGTCTGGTGCGGCCAGTAGCCGCGGAAGTCCTCGAACGTCCGCCGGCCCACGAGCAGCGCACCGGCTTCGCGGTCCTGCCGGTGGCTCTCCTCCAGCAGGTCGGACATATCGGCTTCGCCCAGGCGCTGCGGGTCGAACCAGTCGGTGAGCATCTCGACCGAGCCGTCGACCACGCGCCGCACGGGCCCATCTCCCAAGTACGGAGCGGCCGTTGGCGCCCGCACCGCCAGAGGCTTCGCAACCGCGGCCCGTAGCACGGGACTTGGCGTACGGCCGGCGGCCGGGACGTGCCCGGAGCGTTCCGCGGTCACCCAACTCCGCACGGAGCGGCCCGACTCGGCCCCGCACCCTCCGTACACAGCACCGCACCCGGCCCGCAGTGGCCGCCGTCTCGGCGGACGGCCGTGCGGACCGGGTGCGGACCGGGTCGACGGGCGGCCCGAACGGGCCGCACCATCAAGGCGGTTGAGGGCGGGTCAGCCCTTCTTCGTCTCCCAGAAGATCTTGTCGATCTGGGCGATGTAGTCGAGCGCCTTCTGGCCGGTGGCCGGGTCGGTGGACGCCTTGGCCGCGGAGAGCGCCTTCAGGGTCTCGTTGACCAGCTGGTGCAGCTCCGGGTACTTCTCGAAGTGCGGCGGCTTGAAGTAGTCGCTCCACAGCACCGATACGTGGTGCTTGGCCAGTTCGGCGCGCTCCTCCTTGATGGTGGTGGCGCGAGCGCGGAAGTGCGGGTCGTCGTTGGCCTGGTACTTCTCCTGGATGGCCTTGACCGACTCCGCCTCGATACGGGCCTGGGCCGGGTCGTACACACCGCAGGGCAGGTCGCAGTGCGCGCTGACCATGACCTTGGGGGCGAACAGGCGGGAAAGCATAAGCCGTCCTTCCTCGTGATCGTCTTCTCACGTGCGAGATTACTCCGTGGGGGAAGCCTTTTCCCGTGTGACCCCGTGGGCTTAGGTCAAAAGTCCGGTCGGGCGTTGATGAGGCTGTCGGCTCCGGCGCGGGTGCGCGGCCGGTGAGGTCCGCGATGCTGGTGGTAGGACGACGACCGGAGGCGGGAGAGATGCCGGAGCGGGCGGGCGGAGAGCACGGGGCGGCGGAGCCGCGGTGGCCGCTGGAACGGCGGGAGCCGGAGGACCGGCAGCGCGCCGGCGCGTCCGCCCGTCCGCGCGCGCGTACGCGGATGTGGCCCTGCGGGCGGGCGCGTTCGCGACGCCGGTACCTGCTGGAGCGGCTGCGGCGGATCGGCCTCGCGGAGGTCTACAACCCGTCCATGCGGCCGACGTTGCTGCCCGGCGACCGGCTGCTGGTGGTGTACGGATCGCCGGTGCGGCCCGGCGACGTCGTGCTGCTGCGCCACCCGCTCCAGCACGATCTGCTCATCGTCAAGCGGGCGGCCGAGCGCCGCGGCGACGGCTGGTGGGTGCTCGGTGACAATCCGCGAGTACGCAACGACAGCCGGGAGTTCGGGGTGGTGCCGGACGAACTGGTGGTGGCCCGCGCCTGGCTGCGGCTGCGCCCGTGCCGTCCGTCGGGCGGGCTGCGTCGGGCGGTGCCGTCGTTCGCCGGCTGGGCGGTCTCGGCAGTGCGCCTGCTGGTGCGGCCGCGGCGGCGGGCGCGCTACGAACCGGCCGCGCCTGCACGGCGTTTGCGTGCGCGGTAGGCGGCCACGTTGGCGCGGGTCGCGCAGCGGTCCGAGCAGTAGCGCCGGGAGCGGTTGGTCGACGTGTCGAGGTAGGCGTTGCGGCAGGGCTCGGCCTGGCAGATGCCGAGCCGGTCCACGCCGAGGTCGGTGAGCAGGAACGCGAGTCCCATGCAGGCCGTCGCGGCGTAGCCGGCGGCAGCGGTGGCCGGGTGTTCCGCGAGGTGCATGTGCCAGCGGGGCCGGCCCTCCGCGTCCAGATACTCGTGCCCGGAGATCTGCGGACTGGTCGGGAATTCCATGAGCAGCGCGTTGAGCAGGTCGACCGCCCGCGTCTCGTCTCCTTCGGCGGCCGCCGCGAAGACGGCTCGCAGCCGGGTGCGTACGCCGCGCAGCCGGGTCACGTCCGCGTCGGTGGCGCGGCGGGCCATCTGCGCGGCGCTGCCGCAGAGTTCGCGTACCGAGTCGACGGTGGTGAGGGTGTCCTCGTCGCGCCCTGGCTGCTCGGTGTTGACGAGACGCACCGCCATGTCGGCGTAATAGCTGAGTTCCACTTGTGATCCTTACGAAGCCGGGCTAGGGTCGGGCCGTGCTCGGTAATGACTGCACCCGCATACAGGGTATTACTGCGTATTACTGCGTACCGAGTTCGGCAGAGCACGTCGCCCCCGCAGGAGGAACCATGACGACGTACCCGGACGCCGCCGCCGAAGCCGGGCGGCAGGTGGACTGGCAGGCGTGGCAGGACAGTTGGGACCGTCAGCAGGAGTGGTACCTCCCGGACCGCGAAGAGCGGTTCCGGGTCATGCTCGACATGGTCGAGGCGCTGGTGGGCCCCGAGCCGGCGGTGCTGGACCTCGCCTGCGGCACCGGCAGCATCTCCGACCGCGTGCTGCGCCGCTTCCCCGGCGCCCACTGCACGGGCGTCGACCTCGACCCCGCGCTGCTGACCCTCGCCCGCGGCCACTTCGCCGGCGAGCACCGGACGAGCTTCCACCGCGCCGACCTCGCCGACCCGGACTGGGTGCACAAGCTCCCGCATCGTACGTACGACGCCGTGCTCACCGCGACTGCGCTGCACTGGATGTCCGCGGACCAACTGCCCGTGCTGTACGGGCGGATCGCGCAGGTGCTGCGCCCCGGCGGGGTCTTCCTGAACGCCGACCACATGCCCGACCCGGACACCCCGCGCATCAACGAAGCCGCGGACGCCTACGACAGGGCCCGGCGCGAGCGCGAACTGGAGCGCGCCGGCGGCGAGTTGGACTGGGCCGGCTGGTGGCGGCGGCTCGGCGCCGAGCCCGCGCTGGCGGACGTCGTCGCCGAGCGGCACGCCGTCTTCGGCGACCCGTCCGCACCCGGCGGCGACCACGGGCGCGGACCGCTCAAGTCCGCCGCGTGGCACGCGGAGACGCTGCGCGCGGCCGGATTCGCGGAGGCCCGCTCGGTGTGGTCCTCCCCGAGGGACGCCATGGTGCTGGGGCTGCGCTGAGGCCGGCCCGCGCCGAAGCGGTCCGCGTACGGGCGGGCGCGGGGAGCGCCCCGGCGCGCACAACAGAGGGCGGTACGGGCCCGGTTGGCCCGTACCGCCCCCCAACGCCGGTGCGCGGACCGGCGATCGACCTCTCGTCACGGTCGGATCAGCAGCGCGCGATGCCCTCGGCGCGGGCCGCCGCGGCGACGGCGGCCGTCACCGCGGGAGCCACCCGCTCGTCGAACGGCGAGGGGATGACGCGGTCCGGCCGCAGCTCGTCGGCGACCACGGCCGCCAGCGCCTCGGCCGCCGCCAGCTTCATGCCCTCGGTGATGTCCGTGGCCCGCACCTGAAGCGCGCCCGCGAACACCCCGGGAAACGCGAGGACGTTGTTGATCTGGTTGGGATAGTCGCTGCGCCCGGTGGCCACCACCGAGGCGTACTCGGCCGCGACGTCCGGATGGATCTCCGGATTCGGGTTGGCCATCGCGAAGATGAAGGCGTTGTCGGCCATCGTGGCCACCGCCTGCTCCGGAACCGTGCCGCCGCTCACGCCGAGGAAGACGTCCGCGCCTTCCAGCGCCGACTCCAGCGAACCGGTGCGCCCGGACTTGTTGGTGAAGCCGGCCAACTCCCGCTTGACGTCGGTCAGATCGTCACGGCCGGAGTGGACCACGCCCTTCCGGTCGCACACCGCCACATCGCCGATGCCGGCCTCGACGAGGATCCGGGCGATGGCCACGCCGGCCGCGCCCGCACCCGAGATCACCGTGCGCAGCTCGCCCAGCGGGCGGCCCGCGAGCCGTGCGGCGTTGCGCAGCGCGGCGAGCGTGACGATGGCGGTGCCGTGCTGGTCGTCGTGGAAGACCGGGATGTCCAGGCGCGACTTGAGCTTCCGCTCGATCTCGAAGCAGCGGGGCGCGGAGATGTCCTCCAGGTTGACCCCGCCGAAGGACGGTGCCAGCCGGGCCACGGTGTCCACGATCTCGTCGGTGTCCCGGCAGTCGAGCGCCACCGGTACGGCGTCCACACCGCCGAACTGCTTGAAGAGGATGGCCTTGCCCTCCATCACCGGCAGGGACGCCTCCGGGCCGATGTCGCCCAGGCCCAGCACCGCGCTGCCGTCCGTGACGACGGCGACCACCTGCGACTTCCAGGTGTAGTCGGCGACCAGCTCCGGCTCTTCGGCGATGGCGCTGCACACCTTCGCGACCCCGGGCGTATAGGCGAGGGACAAGTCGTCCGCGTCCTGCACTGGCACGGTCGCCTGCACCGCCATCTTGCCGCCGCGGTGCAGGGCGAAGGCCGGATCGAGGACGTCGCCGTCCAGTCCGTCCTTCGAGTTGACGATCTCCGCTGCCACTTGTTTCGAACCCCTTTGTCGAATCTTGGTGAGGGTGACCGCTCTCTGGTTGAGAGACGGGCGGGCACCACGTCCGCTTCCCGGCCGGCGGTTGGCCGCCGTCCGGGGGGAGGTGCGAACGCCGGGCACGCCGCACACGCGCCCCGGTCCCCGGGTGAGGGGTGTAATCGACCTTTCTACCGGACACGGCCCTCCGTTACGACCCGCGTCGTCGCCAACGAGCGGGCGTAGACGCCGATATCGGGCGAATCACCCGGTGATCGGTCAGAGCGTCCACGCCGGCGCCCGGGCTGGGCGACGCCGGAGTGCGTACGGCCGGGTCGGCGGAAGGTCACACCGTACGCGGCCAACGGGCGTGCCGGTGACCGGAGTTGGCGTTTTGTAGCGGCCCGGTGGACGTCGCGTATCCGGATTACGGTCACCGTTATCCGATTTTGACTGGCCCGCCCCTCCGGAACCGGCCGTGCCGATGGCAGGATTCGGTCATCCACCGGCGCTCTCCCCGCAACACGGTCGTGACACCCGACGGTGTGTGCCCGACCCCTCGGCACCCCTGATTCGCAGGAGGACCCGTAGTGACCGCACGCCCACCGCGTACTGCGCGCGCTTCCCGTACGCCGGGCGGCGCCCGCACGGTCCGCGCCATCCGCAGGACTTGCGCGATACCCGCCGCGCGCCGCCGCGCTCGCAGCAGGACGCTGGCCGGTGCCCTCGCCGTGGCTGTCGCCGCTCCGCTGCTGCTCGCCGGCTGCGGCGACCAGCGGGACTTCAAGAACGGCGGCGGATTCGGCGGCAGCAAGGCGCCGTTGTTCAAGATGCTGCCGAAGAAGATCCGCGAGCGCGGCTACGTCAAGGTCGGCAGCGACGCCGCGTACAAGCCCGTGGAGTACAAGTTCGGGGCGCAGATCGTCGGCCTGGACCCGGACATCGCGCGGGCGATGAGCCAAAAGCTCGGTGTGAGCTTCCAGTTCACCAACGGCACCTTCGACGGTCTGATCACCTCGATGCAGACCGGCCGCTTCGACATGATCATGTCCGCGATGACGGACACTCCGGAGCGCGAGCACGGCCTGGACGACAACGGCAAAAAGGTGGGCAAGGGCGTCGACTTCGTCGACTACCTCACCGCCGGCTCCTCGATCCTCGTGAAGAAGGGCAACCCGAAGAAGGTCGGCTCGGTGCGGCACATGTGCGGCAAGAAGGTCGCCACGCAGCGCGGCACCACCTCGCACGAGATCCTCAAGAAGCAGACCAAGGAGTGCGTCAAGTCCGGCCGCAAGGGCATCCACGTCGAGGCGTACGACACCGACGACGAGGCAAGGGTGCGGCTGAAGACCGGCGGTGTCATCGCCGACGTCTCGGACTACCCCGTCGCCGCCAACGCCGCGCAGACCGGCTCCGACTTCCAGGTCATCGGCAAGCAGATGGAGTCCGCGCCCTACGGCATCGCCGTGCCCAAGGACGATAAGCAGCTGCGCGACGCGCTCAAGGCGGCGCTGGCGGCGGTCATCAAGGACGGCTCGTACAAGAAGGCGCTGCTGAAGTGGGGCATCCAGCAAGGGGGCGTGCGCAAGCCCGAGATCAACGGCGGCGCGTGACCTGTGCGTTGCCCGCGCGCGGGCCCCGACCGCCCCGCACCGACCCCGCGTTCCGTACGCCGTTCCCACGCTGAAAGGCGGAATCCATGACCGAACCCGTGGACAAGGCGCCCGAGGAGGCCGCGCCACCGAGCAGTTCCGGCACCGCACCGGAGGCGATCAAGGCGATACCCGTGCGGCACTACGGCCGCTACGTCTCCGCCGTCGTCGTCCTCGCGCTGCTCGGACTCCTCGCCCACGCCTTCGCCGGAGCCGACCTGCGCTGGGGCTCGGTCGGCGACTTCTTCTTCAACGGGCAGATCCTGGCCGGCGTACGGAACACCATCGTGGTGAGCGTGCTGGCGATGCTCATCGGTCTCGTGGGCGGCGTCCTGCTGGCCGTGATGCGGATGTCCAAGAACCCGGTGACCTCCTCCGTCTCCTGGCTCTACATCTGGCTGTTCCGCGGTACGCCCGTGTACGTGCAGCTGCTGCTGTGGTTCAACCTCGCGCTGGTCTTTCCGTACATCAACCTCGGGCCGATCTACCGGGACGAGATGACCGACGCCATGACGCCGTTCATGGCGGCGCTGCTGGGGCTCGGCCTCAACGAGGCGGCGTACATGGCGGAGATCTGCCGGGCGGGCATCCAGTCCGTCGACGAGGGGCAGACCGAAGCCTCCCAGGCGCTCGGCATGACCGGCGCGCAGAACATGCGCCGCATCGTGCTGCCGCAGGCGATGCGCGTGATCGTGCCGCCGACCGGCAACGAGTTCATCAACCTGCTGAAGACGTCGGCTCTTTGCTCCGTCGTCCAGTTCGAGGAGACGCTGCGCAAGGCGCAGAACATCGGGAACACGTCGAGCGCCGTGGTGGAGATGCTGATGGTCGCCACCATCTGGTTCCTGGCCATCACCACGGTCTTCAGCATCGGCCAGTTCTATCTGGAGCGGTACTACGCGCGGGGCTCGGCGCGGCAGTTGCCCGCGACTCCGTGGCAGCGGGCCAGGCAGCTCGTGTTCAGCATCGGCCGCGGTACGGGATCGGGTACGGGCACGGGAGCGGGGGTGTCGGGCGTATGACGGCGATGGTGAAGGCGGAGGCCGTACACAAGTCCTTCGGGCCCACGCGGGTGCTCAAGGGGATCGACCTGGAGGTGGATCCGGGCGAGGTGTTCTGCATCGTCGGGCCGTCCGGATCGGGCAAGTCGACGTTCCTGCGGTGCATCAACCACCTGGAGAAGATCAACGCCGGGCGGCTGTACGTCGACGGCAACCTCGTCGGCTACCGCGAGCACGGCGGGCGCCTCTACGAGCTGCGGGACCGCGAAGTCGCCGCGCAGCGCCGGGACATCGGCATGGTCTTCCAGCGCTTCAACCTCTTCCCGCACATGACCGCGCTGGAGAACGTGGCCGAAGCGCCGGTGCAGGTCAACCGCGAGTCCAAGGCGCAGGCGCGGGAGCGCGCCGGCGGCCTCCTGGAACGCGTGGGCCTCGGCGACAAGACCGGCAGCTACCCCTCCCAGCTCTCCGGCGGTCAGCAGCAACGCGTCGCCATCGCCCGCGCGTTGGCGATGGAGCCGAAGCTGATGCTGTTCGACGAGCCGACCTCGGCGCTCGACCCGGAGCTGGTCGGCGAAGTGCTCGACGTGATGCGGGACTTGGCACGGGACGGTATGACGATGGTCGTCGTCACACACGAGATGGGCTTCGCCCGTGAGGTCGGCGACTCGCTGGTGTTCATGGACGACGGCGTGGTCGTCGAGTCCGGCAGCCCGCGGGACGTGCTCACGGATCCGCAGCACGAGCGGACCCGGTCGTTCCTGTCGAAGGTGCTGTAGCGGCCCACCGCGGGCCGGTCCGCTGGGGCCGGTCCGCCGCCCTACGGTGCGGAGGCGGGCCCGCGGGCCGCAGGCTGGCCGGGTACGGATCGGCGGCGTAGCGTCTGGATCATGTTTGCTGCCTACGCCGCACGTATCGACAAGGACCGGCCGCTTGACGGGCTGGAGTTGGGGGAGCGTCCGGAGCCGAACGTTCCGGACGGCTGGACGACGGTCGACGTCAAGGCGGCGTCGCTGAACCACCACGACCTGTGGTCGCTGCGCGGAGTCGGACTCGGCGAGAAGTCGCTGCCGATGATCCTCGGCTGCGACGCCGCCGGAGTCGACCCCGAAGGCAACGAGGTCGTGCTGCACTCCGTCATCGGCGCCACCGGGCACGGCGTCGGGCCTGACGAGCGCCCCTCCATCCTCACCGAGAAGTACCAGGGCACGTTCGCCGAGCGGGTGGCCGTGCCGCGCTGGAACCTGCTGCCGAAGCCGCCCGAGCTGTCCTTCGCCGAGGCCGCCTGCCTGCCGACGGCCTGGCTCACCGCGTACCGCATGCTGTTCACCAACGCCGGTGTACGGCCCGGGGACAGCGTCCTCGTGCAGGGCGCAGGCGGCGGCGTCGCCACCGCCGCGATCGTGCTCGGCGCCGCGGCCGGGCTGCGCGTCTTCGCCACCAGCCGGGACGAGACGAAGCGGCAGCGCGCCGTCGAACTCGGCGCGGAGGCCGCCGTGGAGAGCGGGGCGCGGCTGCCGCAGCGCGTGGACGCGGTGCTGGAGACGGTCGGCGCCGCCACCTGGTCGCACTCGCTGAAGTCACTCAAACCCGGTGGCACCGTGGTCATTTCGGGTGCCACCACCGGACCGAACCCGCCCGCCGCCGAACTGAACCGGGTCTTCTTCCTGGAGCTGAAGATCGTCGGCTCCACGATGGGCTCGAAGGAGGAGCTGGCCTCGCTGCTCAGCTTCTGCGCGGCCAAGGGCGTACGGCCCGTCGTCGACTCCACGCTGCCGCTCGACCGCGCCCGCGAGGGCTTCGAGCGGATGGCGGAGGGCGAACTCTTCGGCAAGATCGTGCTCACCGCGGAGTGAGTCTGCACGCGCCGGCGCGGCGGGCCGCTCAGTCCGGCGGCCCGATCCGCTTCTCGAACCAATGGTCCGCGTACGGCTCGTCGTTGAAGGCGGGAACCTCCTGGAAGCCGCAGGAGCGGTAGAGGCCGATCGCCGGGGCGAGCGCCTTGTTGGTGTCCAGCCGGAGCAGTTCCCGGCCGTGCTCGGCGGCCCGCGCCTCCAGCTCGGTCAGCAGACGGCGCCCCAGGCCGAGACCGCGTACGTGCGGGCCGACCCACATGCGTTTGATCTCGGCCGGGGCGCCGGACGGCAGTTTCAGCCCGGCGCAGCCGACCGGCTCGCCGTGCAGCCGGGCCACCAGGAACTCCCCGCGGGGCGGCCGGAGTTCGCCCGCGTCCGGCAGCAGGCTACGGGCCGGGTCGAAGCCGGACTCGAAGTCCGCCTGCAACTCGGCGAAGTAGCGGCGCAGACAGTGCTCCGCATCCGGATGCGCCGGGTCGACGGGGTCGAGGGTGACCGTCGCGGCGGTCAGCAGCCGGTCCACCTCGGCCATGGCGGCCACCAGCCGGGTGCGCTGGCCGGAGTTCAGCGGCTCCAGCAGGGAGCGGGCCAACTCGTCGCTGCGGCCGTCGAGTGCGGCGCGCTCCGCGCGGCCCGCCTCCGTGAGCCGGACGGTGCGCACCCGCCGGTCCTGCGGCTGCTGCTCCACGGCCACCAGACCGTCGGCCTCCAAGGAGCGCAGCAGCCGGCTCACATAGCCCGAGTCGAGTCCGAGCCGCTCCCGCAACCGCCGTACGTCCCGGCCCTGTTCGCCGATCTCCCATAGCAACCGCGCCTCGCCGAAGGGCCGTTCGCGGCCCAGGTAGTGGTCGTGCAGCACCCCGACGCGTTCGGTGACGGTGCGGTTGAACCGCCGTACTCGCTCTATCTCGTCGCTCTCCTCGCCGTGCATCCTCTGACTCTAGTCAGGGAGTCCCGGATGTCTGCAACCGCCCTTCGCCGGGCGCCGATCACCTGCCGTCCGTCCTGCGTCCGCGGTCCGGCCTGCTGCGCTTACGGCCCGCCGGGTGCGTGCCGTGCGGTGTACGCCGCGAACGGCTCGATGCCCACCTCCGCCCGCCGCTCGTCGAGGAGTTCGGGCTCGGCACACGGCCACGGCACCGGTCCGCCGTCCTCGTCCAGGCCGGCGATCTGGGTGCCGTACCACTGCTCGCGCCCCTCGTTGACGTACGTGCGGTCGCGCAGGAACGCCAGCCGGGCCGGGCCCTCCTCGCCCGCCGTGCCCGCCGCCACGGCCGCCTCCAGCAGCGCCAACGCCCGCCGCTGCACGTCCAGTTGATGGTCGGCGTGCTGGGCGACGAGCCACGCGGCCTGTGCCGCCTCCGCACCGACCAGCTCCGGGGTCGGCCAGCCGTGCTCGTCCATGATCCGTGCGAGCCGGTCGCCGTGCCGTGCGGTGAGCCGCCGCCAGGCGAGCCGGTCGCCGAGATCGTCGCTGTGCGCACGGGCGGCGGCCTGCGCATCGGCCGTACGCATCGCCGTCAACTCCTCCGCCACAAGGGGCAGTCGGGCCTGCTGGACGCTGTCGTCCCCATGCGTGGGCATCGTGCCTCGCTCCCGTGGTGTGCGCCGGATGTCGGTCGGTGAGCACTGTAGGAGCGCGAACGCGGAAAAAGATCGTCTTTGAGACTGGTGACGCGGGGTGCTCCGTGGGCCGAGAATGGAACAGTGCCCGAGAGCCGTACGGACGGCTCCGCGTCGCCCGTCCGGAGGCCGATTCCCGCCCAGGCCACCGGAGTCGAGCCGTGCCCTGCGCCGAACCCGTCAGCGCAGGCGCTCACCCGGACGCTCCGCCGGGCCCGCCGAGACCACCGAACCTGCTGCCGCGTCCGTGCTGTTCGCCCGCTCGTCCGGTTGCCCGGCGGCGAGATACGCGTTCACGCAGGGGCGCAGCCGGCCCCGTACCCGGGTGCGGGTGTAGGCGCCGCCCACGAGGAGGGCCACGATCGCCGGCAGCTGCCCCAGGAACGCGCCCTGGGAGATGCTGCCGTGCAGCACCACCAGCGCTCTGACCACCGACTCGGCCAGCCACAGCACGCCCCACACCGCGGTCAGCAGCCGGAACTCCCGGCGGAATCCCGGCTCGTGACGCCACGCCTCCTCGTACGCGCGCGCCCGCCGCGGATCGCCGCGAGTGGCGAGCGGCTTCACGAGGTCGAGCACGAACGGCCT
>Ga0164243_10002516_pt1 | contig 30201 bp, 24 predicted proteins | sample OricompcompostOP_FD_108781 | JGI IMG/M metagenome (GOLD analysis project Ga0164243, IMG submission 108781) | Organic Plus compost microbial communities from Emeryville, California, USA - Original compost - Organic plus compost (OP) | ecosystem: Engineered > Solid waste > Mixed feedstock >... | reverse complement strand
TCATCGGGCTGCTGCTGGCGCGCCTGACCGCCGACTGGACCGCCGCGCTGCGCCGGTCGCTGTGCCGGGTGGCGCTCGGCCAGCCGCTGCCCAGGCTGGAGACCACGCCCGTCGGCGAGCTGCTCGACCGCATCGACAACGACGTCTACCAGGTGGGTGGCGATCTGCGTAACCGCGGCCGCAACCTGGTCCAGATGCTGACCGCCAGCGTGCTGTCCATCCTGACCGCGCTGTTCGTGTGGTGGCCCGCCGGCGTGGCCATGCTCGTGCTCTCGGGGCTGCTCGTGCTTCTGCTGCGCCGTCGCGTGCGGGCGCTCGGCCCCGCTCGGCTGGCCGAGGAGGAGGCCTGGTCGGACGTCGCCGCGGTGACGGAGGAGGCGATCCACGGTCAGGACGACGTCCGGACGAGTCTGGCCCGGCCGTTCGTGCTGGGCCTGTTCGCCCGGCGCGCGAACGTGCTGCTCGAACGTGCCCGGCGGGTCAACCGGGCCACGGCATGGATCTCGTTCGTCGCCTCGCTGGTGATGCGCGTCGCCGTGGTCGGCATCGTCGTCGCCGGCGCCCTGCTGCTCGCCACGGGCCGGGTCGACCCCGCGCGGCTCACCGCGATCTGGCTGCTGGTGCTCTCGTACAGCGCCACGATCGAACACCTCAGCCGGCTCGTGCCCGAGCTGCAGAGCGCGCTCGGCGCGTGGCGGCGGGTGCAGAACCTGCGCGCCAGTGCCCAGGAGCCGGCCGGTGGTGCCCGCCCGGTGGACGGCCCGCTGGAGGTGCGCGACCTGACCTTCCGTTACGCCGACGACGACCGCGCCACGGTGCTGCGGAACGTGAGCCTGACCTTCCACCCTGGACGGTCCTACGCGGTGATCGGCCGTACGGGTTCGGGCAAGTCCACGCTGACGAAGGTGCTGACCCGCTCGGTGGACCTGCCCCGGGGCACGGTCTTCCTGGGCGGGCACGACCTGCTCGACCTGGACCTGCAGGCGTTGCGCCGGTGGGTCGCGATCGTGCCACAGCGCACCGACATCATCGCCGGCACGCTCGCCGAGAACGTGGCGCTCTTCGACCCCACGCTACTGGGCAAGGTGGAGCCGGCGCTGCGCGAGCTCGGCCTGAGTGCCTGGCTCGACGACCTGCCCGACGGCGTGGACACCCGGCTCGGTGACGGCGGTTACGTGCTCTCGGCCGGGCAGGCGCAGCTCGTCGCGTTCGCCCGCATCCTGGTGCGGGACCCGCGCATCGTGATCCTCGACGAGGCGACGGCCCGCATGGATCCGGTCACCGAGGCCCACGTGCAGCGCGCCACCGACCGGCTGCTCGCGGGCCGCATCGGCATCATCATCGCCCATCGCCTCTCGTCCGTGCGCCGATGCGACGAGGTCGTGGTGCTGGCCGACGGCGCGGTGGTCGAGGCCGGGCCGTTGCGTGACTCCCGGCGCTTCGCCGCGCTCCTGGCCACCAGCGAGGCCGCTGGCGTTGCGGCGGGTGTGGCCGCGGGCGCGGCCGCCGGCCGAGGCGCGGGGGCCGCCGCCGGTGGTGGTGCCGCCCGTACGGTGACCGGTGCCGCGGTCGTGCCCGATGCGTCCACTGTGGATGGTGTGGTGCCGAGGCAGGCCGCGGCCGCGTCCGCGTCGGACCGACCCGCACCGGTGGTGGCGGTGCCGGGGCCGGGCAGGACCGATCCGCCGCCGCTGCCGCCGCCGCCCCGGGTGCGCACCCTGCGCGAGATCGCGCGGCTGGCCACCAACGACCCGCGGTTCGGGCTGTTCTCGGTCGTGCTGTTCCTGACCGGTTCGATCCTGGGCACCGACGGCTCGCTGCTGCCCTGGCTGTGGGCCGATCTCGTGGACGGGTCAGGCAGCCTGGTCTGGCCGGTCGCCGGCATCGTGGCGGCGCGGCTCGTGACCGCGCCGATCCCGTACCTGACGGCGCGCTATTTCCCGGAGTGGTGGATACGCCAGGAGATGCGGATCAACGCCCGGATCGTGTACGGACAGACCGGGGCCAAACGGGTCAGCAACCACTCGGCCGCCGAGGTCGTGGCGCAGGTCGGCGACAACGAACGGGTCATCTTCCTCGCCGACAACGTGGTGGACCAGGCCATCGCGGTCGGGGCCATCATCGCCATGACCCTGATCTCGGGCAGCTTCGTGCCGGCGCTGTTCTTCGCCGGCACCATGCTGGTCTCCGGCGGCGTCTCCACGCTCTTCGGCCCCGTGCTGGAACGTCTGGGCCGGCGCAGCGTCGCGGCCCGCGCCGCCTTCGCCACCGCCCTGGTCTCGTGCCTGTCCGCGGCCCGGACCGTCAAGCTCGCCGCGGCGACCGAACCCGTGCTCGACCACCTGGCCCGGCTCGACCGCGCCCGCAGCGACCGCCAGCATCGGGAGATCGCGGTGCAGGTCTTCGCCCGCTCCACGCCCGCGCTGCTGTCGGGCCTGCTGCCGATCGGCGCGTGGGCGCTCTATCTGCAGGGCGGGATGTCGGCGGCGGCCACGCTGATCGCGGTCTCCACGCTCGGCTCGGCGCGGTGGTTCGCCTGGACCACCGCGTCGATCATTTCGGGGCTGCCCTCGGCGCGGGTGTGGACCCGCCGTACGGTCGCGATGGGCGGGGAGGGCAACTACTCCGCCCCGGTGCCGGGGTTGGACATCGAGAAGGGCACCGGGCCCCGGCCGCCGGCCGTGCCCCGGCATCGGCTGCGCAGCCTCACGCTGTCCTCCTTCACCGCGGTGCACGAGGACGGGACCGTGGGTGTGCAGGACGTCGACCTGACCGTCGCGCGCGGCGAACTGGTGCTCGTGGTCGGGCCGGTCGGTTCGGGCAAGTCGTCGCTGTTGCGGGCGCTGGCCGGGATCGTGCACCACACCGGCACCCTGCGGTGGAACGACCACGTGGTCACCGAGCCCGAGGTGTTCCTGCGCCCCAACCAGGTCGGCTACGTCGGGCAGTTGCCCCGGGTGCTCACCGGCACGATCGCGGACAACATCCGGCTCGGGCGCGACGTCGACCTGGACGGCGCGCTGACCACCGCCCAACTGCGCCACGACCTCGCCACCGCCGGCGCCGGCGACGGGCACTCGATCCTGGTGGGGCACAAGGGGATCCGGCTCTCCGGGGGGCAGTTGCAGCGGCTCGCGCTGGCCCGGGCGCTGGCCCCGGGCACGGAGCTGCTGATCGCCGACGACGTGTCGTCCGCGCTGGATGTCACCACCGAACTGGAACTCTGGCGCGCCCTGCGGGAGCGCGGGGTCACGGTCATCGGCTCGACCGCCAAGCTCGCGGCGCTCGCCCACGCCGACCGGGTGGTGGTGCTGATCGGCGGGCGCGTCGTCGACCAGGGCCGGTGGCCGTCGCTGGTGGCCAGGTGGGGCCACCTCGCCGGATAGCCCGGCGCCGCGCGACCCGGTCCGGGCGTCGGCCGCGTCTCGGGGCGGCCGGCGAGGTCCGGTAGGCTGCGGGTGTGGCGGACGAGTCGATCGGGGGGCGGACGCTCCCGACCGACAGCCACACCCACAGCCAATGGTCCTGGGACGCCGCCGACCGTGGCTCGATGGTGGGCTCGTGCGCACGGGCCGTGCAGCTGGGGTTGCCCGCGATCGCCTTCACCGAGCATCTCGACCACACCGTGCGGATGAACCGCCGCGGTGAACTGGCGGCACCACCATCGTTCGACGTGGACGGATACCTGGCGTCCATCGAGTACTGCCGCCACCGGTTCCCGCAGCTCACGATCCTGACGGGACTCGAGATCGGGGAGCCGCACTGGCACGCCGAGGCGGTGGGCAAGGTGCTCCAGGCCGGGCCGTTCGACCGGGTCCTCGGGTCGCTGCACTACCTGATCGACGGCAACGGCCCGGCGCAGTCGCCGCGGCTCTACCGCTACCGGGGCGCGAAGGCCGCCATCCGCGACTATCTGGCCGAGGTGGTCCGTCTCGTCGAGGGCAGCGACGCGTTCGCCGTGCTCGCCCACATCGACTATCCGGTCCGGTACTGGCCCGCCGAGGCCGGCCCGTTCAACCCGTACGACTTCGAGGACGAGTTCCGCCACGCCCTGCGCACGCTGGCCGCCTCCGGGCGCGCGCTGGAGGTCAACACCCGGCTGCCGATGGATCCGCAGATCGTGCGGTGGTGGTACGAGGAGGGCGGCCCGGCCGTCACCTTCGGCAGTGACGCGCACGTCCCCGACGCCGTGGCACGGAGGTTCGGGGCCGCCGCCGCGGTGGTGGAGGCGATCGGCTTCCGGCCCGGCCGTCATCCGCAGGACTTCTGGATCCGCTGACCCACCCGGGGAGGAGCGCCGGAGAGGGGCGTCGGGCGCGGGGCGGTCAGGGGGTGCGGGCGAGCCAGGTGGCGGGAGCTTCGAGGATCTGCCGGACGACCGAACCGGCGCCGCCGACGATCGCGGCGTGCGTGCCGACCACCGCGGCCCGGACCGTCACCGGCGCCCAGGCGGAGGTGACCGTACGGGCGTGGAGTTCCTGGCTGACGGCGGCGGCGAGCCAGGGGGCCAACCGGGCGTAGACGCCACCGAGCACCACCGTGTCGACATCGACCAGGTTGACCACGTCGGCGGCCGCGATGCCCAGGGCCGTGCCCGCCTGCGCGAGCGCGGCCAGGGTCGAGGCGTGGCCCGCCTGCGCCTGCGCGGCCAGCCGGGCCACGGGATCGTCGACATCCTCTGTGGACAGTGGGAGGCCGGCGTCGCGCAGCAGTACCTCCAGGTTGGTGTAGGTCTCCAGGCAGCCGCGCGACCCGCAGCGGCAGGACGGCCCGTCGGGGCGGATCGTCACGTGACCGATCTCGCCACCGTAGCCGCGGGCCCCGCGCAGGAGCCGGCCGTCGAGCACGATCCCCGCGCCCACGCCGATCTCGCCGGAGATGTAGACGAAGCTCGGCGCCGCCTCGGTGCCGGCGTGCAGTTCGGCGAGGGCCGCGAGGTTGGCCTCGTTCTCCACCCGCAGGTCGCCCAGCCCGGCGCCGGCGGCGTCGAGCGCACCGGCCACGTCGACGTCCCGCCACCCCAGGTTGGGGGCGCTGCGCACCAGGCCGTCCCCACCGACCAGGCCCGGCACGCCCACCACCGTGCCGGCCACGGTCAGGCCTTCGTCGGCCGCCTGCTGTGCGGCCTGCGCGGCGAGCTTGGCGAGGTCGGCGAGCACGCGGCGGGGTGATCGGCCGCGTTGGTCGCGGTGGCGCGTGCACAGCACCCGGGTCGCGCCGGTCAGGTCGAGCACCGCCGCCGCGAGGTAGTCCACGTTGACCTCCAGCCCCAGCCCGGCCGGTCCGGTGGTGGCCAGGGCCAGGCCGGTGGCGGGGCGACCGGCGCCGTTGCGGGGCAGTGGGTCCACTTCGGACAGCAGGCCGCCGGCGGTCAACTCGTCGACGATACCGGACACGGTCGCGCGGGTGAGGCCGGTGGCGGCGCCGAGGTCGGCCCGGGACACGGGGCCGGGCTGGGAGGCGACGTGACGCAGCACGAGCGCGAGGTGGTGCTCGCGCAGGACCCGTTGGTTGACCGGAGGCATGCCCTTGACAATAGACACACGCCAGAAATATGTTCACCCGGCATGCAGAATTGCCTCCGAGGTCGCGCCGACGCACGCAGAGGAGCCCGCCATGTCCGATGACCTGAAGCCCACCAAGGAAGACAAGTTCTCATTCGGCCTGTGGACGGTGGGCTGGGGCGGGGTCGACCCGTTCGGCGACGCGACCCGCCGCGCGTTGGAGCCGGCCGAGATCGTGCACGCGCTCGCCGAGCGCGGGGCCTACGGCGTCACCTTCCACGACAACGACGTGTTCCCCTTCGAGGCGAGCGACGCCGAGCGCGCCGACCACATCGCCCGGTTCCGCAAGGCCCTGGACGAGACCGGGCTGGTGGTGCCGATGGCGACCACCAACCTGTTCAAGCACCCGATCTTCAAGGACGGCGCGTTCACCAGCAACGATCGCCAGGTCCGCCGGTTCGCGCTGCGCAAGGTCGCGCGCAACCTCGACCTCGCCGCGGAGCTCGGCGCGCACACCTACGTGTTCTGGGGCGGTCGCGAGGGCGCCGAGTACGACCTGGCCAAGGACGTGCGCGCGGCGCTCGACCGCTACCGCGAGGGTCTGGACACGCTCGCGCAGTACGTCAAGGACCAGGGGTACGGCATCCGGTTCGCGATCGAGCCCAAGCCCAACGAGCCGCGCGGCGACATCCTGCTGCCCACCATCGGGCACGCGCTGGCGTTCATCAACTCCCTGGAGCACCACGACATCGTGGGGCTCAACCCCGAGGTCGGCCACGAGCAGATGGCCGGGCTGAACTTCATGGCCGGCATCGCGCAGGCACTGTGGCACGGCAAGCTGTTCCACATCGACCTGAACGGACAGCGCGGCATCAAGTACGACCAGGACCTCGTCTTCGGGCACGGCGACCTGCTCAACGCCTTCGCCCTGGTCGACCTGCTGGAGTTCGGCGGCCCCGGCGGCGGGCGGGCCTACGACGGCCCCCGGCACTTCGACTACAAGCCTTCCCGCACCGAGGACCTGGCCGGCGTCTGGGCGTCGGCCGAGGCGAACATGCGCACCTACCTCATCCTCAAGCAGCGCGCGGCCGCGTTCCGGGCCGACCCGCGCGTCGCCGAAGCGCTGGCCACCAGCGGCGTCGCCGACCTGCGCACCCCGACCCTGGCCGAGGGGGAGACGTTCGCCGACCTGCTCGCCGACCGTACGGCGTTCGAGGACCTCGACGTCGAGCGCGTCTCCGCGCGTGGCTTCGGGTTCGTGCGCCTCAACCAGCTCGCGCTCGAGCACCTCACCGGGGCGGCGGCGTAGCCGTTGCTCGACGCGGCGCCGTCGGCACGAAGGGAAGGCGTGGTGGCACTCGTGGCCGGGGTGGACTCGTCCACCCAGTCCTGCAAGGTCGTGATCCGGGACGCGCGGACCGGGGCGCTGGTGCGCTCCGGCCGGGCGGCGCACCCCGACGGCACCGAGGTGGACCCGCGGGCGTGGTGGTCGGCGCTGGGCGAGGCGCTGCGCGAGGCCGGCGGGCTCGACGACGTCGAGGGCATCTCCATCGGCGGGCAGCAGCACGGCATGGTCTGCCTCGACGAGGGCGGCGAGGTGGTGCGACCCGCGTTGCTGTGGAACGACACCCGCTCCGCGCAGGCCGCCGACGACCTCGTGCGGGAGCTGGGCGCCCAGGCATGGGCCGACGGCGTGGGCAGCGTCCCGGTCGCCTCGTTCACCGTCACCAAGCTGCGCTGGCTCGCCACCCACGAACCGGAGAGCGTCGCCCGGACGGCCGCGGTCTGCCTGCCGCACGACTACCTGACCTGGCGGCTGGCCGGAGCGTCCACACTGGACACGCTGGCGACCGACCGCAGTGACGCCAGCGGCACGGGCTACTGGTCGCCCGCGACCGGCGCCTACCGGCCCGACCTGCTGGAGCGTGCGCTCGGTCGGGTGGTGCGGGTGCCCACCGTGCTGGCGCCCGACGCATCGGCCGGCGTCACCGCCGCTCTCGACGGCGTCACCCGGTCGGGGGTGGTGCTCGGGCCGGGGGCGGGGGACAACGCGGCCGCGGGGTTCGGCCTGGGCGCGGTCGAGGGCGACGTGGTCGTGTCGATCGGCACCTCGGGCACGGTCTTCGCGTGCAGCGCCACGCCCACGGCCGACCCGACCGGCATCGTGGCGGGCTTCGCCGACGCCAGCGGCCGGTTCCTGCCGCTGGTCTGCACGCTCAACGCCGCCCGGGTGCTCGACGCCACCGCCGGCCTGCTGGGCGTCTCGCTGGACTCGCTGGCGTCGCTGGCGCTGTCGGCACCGGCCGGGGCGGACGGGCTGGTGTTCGTGCCCTACCTGGAGGGTGAGCGGACGCCCAACAAACCCAACGCCACCGGGGCGCTGCACGGCCTGCGGTTGTCCACCATGACGCCCGCGCACCTGGCCCGCGCCGCGGTGGAGGGCATGCTCTGCGCGCTCGCCGACGGTCTGGACGCGCTGGTCGCCCAGGGGGTCGCGGTGCGCCGCGTGCTGCTGGTGGGTGGTGGCGCTCGTTCGGCAGCCGTACGGGCCATCGCCCCGGCCATCTTCGGGGTGCCCGTGGTCGTGCCGCCCGAGGGCGAGTCGGTGGCCGACGGGGCGGCCCGCCAGGCCGCGTGGGTGGTGCTCGGCGGCGAGGAGCCTCCACAGTGGACGGTAGGGGAGACGCGGACGTTCGAGGCCGACCCCACGCCGCACGTGCGTGAGGCCTACGCCGCGGCCCGCGACCTCGTCACCGACCGCCGCTGACCCGTCCTTCGCCGCGTGGGGCCGTCTGGCTCGGCCGAGCCACCTGCCCCTTCCGGCGAGTGTGAGCGCGGCGGCGCGCTGGGCTGGGCTTTCGCAAGATCCACTGTTCACGGTCGGCGGGCGGCGGATCGCGTGTGAACCGGGCGGCGGCGTGTCCCCGGCGTGTCGCTCACGCTCGAAGGGAGGAGGGCCTCGGCAGCCTGCCCGGCCCAGCAGCCTCGCGCGCCCCACCAACCTCAGGCGACCCGGGGCGCGCATGGTTCGGCCTGATCGCCTCCCGATCACGGGCGCGCTGCCTACCCTGTCGAGAGTGGGACGGCTGCGGCTGGCGCACGCGGTCACGGCGGTGTTGCTGCTGGCCGCGTACTTCGTCGTGCCGTTCTTCCGCGCGGAACTGGTGGCCCTCATGGGGGCGGTGAACGTCGCCGCGATCGAGTACGGCGTGCGCCGCCAGCGTCCCCAACGCCGGGCGGCCTGGCACCTGCTCTCCGCGGCGGTGGTGCTGCTCGCCGTGGGCGACACCTGGTTCGACGCCCTGGCGCGCGCCTCGCCCGAGCCCGTGCCCTATCCGGGGCCGGCGACCGTCTTCTATCTGACCGCCTACCTGCCGCTCACCGCCGGGCTGCTGTGGTTGAGCCGGCCCGCCGTGCCCTACCGCGACGAGACGACGCTCATCGATACCGCCACGGTCACGCTGGCCGGCTCGCTGGTGGTGTGGATCCTCGTGGTCCGGCCCGCCATCGAGAACCAGCACCTCGCCATGGCCGGTCGGATCACCGCCGTGGCGAGCTGGGTCGGCTACGTGGCGGTGCTGGCCGCCTCGGCCCGGGTGCTGCTCTCGTGGCGGCGCAACACCGCGGTCACGCTGCTGGGCGTCGCGGCCGTGGCTTTCCTGCTGGCGGACTTCCTCTACGGGCACGCGGTCGTGCGGGGCACGTGGGAGACCGGTGGCCCGGTGGACCTGGGGTTCCTGTGCTTCACCGCGCTGGTCGGCGCGGCGGCGCTCACCCCGTCGATGCGCGATGTGGCGTCGCCGGAGCACGCCCGGCACGCGCTCGGGCCCGGACGGCTGACCGCGGTCGCGATGGGGTTGCTGGTGGGGCCGACCGTGCTGCTGGTCGAGGTCGGCACCGGCCTGGTGACCACGGGCGTGGCCATCGCGGTGGTGACCGGCGCGGTCAGCCTGCTGGTGCTCATCCGCCTCGCCATGACCGCCCGGGCCTATCAGCGGCGGGCGGCGCGCGAGCAGGCGGCGCGCATCGCGTCGCGCGAGCTGGTGGTTGCCACGACCAGCGACGAGGTGATGGCCGGCGCCGCCCGGGCACTGGACTCGCTGCTGGAGGACCGGCCTCCCGTGCGGGTGCGGCTGATCCGCCAGTACGGGCCGGGGCTGGCGGACCTGGCCGACGGGCCGCTGGTGCGGGGACGTGACGCGGAACTGACGATGCCGCTGCCGCACGAGGATGCCGCGTTGCACTTCACCGGGCCGGCGCAGGACGTCATCGAGCTGCACCCGCTGCTGGAGACGATCACCGACCAGATCGCGTTGGCGCTGAACCGCATCCGCCTCATGGAACAGACGCGGGCCGAGGACCGGGAGCACTACTTCCGCACGCTGGTGCAGACCAGCACCGACGTCATCATGATCAGTCGCGCGGGCCGCGTCGCGTACGCGACCCCGTCGGCGATCCGCATGTTCGGGCGGGACGTGCTGGGGGAGCGCGTCGACGACCTGATCCAGCCGGTCCCGACGCCGACCTCGACGACGGAGGCGGCGGATCGGGCGCTGGACGCGTCGGCCGTCGCGAACGCCGGCCCCGCCCCGGAACCGGCCCGCTGGCAGACCACAGTGGACGGTTCCGAGGCGGTGGTGTGCCGGCCGGACGGCGGGGAGTCGACGGTGGTCGTGCACCAGCGCGACCTGCGCTCCGACCCGACCGTCTCCGGCGTGGTGACCACGCTGCGCGACGTCACGGCGGAGCGGGCGTTGCAGCGCGACCTGGCCCACCGCGCCAGCCACGACGAGCTGACCGGCCTGGCCAACACGCGCCTGTGGGGGGAGACGGTCGCCTTCGAGAACGAGCGCCGCCGGGACCCCGGCGAGGGGACGGCCGTCCTGTTCATCGACCTGGACAACTTCAAGGAGATCAACGACCGGCACGGGCACCCGGTCGGTGACGCGGTGCTCGCCGAGGTCGCCCGGCGCATCCGGTCGGTGCTGCGCGCGGGTGACATCCCGGCCCGGGTCGGCGGCGACGAGTTCGCCGTCCTGCTGCGCGGATTGTCGCATGTGGACGACGCCCGTGCCGTCGCCCAGCGCCTGGCCGAGGCGCTCGCCGCGCCGATGACGGTCGAGTCCGCGATGCTCGAGCCGCGGGCGAGCATCGGTCTGGCCCACGCCCAGGGACCGGCACGGGTGGAGACGCTCATCCAGCAGGCGGACACCGCCCTCTACGCGGCCAAGGAACAGGGCAAGGGCCGGTGGAGCGAGTACCACCCGGTCATGTGGCGGCCCACGCGCCGGATGGTGACCGGCGAGCGTCCGACCGCGCGCACCCCCGCCCGCTGAGGCGTTGTCTGGGTCTTTGGTGGCCGCTACGATCTCGTCGTCCGCGAGGGGGTGAACGTCCGTTCCCGTAGCTCGCGGCGACGACAGGGCAATGCTCGCGGAGCCTGCGGCAGGGACCATCAGGCTCAGGTGTTCACAGGAGAGCGCATGAGCGACGAGTCCCGGCGCATCGCCGACCCGGCGAACGGGAGATCCTTCCTGTGGGGGGTGGCCACGGCCGCCTACCAGATCGAGGGCGGCGTGCGCGAGGGCGGCCGCGGGGTCAGCATCTGGGACACCTTCGCCCACGAGCCGGGCCGCGTCCTGGGCGGCGACACCGGTGACGTGGCCTGCGACCACTACCACCGCTGGCCCGAGGACGTCGCGCTCATGGCCGGCCTGGGCATCGACGCCTATCGGTTCTCCATCGCGTGGCCGCGCATCCAGCCCACGGGCAGCGGCCCGGCCAACCCCGAGGGCATCGCCTTCTACGACCGGCTCGTCGACGCGCTGCTGGCGCGGGGCATCGAGGCGGCGGTGACGCTGTTCCACTGGGACCTGCCGCAGGCGCTGCAGGACGCGGGCGGCTGGTTCAGCCGGGAGACGCCGCAGCGGTTCGCCGAGTACGCCGACCTGGTCGCCGCGGCGCTCGGTGACCGGGTGAAGCTCTGGATCACCCTCAACGAGCCCTTCATCCACACCGTCTACGGGCACGCGTTCGGGATCAACGCGCCGGGCCAGGCGCTGATGTTCGACGCGCTGCCCACCGCCCACCACCAGCTGCTCGCGCACGGACTGGGGGTGCAGGCCCTGCGCGCCCGCACGAGTGCGCCGGTGCTGCTGACCAACAACTACGCGCCCGTACGGGTGCTGGGTGACGGCGACGCGGACCTGGCCGCCGCCGATGCCTATGACGCCCTGCACAACCGGCTGTTCACCGACCCGATCGTGGGTCGCGGTTACCCGGCGGCGCTGCCCGGGCTCGACCGCCTGCCCGTGCGCGACGGCGATCTGGAGATCATCGCCACCCCCGTCGACGGCATCGGGGTCAACTACTACAACCCGTCCGGCATCCGGGCACCCTCCACACCGGACAGTGGATTGCCGTTCGACATCGTGGACCCGTTGCCGGGCTATCCGCTGACCGACTTCGGCTGGCCGGTGGTGCCCGACGGCCTGCGGGAACTGCTCACCCGGCTGTGGCGCGACTACGGACTGCCGCTGTACGTCACCGAGAACGGCTGCTCCTACGGCGAGGCGCCCGACGACCATCGACGCATCGCGTATCTGGAGTCGCACATCGCGGCGATGGAGGCGGCCCGCGCCGACGGGGCCGATGTGCGGGGTTACTTCGTCTGGTCGCTGATGGACAACTTCGAATGGAACGAAGGGTTCAGCCAGCGTTTCGGCCTCGTCCACGTCGACTACGACACCCTGGCCCGCACCCCCAAGGCGTCCTACCACTGGTACGCCGACCACATCGCGAAGGCACGGGCCACCCGCGCGTGACCGCCCCGCCCTCGCCCGAGCATCGCAGCGCGTGAGCGCAGTAAGGCGGGAAGAACGTGACCACGGCTGACGAGACCGTACCGGGCGGACCGACCGTACCGGCTGACCAGGCCGAGCCCGCGGCACCCAGCGCGACCATCCCGGCGGCGCTGGCCGAACCGACCGTCAGGGTCGGCTTCGGCTGGACCCTGGCCCTGTTCCTGGCGAACCTCGGCGTGTGGATGGGCTTCTTCACCCCGCTGCAACTGCTGCTGCACCAGCAGGCCGAGGCGATCGACATCGACCAGAGTGTGCGGATATTCTCCATCGTCAGTGGGATCGGGGCGCTCGCGGCCTGTGTCGCCAATCCCCTCGCCGGGCTGCTCTCCGATCGCACCACCGGCCGGTGGGGCCGGCGACGGCCCTGGACGTTGATCGGCGCGCTGCTCGGTGCCGGCGGGCTGGTGCTGCTCGCCGAACAGCACACGGTGGTGGGGCTGTCGCTGTGCTGGGTCGGCGTGCAGATCTGCCTCAACGCCATGCTCGCCGCGATCACGGCGGCGGTGCCCGATCGCGTGCCGGTGAACCAGCGCGGCGCCATCTCGGGTTGGCTGGGGCTGCCCCAGATCCTCGGCGTGGTGGCGGGCCTGGCGCTGGCCGGCCTGTTCGCCGACGTCCGGGGCGGCTACGTGGCGGTCGCCGTGGCGATCGTGGCGCTGTCGCTGGGCTACGTGCTGTTCACCAAGGAGGACGCCCTCCCCGCGCAGCACCGGCCCCCCGTCGACTGGCGCGGCTTCTGGGTCTCGCCGCGCAAGCACCCCGACTTCGCCTGGGCCTTCGGCACCCGCTTCCTGGTGCAGCTGGGCAACTCGCTGGGCACGCTGTACCTGTTCGTCTTCCTGCGCGACGCTGTGGGTGTCGACGACCCGAAGGGCGGCGAGAGCACCCTCGTCGCCATCTATGGCGTCGGCATCCTGCTCACCACGGTGGTGGCCGGCTGGATCTCCGACCGGTCGGGCCGCCGGCGCTTCCACGTGGTCGTCTCCGGCGTCGTGATGGCGGGCGCGGCCGCGATCCTGGCCGCCTGGCCCACCTGGACCGGCGCGATGATCGCGGCGGGTGTCATGGGCGCCGGCTACGGCGTCTACGCCGCCGTGGACCAGGCACTGATCACGCAGGTGCTGCCCAGCGCCCACGGGCGGGCGAAGGACCTGGGCATCATCAACATCTCCAACTCGCTGCCGCAGGTCGTGGTGCCGGTGATCGCCGCCCCGGTGATCGCCTCGGCCGGCGGGTATCCGCTGCTCTACGGCATCACCGCCGTGGTGACGCTGCTCGGCGGCGTCTTCGTGTGGCGCATCCGGTCGGTCGCCTGACACCGCCGCCGCGCCCGCGGCCGGGTGGCCGGCCGTGGAAATATCGATTTGTCTGCTAGGTCCGTTCTCGCGATGCGTGCGGGGTGACGGGATTCACAGGGCTGAGTGTGCTCGTTAACTTGCGAGTAGTTCTCAGCTTCCCGTCCCAAGGAGCATCGATGTCCCTGTTCTCCCGGAGATCCCGGGCACGTGTCGTCGGCCTGGTCGGTGCGCTGGTCGCCGGCCTGACCGTCCCGTTGCTGGCGTCGTCCCCCGCCTCCGCCGTGGACCGACCCGCCATCCAGCCGCTGCCGGCCAACCTGGAGTCGATCCGGGCCCAGGAGGCGATCGCCCTCTACGGCAGCCCCGAGATCCGCCCCCTCGAAGCCCGCAAGACCGCCATCATCGCGATGGGCGACAGCGAGATGTCCGGCGAGGGCGTGGGCAACTACGAGCCCGGCACCCACACCGGCGCCGTGCCGAACTGGTGCGACCGATCCATCGACCAGGCCGTCCACCGCACCGGCATCCCGGCCGACGTGACGTACAACGTGGCCTGCTCCGGGGGTGAGCCCAAGGACCTCGTCTACGGCTCGGGCTACACCCAGTGGAACGAGCTCAACCAGGGCGAGAACCTGGCCATCAAGGCCCGCAACACCCGCATCAAGCTCGTCTGGGTCATCGTCGGCGCCAACGGCGCGGGCAACATCGAGTTCGGGCCGGTCGCCACGGACTGCGCCGTGCGCCGGCTGCTGTTCCAGGGCGCCTGCTGGCCGACCTACACCGACGTGTGGGCGACCCGCGTCGCCGGCTCCCAGCAGGACGTCACCAACGCCCTGAACAGCATCAAGCAGACCATGACCAACGCCGGCTACCTCGCCAGCGACTACCAGCTCGTGCTGCAGTCCTACCCGAGCCCGGGCAGCCCGGACGTCGAGGACAATCCCAACTTCCCGGGCTGGTACTCCGGCGGTTGCGTGCTCTACCTCAAGGACCTGGCCTTCGCCCGCAACAAGGCGGTGCCGTTGTTCGAGAAGGGCCTGCGCGCCGCGGCGGCCGCGGCCGGCGCGCGTTACCTGGACGCGAGCCGCCTCTTCCACGGCTACGAGGTCTGCACGGAGTCGCCGTCGGTGCGGGGCCTGTGGATCGAGACCGGCATCCTCTTCGAGAACGGCCAGCTCAACGAGAACGCGGCCCGGCAGTCGTTCCACCCCAACTACCGGGGGCACACGATGTTCGCCTCGTGCATCACGGCGTTCTACAACAGCACCGATCCGACGGCCACCTGCCTCGCGCCGAACTCCACCGGCCAGACGGTCCTGCTGCCCGGGCTGCTGGAGTTCAAGGAACTCAAGAACATCGGTACCGGTAACTGCCTGGACGCGTACGGCTACAACTCCCGGGTCGGCACCAACCTGAACCCGTACGGCTGCCACGGCGGTCGCAACCAGGGCTTCTGGTACGACCCGGCCCGGCAGACCATCGTCCTCGAACTCTCGCACGACCGGTGCCTGACCGCCTCGTCCGTGGCCAACGGCAAGTACGTCGACCTCGGTGACTGCACCGGCGCGGCGACGCAGAAGTTCGTCTTCTCCGGCCAGCAGATCAAGTCGGCCGGCAACGCCAACCTCTGCCTCGGCTTCGACAGCCCGCTGCTCGGCCTGTGGACGCCGCGGCTGCAGCTGCAGACCTGCTCCAGCAGCAACAACAAGCAGAAGTGGAACTTCCAGAGCCGTAACTACGCCAACCCCGTCGGCTACGGCCACGACGACTTCATCGGCTCCATGACCTACTGACCACGGCGGCGCCCGTCACGGTCGCCGTCCTTGGACAACGCGGAGTCTGGTGGTGCCTCCCACGACCACCAGACTCCGCGTTCTGTCCGTAGCATCGCCGTCGGTCCAGGTCCGGGCGCTGGTCTGTGGAGAGGTGCCGCCGATGTTCGGCAAGAAGCAACCGTCCGCCGCGGACCAGCTGCGCCCGCTGCTCTACGGCGACGCGCCGCTGGACGCCTTCACCGGCATCGAGGACTTCGCGGCCGTGCGGCGTGCGCTCGCGGCCGGTGACCTGAACGGGGCCCGCGCGCGGTTGCGCGGCATCGTGGCCGACCCGGCGCGCGGGTCGCGGGAGCACCTGCAGGCCTGGCACGAACTGCGGGCGCTGGGCGAGGTGCCACCGCAGCCAGCGCGGCTCTACGGCGTGGTCGTGGACATGTTCCTCGGCGAGACGTTCGAGACGCTGGCCGCCTACGCCGACGGCACCTGCCGCTATCTGCACAGTTCGGGACGGGTGCTGGTCTGGGAGGCCCAGGACGACGAGGTCGACCGCGCGGTGCGGGCCGTGCTCGGGGTGGCCGAGAACGTCGTGGCCCGCATCGGCCCGTGGGAGGGACCGCGACCGCCGCTGCGGGCGCCGAACACGCGGCTGAGCATGCTCTGCGCCGGTGGTCTCTACTTCGGGGAGGGGCCGACCGCCCAACTCCAGGCCGACCCGATGGGTGGCCCGCTGCTCGCGGCCGCCGCGTCGCTGCTCGCCCTGCTGACCAGCCGCGCGGCGGAGGGACAGTGACGGGCGTGGCCGGGTCGTGACGGTCGCGTGGGCTGCTGGTGACGAGCCCGCCGGCTAGGGTGGGCGGTCATGGAGCAGCGCGTACTCGGCCGGACGGGCCGGCAGGTCGGGGTCGTCGGGCTGGGCGCCTGGCAACTGGGCGCCGACTGGGGATCGGTCGACGACCCGCTGGACGTGCTCGCCGCCGCGGTGGAGTCCGGAGTCAACTTCTTCGATACCGCCGACGTCTATGGGGACGGGCGCAGCGAGCGGTTGATCGGCGAGTTCCTGCGCGAGCATCCCGGATCGGGCATCACCGTCGCGACCAAGATGGGCCGGCGGGTCGAGCAGGACCCGGCCCACTACACCCTGGCCAACTTCCGGGCGTGGACCGACCGGTCCCGGACCAACCTCGGTGTGGACGTGCTCGACCTCGTCCAGCTGCACTGCCCGCCGACGGCCGTCTTCGCGTCGGACGAGGTCTTCGACGCCCTGCAGACGCTGGTCGCCGAGGAGCGGATCCTCAGCTACGGCGTGAGTGTGGAGACCCGGGCGCAGGCGCTGACGGCGATCGCGCGCCCGGGCGTGGCCACCGTACAGATCATCCTGAACATGTTCCGGCTCGCCCCCGTGGACGACGTGCTGCCGGCCGCCGCGGCCGCCGGAGTCGGCATCATCGCGCGGGTCCCGCTCGCGAGCGGGCTGCTCGGCGGTCGCTACGACGAGAACACCGCGTTCGCCCCCGACGACCACCGCACCTACAACCGCCACGGCGAGGCCTTCGACGTGGGGGAGACGTTCTCCGGGGTGGACTACCGCACCGGCCTGGCCGCGGTGGCGCGGCTGGCGCGGTTGCGGCCCGCGGGGGTGAGCATGCCGGCGTTCGCCCTGCGCTGGATCCTCGACCAGCCGGGCACCAGCGTCGTCATCCCCGGTGCCCGCTCGCGTGAGCAGGTGCAGGGCAATGTCCTCGCCGCGGCAGTGCCGCCGCTGGACCAGGCCACGCTCGACGGCGTGCGCGCGGTCTACGACGACCTGATCGCCCCGCGGGTCGCCCACCGCTGGTGACGCGTCACGCCGTCCACCGTGGACAGTCCACGATGGACGGCGTGGCCGAGGGGCGCCGTCAGGCCGAGGCGTTGCGGCGGCGACGCAGGGTGACGACGAGCAGCACGCCGGCGAGCACCAGGGCCGCGCCGACAGCGGCGATGGCGCCCACGTTGGAGCCGGTCACCGGCAACGTGGGGGCCGCCGACTCGCTGCTGGCCGGCGTGCTCGACTCCTGCGGCGCGGGCGTCGCGGTGGCCGGCGGCTCGTCCGTGGTGATGGTCAGCTTCAGGTCGTCGAACCGGGTCCCGGGCTTGTAGGCGTCGGAGTCGAACGTGGTCACCGTGTTGATGTCGGCCGCGTAGGTCTCGAAGGTGGTCACGTTCCCGACGGTGACCCCGTTCTGCAGCGTCACGATCTTCACGTTCGTGAAGTTGGTGGTGGTGCCCACCACCGGTGGGTTCGGCGTGGGGGCGCCCTGCACGTGGACGAAGTCGGCGTAGACCGCGCCACCGCCGGTGCCGTCGAGCTCGATACGCAGGTTGGACAGGGTGACCTGGAACCCGTGCCCCGACTTCACGTACGCGATGGAGCCGTCGACGGAGACGGTGTCGCCGGTCCGGTCGGTGACCGGGAAGGTGGCGACCCCGTTGCTGCCGGTGGCGCCGCCGCCGATGGTGATCTGGCCGGGCGGTGGCACGGTGACGCCGAGGATGTAGTTGCGCCACGACTCCTTGAGGCCCCACTCGACGGAACCCGTGGCGGGATCGGCCTGGGCGGGGGCGGCGACGAGCGCCACGCCGGCCACGACCGTGGCGACGGCGGTGACGGCGAGGCCGGCCAGGGTGGCCAACCGTCGGGCGGCGACCAGTCTCATGGACGAATCTCCTTCGCGGGGGCGGGGCGAGCAGCCGGTTTAGGTAAGGCAAGCCTTCGGAAGGTTAGGCTAGCCTTGCTTTCCGGGTCAAGTAACTACTACGGTTCTCTCACCGCACATCCGCCGTGAGGAGACCGATGCCCGCCCCGAACCGCGCGCGCGCCACCGTGCTCGCGTCCCTGGCCGCCGTCGCCGCCGTCACCGTCGCCGCGGCTCCCGCCGCCGCCGTCCCCGCCGTGCCGGCCGCGGCCCCTGCCGTCGCGCCGGCCGCTGTCGCCGTGCCGGCCGCTGTCGCCGCGCCGGCCGCTCAAGCCGTACGGATCGGGTCACTGTCGGTGAGCCAGACCCAGAACCTCAAGCGCGACGGGCAGGCCGTGACGGTACACGGCTCGGGTTTCGACGAATCCAAAGGCATCTACATCAGCTTCTGCCGGGACAACGGTCCGGGCGTGCGACCGACGCCGTGCTTCGGCGACTACATGACCGGGGAGTCGTCGGTCTGGGTGTCGAGCAATCCGCCGGCGTACGGCGTGGGCCTGGCCAGGCCCTACCAGGCCGGCGGATCGTTCACCATCACCCTGAACGTGCGGGCGGTGAACACCAATCCGTCGTCGGGCGCGGTCACCGACTGCTCGGTGGTGGCCTGCGTGGTGGCGACGACCCTCGACCACACCCAGAACATGGGTGACCCCGCCTACATCAACCGGGTCCGGCTCACCTTCGCCGCGCCGCCCGCCCCCGCGACCTCCAGCGGCAGCGGCGGCAGCGGCGGCTCGCCGGGGCGGACCACCTCCGCGCCCGCCACCACCGCCGCCGCCACGGCCGAGCCGACCGCCACCGCCGTCGAGGAGCCGGCACCGACCACCACCGCGCTCGTCACCACCAGCAGCGAGCCGGTGGCCCTGCCGGTGACCTCGGACCAGGGCGGTGGTCGCTCGGTCGCGCTGTGGTGGAGCGGTGCGGGCGTGCTCGCGCTCCTGCTCGCCGGCCTGGGCGCGCTGGTGGTCTCCCGGCGCCGGGCGGCCCGGGTGGCGCCGGCCGGCGACCCGGGGGCCGCGGCGCAGCCGGGCCGGGACGCGGAGGGCACGGCATGAGACGCCGGCTCTGGGCGGCCGGCGCGGTGCTCGCCCTGGCGGCGACGCTCGTCACCGGCTGCGCCCGTGTCTCCACAGTGGAGCGATCGGTCGGTTCCGCGAGCTTCAACGGTTGCGGCGCCCGTACGGTCGACGGCGCGAACATCGACGTGCAGCCGCTGGTGCCGGCACCGCGACCGGTGCTGCCGGTGACGGTCGCCTCGGCCGACGGGCGGCGCGTCACGGTGACCGACGCCAGCCGGATCCTGGCCATCGACCTCTACGGCTCGCTGGCCGAGATCGTCTTCTCCCTGGGCCTGGGGGACCGGGTGGTCGGCCGGGACACCGCCACGACCTTCCCGGCGGCGGCCGGACTGCCGCTGGTCACGCCGGCCGGGCACGACCTGTCGGCGGAGGGGATCCTGCGGCTGAACCCGACCGTCGTCCTGACGGACACCACGATCGGGCCGGCGGTGGTGATCGAGCAGATTCGATCGGCGGGGATCCCGGTCGTCTTCTTCGCTCCGGACCGCAGCCTGGAGTCGGTGCCCACCCGGGTCGCCGCGGTCGCCGCCGCGCTCGGCGTCGCCGACGCGGCGCAGGCCGTGGTGGACCGGTTCGAGGCGGACCTCGCCGCCGCCGCCTACGCCGTGCCGGACGAGGTGGACCGGCCGATGGTCGCCTTCCTCTACCTGCGCGGTACCGCGGGTATCTACCTGATCGGCGGGGACGGCGCGGGCTCCGACGCGATGATCGAGGCGGCCGGCGGTCGGGACGCCGGCAGCGAGCTGGGGCTGGTGAACTTCCGGCCGCTCACCGCGGAGGCGCTGGCCGCCGCCGCGCCCGACGTGCTGCTGGTGATGTCCGGCGGCCTCCGCTCGGTGGGCGGGGTCGACTCCCTGCTCGCGATGGCCGGCATCGCGCAGACCCCGGCCGCGCAGCACCGCCGGGTGATCGACGTCGACGACGGTTTCCTGCTCAACTTCGGCACCCGTACGCCCGAGGTCGTGCGGGCCATCACCACCGCGCTGTGGTGCCGATGAGCGTGCGCAAGGGCCTGCTCTTCGCCGTGCTGAGCCTGCTCACGCTGGCCAGCGTCGTGGTGGCGACCGGCACCGGCCAGGTCCACATCGCCGCGTCGGAGGTGCTGGCCTCGTTCGCCCACCGGCTCGGCCTGGACGTGGGGACCGCCCCGGCGCCGCTGGCCGAGCGGGTGCTGTGGGAGGTGCGTCTGCCCCGGGTGTTGCTGGGGCTCGCGGTCGGTGCCGCGCTGGGCTGCGCCGGCGCGCTCATGCAGGGTGTCTTCGGCAATCCGCTGGCGGAGCCGGGCATCATCGGGGTCTCGTCGGGGGCCACCGTGGGCGCGGCCAGCGCGATGGTCATCGGCGCCGCACTGCCCGGCGGGGGCGTGACCGGCACGCTGGGCCACGCCGTCTCCGGACCCTGGGGTGTCGCGCTGGCGGGCTTCGTGGGTGGGTTGCTGACCACGGCGCTGGTCTACGCCATGTCCCGCCGCGAGGGCCGCACCGAGGTCGTCACCCTGATCCTCACCGGCATCGCCGTGAACGCCGCCGGCGGTGCCGTCATCGGGCTGCTCATGTTCTTCTCCGACGAGAACACCGTGCAGGCCATCGCGTTCTGGAATCTCGGCAGCCTCTCCGCGGCGTCGTGGCCGGTGCTCGGTGCCGTGGTGCCGCTCATCGCGGTGGGGATCGCGGTCGCGCTGCGCTACGGTCGCCGGCTGGACGTGCTGGCGTTGGGGGAGCGTACGGCCGCCACCCTCGGCGTGCGGGTGGAGCGGATGCGGGTGTCGCTGATCGTCGTCACCTCGCTGCTCACCGCGGCCGCGGTGGCGTTCACCGGGGTGGTGGCGTTCATCGGGCTGATCGTGCCGCACCTGGTCCGCGCGGTGGCGGGGCCGGGGCACCGGGCGTTGATCCCGGCCAGCGCACTGGCGGGAGCGGTGGTCGTCGTGCTCGGCGACCTGGTGGCGCGCACACTGGTCGACTACCAGGAACTGCCCCTGGGAGTGCTCACCGCACTCATCGGTGCGCCGGCGTTCTTCCTGCTGATGCGTCGCGCCCGGGAGCGGGCAGGGGGTTGGGGATGAGCCGGGAGCACGGTCAGCCGCCGGGCGAGCCGGTGCTGGCGGCGCACGGGGTCACGGTGCGGCGCGGCGACCGCGCGGTGCTGCGTGAGGTGAGCGTGGCGGTGCGGGCCGGCGAGCTGCTGGCCCTGGTGGGGCCCAACGGCGCGGGAAAGTCCACGCTGCTCGCCGCGCTGTCCGGGGAGATCGGCCTCGCCGCCGGACAGGTCACAGTGGACGGTCGCCCGCTGTCGGCCTGGCGCCCGGTCGAGCTGGCCCGCCGGCGGGCTCTGCTGCCGCAGCGCAACACCGTCGCGTTCGGCTTCCCGGTGCGCGACATCGTGGCGATGGGCCGCTGGCCCTGGTCGGGCACCCCACAGTCCACACAGGACGACGAGGCGGTGGCGGCGGCGATGCGCGCCACCGGGGTCAGTGACTACGCCACCCGTTCCTACCAGGCACTCTCCGGCGGCGAGCAGGCCCGGGTCGCGCTCGCCCGGGTGCTGGCGCAACGCACCGGCATCCTGCTGCTCGACGAGCCCACGGCCGCGCTGGACATCCGTCATCAGGAGCTGGTGATGGGGCTGGCCGGCGGCCGGGCGCGCGAGGGCGCGGCCGTGGTGGTGGTGATGCACGACCTGGGCCTCGCCGCCGCCTACGCCGACCGCGTGGTGTTGCTCGACGACGGGCGGGTGGTCGGTGACGGTCCGCCGGCGCAGGTGCTGACCGCGGCGGCGCTGACCGAGGTCTACCAGCACCCCATCCGGACCGCGCTGGATCCGGCCAGTGGCGCGCTGCTGGTGCAGCCGGTCCGCGCGCGGGCGAGCGGCACGCCCCAGGAACATCTCCAACGATGACGGGCGATGCCGGCCGGGTCCGGGTCCGGATGGCCCATGTGTGTCGTTAGGCTGCATGGTGGCTTCGCGCGGCGCGCGTCGGTGCGCTGCCAGGCAGTCACAGGAGGTTGCGGTGGAGGTTGTGAAGACAGCGCTGCCCGGGATCGGGTTGCGCCACGAGTTCCGTACCGAGAAGGGGCAGGCCGCAGCCGTCGTGTCGCACGTGTCGGGCCGCCGCGATCTGGTCATCTACAAGCCCCAGGATCCTGACTCCATCCTCGTCACGCTGAGCCTGTCGCCCGACGAGGCCAACGGCGTGGCCGAACTGCTGGGCACCTCGCGCATCGTGGAACGGCTGGCCGATCTGCGCAAACAGGTCGGGACGGGGCTGGCCACCGTCCAGGTACCGATCATGGTGGGCTCGCCCTACGACGGCCGGACGCTCGCCGACACGCAGACCCGCACCCGTACGGGTGCCTCCATCGTCGGGGTGGTGCGCGCGGGCGGGCTGATCGGCAGCCCGCGTCCCGACTTCGTCTTCCACTCCGGGGACATCGTCGTGTTGGTCGGCACGCCCGACTCCACCGACGCCGCGGCCGCGCTGTTCGCCCAGGGGTAGCCGATGCACGAAGCCCTCACCCTGATCGAGATCGGGGCGGTCATCCTTGCCCTCGGTCTGCTCGGCGCGCTGGCCCTGAAGTTCAGCATCTCGCCCATCCCGCTCTACCTGCTGGCCGGTCTCGCGTTCGGCCAGGGCGGGATCCTGCCGCTGACCACGAGCGAGGAGTTCACCGCGACGGTGGCGGAGATCGGCGTGGTGTTGCTGCTGTTCACCCTGGGGCTGGAGTACACGGCCTCGGAACTGGTCGGCACGCTGCGCACCAACGCCCCCGCCGGTCTGGTCGACCTCGTGCTCAACGCCGCGCCCGGTGTCATCGTCGCGTTGGCGCTGGGCTGGGGACCGGCGGCCGCCGTGGCGCTGGGCGGCATCACCTACGTCACCTCGTCGGGCATCACGGCCAAGGTGCTCGCCGATCTGCAGTGGCTCGGTAACCGCGAGGTGCCGGTCGTGCTGTCGCTGCTGGTCTTCGAGGACCTGACGATGGCGATCTACCTGCCGATCCTCACCGCACTGCTCGCCGGGGTCAGCCTGGTGGCGGGGGCGACCACGCTCGGCATCGCCGCGCTGACCATCACCGTGATCCTCATCGTCGCCCTGCGGTTCGGTCGCTACGTGGAGCGATTCATCCACTCCGACAGCGACGAGGTCGTGCTGCTCAAGTCCCTCGGCCTGACCGTGCTGGTGGCCGGCGTCGCCCAGGCGCTGCAGGTCTCGGCCGCGGTCGGCGCGTTCCTCGTCGGCATCGCCCTGTCGGGCCCGCTCGCGCACACCGCCCGTCAACTGGTGACGCCGTTGCGGGACGTCTTCGCCGCGGTGTTCTTCGTGTTCTTCGGCCTGAGTACCGACCCGAAGGCGCTGCCCCCCATGCTCGGCATCGCGGCCGCGCTCGCGGTCGCCGGCCTGGTGAGCAAGTTCGCGACCGGGTGGTGGGCCGCGAAACGGGCGGGAGTCGGCCCGCTGGGTCGCAGCCGGGCCGGCGTCGCCCTCGTCCCGCGCGGTGAGTTCAACATCGTCATCGCCGGCCTGGTGGTCGCGGCCGGCGTGAACCACGACATCGGTCCGCTGGCGACCGCCTACGTGATGCTGCTGGCCGTGCTGGGCCCGATCGCGGCCCGGACGATCGAGCCGCTGTTCGGTTGGTGGAGCCGGCGCAAGGGCAGTCCCGAGGCGCCGGCGGGAGAGCCGGCGCAGGCGGCGCCCTAGCCTCGCCCGGCCGGGGTCGACCGTCACACGACTGTCATCTTGTCGCGGGAAGGCGGCCATGCGCCCGGGCGAGGCTGCTCCTCATGCCAGCACGGGCAGCAAGCACAGGCACCGGCGCGGCCGCCTCGGCGGAACCCGCGCCGGTCACCTCGCTCGTAGAGATCATCGTCGATGAGGAGTTGACCGCTGAGGCCGTCCGCCGACTCGACGGCAAGCTGGGCGACGCGCTGCGCCTGCACCCCACGCACCTCGTCGTGGACCTGACCCGGTGTGGCTACGCGGACGCGATGGCGATCGACGTGCTGCTGCACGCGCACCGACGCATCTGGCAGGTCGGCGGGCGGCTGACGCTGCGCGGGCCCTCGCCCCGGGTGCAGCGGATGCTGGAACTGGCCCGCGTGCAGCAGGTCTTCCACGTGGTGCCGGTCGCCTCGTAGCCTGTCGGCCCCGGGCGTGCGCCGGTTCCCCGCCCGGCGGCGACGCGGCGGGCGGGGACGGTTCAGGGTGTGGCGATGATGTTGACGTAGTCCTGCCGGGTCAACGGGCCGCCGGTGGTGGAGCCGTCGCCGCGGGGCACCTCGCTGCGCAGGCCGTCACGGGCGAAGACCACGCTCGTCACGTCCTCGCGTTCGTCCACTGTGCACACGATCTGGGCGATGGCCAGCAGCTTCGTGCCGGCCGTGACCCCGTCGAGTCCGTCGCCGAGGGTGATCTCGAGCTGTCCGTCCTTGAGTTCGGTGCCGATCACGACCGCGATGCCCGACAGGGCACTGGTGAGGCCCTGATCCTTCTCCACCTTGGTCGGACCATCGGCGAGGTCCTTGAGCAGCGCGTCGATGCTGGGCAGCGCGTCGACCGTGCGGTGCACCGCCACCAGCCGCTGGTCCTTGGTGAGGTAGAGCACCTCGGTGGCCGTACCGGACGCGATGTCGTCGGTCGGCGGCGTGGTGAAGCCACGGTAGGGCGGCGGGGCTGTCACGTTCCAGGCCGTCTCGTCGGCGGGAATGCCGCACCCGGCCGCGGCGGCCAGCAGCGCCAGGATGGTGGCGAGTGCCACGAAGCCGCGACGTGTCCCGCTCACGCGTCCCCTCCGGCCGGTCGGGTGCCCAACTCCACGCGGAACCGCGCGCCGCCGCCGGGGCGGTCCAGCACCCGCACCTGCCCGGCGTGGCTGTGCGCGAGCCTGGCCACGATCGCCAGGCCCAGCCCGGCGCCCTCGGTGTCACCGCGGCTGGCGGCGCTGCGACCACGGACGAACGGGCTGAAGATGAGGTCACGCTCTTCCGGCAGCACGCCGGGCCCGGCGTCGTCCACCTCGATCACTGATTTCCTCCCTTCCCGGCTCAGCCGCACCGCCACCGCTCCGCCCCCGTGACGCTGCGCGTTCTCGACCAGGTTGCCGATGATCTGCTCCACCCGCCGTGCGTCGGCCCACCACGTCGACGGCCCGCTGATCGTGACGATGCGCGCGTCGGCGCCGCGCACCCGGCACTGCTCCCGGGCCAGCGCTGCGATGTCCACAGAGGACCATTGCAGTTCGGCGTCGGCGCGGGCGATGGCGATCAGGTCGCTCACCAGGCGCTGGAAGCGGCCGACCTCCTCGACGACCAGGTCGGCGGCGACCGCGGTGCGTCGGTCGAGGTGGTCGCGACGGTTGTGCAGCACCGTCGCCGCCGCGGAGAGGGTCTGCAAGGGGGAGCGCAGCTCGTGGCTCACGTCCGCCGCGAAGCGTCGATCCCGTTCGATGCGCTGCTGCAGCTGGTCGACCATGTCGTTGAAGGACGAGGCGAGTTGGGTGAGTTCGGGGTCGGTGCCCGTGTCCAGACGGGCGGTCAGGTCACCGGCCGCGATGCCCCGAGCGGCGGCGGCGACCGACTTCAGCGGGCGCAGCGCCCGCCCCGCGGCGGACCAGCCCAGGCCCGCGCCGGCGATGGTGGTGCCCGCCGCGACCAGGCCGAGCACCAGGCCGACGAGATCGAGCGTCGCCTCCGCCTCACGCAGGGAGACGATCTCGTAGTACTCGGTCGTGTCGGACAGGGGAATGCCGACCACGATCGCCGGCCCGGTCGCGGTGCGTACCCGCTGGGCGCCGGCCTGTCCATTGTGGACCATCTCGCGCAGGGTCGTGGGGATGTCTGACTCGGCGCCGACGTCGGTCGTGAGGGCGTAGCGGACTCCCGCGTCGTAGAGCACGGGACGGCGCCCCTGCCCGGTGTCGAGCAGGCTCAGCACCTGCACCCGGTCGGTGGCCGGCCCGGCCAGCCGCGGCCGGACGACCGCGGCGTCGTAGAACGCCGTACGGACGGCGGTGCGCTGGCGCTCGGCGAGCAGCGAGTTGCGGATGAGCTGGTAGGAGAGCGTCGCCATGATGGCCGACAGCAGCAGGGCACCGAGGGCGACCGTGGCCGCCACCCGGGTGCGCAGTCCCGATCGTTGCCAGGCCCGGGTCAGGCCCCGCCGGCCGGTGAGCCACATCAGGAGGCCTCGGCCGCGCCGCCGTACGGCCGTGAGCGCGGCCCCGGCCACGCGGTGGGCGGTGGCCTGCCAGCGCGTGGCGGTGGCCGGCGGTGGTGCGGTGCCCGACTTTCGCTGCCCGGTCGCCGGACCGCCCTGGGCCTCCGCCGGCCGGCGGGGCGCCGGGGGCCGGCCCGCGCCGCCGCGGTCCACGGTGGACTTCGGGCGGTGCGGGGACCGGGCAGGCGGCGTCGGGCTCATCGGATCAGCTTGTAACCCAGGCCACGGACCGTGACGAGCCGGCGCGGACTGGCTGGCTCGTCCTCGATCTTCTGCCGCAACCGCCCCACGTGGACGTCGACGAGGCGCTCGTCGCCGAACTCGTACTCCCACACCCGGGCCAGCAACTGGGTGCGCGAGAGCACCTGACCGGCGTGGCTGGCGAGTTCGCACAGCAGCAGGAACTCGGTGCGGGTCAGCGCCACCAGCTCGCCGCGCAGCCGCACCTCGCCGGCGTCCGGCCGGACCTCCAGGTCGCCCACGACGATGGTGGGCGTGGTCACCGGAGCGCCGCGGTTGCGCCGACGCACGGCCCGCAGCCGGGCGGAGAGCTCCTTGATGGCGACCGGCTTCACCAGGTAGTCGTCGGCACCCGCCTCCAGCGCGGCGACGATGTCGTGGGTGTCCTCCCGGGCGCTGACCACGACGATCGTCGCGTCCCCGTCCCGCCGCAACTGCCGAACGCACTCAAAACCGTCGATGCCGGGCAGCATGAGATCCACCAGCACCGCGTCGGCCGGATCGGTGCGGTGGGCGGTGAGCCCCTCCTCCGCCGTCGCGGAGCCCCGCACGGTATAGCCCTCGTCCTCCAGGGCCAGCACCAGGGAGCGCCGGATCCGGTCGTCATCCTCAATGACCAGTACGCCTGCCACGCACCCATCATCCAGATTCCGGCGGCATCGGCATCCCGGCTGACCATCGTCACGAAACTGTCATAGAAAGGTACACGTATCGTCGCGAAATGCTTACTGAGCGTGGCGGTTGTGTCGCTGTCTACCGGAACTCGATCTAGCCACTGCCGACTTATTCACCTACTATCTCGATAGGAATATCCGAGGAGTCCGCCGTGCGATCGTTGTTCAGTTTTCCCAATCCCGTCAACGAGATCTCCGCGCGGTTGGTCGCCGCGGGCGCACTGATCATGTCCCTGGTCGCCATCGCCCTGCACCTGCTCGGCTATGGGCAGCCGTGGCTACTCGCCGTCATCGCGTACGGCTTCGTGGCCCGCGTGCTCACCGGCCCGACGCTCTCACCGCTGGGCCAGTTCGTGACCCGGGTGCTGACCCCGGCCCTGAACCGGCCGGCCAAGCCCGTGCCCGGTCCGCCCAAGCGGTTCGCCCAGGGCATCGGCGCGGTGATCACGGTCACCGCGGCCGTGCTGGCGCTCGTCTTCCACCTGGCGACGGCGGCCTACGTCGTGCTCGCGATGGTGGTGGTCGCGGCCTTCCTGGAGTCCGTCTTCGCCTTCTGCGTCGGCTGCACGATCTTCCAGGGGTTGATGAAGATCGGTCTCATTCCCGAGTCGGTCTGCGAGGAGTGCAACAACATCTGGGCACGCAAGGCGCGCCTGGAGGCAGAAGCGGTCGCCGCCAAGAACTGACGCGGCGGGCGCGCGGAGGGTGGTGCCGGTCCGGTCGGGCCTACACTGGTTCGGGCATCGCCGCCCCCGCGGGCTGGTCACGTGGCCGACCAGTCCGCGTGTCCCGAAGGAGGCCGCGCGTGACCGTGCCCGGTGCGACCCGCAACACCCGCCAGCGGGCGGAGATCCTCGGCCTGCTCGACGAGACGGCCGACTTCTCCAGCGCGCAGCGCCTGCACCACCTGTTGCGGGAGCGGGGCGCCCGTGTCGGGTTGACGACGGTCTACCGCACGCTGCAGATCCTCGCCGAGGCCGACGAGATCGACACGATGCGGCTGCCCAGCGGCGAGCAGCTCTACCGGCGGTGCCAGCGGCCCACTCACCACCATCACCTCGTCTGCCGGGAGTGCGGTCGCACGGTGGAGATCGCGGGACCCGGGATCGAGCGGTGGGCCGACCGGGTCGCGGAGGAGTACGGCTTCACCGAGGTCAGTCACACGATCGATCTGTTCGGCGTCTGCCCGGCGTGCACCGGTGGCGATGCCGCGCAGCCGGGATCGTGAGGCGACGCCGGCGGCCCGCGGGTCTGGTTGGCGGGCCACCCTGCGCCCTGGGGTTGCGCTCGGCTGAACCGCGCCGGGACGGTCGGGGGCTGCTCTACTGTGGACCCGGGTGGAGCCTCGGCGCCGCGAGGCAGAGTACGGTTAGCGCTCCACCGAGTCCCCGGGGAGCCTGACATGCGCCGACTCGCGTCCTTCGTTCCGTTCGCCGTGCTGGTGGTCACGGCCTGCGTCGCCGTTGGCGTCGCCGCCTGCTCCGCCGCGTCCAGTCCCGGCGCCGAGCTGAGTCCGGCGGCGGGTGGTTCGGCGGGCCCGACCGGCTCCCCGAGTCCGAGCCCGACGGCGTCCCCGAGCCCGTCGGCCTCCGCGAGCCCGGCCACGTCGGGCACGCCGGGCACCAAGCCGGTCGTGACGCCCTCCCACTCGCCGTGCGCGGAGGGCGAGGTGACGGTCAACCAGGCCCGGGTCACGCGAGACGGGCCGAACGGGTCCGTACGGGTGACGGGTTCGGAGGGCGTCGCGCTGACCTTCGACGACGGGCCGGACCCGGTCAACACGCCCGCCATGCTCCAGGTGCTGCGGGCCTGCGGGGTGAAGGCCACCTTCTGCCTGGTGGGCGTCAACGTCGTGAGCCACCCGGACATCGTGCGCATGATCGTCGCGGACGGGCACACGCTCTGTAACCACACCTGGCAGCACAACACGAAGCTCGGCAGCTCCAGCCCGGAGGCGATCCGGCAGGACCTGCAGCGCACCAACGACGCCATCCACGCCATCGTGCCGCTGGTCCCGGTGGCCTACTTCCGAGCCCCGGGCGGTGCCTGGACCGACAAGTACGTCGCGGTCGCGCGGGAACTGGGGATGACGTCCATCGACTGGGACGTCGATCCCTGGGACTGGAACTTCAAGGTCAACGGCACCGGCGACGCCATGACGCAGCACATCGTCACGCACGTCAAGAACCACGTGCGGCCGGGATCGATCATCCTCTCCCACGACTTCGCCAAGCCGACGACGGTGGAGGCCTACCGGCGGCTGATGCCGTGGCTGACCGCCCGCTACCAGCTCATCGCCCTGCCGGTGCCGGAGGACCGGCGCTGGCGCGAACCGCCGATCTGAGGCCGCGACGCCCCCGACGCTACGCCGAGACGGTCAACACGGCGGCGCCGTGGATCCGGTCGGCGGCGAGGTCGGCCAGCGCCTGGTCCGCCCGCTCGAACGGGTAGGGCACGGCGCTCACCCGCAGCGGATGGTCCTGCGCGAAGGCGAGGAAGTCCCGGCCGTCCGCGCGGGTGTTCGCGGTGACGCTGCGCAGGGTGCGCTCCTGGAACAGGTGCCGTCGGTAGTCCAGCGGCGGTACGTCGGTGAGGTGGATGCCGGCCACGGCCAGGGTGCCGCCTCGGTCCAGGGCCGCCAGCGCGACCGGCACCAGGTCACCCACCGGAGCGAACAGGATCGCCGAGTCCAGCTTCTCGGGCGGTTCGTCGTAGGCGTCGCCCGCCGAGGCGGCACCGAGGCTCAGCGCCAGGTCGCGGGCGTGCGCCGAGCGGGTGAGCACGTGCACCCGTGCGCCCTGGGCGATCGCGACCTGGGCG
>Ga0164243_10002515_pt1 | contig 30215 bp, 45 predicted proteins | sample OricompcompostOP_FD_108781 | JGI IMG/M metagenome (GOLD analysis project Ga0164243, IMG submission 108781) | Organic Plus compost microbial communities from Emeryville, California, USA - Original compost - Organic plus compost (OP) | ecosystem: Engineered > Solid waste > Mixed feedstock >... | reverse complement strand
GAACCACCTGCGTGCTCATCCCGTCACCCCCGCCCACTCCGGGCAGTCCACGTTCACCGCGAACCCGACCAGGTACCCCGCCTGCTCCGCCGACAACCCCTCACCCATCGCGACCAGCACGACCGTCTCGAACGAGAGCCCGTCATCGAACGCCGTGCAGATACCCTCCGACGCGGTGAAGATCGCCGAGTCGGGGACGTGCTCGAACACCGGGTCGAGGTCCCGCAGCACGTCCAGGCCGACCTGCCGGGCATCCGGCGTTTCGACCGTGACCTCCGGGGTTGTGACAGGGGTCGGGGTTTCGACCGTGACCTCCGGGGCTCGGACCTTCGGTGCCGGGGCTTCGACCTTCGGGGCGGTGCATCCCGCCAGCACGAACACCCCCGCCACCGCGACAGCGATGCTGAACTTCCTCTTGGTGAGCACTGACCCTGCTCCCCTCCTGTTAGTGCCCCGCGCACGGGGCGCGGTTTACTTCTCGACGCGCTCCCGCGACACGGGATCCGGCGCGCTCATGACGCCACCGCCTCACGATCCGCAGCGAGTTGCCGGAGCGCGTCCTCGCGGTTGAACCGGTAGTGGCCGCCCGGAGTGATGACTGCCGGCGTGAGCTTCCCTGTCTCCACCCATCGGCGAACGGTCGATGGGTCAACGGGAATGAGCGCCGCGAGTTCTGCTGTCGTGATATTCACGTCTGGGCGTGTCATGCCCAGGATCATTGCACGCCGAAACGTGCATTACAAGTCTTTCGCGGCGTGTTTTACACGTTTAGATAGATATTGCGCGATTTGCGCGACTATGCCTATGCTGAGCCCATGAACAACACTGGACTTGCACCGAACTGGATCCCGGACACTTCAACGTTCGGCGCGCGCCTCGCGCTGATCCGCTGGCGCATGGGCTGGAACATCCGCGAAGCCGAGCGCGAATGCAACATCACTCAGAACCTCTGGGGCGGATGGGAAGACGGCAAGGAACCGCGCAACCTCATCGAGGTCGTCAATCGGATCGTGCTCCGCACCCAGGTCAACAAGGTGTGGCTGCTCACAGGTGAAGGGTCACCGGAGCCTCGACACGTTATCGATGTGAAACGGGTTCGTTCCGGTCACGTAACGAACATCCGGGAGTGGCTCTCCCAACGCGCGGCAACAGCATGAGCAACGTCGTCCCCTTCCCCTACGATCCCGGCCACCCCAGCATCGGGAACGCTCGAAGGGGAGCCATGATCGACGACTACAAACTCTACGTCCGGAACGAAACCGAGTCCGCATCTACGATCCGCATCCGCTACCACTACATCGACCGGCTCAACGCCGACCTCGACGTAACCACAGCGACGGAAGCGCAGCTGGAGACATGGCTTCGATCCCACGGATGGGCACCCACCAGCATCAACTGCGCCCTCGCATCCATCCGCCACTTCTACCGGTGGGCGGAACGGTACGGGCACATCCCCAACAACCCCACGAAGTGGCTGCGGCGGGTCAGGGTCCCACGCAAGATGGGTCGGATCGCGTCCGACGAGACCATCCTCCACGGGGCGATGAAAGCACCCCTGCCCACCCGGATCATGATCATGCTCGGCGCTGAATGCGGGCTCCGCCGTTCCGAGATCGCGAAAGTGCACCGCGACGACATCGACGGCGAGTGGCTGTACGTGATCGGGAAGGGCGGCCACCAGCGTGCTGTGCACCTCTCGCCTGAATTACTCGAGCTGATCAGCGTGCACGTGAGCGCGGTCGAGGGGCCGGGCTGGCTGTTCCCGAACCGGGCCGGGGACCACCACATCACCGGCGACTGCGTGTACCAGCGCATCCACCGCGCGCTCGGCGTCAACCCGCACGCCCTCCGCCACCGTGCCGGGACCGTCGTGTACGAACGCACCGGCAACAACATCCGGCTCGCGCAGGAGCTGCTCGGCCATTCGACGCCGGAGATGACGTCCCGGTACGTGCACGTCACACGCTCCGACCTCGTGCGGGCGTCGGAAGCGGCCCGGCTCGCCACTTCACGTCTGGCGGCGTGACCGCTACGGTGCGATACCAGGGAAGGAACCATCATGGGGAAACGGATCATCGCCGCAGCTGTCGTGCTGCTCGCGCTCACCGGATGTGCCTCAACCGCCGTCGAAGCCGAGCCGAAGCCGACGGTTACGTTCCCGGAGGTGGAGGAATCGACCGGGACAACGCTCACCGAACTCCGCGATCTGTACGTCGCCTCCGGCGGGGACTGCGACACCCTCCGGCCGAGGACCGGCTCACGGGTCGCCGAGGAAGCGGCCGACTGCGAGGACGGCGCACTCCTCACCATCTACGAGTCCGAGGCGCAGCGCGACGGCGCGATCCGCGTCCTTGAGGGGATTCAAGAGATCACGCCGTCCCCGCACGTGATCGTCGTCGGCCCGGACTGGATCGTGAACGGCTCCCACGTTGAAGGTCTCGCGGACGCGATGGGCGGAGTGGCGCAACAGATCGGCACGCCCGTCCCGGAGGTCGAGTTCGACCTGACCACGGACGCGGGTATCTGCGCGGCCGACGCCGAGCTAACGAACCTCGAACTGAACGATGTTCTCGCCCCGGTCCTCGGATACCCGGCCGACCGCGACCAGCGAACTTTTGAACAGGACGAGGCGATCCGCGCCTACAAGAATGCCGCGTTCCAGCGGGAGTGTCCCGAGCGCGCGTTCTGACACGACGAAACAGCCCCCGGACCCCCACCCGAAGGTGAGAGCCCGGGGGCTGTCTGTGGCTGGTGTCAGCCGAGGCTTTCCCAGACGGTGAGGGTGTACCACCCCTCCTCCGGGATCGTGACGTCGATGCCACCGGGGAGCACGGCGGCGAGCTCCCACTCGAATTCCCCGAGGTCGAGGCCGCTGGTGCGGATCCCGAGGATCTTCTTGCCCGCGTCGAGCACCGTCACCTCACAGGTGACGACGTCGGCGTCCTCGTCACCGTAGGGGCGCACATGCGCGGTGAACGTGGCACCCTCGACCGTGTCGAGGTTCGACTTCACCGGGAGGTACGTGTCGCCCTTCTTGACGTCGAAGTGATCCTGGTCGGTGTTCAGCATGAGTGCCGTGTTCAGCATGAGCGCTCCGGTCGCGTAGGGGGTGGCTGGTGTCAGTCTGTACGACCACGCGCGCGCGAGCGTGCGACGCGCGGGGAACGGACCCGGGCCCGCTTCACTGAACGTGCCGGACCACGCGACCGTCGGCACCCCGACCGTCACGCCAGGGAGGGTGGCCTCGAGCGTGCCGATGATCGGGTCCAGGTACGTCCCGGACCATGCGACCGTGGGAACACCGATCGTGACCGGCGGGAGGTCCGCGACGAGCACCCCACCCTGCGGGGACGTGAACGTGCCCGACCATGCCACCGTCGGAACCCCGACGGTCACGGCCGGGAGGTCGGCGTCCAGCGTGCCCGAGTACACAGGTGCAGTGAACGACCCCTCCCACTCGACGGTCGGCGCACCGATCGTCACCGCGGGCAGGTCTGCTTCGAGCGTGCCGCCGATGGAACCGGGCGGGGTGAAGCTGCCCGACCACGACACCGTCGGCGCCGCGACAGTCACCGTCGGCAGGTCCGCCTCGAGCGTGCCCGTGTACGTCGGCGGGGTGAACGTTCCCGACCATTCCACCGTGGGTGCGTCGATGCTCACCGTCGGGAGGGTCGCTTCGAGATCGCCGGCGTAGATGGGTGCCGTGAATGTACCCGACCAGGTGACCGTGGGAACGTCGACGTCCACGGTCGGGAGCGACGCGGTGAGGCTGCCCGCGTAGACGGGTGGGGTGAACGTTCCCGACCATGTGACGGTCGGGACACCGATGGCCACGGCCGGCAGGTCGGCTTCGAGCGTGCCGGTGATCTCCGTCACGGCCGGGACGACAACCTCGAGCGTCACCCGTGCGACGTCGTTGGTGTCGTACCCGGTGAAGTTCAGGGTGATCTCGGTGCCGTCGTCCGTGACCTCGAGGACCGCGAACTGTGACGCCGGGTCGCCGGGTGTCAGGGGCCACTGCCCCTCCGACCAGTCGTCGGGCCCGTTCTCCGTCTTGTGGGACGTGGTGTTCCAGAACGGGGCGGCGCAGAACGTGGGGAACCCGCCCCACAGGTTGTGGGTTCCGTCGTCAGCGGCGAGCGAGTGCATATCACCGTGGATGAGGACGACCTTCCCCACGGCGTCGGTCTCGATGAACTCGCCGATCTCTTCCCGCTCGTCGGGGGCGAGGCTGTTCCACTTGTCCGAACCGGGTGTGGGCGTGAGGTTGTCGTTCCACGTCCCGTCGGTGACGAGGATCTTCACCGGCTCCGCCTCTTGCAGCTCGGAGTACAGCCACGCCTTCTGTGTGGAGCCGAGTTTCGTGGCCGGGGAGTCGTCCGCGAAGTAGCGGGTGTCGAGGAAGATGTACCGGATGCGGCCGACCACGAACGAGTGGTAGAGGCCGTCGCTGTTCGGGCGGTTGTTGTACGGGAAGATCTGCAACGTCGCCGCACGGTTCGGGGCAGTCCACACGCCGGCCAGTGCGTCGTTCCCGCCGCCCGAGTCGTGGTCGGACTTCACATAGACGGTCGGGGTGTTCGCGAGCAGGTCACGCAGCCCCGAGTAGTACGCGAGTTCCCCCTCCATGTCGGCACGGTGGGACGCCTGCGACGTTGACGAGTTGTCCGGGTATCCGAAGTCGCCGAGGTGGAAGAACAGGTCGGCGTCCACGTCGGCGATGCGCTGGTACGCGGCGACCCCGGTGAGGTCTCCCGCCGCCTGCCGTTTCGCACACGACCCGAACGCGAGCGTGTGCCCCGCCGCCGTCCCCGGTGTGGGGAGGGTGCGCGCGGACCCGGCGAGGTCGCTGAGGTGGGTGTCGTCCGCGTCGTCGGTCATCTCGACCATGAAGTAGTACTGGGTGGTCGGGTCGAGGCCGGTGACGACGGACTCCGCCCACCCAGCCGAATCGGGGGTGCCCGCGGACCCGTACGTGACCCCTGTGGTGACGGCGGTGTTCGTGCCCACCTTCACCCGCACGGACTCCGCGTCGGTTGTCTTCGTCCGCACCGTGAACCCCGACGCCGTAGGGGCACCGACCACCGCGTACACCAGCTCCGGGTCGGCGGGCGGGGGCGCTTCCTTCAACGCAGCCTGGAACGCGAACAGCGGCGCGGACGTGCCCGTGATGGTGAACGTGACCGTCCCCGACGACCCCGCCGACGCCTGGATGCCCTTCGTGGCCTGCAGCGTGAGACGACCCGTCGTCTCCACCCGCTCCGTCCACCCACCGGGCACGTTCATCGCGGAGATCGACCCGCCACCGGACGTGCAGAACCCGCCCGACACGAACCGGTTCGCGCCCGTCGTCGTCAACGCGGGAACCGTGATCGACGTGTTCCCACCGTCGACAGCGGTCTCGAAGTCGTCGACCGGGCTGGACGTGTCCACCCCACGGAACCGCAGCCAGTTCACCGCGCCCCGCGTCGACAGCACCGAGAACGACACCGGGCCGGGCGCGTCCGACGGCGCCACCCAGTAGAACACCGTCGCACGCCGGTTCGTGCTGTCGAACATCGGCACCGACTGCGCCGGCGTGGCAACGGTCCCCGTGGGGACGGTGACGATGTTCGCGTTGTCCTGCTCGTGCGTGTACACAAGCACCTGGAACACGTCACCCGCAAGCGTGCCCGCATCCGGGGTGAACGAGAACGTCGTCACCGCAGAGACGTTGAAGACCGTCGACCCAGCCGCCTCATACGTGATCGCCATGACGCCCCCTCAACCCCCTCAACCCGACACGAACCCCGGAGCGGGGGGTTACGACGTCGCGGCAGTCACAGGGACGGTGAACACGGGCGCGCCCAGGTCGACGCTCCCGCCGGCCACGAAGTCCGTCTCGTCGATGACGAGGTCCGCGGCGGACTCGCCGACGGTGCCCTCCATCACGGCGGTGCCGCCGGACGTCTTCAGCCGGAAGTGCGCGGCCGTGCCACTGTCGGTCGCGGTCACAGCGCCCGGGTTCGACCCGGTGACCTGACCGGCGCCGGGGGATCCGGCGGTCCACGACGCGATCGTGACGGACGCGAGCAGGTCACCGCCCGCGCTGTTCGACACTCCGGCGGGCGAGCCGGTGCGGATCTCGAGGACGGCGTTCGTGCCGACGGTCGAGACGAACGCGTCGTCGCACGCGGCGGTCGCTGCGGTGTCGAACGCGGACGCGAGCGCGGATGAGATCTCGAGAGCCATGATCAGTTCTCCTTCAGGTGGGCGCGGTACTCCGCGCGGGACATGGTCTGGTCGGCGGCGGCGGGGAGGTAGTCGTCGGGGAGGCCCTTCGCGGTCCACTGCAGGTACGCGGCCGCGCCCGCCGCGAGCGGCGACACCACCGCGAGGGCGACGGTGATGCCGGCGAGCAGCCACCCGGTCGGGTTCTGGATCAGCGCGACGATCGCCGTCGCCGACGGCAGACCAGCCGAGAGGGTGGCCGCGTACGCCTGGTAGGTGGTGCGCACGAACGCGCGCTTCGCGGCCAGCCGCACGTTCTCGGGAATGACGTTGCTCATGGTGTCTCCTCTTCAGGGTTCTGTGTTTCCTCGATCGCCGCCCACAACGCCTCGTCTTCACGGGTCAGCGCGGACAGCTGCCGGTCGACGTCGTCGAGGCGGCCGTGCAGCCCTTCGACGCTCTGCTCGGTGCGCTCGGCGGTCTCCAGCGCCTTCGTGATGTCGTCGCGCAGGTTCGAGTCGTGGCTGTTCTTCAACTGCCGGGTGTGCTCCTCGAGCCGCTCATCCGTGCGTGCGATGAACGCGGGCAGCTCCTTCACGTTGTCGATGACCTCGGCGATCGCGAGGATCGCCTTCGCGAACCCCTTCAGCCACCGCCACCCTTTGCGGCGGATGAACTCGACCACACCGACGACCGCGCCCGTCAGGAGGATGAAGTCCCACACCGACCACGCGGACAGCCAATCGACCAACCACGACGGGGCAGCGAACGGCACCGCGGGTGCCTCCGAGGTCACCGCACGTGGGCGAAGGCGCGGAAGCCGACGAAGTCGACGCCCTGGTGGTTGCTCGACGCGCCGGGGATCGTGACCTTGCGCGGGCCGAACGGGGACGACACGGTGGGCTTGGTCTTGGTGCCGTTGGGGTACAGCATGGTTCGTCCTTTCCGAATGGCGAGGGTCGGGTTCAGCCACCGAGCCGTTCCCGCGCGCGTCGGTCGGCTTCGTCTGCAGCCGCGACGGCGAACGCGTACGGGTCCAGGGTCGGGTACTGCTCCGCGATCTCCGCAGCGATCCGGTCGTACTCGATGTCGCCGACGGCCACCGCGGCCACGGCGCGCCGGGTCGCTTCGTGTTCTGCCGGCTCGTAGCGGAGCAGGTCACCCGCGGGCACCATGACGGGCTTCCCGTCGGCGCTCTTGGCGAGGGTGTGCTGCAACGGGTGACGCCAGACATCCCCGGGCACGGCCTTTGTCGCGTCGTGACCGAGCACGGCGTACCCGAGTGCCTGCTTGACCTGGACGACGCGGGTCGCGCCTTTCGCATCGGTGACTTGGAACTGGGCGTCGAGGATCTTGATGACGTCCTGGTCGGTGAGCGGCATGTCGTCCTCCAATCCCGCCGGGGCGGGCTCGTTTCGGTGCTGGTCTTCCCACCACTGGTATTCGAAGTGGTGCTGCTCCGTCGGGTCGCCAGCGGCGGTCCTGATCCACCCGTATTCGGCGGCGAGAGCGTTGAATCCCGGTGTCCGCCAGTCGTCCGAGTCCCACGCGAGGCCCCGGCAGTGCATCGAGTAGTCGGGGTGCAGGGCGCGGGAGTGCCCCGGGTATGGGCCGGTGCCGTTCACGTACGACTGCCACGCGAGGTACATGCGCATCTGCGTGTCGTAATCGGCGTAGGTCCGGTTCACGTCCGGCACCCGCCCGAGCCGCACGGCCAGCCTCAGAAATGCAGCGGCTGCGCCGGGCTCGAGCTGGATGTTCGGCGCGAGCGTCACAAGGTTCGGCGCGCCACCCATCACACACCGGGACCAAGATATGTCGCCGTCACCACGGTCTCGCCCGAGGCCTGTCCTGTGACGGCGAACGTGCCGGAATCTCGGCGGTAGCCGACAGCCACCCGCAGGTTGCCGCTGGTGTGCGTGATCACCCGGTGCACGGTCGCTGACACCGGCGACGCACCGACGTTCGGCAGGTCCCAGCGGGCCTCTTCGCGGGTGATCGCGCCGCCGCCAATCTGCCACTCGAGATAGACACGCCCGACGACGTTGCTGCCGTTCGCGTACACGGACGCACGCCCGATGAGCAGGTACTGACCGGGAGGCGGGTTGACGATCGTCCCCTCAGCGAGGCCGATGTACGTGCCCGTGCCGACAGACGAGTCGTTCTGTGTCGTGCGCACGAACCTGCTCGTGTTCACTGGTGCACGCCAGACAACCAACCAACCCGAGCCGGTGTAGAACTCGAGTGTGTTCGCGGTGGTGTTGTGCGCCATCAGACCCGCATACAGCGCGGGGCCTGTCAGCGCGTCCCTTTCTGCCTCGGTGATGGGGCCGAGGTAGTTGCCGACGCGGGCGATCAACTCGATGAGCTGATTCAGGTCGGCTGTGGTCTGAGGCGTGTTGTTGAACACGCCCAGTCCCTTCGGGCCGCCGGATGCGGTGTATCCCATGTGATGCCCCTTCTCAGGTGTCGTAAGTCACTCGGATCGCGCCGGACTGTCCGTCTCGTTGGACGCCGGGCCAGATGTTCCACCCGCCGATGTCGAACCCGAGCCCGCCCGTGTTCGCTTTCAGGTGGTCGATCAGGTTCGTGGGGATGTCGACCCACCCGGACGTGCCGGGCAGGGTGGACGTGGACGAGATCGTCGGCGCGCCTGGGGGTTTCGTCGCGTACCCGTGCACCCCGAACGGGCGCGCCCCGGTCAGCCGGATCGGCGGGGGGAGGTAGATCTGCGCGCGCACGATGACCGCGCTGTCGGGGATCGTGTCGCGGATCTTGTTCCCGTAGAACCAGAGGCCCTTGTTCGACGCGGACGACCAGACGTCGTTGTTCCACCAGTACGCCTGGTACGACCCGGAGTCGATCGCGGTGAACGTGACCGTCTTCCGGCCGCCACCCCCACCTGGCCCGTCCGGGACGGTCGGCGCGGTCGGGGATGTGGACTTCACCCCGACCACGTGGTACCCGCCGTGAGCGAGAAGCTTCACCTCCTGGCCGGCGGTGAGCGTGACCCCGGAGTTGTAGGTCGCTTCGACCGTGCCGATGTCGGTGCTGATCGTCGCGATCCCGGAAGCGACCGACACGACCGTCCCGTCGGACGCGGGCGGCGCGGTCGGGCCGAGCAGGAACGCGACCCCGTCGACCACCGTCACCCACACGGGGTCGTTCAGTCCGGGCCGCCACCCGGTGGCGAAGTGCGCCGGCACCCGGCCGCCGTCGAAGTCGACCAGCGCACGCAACCCGTCCAGGCCCCGATACGCGCCGGCGATGACCCGCACCTGCGACTTCCCGCCGAGGATGCCGAGGACGGTGTCGGCGTCGCCGATCACTGCCCCACCTCCACAGTGAGCTGCTGCGTCCCTCGGGTGGTGCGTTCGATGGTGCGGACCCGTACGGTCATGTCGCCGCGGAGCCGTTCGAGGGTGAGCACGTCACCGCGTTCGACCCGTGGGTCGAACGTCATCTCCACGGGGATCACCTGCGCCCGAAGGGTGGACACCTGCGGGAGTGTGGAGTCCGCCCACGCCTGCGCCTGAGCGCGCGTGGTGACGAACTCGGACGACTGGTAGAACGTCCGCGCCCGGTACGGGGACCGGGACCCATCCCGGTTCCGCACCCGCAGCGGCCCACTGGTGACCTCCGCGACCGCGAGGATGCTGCGCTGCTCCCCGGAGATCGCGCGCACCGCGACCCGGTTGTACACCTGCTCGGCGCTCATCGCCGCACCGACCCGCACCAGCTGCCCACCCTCACCGCGCCGCAGCGTGTGCACCGGGGCGGGCCACACGTTCGGGCGACCGGCGAGCGTCCCGTCCGCGGTCATGTGCGGGACCCCGTCGAGGATCACATCGAACAGCTCGTACAGGGCGTCGAGCTTCGACTCCTTGTACATCGTCGACCGGGTGATCGCCGCGTCGTCGAGGGTGCGGGACAGTTGCAGGCCTGAGATCACGGCCGCCTCAGCCCATGCGGACGCCAGCTGCGACGGCGGGGTGGGCACGTCGAACGTCTCCTGCCCGACGCTCGCGAGCTGCTCCGCCAACGTGAGGTCGATCACCGACCCGACCGACACGACCACGCCCCGGAACACCATGTCCTCGTCGTACGCGGACGGCACGTCGGTGATGTCGAACACCCCGTACTGCATCCGCTGCAGGAACGGGCCCGCGACGATGTTCGAATACACCCGCAGCTGCGCGCCGAACGGGGCGAACGCGTCCGTCACCTGCCTGGGTGACATCGCCTTCCCGAACGGGTCGGTCCACACGATCCGGCACGACCCGGTCTGCTGCACCTTCCGGTTCCCGTCCTCCCGGAACACCACATCCGTGAGCGGCACGTTCAGCAGACGCGCCTCCCCGTTGTACACGAGGTCCGCGGACCAGAAATGATCGAACGACCCGGACAGGACACCGCCGAGAAGGTCGTTGGTGAACCGCATTCAGGCCTCCTGCGTCCCGATCGCGTCCGCGATCGCCTCCCGCACGACATCGCCGGGCACCTCGACGACGAGCGTGAACCTGACCGTCGTGATCGGGTCGTTCACGGGCCCGATGAGCATGGAACCGGGGTCGAGGTTCAAGTCCTGCAGGCCGGCGGCGGCGATGATCGCCTGCTCGAACCCGGCGCCGAGGTTCAGGGTCATCGGTGTCTCCCCCTCACCCGGCGAGACCGGCGAGCTCGTACGCCCGGTCGCGGTCGGTGTAGGTGAGCCAGTTCGCGTCCTGCACGTCGTAGTCGCCGTACGCGTCCAGGTCGTCGTACGTCAGCAGCGGGACCACGAGGCCGGGGAACGGGGGTTCGGTCTCGTCCATGACGGCGTCGAACCGGGTCTTCGTGCCCCCGAACCGGACGTCATGGTCGGTGAGCGCGAGGTCGCCGCGGGCGAAGAACGTGCGCGGCCACCGGATCGACGTGGACGTGCGGATGCACAGCACCCCAACCTGCCGGGTCACGTACGTGCCGAGCGCGGCCTCCAACTGGGCGGCGTGCTCGATGGTGTCGGTGCGCACCGCGACCCGCACACCCCGAAGACCCTGCCGGGGTGCGCCGATCCAGCGGGCGACCGTGCCTCCCTCCACCGCGACCATCTCACCCCCCGGCGCGGGGCGGACGAGGGACGCGACCGAGTCGGGCAGGATCCGCACCGGCGCCCACAGCTGCGCGGGCGCGAGCGGCTGATGGATGATCGTGCCGGTGTAGTCGAGAGTTATGCTCGACGGATCGGTGAACCCGAGACTGTTCCCCAGCGTGTCGAACTGCTCGGCCCTGTACGACGCCTCCGTCTTGAACGGGACCTCGAAGTCGAGCGCGGCGACACCGGTCGCGATCTCCACCCCGCCACGAACCAGCCAGTCCCGGTCCTCCGACAGCCGGTGGATCGTGATGGTCGCGGCGTCCTCATGCAGATCCTCGAAGAACACCTCCACGAACGGGTTCCCCGTCAGGTCTGGTGTGAGAGTCGGACCGGCCATGCGTCACCCCTTCTGGATTCCACCGCGGAGCGCGGCGATGGTCTCGCGTTGTGTCAGGCGGATGCGGCCGTCGATGATGCGGGCGAGCCCGTCGCCGCCGATCTCCAGCCGTCCCCCGGTGAGATACGCCTCGAACTCGGTCGGTGCCGCATTTCCGCCGTTCGTGACACCCCCGTTGCCCATGCTGAGTCCCGGCATGCGGCGGAGCGTCTCGGCGAGGATCGCGAGGGACCGCGGGGACCCGTCGAGGGGGATGAACGCCTCCGGCACGTCGGGCCGGTCGCCGACCACCCGCCACGTGTTCGCGGGCACGATCGACGCGATGCTGTTCATCGGGGTCAGGTCGGGTATCCCACCCGCGGCCATGAACTGGTAGTCGGCGATGCCGCCGTGGTACCCCTGCCGCAGACCACCGAACACGCGCCCGTTGACAACGACCTGATCGGTGGTGAGCTTCAGCCGGATCTCCCGCCCGTCGTAGGTGCGGATCAGCTCATCGACCTGGTTCCGTGCCTTCGCGGTTTCGGCGATCATCTCGGTGGTGACCTTGTCGGGCACACCCAGGTACGTGTTGATCAGCCGCTGCGCTTCCTCCTTGGTCGCGCCCGTCTGGATCATCTGGTCGTACAGCGCTTGACGTGCCGCGTCGTACTTCTCCCGCAGGTTCTCCTGCGACTCTTCCGCCTCGTCGGCCGCGGCCAGCTGATCCCACAGTGCGTCCACGGCGGCCCGCGTCTGCTCCTCCAGGGTCCCGTTCGACGACCCGACCTGGTCGATCGCGTCCGCGAGCCGCAGCGTCGCATCGTTCAGGTACCCGAGCGCGACGGGCTGCTCGGCGAACTTGTTGAGCCGGGTGCGCGCATCGTCGAGCGCACCGCCCAGGTTCGTCCGCCACGTGTCCGCGGCGACCGATGTCGTCTCGTCGAAGGCCCGCATGTCCTCGACGAGCGCGTCGAGGCCCTCACCGGCCTCCTTGTCGAAGAACCCGACGAACCCGGCGAGCCCCTTCGTGAGATCGGCGAGCGGGCCGGAGACGAACTCACCGAGGGCCTCGGTCCCGCCGGCGATGCCTTCGACGACCGATTCGCCGAAGTCGAGCGCACCGTTGGCGAGGTCGAGAAGGAACTGCATCAGTGGGCCGCGGTTCTGTGACACCCAGTCCGCGAAGTCACCGAGGGGTTCGGAGAACGCGGCCGCGAGCGCACCCTGGATGCCCTGCACGGCGACCTCGATGTTCCGCTGCGCCTGCTCGATCTTCGTCGCGTCGTTGTCCGCGAGCGTGTCGAACATGCGCTGCGCGGCACCCGTCACCCCGTCGAGCTCCGCGACCGCAGAAGACAGGTCCATGGCGAACAGCGCCTGCCCGAGGTCTTCCGCTTGGGTGCCAAACAGGGCGACTGCGGCCGCGTTGCGCAGCACGGGGTCCTCGGTCTCGCGGAGCCGGTCGAGGACGAGGTCGAGGCCGTCGCGGGCGTCCTGGCCGCCGCGAGCGATCTTCGCCGTCATCTCCTCCGCGTCGAGCCCAAGCAGTCGGAACCCCTCAGCGCTCGACTCGGACGCGTCGGTCGCGCGGATCTGGAACTCCTTCAGCGCGTCGGCGGCGAGGTCGCTGTTCCGCGCGCCCGCGCGGAGCCCCTGCACGACCAGCCCGAGCGCTTCCTCACCGGACAGCCCAAGCCGCTGGAACAGGGCAGGGTATTCGGTGAGAGTGTCGATGAGGTCCTCGTTGCGGTTCGCGCCCTCGCGGGCGCCTGCCGCGATGAGGTCGAACGCCTCGTCGGCCGACTTCACAAGCCCGGTGCGCAGGAGCGTGGTGACGGCAGTCGCGACAGGCCGGACGTCCTCACCGAGCACATCGGCGATCCCGGCGAGACCCTGGATGACCTTCTGCGCGTCGCGGGTGGTTGCGTTCTCGTCGATGATGTCGAACTGCAGCGCGAGCCGCGCGGTGTCCATGTTCGCTTCGATGGACTCGCCGAACACGTTCGCGTATGCCTCACCAGCGGCGCGGCCGATCCGCAGCGCGTCGGCCTCGTCGAGGCCGGTGAGAGCGGCGAGACGGTCGAACCCGCGCTCCACCTCGAGACCGTCGCGGATCGCGCCGCTGATCGCCTTCCCGATCCCGACCGCGGCGAGCACGACACCGCCCGCGATCGGGATCGCGGTGAGCGCGCTGATCAGAGTGTCCTCGATGTCACCGCCGACGACGTCCGCGACCTTCTGCCCCGCCCCGCGGGTCGCCTTGTCGAGCCCACTGGTCAGCGACCTGCCGCCCTCGGTGCCAGCGTCCTCCGTCTGCTTCTTGAACAGCGACAGGAACCGCTTCAGCCCCTTCTCGGCGGGCTCCGGGTCGACATCGACCTCCATCTCGGCGCGCGCCGCACGCAGCCCGTCCAGGTTCCGCATCACACGCTGCAGCTGCGCTTCAGCCCTGGTGATGTCGGCTTCGACGTCAAGCTCGGTACGCACCGACTTCAGGTAGTCGAGCCGCTCGTACACGCGCATGAACTGCTTCTCGGCACGGTCGATGTTCGCGTCGACGGTCGCGAGCGTCTTCGCCGACACGATCCGCTTCGCCTGCGCCTCGACCCGGTCCATCGACGCGACCGCACCCTTCGCGTCCGCGTCGACCTTGATCGGCTTCGACTCGATCCGCTTCCCGGTCTCCTTGACCTGCTTCTCCGCCTTCGCGATCTGGTCGACGTTCGCGGTGAACAGGGTTTCGAGCTCGGCTACGCGGAGCGGCACGGGTCACCTCCGGGTGAGGACGGCGCGGAGCCGGGTGGGTGAGTCGAGCAGTGAGAAGATCGCGGCACGCACACCGGGCCACGGGCGGGCGAGCACGGCCGGGTCATACAGGTCGATGCCGCGTTCGATGAGCTCGGCGACCACGAGCCGCCAGTTCGTGACGAGCGCGAGGATGGACCCGTCGATCTCGGCCGGCTTCTTCCCCTCCGGGGTATCCGGCGCGGCGGGCGCGGTGGGCTTCAGGTGCTCCGGGACCGGCCGATAGTCCGGGTACCAGCCGTCCGCGTCGGGCTCCCCGATGCCGTACGGCGCCCAGTCTTCGGCCGTCACGAGCCTTTTGGGCCCGCCGACTCACCCGCTTCCTCCGGGATCTCCCGAGGGGTCCACAGGATCGTCGCGAGCGCGTCGGCGTACTCCTTGCCGCGCGCCCAATAGAACACGCTGTACACCGACATCCGGTCGATCGTCGGCGACGGCACCCCGTCGGCGACCATCTGCTGGTACACGTCATCCCCGAGGCCGGGGTGAGAGTCCCCGATCGTGTCGAGCACCCGCTGCACCTCGTCGGGGACCGGCCCCTTCACGAGCCCGAACCGCACCTCGCCGCGGACCGCGGCCGCGAGGATCTGCTTCGCCGCCTCGACGGTCGGGGGCCGCACCGTGTAGGTGCGACCCCCGAACGTCAGAGTGAGGTCGGACGCCGCCCACTCCTCGAAGGCGACAGCGGTCATGCGATGCCAACCCCCCTGTGACGCCGCTTCCACACCTGATAGTCGCGGGCGCTCTTCATCTTGAGGCATGTCCGGCAACGCCTCCGGATCTTCACCCCTCCGTCACCCGCGGCAGATCTCAACGTGTACGTGTTCTCCGCGGTGAGGGCGTGTCCCCGTGTGCAGTGCGTGAGCGTCAAACTGCGGTGAGTTCCCTGCAGCAGCGAATCTCGCATGTTCGCGTGATGCGTGTCGTAGCGGAGATTCACGGCTCGATTGTCGAAGCGCCCACCTGGGCCATGGCATATGTCCATGCCAGCCGGGCGAGCACCGAGGAACGCGGCCGCGACCAGATGATGGATGTACACCGAGTGAGATGCGCCGTCTCGCCTGAGCGTGACACCGTGGTAGCGGCCCCTTTTGCTGGGGCGGAGGGTCCGCCCGGTAAGCAGCGAGCGGACCCTCCCCTGATCGGATACCTCATAGGCCGATTCGAACCCTTCTACCGGCACCCACACCTCGTGCATGGACGGCCCGATCAGCTTCCCCGCGTGTACGCGAACGGATCGGACGACCCGCCGGGAGTGGTCACCACGATCGGCACCGACCCGGCGTCACCGACCGGCATGATCGCGATGATCGTCGCACCGTCGATGACGGTGAACTCGGCCGGGGTGCTGTCGACCGTGACGGCCGTCGCGCCGAGGAACCCGGTGCCGTGGATCGTGAACAGGTCGCCGTCGCCCGCGGCGGTCTCGACCACACCGGAGATGACCGGCTCGGTGACACCCCACCCGGCGAACGGGTTCGCGATCTCCGTGTACGGTCCCTTCCCGGTGAGGGTCACCGACAGCACCTCGATCTCCCCGTTCGGGCCGGTGTTCTGCCGCGTGTACGCGACGGTCGCGATGCCCTGCCCGGCGTCGGTCGGGTTCGGTTCACCGGACTCCGGCTTGTGGTACCAGCGGACCTCGATGACAGCGTCACCGCCCTTCGCGGAGGGTCGGGTGCGGGCGAGCAGCGCCTCGATCTCCGGCAGGTACAGGCCCGTGCTGACGGAACGGTTCACCTGCACGTTGAACGCGAGCGTCCACGACCAGCCGGTGACGTCCTGGTTCTGCGCGCCCAGGTCGTCGTACGTCTGCGCGTCCTGCGTGGTCGGGGTGGGGGTGGGCTGGAACCCGCTGATGCGGCGCACCGGCTGCCAGTTCGGCGACTCGCTGGTGCCGAGGTTCACGTCCAGCCCGTACTCGAAGCTCTTGCCGAGCGTGTAGCCGGCGGGGAGCGTGACGGTCATGATGATGCCTCCGTGTTGTCGAGGGTGATGAGATAGTTGTCGGTGCGCTCCTCGCGACCGTTCTCGTCGGCGCCGAGGGGTGCCGATGACATGCGGCTGACGCCGCTGATCCCTCCCTCGCGGGAGAGTCTGGTGAGGGTGAGGAACGCGGGGTGCGCGAGCTTGTCGGCGCCGTTCTTCTTCCCCTTCTCGCCCCGGAACCGCAGCTGCACGCTGCGGGTGTGCAGGGCTTGCACGTTGTCGTCGGTGGACGCGTACACGCGCACACCGATCGCGGCCTTGTAGGTGCCTTCCGGGATGGACCCGTAGAAGATCGCTGTCGCACCGGCGGGGTACTGGCTGGTGCTCCACGTCCAGCCGGGGATCGTCGCGAGCGCTTCGATGACCCGCAGGGTCAGGGTCGCGTCATCCACCGAGCACCTGCCTGGCGGCGGCCGCGACGATCGCTTCGACGTCGACCTGCTGGGCGGCTGCCTCGAGGAACTTCGGCTGCTCGCCGTTGGGGTGCTCGTAGTCGAGGTTCTCGTGCTGGATCCTCGACACCAGCGACGTGAATCCGACCTGCACGGTCAGGTCGTCGACGGCCACGAACCCGGACTTGTCGGACTCGCCGGTGAGCGTCGGGGACAGGTCGCGGGCTCGTTTCAGGGTCTGCTTCCCGGCCTCCTTGAGCCCGTCCTGCGCCGCCTTCTCCACGAGCGTCAGGATCGGTGCGTGCATCTTCACGATGGGCCCCTCTCAGGTGAGCGCGAGCGTCTGATGTCCGGGCACGGAAGGGTGGTCGGACCCGCCGACCGAGATGACCTCCGCGTCCCGCTCCCGGGCGGTGTCGGGCCAGATCGTCACGATCGACCCGACCGGGACGTGCCACGCGAAGTCGCAGTGCACCTGCGCGGTCGACACGACCTCCTCACCGTCCGCGTTGCGGACCATGCGGTTCCCGTCCTCGACGAGCGCGGGGATCTCGCACGGGTCCCCGTAGGTCTTCCCCATTCCGCCGGCACCCTCGAGGGGCGTCGCGATGACGCGGTGCGGGAGGAACTGGGCGGGGAGTCGCATCAGATCACCGTCTCGGCGGTGTAGGCGTAGAACGTCGCGGACGGCCCGGAGCCCTGTCCGGGTGCGCGCAGCGACGCGGAGAACGGGCCGGACGACCACGACGCGAGGGTCGGGTCGGTGCGGAACTCGACGCACGCGCGCGCGATCTCCGCGAGCAGGTCCGCGGGCACCTTCTCGTACCCGTGCACGAGGTCGATCTCGTACGTGCCGGGGTACCAGGTCCCTTCGAGCATCGCGCCCCGCTTGCTGGTGAGCTCCCACCCTGTGACCTCACCGCCGCCCGCGTACCGGACCGCGTTGACGGCGGTCACGTACCGGGACGGGAGGATCAGGTGCCGGGTGACGACCGGGACGCGGACCTCGACGGTCTCCGTCTTCGACGGGGCCACGTGCCAGCCGAGCAGGCGTTCGAACTTCGCGGCGACCGCGTCGACGTGCGCTGCGGCGAACGGCGCGCCGGGGAGGTTATACAGGTCGCTGAGCTGGATCTGCATCGGCTTCCTCCTTCAGCGCGGCGAAGTCGTCAGGGTGCAGGTAGTCGTCCTCACCGAGCCAGCGGGGCTTGCGGTGGGTGGTGCGGATCCCGGTGTGCACCCAGATCGGGCACCCGGCGCGACGCGCCTTCACGCAGAACGACAGGTCCTCACCGAGCAACCCGACCTTGTCTGGGGCGGGCAGCTGGTCGTACCAGGTGTCGCCGAACCGGTCCCGGATCTTCTCGAACACGGACCGGTGTATGAGCAGGAACGCGGACCCGGTCGCGTTCACCTCGCACATCGTGTTCCGCGGGTAGTCCCGCCACGACACGAACCCGCGGACCCCGTCGCCGAGCTCGGCCCACTTGTACAGGGTGGGGATCGGTTCGGTGATGAACCCGCCGAAACCGTCGTGCTCGCGTTCCATCTGCGCGAAGCACAGCCCACCGACGATCGGCCGCTCGGTGGGGTCGGCGAGGGTGAGGAGCGCGTGCAGGCTGTCGGCCGCGAACCCCATGTCCGTGTCGACCCACCACAGCCACTGCTCGTCACCCTTCAGGAACGCGGCGACGACGTTGTTGCGGGCCTTCACGAGCCCGCCGGACGCGCACCGGGCGGGGATGGTGCGGCCGATGCGGAGCCCACCCTCGAGCACGTCATGCATCTGCGCGGCGATGAACGAGTGGAAGAACGATGCGTCGACCTGGTCGCCGTGCACCCACGCGACCGCGACGTCACCGATCGGGGCGTCACCCGGCAAGGGGTGCCCCCGGCAGCGGGTCGGTGTACCCCAGGCTGTTCCCGTCCTCGTCGAACTGCTCGGCCTTGAACGTGGCCTTCGTCTCGGGCGCGGCCTTGACCTTCGTCTGCCGCCGCTTCGCAGGGTGCTCCTGGATGATCTCGACGTGACCACTGGCCGCGAGCGCCTCGGCCTTCTCCTGCGGGAGCTCGACGATGTCGCCAGGCACGTACGAGCGGAAGTGCTCACGCGCGTCTACGAACGCGGCGAGGATGCGGACCTTCGGCATGATCCCCTCCCAGGGGTGTCGGTGTGGTGTTGTGGTCGGGTGCGCCGCCCCCAGGGGTCGCCTGGGGGCGGCGCGGCGGGGGCTCAGATGATGAGCGCCGAGAACGCCTTCGGGCGGATCACGCCGCCGCCGACGCGCTTGCGGAACAGCAGGCCGATCTTGCCCTCGTCCGCGTACCGCTCGACGAGACGCTGCACGGTGATGCCCGCACGGTCGGCGATCATGTAGCCCTGACGGACGTCACCGAACACGAGGCTCGTGTTGATCGCGCCCGTCGAAGCGGTGATCGCCGGGAGACCGTCGACCCGGTGGAACGGGTAGCCGGCCAGGGTGGCGGGCTCACCGGCACGCAGCGACTCACGCCACAGGTACGCGCCGTTCGAGTCCTTCAGCAGCGACGCGGCCTGCGCGACCGAACCGTTGCCGAGGTACACCGCGTTCCGCGTCGCCCACTGGGGCACCGCGTACTGCAGCTTGATGATGTCGTCGCCGACGAGGGTGTCGGCGGAGCCGGCGGTCACCTTCTGGGTGATCGTCGACCCGGTCGCGATGCCGGTCGGCTGGCCCGTGCCGGAGCCGAACGCGAACGCGTCGTCCTCCTGCTCGGCGAACTTCTGCGCGAGCGCCTCACGGATGATCGCCTCGACCGTGTCCGCGTCCTCGAGCTCGTCGACACCGAGCTTGACGAGCGCGGTGAGGTCGTGCACCTCGATCGTCTGCTTGCCAGCGTTCGGGTCGTCGGCGAGACCGTCGGTCGTGGTCGAACCGGCCAGCTCGAGCTTGCCCCAGCCGCCGGCCGCGATCGTGACGGAACCGACGTCGACCTTGTTCACCGACGTCGGGCGGACGAACGCGAGGTTGCGGATGACCGCGAGTCGCGCGTAGTCCTTGACGATGGTGCCGGCGAAGTCGGTCGGGACGAGGTTCTGACCGCCCGACGTGGAGTCCTCCACGAGCGCGGCCTTCTCCTCACGCGACAGCGCGTCGAGGCCGTGGCGGATGAAGGTGTGGAACGCCTTGCGCTCCATCTCCTTCCGCTCCGACTCGAGCATGATGTCGCCGTGCCCGAACGAGTCGGCGACGCTCTGCCCGCCGACCATGTCGTGCTTGTACTGCGGCTCCGCGATCCAGGCCTCGTGTGCCTTGAGCTCGGCCTCAGCCTCGACGCGCTGACGGTACTCGGCCGCCTTCGCGAGGTGCTGCTTCATCTGGTTCGCGGCTTCGGCCGGCATGGCCTTGCCTTCGAACTCGTCGTTGATCGCGCGGGCCTGTGCGGTGTGCTGGGCGGCGCGCTCCAGAAGCGGGTGTGCCATTTCGGTCACTCCTTGTCTGTTTCGGTGGAGCCGAGACCGAGTGCGGCCTCGTTGAGCTCCAGAAGGGTGCGGAGTCCTGCCACGGTGGCGGGGTCCGCTGTTGCGTCGGGATCGGTGCCGTTGAGGATCGCCTCGCTGGCCCAGTGGTCCCAATGCGCGCCTTCGTCAGTCGCGCCACCGGCGGGCTCGTCGCCCGCCTGCTCGTGCACACCCTCGTCGGATGCGCCTTCACCGGCCTCGTCGGTCGGCTGCTCCCCGGTCTTCGGGGGGTCTGTGATCGTCGCCGTCTTCGTGTCGGGGACGTAGGAGGTGACGGGGCGGACCTTGACGCGGTCGCCCGTGAGCGAGTACCCGTCTTCGGTCGTCTCGTACGCCTGCTCGTAGGTGCTCACGTCGTCGGCGGACATGACCGTGAACCACACCTTCGACTCGTCCCAGTCGCGGATCCACACGTCGACGCCGTCGGCGCCGTACGCGTCGCGGACGAGCGAGTCCAGCTGGTCGCGGGTCTCGTTCGCGGTCGCCTTCTCAGCGAGCTCGGCGGCGAGCGTCGCGCGCGTGCGTCCGTCGAGCGTGTCCGCGAGCGACTTCACCCGCGACACCACCGCCTCCGGGTTCATCGGGAAGACGACGACCGACCCCTCCCACAGCTTCACCTCATCGAGCAGCCGCACGGTCTTCCCGTCGCGCTCCTCGTACCGGTACTTCGTCGCCTCGTACCCCATCGACATCGTCTTCAGGTGACCCTCGAGGAGCTTGATCCGCACGTCCTGCGCGGACGGTGCCGACGAGAACCGGGCCTTGATCTTGAGGCCGTTCGAGTCCTCAGATGCGTCGATGATCGTGCCGAGCAGGGACGCGGACGACGCGACGTGGTCGGCGAGCAGCGGGATGCCTTCGGCCTTGATCTTCGCGATCGTCTTCTTGAACGCGCCCTTTTGGACGACGTCGTATCCGAGGTCGACGTTCCCGAACGTCGACAGGTACCCCTCGAGCGTCCCGGAGTCGTCGGCCGCGGCCTTCCACTCGACGGGCAGAATCAGACGTTCCATCAGGCCGCCCTCCTTGAAGCCAGTTCGCGGCGACGGCGCAGTCGGCATTCGCGGCACCTGCGCTCCCCGCCGTAGATCGTGATCGGATGCCCGTCTGGGCATACGCCTGAGCGGAGCCGGGCGCCCGCCGAGAGTCGTCCGGGCATCACGCCCCTCCTTCGGTGTCAGTGGTCGTGGGGTTGTCGCCGACGCGCTGCATGGTGCCGTCGACGTCACGGGTGACGATCACACCGGACGGCATCAGGAACACGTCACCGCCGGGGACCTCGTCCAGCCCGATCTCGCGGCGGTAGTCGTTCAGGGTGAGCCCCCCAGCCTGCAGGCCCTGTGTCGCGCGGGTCCACCGCTTCTCCTCCGACTCCTGCAGCGCGAGCACTTCGGAGTAGTCGTGCCGGAGGATCACGTCAGCGCGCCCCTGCGCCCGGAACCGGGGCAGCAGGTGACGGGTGAACGCCTCACGGATCAGCTTGTTCTCCGAGGTCACGAACTCCTCGTAGAACGACCGGCGCGCTTCGGCGTAGTTCGCGAACGTCGACCGGTTCAGGCCGACCGCGGCGCCCACGACGATCGGGGGAACCTGGAACGCCGAGCAGATCCTTGACTCGCTGATCGTCCGCAGGTCGGGGAACTCGAGGTCCCGCAGGTTGAACCCGACGGTCTTCACGTCCATCCCGGTCTGCAGGAACGCGGGCTCTCCCATGTTCTGCGCCCCGTACGACTGCTTCCACTTCGCCTTCAGCCGGGTCGTGGTCGCGTCGTCGAGCGCGTCCTCGAGTTGCCCCATCGTGACGACGACGGACGGCATCGCGTGGTTCTTCAGCAGCGACCCGACGAAACTGTTCGCCCGGTTGTCGACCTCCGTCGCCCGCAACGCGGGACGCATCGGCGGCTGCCCTACGAACGGGTCCCACGGGTTCGGGAGCCGGAACGGGATCACATCGACCGGCACACGCCGGGACCCGTCCACGGTGTAGAAGTACCGCACGTCGGTCCGGTCCCGCTTCATGCGGACCAGGTCTGGACGCAGCGGCCACAATTCGACGGGACGTCCGGCGCGATCGCTGACGATCTCGATGAACGCGTTCCCCGCGAGCGACAGGTGAAGCTCGATCATCGAGAACAGCTCGGTCTCGCTCATCAGCGGGTTCGGGTTCGTGAGCAGCTGACGGATCGGGTGGTTCTCGAGCGGCTGCCCACGACGCGAAGCGGACGACGCGTACGCCCGGATCGGGGCCTCCGCGACCGCGTTCACCCGCTCGGTGACGCACGCGTAAACGAGCTCGTTCTTCTCGTACCCGTTGCGGATGTGGGACTGGAACGACGACGCCGGCCACTCCGGGTCGTCCGATCCGCCGAAGATGCGGGCGAGCGCGTCGAGGTCGATCGCTTTCCGCTCCGACGGGTTCCGGGGACTCAGCCACCCCATCAGGCCGCCTCATTCCATCCGAGCAGCACGCCGAGCAGGAGCGTGACCGCACCCGCCACAGCGAGCCCGATGCCGACACCGAACGCGACCCCAACGCCGACGCCGAGAAAGACCACACCGACCACGGCGAGAAGGATCGACACCGCCGCCCGCGACACGAGCTTCCGCATTCTGGCCCCTCTCAGAAGATCTCCGGTCGGATGCGGGGCTTCCCGGCTCGTTGCCAGCCCCACCACCCGCACAGCAGAGCGAAGAACGGCCCCGCGGCCGGTCCCGAAATCTCACGCTTGAACACCCGGACACCGTCTCGTTTCGTGACGTCCGCGCCGCGCACCGCGGCGAACAGGATCCGCGAGTCGCCGTGCCCGAGCTCGTGGTGCCGTATCGCGTCCTGCACCCGCCCGCCCGCCTCGACCCACTGCGGCCCGCCCAGCTGGTCGACGGTGAGTTTCCGCAGCCGCTGCTTCCCGCCCTCGAGCGCCTCGATCGCGCGCTCGATCGGTCCGATCAGCGACGCCGCCTCCCCGAACTTGTCGACCGCGAACGCGGCGATGTCCGGGTTCGCCATGACCACTTCCGCGACCCGCGACGGGATCCCGGCGACCCCGTCGAACTCGAACACGTCACCGCCCTGCACGGTCGGGACCATCTCAACCTGCGGGTTCCCCTCCGAGTTCGACCCGACCGCGACAAGCCACGCACGCTTCCGGTCGAGGCTCACCTCGAGCGCGAGCGTCACCGGCGCCTGCATCGGCTCGAGCGGCGGGCACGCCTTCCAGTCGCCGACGTCGATGACCCGCGACTTCTCGTCCCGCTGGTTCGGCCACACCGACAACCGCTCCCGCAGGAACCCCTCGATGTCACCCTCCGCCTCAGCGGCGGCGTACTCGTCCTCGATCGTCTCAACGTCGATGCGGGTACCGAGCGCCGGGTTCGACCACTCCCGGACCGTCCAGTCCTTCGGGTCGATCTTCGCGTCAGGGTCATCGCTGCCTTCGGGTGTCCACTCGGCCCACGCGACACCGCCCTTGCCCGCGCGGCCGCGGTCACGGATACCCGTCCACGCCTCCGCGTTGTTCTCCGGCCCCGGCACCGTGCCGCAGTAGATCAGCAACCGCTCGGCACCCTGCGCCGCCGTCGCGTACCGCAACGCGCGCACCGCGAGCAGGCTCAACTCCTGCGCCTCATCGAGAATGATGCGCCGCGGCGAGAACCCTCGACCGGACGACTTCGACCGCGCCAGGAACACGAGCCGCGCCCCGCCGAACTCCGGCTTGAGCTCGATGATGTGCATCCCCGTCAGACCGCCGTTCCACACGGCCACCATCGACGCGAGCTCCGCGTTCGCGCGAATCAAGTGCACGACGCGGGCGTACGCCTCATCCGAGGTCTTCAGCTCGTGCGCCGTCCACATCGTCGTGCCGCCACCGATGAACAGGCACCACAGCGCGACCGCCTCGAGGATCCCGCCCTTGCCGTTCTGCCTCGCGACCAGGAACCCGACGACCGTCGCCGCCCACCGGCCCGCCTTCGTGGCGAGCACCATCCGCACCGCGATCTGCTGCCAGATGTCGAGGATCTGCCCGCACGCCTCGATCAGCGAGATCGCTTCCTCGGCCGCATCCTCCGAATCGAACTCCGGCCTATGCAGAACCCTGGGCTGCTGCCTGCCGACGTGCTCGCGCTTGTGCGATCTGGTCACCTAGGCTCGCCGTCCTTCCGGGCTTCGCGGCACCATCGACCTTCTCGACACCGAGAGCCGTCAATATCCCCCGCAACGCGGTCGCCTGCTGCCTCGCCTCGGCGAGCACATTGTCGAACCGAACCTCGACAGAAACCCGCCGCTCCTCCTCCGCGCTGAACAGATCCTTCAGTCGGAATCGCATCAGCTTCAGCACACCCTTCCCGGCGATGATCCGATCGAGCTCGTCCAGCCGGTCCGTGATCCGCGCTGCCTCATGCAATAGAGCGACCTGCCGAGGGTCCGTCACACCCTCCGCGAGAGCCCGCAGCGCGGCCCCGTTCGACCCTTTCCGGCCCACGCGCACCTCCGAAAAAAAGAAGACCCCGCCGCGGTCAGCCCCTCCCAAGGTCTGACAGGCGGGCGACCCCTCCCCCCCCTATGCGACGACGTGGAGCGTGCGTAGCGCGGGGCGTGTCGTGTTCACCAGTGGCGCGTCTGCGGTTCTGGCCCGGTGGGTTCGCCGGCACGCTTCGCGTTCGTCTTCCGAGCAGCGGCGACGAGGTTGCACTGTACGCATTCGGGGCCGCGGTACTTCGACCTGTCGTCGTCGTCATGCCCCAAATGCCAGTCGGTGCCGGTGATGCGGTTGTCGCAGTCGGGGCGCCAGCAGGTGATGTGTTCGCCGGCGTTGATGCGGGCTTGGTAGTGGGCGCGGAGTTGCTGGTGGTGGTGGCCGTATCCGCGTTGGCTGGTGGTGCGGCGCGGGGGCATCAGTCGTCTCCGCGGATGATGGTGGGGTTGTCGTCGTCGCCGGGGTCTTCGTTCGGGTCGCAGTGGGCGAGGGACTCGAGGAACGTGCGGACGTGCTCGCCGCAGCCGGGGCATTCCCACCCGTGGCGGCTCACCGGTCCTTCACCCCCACGACCAGACCGACCATCCCCGCGGCGAGGATGACCATGAGGACGATGCTCAGGATCTCCATGCTGGCCCTCCGTACACCGCCCACAGGACGGATGCGGTGATGATCACGAACACGATCACGCAGCGGGTCACGTCACGGTGGAGCTCGGCCCGGACCCACCGGGCGCGGTTCAGGGGCATTGGGACCCTCCCGTGCGTGGGTGGGTCCCAGGGGTGAGTCTGGGTTGCACCCCTGGGACCCGTTGACCCCCCGGCCGAAAGGGCGGGGTCATCACCGGCTCCACCCGCAGGGTCAGTGCAGGCGCCGGGAGTAGACCGGAGCCCCCGTGATGAATCTCGTGACGAGCTGCTTCCAGACAGGGCCGATTGGAGACCGGGGCTCCGGGAGAATGACGAAAGCCCCACGCGACGGAGGGGCTTTCGGGCGCGGTTGTACCGCGTGCCTCCAATCTACCAGACGGGTCAGACGTTCACGCCCATTTCGTGGAGCGTGTCGGTGTCGAGTGTCGCGCCGATCATCTCCCCGAGGATCACGAGCTGCCCTTCCCCGACCCACATGGTGCCGCAGGCGCGGCATTGCGCGGTCGGTGTCACACCCTGCTGGTAGTACGCGACCAGCGCCGCCTGGATCTCACCCGTCGCTGTGACCGCTTTCGCCTGCTCGCAGTACGGGCACGGTTCGGTGAGTTCCTTCTCGCGCGGCTTGTGCAGCAGCCCCCAGATCATCGCCCGCCACGCCTTGCCCCGGCGGATCGCGTGGAGGTAGTCGGGTTCGGTGATCTGGTGGGACGCCCAGAGTGCGTCGAGGGTGCCTGCGAGGGTGCGGATCGCGTACCCGAGGAGCGGGTTCGGGCGGTCCTTCGTGTGCCTGCGGGTGAGGGTGCGGACGTCTCCGGTGATCCGCTCCCACGTGGTGAGGGCTTCGAGGTTCATGATGCTGCGGTCCGCGTCACGTGTGGCGCCGGGTGTGGTGCCTCCGGTGTTGGAGCGGATCATGGTGCGGAGGGTGACCAGCAGCGGGTCGTGGTCGACCGCCTGGTACTTCCGGCCTGCTTCGACGACGTCGGTCCACGGGTTGATGAGGTCGTGGACCGCGTCGGTCATCGTCACATCGTTCACTGCTGTGCGCCTTCCTGATGGGCTGAAACTACATTCGTGTAGTTCGGGTGCGGGGTGGGGTGGTTTCGCGGCTCAGACGGGCGCACACGGCCCCACGTCATGGCTTCTCCCGCTTCGCCGCGAGCGACAGTCCGAAGAGGATCGTCTGCCGCACTTCCTCGGCCCGGTGCGGGTTCTGCAATGCGAGCAGCGCGATCAGTCCTGGCACGGCATGGATGTCCTGCTTCGCGAGCGCGCGGTGAATGCCCTGCTCGATCTGCGCGTCGGTGAACTCAGGCATTGGACTCCCCATCACTCGGTTCGGTCGCCGCCGCGCGATGCTCGGGGCGCGGGCATTCGAGCGCGCACCCACAGTCGCAACCGTCGTAGCAGCACTCACAAGCGCGCAGGAAGCGAATCAGCCGCTCCAGCGGATGAATCCCCATCACTGCTCCTGTTCGGTCGGTCGGGTCGCTCTTCTGGCGCGAGCGGCGCGACGCTCACGCCGTGACTCCCAGCGGCGGTAACGGCGTATCCATCGCTCACCCGCACGGCGAGCCCACTGGGCCGTGGGTCGTCTGAGGCGCGCCCACGGTTTCGGGTAGTAGCGTTCGACGGTTCCGTTGACCACGCTGGCGACGTACCACCGCTCGGCGGCATCGACAATCACGGCCAGCTCGGTCGTCATCGCTCCTTCTCCTGTTCGGTCGGTTCGTGAGCCGGTGTCGTCTCGCCGTAGATCTTTGACAAGCGACGAAGGCGACGCATCCCCGCGCGCCGCTGAGCGAACGACCTGCCGACCCCAGGGACCTGCGGGTCGCCGTTCGGCGTACGCTCCGTGATCGGCAGCGGGTCATACCGGACCTCGGGGCGGAGTATTGACCAGACGTAGTTCCGGTACCGGTGCGGGCCGACGTGATACACGTCGAGCTGGCAGCGCCAGTGGTTGTACCCGCCCCGGTCGGTGTCGGGCGGCTCGTTGCAGATGCCGATCCTGCGCATCCTCGCGTCGTGGCGCATGATCCGCCACTCGTCGCGCGTCGGCCACCAGCCGAACCAGCGGAATCTGATCGTCTGCGGCTTCATCGGTCGCTCTCCTGTTCGGTGGTAGACGGAACGGCGGAACGGACACGCTCCGCAGCCTCAAGAGCGGCCAGCCAAGATTCAAACGTCAGGCGCTTTCGCTGTTGCTCGGGGATCGTGTAGTAACCCTTCAAAGCCGCCGATTTGGTGATCGGCCCCTGTCGGCGGAGCAGTTCGGCATCATGCTTGGCGAGCCAGGTATCGAAGATCGCGCCCGCTATCCGCCGCTGTTCCCGTGCACCATCGATCGGGTCGTGGTATTCGGATTCTCCGCCGTCGTAGATGAATGCCTCCCGAATCCGCTCATCTGTCCACGCTTCGCGCTCGTCGTCGCGAATGCGTCGTGCCAGGTACAATGACAAACGCTCTACAGGAGCGTGTCCGTTCGGGAGGTCCGGCTCCTCGCGCTCGTCGTCGGAGGGCGGGACGGACAGCCGCTCGTATTCAGCGATCAAGGCGTCGATCACATCAGCGAGGCGCGTCACGCGGGTCGCGTCGCCCTCGGAAAGTGCGAAGTGCTCGACGTGGTTCCTGGCTTCATCCCGCGCCTCGCGGGCTTCTTCGATAACGGTCATGCTTGCTCCTTCCCGTGCCGGCATTCGCACAGCACCCACTCGTCCCGCGCGTCGAGGGTTCCCTCGCTGCAGTTCTCCGGCCTACCCAGACACTTCCCGTCCCGGCACTCCGGGCACACGAGCTCGTGCGTCACGGCGTCCTCCTCCGGTAGCGGCGGTTCGCCGGCAACCCCAGCCCGCGACGGATCTCCGCGATCCGCCCCGGCGTGTACCCCAACTGCGCCGCCATGTCCGCGTCGCAGAAGCCCCGCTCGGTCATGTCCTTCACCCGCCGCGTCACATCGAGACGGCGCCGCATCCGGTCGAGCTCCCGCCGGAGCACGTCACCCGGAGTCGTGCCGAGACGTTCCGCCTTCTCCTGGATCCGCCACACGTCCCGCGGGTCCAGATCGACCATCACCCTCACGACGCCACCTCGATCCCGTCGAGCGGGAGAACCCCCGCCGCCACGCGCTGCGCTTCACGAGTCGCGCGCGCGGTCTCGGCGTGGTGCTTGCGGTCGTACCAGAGGTGACAGCCCTGGCACATCGCCTTGAGGTTCTCGTCCCGGCAGTCCTCCGGGGTGTGGTTCAGATGCGCCGTCGTCAGCACGACCAGCGACCCGGTGTAGACGCTCGCTCGCCCGTGCCGGTTAGCGCACCGCGCCGCCACATGCCCGGGCATCCCGCATTCGCCCTCGCACTCGCAGCGACCAGCGGCCCGCTCGAAACGGATACGGTCGCTGATCTGCTTCCAGTCCGTGGGGTAGCGGTCCCGGTTCTCAGGACGAATCGGCATCACGCAGCTCCTTCGTGGATGTGCTTCTGCACCTCGAACGGCGACTTCGCGATCGCCGCGATCACATACCGCTGCGGCGCCGCCGGGGCGTCCTTCGCCTTCCCCAGCAGCCACACCGACACCTGGAACGCCTGGTCGGCTGTGACCGTGAGACCGGTAGCGCGGTAGATCGCGTCGACGACCGTGCGGAGGTTCGTGATGCCCTGCTGCGCGGCGAGCCGCTTCGTCATGGGTGAGACTTCGATCGCGTCGGTCGAAACGCTCGCGCGGTTACTACCGGACTGACTCTTAGAAGTCTTGGAAGAGTCATTGGCTTGGACTGGACTGGACTGGGAAGGCGAACCACTCCCGAACACATCACGCACGTTCGCCCGAAGGTTCGCCTTCTTGTTCGCCCGAACAGCGCGCATCCGTTCCTTCGCGGCGGCGCGTTCCTCCTCGACCTGCTCCTTCGTCCGCTGGTACTTCGCCCAGTCGTGGAACCACCAGCACCCGCCCTGCTCGTCCCACACCCACAGGCCGGCGAGCACCAGCTCCGTCGCGGTGTCGTGGTCTCCGCCGAGGATGCGGAGCGCGGCGCGCTTCACCTGCCCATCGGTGAGGTGCTTCGCGCAGTACGAGCCCGCGCGCACCCACAGGGCGACGGCATCGGATGAGAGCTCGAGCACTTTCGGGTGCGCCCAGAACCCGTCGTCAACGTTGAACCACACCATCAGTGGACCTCTCTCATGAACTCGTCGACGCGGCGTCGTTCGGTAGCGGAGATCAGGTACCACCGCTCCCCGTCAAGCGCCTCGACCGGTGTCTCGATCGCCCGCCGCAACGTGGCGTCGTTCGTCGCCGCCTTCTCCACCCGCAACCCGCGATCGATCAGGTCGAACCGCACCAGCGCCGGTGCGTCCTCAGCGGCCCCATTGCACGGCCCGCACGCGGCGGTCAGGTTCGCGGGATGGTCGAGGATCGGGCTGCCGCCCATGCCCCGGTTCGCCCGGTGGTGCGCGAGGTTCGCTTCCCCGAGGCATCCGGGGAGGGCGAGGAGGCAGAACCCGCCGTCCCTGTCGATGATCTGCTCGACGAGCTTCCGGGGCAGGCTCACAGCGGCACCTCCACGATCGCTTCGGGGAATCCGGTCGAGTGGTGACCGCACCGCGCGCAGTGCGTGCGGCTCTTCCTGAACCGTCGCTTGCACTCGTCGAGACACGGGCGGCAGCACGTCGCGACGAACGCCGAGCAGAACCGGCACAGGACACGGACGGTCGCTGTCTTGTCGCACGCGATGCACAG
>Ga0164243_10002514_pt1 | contig 30240 bp, 25 predicted proteins | sample OricompcompostOP_FD_108781 | JGI IMG/M metagenome (GOLD analysis project Ga0164243, IMG submission 108781) | Organic Plus compost microbial communities from Emeryville, California, USA - Original compost - Organic plus compost (OP) | ecosystem: Engineered > Solid waste > Mixed feedstock >... | reverse complement strand
CTCGTACTGCGGCAACGTTCCTCCACTCAAACACGAGGAAGCGTTCTACCGGAGACACCAGACGGCCGCGTGAGCGGCCAGCAACCAAGCAAACCAGCCTCCAAGATCACCGGGGCGCACCACAGGGCACCGACGTCGACATCGCACTCACCTATGGCACCGGCCTGCACACCAACGCCCTCTACACCGGCCTGTCCCGCGACCGCGTCGAAGCCCACCTCTTCCTCGCCCGCGACCTCCTGGAAACCACCACCGACCAAGCCGCACTCGGCGAACCCGCCACCGCCGAAGAAGAACTCGACCGCGTCCTCAACCACCTCGCCAACACCCTCACCCACGACCCCGACCAAGCCCTCATCACCGAAGAACTCCACGGCCCGATCGAACCCATCCAGCCGGACACCAAGCCCGCCCAAGACCTCCCACTCGAAGAATGGCTGACCACCCACAACGGCCCCGCCCACCAACACCGCCGCACCACCGGCCCCACCACCCTGCCCCCGCAAGACGCCGAGACGATGACCACCCTCCACGACGCCGACATGCTCGTCATCACCGACGATCACGCACAGCACGAACCCACAGTCACCGACGCCGAGCCACAGCTCACCGAAAACCTCGAGCCCGCCCGCCTCCCCAACAACGAGCTCACCCACCGGATCACGGCGACACGCCAAACCATCACCGCCCTCCTCGCCACGCTCGACCACCCTGCCAACCAGGAACCACAAACCGAACTGACTCGCCTCACCGCCCACCTCACCCTCCTCCAAACCGAAGCAGCCCGTAGAAGAGAAACCGGCCGGGGGCGCAGAAACGAGCCAAGCCCGGATTGGTCCGAGTCCCGCAGCGAACAGGCAGCCCAGGACAACGGCGAACGAACAACCGACACAAACCGAGGCTCCCGCTTCTGACGCTCCTGTTTCACCCCTCGGCGCCGACATGGAGCACCTGAACCACGAACCGTCGCCGACGAGCCTCTTCTAGGCCCTCCCCCGCGCGCGGGAGCTCCCATCTCGCCGCGGAAGATCCGGGCCTGGGACCATCCCCCCGCGCGCGGGGGGCACGTGAGCCGGACCGCGATCTCGTCGCCGGTCTCCGGACCATCCCCGCGCGCGGGGAGCACACCCGGGCGGCGTGACCGACCTTGACCTTGCTGGGACCATCCCCGCGCGCGGGGAGCACCCCCTGAGTGAATCGTGCCAACGTGACTATCCGGGACCATCCCCGCGCGCGGGGAGCACGGGAGCTGCACGGGCCGGGCGAGACCCGCGTTGGGACCATCCCCGCGCGCGGGGAGCACATCCTCGGGGCCGGCACCGCCCCGTACCAGATGGGACCATCCCCGCGCGCGCGGGGAGCACACGCTCGCCGACCTGGCGGGCACGCCGATCACGGGACCATCCCCGCGCGCGGGGAGCACACCTTGCGGACCCGTGACAAAGTCGCGAGTGCGGGACCATCCGCGCGCGGGGAGCACCGGGTGATCCACGTCTTGCCCGGACCGGCAATGGGACCATCCCCGCGCGCGCGGGGAGCACTAACTGTCACCGGAGTGTTGATTGTCGGGGGCGGGACCATCCCCGCGCGCGGGGAGCACAGGAACCGGCCATGCACCCCAACCAGCACCCCGGGACCATCCCCGCGCGCGCGGGGAGCACGGCGCGCGGCCGGTGAGCATCTGGCTTAGGTGTGGACCATCCCCGCGCGCGCGGGGAGCACAGGCTCGGCTCGTCGCAGCTGCTGTCCACCGCGGGACCATCCCCGCGCGCGCGGGGAGCACGGGTCCTCCTCGTCGTCTCCGGCGTCCGGCAGGGGACCATCCCCGCGCGCGCGGGGAGCACAGGACGGCACCCGTGCTGCCGCCTGCAGCACGGGGACCATCCCCGCGCGCGCGGGGAGCACTCGTGCGAGAGCGGTGCCCCGGCGTCGTCGAAGGGACCATCCCCGCGCGCGCGGGGAGCACACGTGATCTGCGGCTTGGCCATCGTGTTCTCCGGGACCATCCCCGCGCGCGCGGGGAGCACTCGGTGAACACTCGCGCGTAGGCGCGGTCGTTGGGACCATCCCCGCGCGCGCGGGGAGCACACTCGCCGACCTGGGCTTTTAGGCAGCGCAAGGCCTGGTTTTCATCACTTTCGTTGATTCGGACATATCGGACGCGGCTCCAGGTGCTACGCCTACGGCAGGAGCGTACGTCGTGGGGGTGACGCTGGCCGACGATGGCGCCGAGTCAGTCGCTGGCGTCCGGAGCGGTGACATTGCCGTCGTGCCGGACGATGTACGACCCGTGGAAGTTGGCGGCGGCTTCGATGCTGGGCCATTTGCGGGGGTTCTGCGTGCAGCAGCCGGAGCGGCACCAGGTGTAGACGGCGCCGGAGATGAGGATGATGCCTTCCGCGTCAATGATCAGTGGTGGCCGGCCGTCTACGGCGAAGACGTACGGGCTCTCGTAGCCGACGAGGGTGAACGGCTCGGGCATGGCCGGTTTGTGGCTGGTCCAGGCTTCGCGGACGATCCGGATATCGAACTCCAGCATCCTGGGTTACCTCGTTTCTCAGTGTTCGTCTTCGTTGGGGCCCACGCCGGGAGTCGCGGCGTGGGCGAGTTCGCAGCAGCGGTCGCGCCATGCGGCCAGTGCCGCCGCGCGATCCATGTAGGCCGTGGCGGTGTCCCCGCCGGGCCCGGTCAGCTCGCCCAGATGTGCCTGGCCGTCGGCGTCGATCGCCAGGACGAGGAAGGTCTCGTTGATCTGGGCGCAGCGCAGCCGTCGCGGGTGGCTCACGATGGTGGCCGCCAGCATCCGCCGCCAGGCCGCCCGCGCGGCGTCCTCGTCCGCGTACGGCTGGCGCACCGGTGTCTCACCCGGACGGCCGGTGATGATCGTCCAGCCGTCCGGATCGACCGCCAGGAGGTACAGGCGGCGGTTGAACATGTACGTTTCGTTCATCTCGACGGGGACCTCAGCAGCCGCTCGACGAGTGCCTCCGGCATCCCAGACGCCCGGGCCGCCTCCAGCCACGCGGCTTCGAACCGGCCGCCGTCGGAGGTGAAGGCGCCGCGGAGCACCACGAACATGTACGCGGCGACCAACCACGGCCAGCGGACCACCACGATCGACAGTCCTAGCGAAACCCCTACAGCCAGCCAGAACACGCCTGTCACTCCATCCCTCCGGTCGTATCCCGCAAACCGGTCACGTAGCGCTCGTACGCCCGCCGCCACAGCGCGTCCGGCGCGGGGACCGGCCATCGGCCGGCAATCCCGATGGGCCGCCACCACACCGTGTCGCCGTCGGACCAGATCACGAAGTCGTCCCGCACCAGCAGCACGGCCAGCCGCGGCGAATGCCCGCGCAGCATCCCGGTCACTCCGGCTTCGGCGAACTGCCGGAACAGGTAGTCGATGACCTCCTGCGGCCGCGGCATCCGATCACCCGCTTCGCCTGTGCAAGCGAGGCGGCGGCCCGCGACCTGCCGAGCAGGCCGCCGCCTCACCTCCCCTCCCGACGGCGGTCGCGTCCGGACGAGCGACCGCCTTCCATTTCGGCTCTGCGTGCCCGTCACGGCTCACTGCTCCCGATGAGCGCGAACACCCGCGTACCGGTGCCGTACGGGCGGCTGCCCCATTGCTCGGACAGTTCGTCGACCAGCGCCAGGCCGCGGCCTCGTAGGGCCAGCGGATCGGCGTGCCGCAGTACCGGGCGGGTGCCGGATGGCCGTCCGGGATCGGTGACCGATACGTAGATCCGAGCGCCAGGCAGGCGGCAGACGAAGACCATGACAAGCTGGCCGTCCGTGGTGGCTCCGTGCTCGATCGCGTTGTCGAACAGCTCGCTCGCGATCAGCATCACGTCGTCAAGACACGGGTGACCGCCGACGACGTGCTCGATCCACCGCCGTACGTTGCCTGCTTCGGCGGGCGCGGCTGGGAACGCGCGAGCGGCGGTCGCGCCGCCACGGGCACAGCACACATCCGGCGCCCGCACCGGTCGCAGCAGGGCGGACCCGGTTCGCGTGCTCGGTCGTACCACTTCGATCACCATCCCGACGTGCGTATCCGTCGTGGGTGATCGAGCCTGCCGCGCGGCGCTGAGCCGCGGTAGCGAGAGATCAGCACACCGGCACGCGGTGCGATCTCACCCTGAGTGAAGCGGCACCTACGTGAGGCGGTCGATCGTGGCGGCGAGCAGGGCGGTGCGGTCGCCGAGCGTGGCGATGTCGACGTACTCCTCACGGGCGTGCGGGTGCTCGCCGACGGCGCCGCAGCCGCACAGGGTGGGAACGCCTGCTTCCGCGGTGATGTTCGCGTCGGAGGCCGACCGCCAGCGCACGGTGCCGGGGGCGGGGATGCCGAGATCGGCGGCGGCCGCGGCGACCACGTCGGCCAGCGGCTGGGCGAGCTCGGACTCCAGCGGGTGACGGTTGCGCCCGCCGTCAACGCTCAGCCGGGCTCCCGGCAGGCGCGGGGTAAGGGCGCGGATCTCGCGGTCGACACGGTCCATCTCCTCCGCGGTCCACGCCCGTACGTCGACGTTGATCCAGGCGGACTCCGGCACGGTGTTGCCCGTAGTGCCCGAGGCGGTCATCGTCGGGGTCACGGTGGTGTCGGCGTCGGTGCCGGCGATCTCAGTGATGGCCAGGATCTGGTGGGCCATCTCGACCGCGGCGTTGATGCCGAACTCCGGCTCCTCCCCCGCGTGGGCCGCCCGGCCGTGCACGTTCACCTCGTACCGGGCGGTGCCGCGGCGGGCGATCTTCACCGCCCCGGCCGTACCGCTGGCCTCCCCGACCAGGACCGCGTTCGCCTGCCGGGCAGCCTGTTCGATCAGCGGACGAGATGAGGCCGAGCCGACCTCTTCGTCCCCGGTGCACAGCAGAAGCACGCCGGAGGTGTCGTCGAGGATCTCCAGCGCGGTGATCATCTGCACCAGGCCGGCCTTCATGTCCAGCACGCCCGGTCCGGTCGCGCGGCCAGACGCGTCGATGGCGAACGGCCGCTCGATCGCGGTGCCTTTCGGCCAGACCGTGTCGTAGTGGCCGAGGAGCAGTACCTTCGGCTCCTCGCCGCCGCGCCAGAACAGGTGCGGCACCCCATCGGACGCGATCAGCTCCGGTGCCCGGCCCGTCGCGGACCGGATCATCTCGCCGAGTACGTCGGCGCAGGCCGCCAGCGCGTCCGGGTCATTCGACGGCGACTCCGTGTCCACCAACAGCCGCAGCCGCTCCCGCATGAGTTCGGCCCGGTCCCGTGCGCGCGCCAGCAGATCCGCCATGCTCCCGATCATGCCGATGTGGCGCCGCAGCGGCCAGAGCCCTCGCGTACCCGATCGCCGTACGTCAGGATCGGCGTATGCGGCTTCTGGTCATCGGCGGTACCTGGTTCCTCGGACGTGTCGTCGTGGAAGAAGCCGTGAGAGCCGGCCACGAGGTGGCCACGTTCAACCGCGGACGCACCGGCGTGGACGTCCCCGGTGCCAGGCTCCTGCGCGGTGACCGCACCAACCCCGGCGACCTCTCCCGCCTGCGCGCGGCCGGTCCGTGGGACGCGGTCATCGACACCAGCGGCTACATCCCCGCCGACGTTCTCGCCGGCGCGCGCGCCCTCGATGATCAGGCCGGCCGGTACGTGTTCGTCTCGACGGTGAACGTGTACGAAGGCTGGCCGGTCGAGCCCCTCTCCGAAGCTTCGAGGCTACGCGCGTGTGCCGCCGACGCGACCGAGGCAGCGGACGAGCGATGGGGAGACCGCTACGGCCGGCTCAAGGCGGGCTGCGAGCACGCCGTCGAGGAGGCGTTCGGCGATCGGGCGGTTATCCTCCGCCCCGGAGTGATCCTCGGACGGTACGAGTACATCGGCCGACTTCCCTGGTGGCTCCGCCGCTTCGCACGCGGCGGCCAGATCCTCGGCCCCGGCTCACCCGATCGCGGCATCCAGCCGATCGACGTCCGCGACGTGGCCGCCTACGCATTGCATGAAGCCGCCGACGGCCCCACCGGTGCCTTCAACGTCACCGCCCCGTACGACCACGCGACGTACGGCGAAATGCTCGCGGCCTGCGCCCACGCCACGGGCTCGGACGCCGAGATCACCTGGGTCGACGACGACTTCCTCATCGACCACGGCGTCACCATGTGGACCGAGCTGCCCCTCTGGCGCACGTACGAAGGCACCTGGCGGATCGACTCCACCCGCGCCCACGCAGCCGGCCTCACCTGCCGCCCCATCGCCGACACGGTCAACGACACCTGGAACTGGCTCACCACCGGCGGACAGGCCGTCCAGAACCACCGCACCTCCGAACTCGGCATCACGCCCGAGCAGGAGACCCAACTGCTCGCCGAGGCGGCGATATCCGCCAGAGGCAACACTCCTGGGTGACCGGGCGGCAGCCAGCACGTACCGTCGGACCACCAGAGCGAGAACCCTCCTGGACCACCGCCAATGAATCCCTGAGTGTGGGGAGCACGTGCTCGTCATGAGCGAGGCGGAGCGGTACGAAGGCCCATCCCCGCGCGTACGGGGAGCACAGACTTGAGGTTGACGTAGCGTTCAGAGAGCAGGGACCATCCCCGCGCGTGCGGGGAGCACCACTGGCTGAAGGACTCCGAGCGGGACAGCTCGGGACCATCCCCGCGCGTGCGGGGAGCACAAGCTCCAGAGCGTAGGTGGGTGTTGTCCGTCGGGACCATCCCCGCGCGTGCGGGGAGCACGTCAGGTAGCCGCTCGCCTCGGTGATGTTGTGGGGACCATCCCCGCGCGTGCGGGGAGCACCCACGGTAAGACCATGAAGGGCGCCGCGGGCCCGGGACCATCCCCGCGCGTGCGGGGAGCACAGACTGGATGCCTAGGGCGGGGGTTCGATCTTGGGACCATCCCCGCGCGTGCGGGGAGCACCCCTTCGTGCTGCCGATGGCGGCCAGGCCGACGGGACCATCCCCGCGCGTGCGGGGAGCACACGTCGGAGCGCCGCCAGCGCAGCTCGACACAGGGACCATCCCCGCGCGTGCGGGGAGCACACTCGCCGACCTGGGGCGTTATCGCGGCGAGGGGGCGGTTTTCATCACTTTCATTGATTCGGACATCTTGGACATGGTTCTACGGGGCGGGTTCGTAACGTCGGAGCGTACATCGCGAGGTGCAGGAGCCGGACGGTAACGCGCGGCGAGCAGGATGGTCGTAGGCGCTCGGAGTGCGGGCCGATGACCACATCAGCCGATCGTGCGCACCACCCCTCACCGTGGCGCTGAGTGGGGTCTACCGTGGCTCGATCGCCCCTGCGACGGCAGCTGAGCCTGCGGTGAACTCCCTGATCTGCTCCGTCAAAGCCGTGGTCTCCCGGGTTCGCGTTTCGCGCGTGCCGGTCAGGGTGTCCTGGACGTCGTGCAAGCGATGGAGGATGCCGTGGACGCGCATCGGGGGCGGCAGCGTGAAGACGGGCTCCAGTGATCGGCTCGCGGACGGTACGTCGCCGCGGAGGAGGTGGGCGGCGGCCAGGTCGACGTGGGCGCTGGCTTCTCCGGCGTACCAGCGCTGGGCCGGCGCGGTGGACTCGTAGAGGCCGATCGCGTGTTCGCATTCGGGGATGGCCGCGGCCGCGTCGCCGAGGCGGACGAAGGCCGTGCCGAAGCAGAAGCGCTGGCGGGCCTCACCGAAGCCGAACTCGCCGCCGATCTGATCATGGAGCAGGCGGGCGGGGAGGGCGCGCTCGTGGAGGTCCTTCGCTTCGGTGACGGCGGCGTACGTACGGTCGGCGTCACCTCGGACCGCCAGGGCGCGGGCGGCGATCGCCAGGAGGCGGATGCGCGGCGTTCCGGGTGGGGCGCAGGCGAGGCCGCGCTCGATGATGCGCAGCGACTCGTCCGGCCGGTCGTTCCAGAACTCGAAGATCGCGAGCGTGCCGTCGCACCAGGCGCGGAGCTCGTCGTGGCCGATGATCTCGCCGTACGTGCGGGCCGCGCGGGCCTGTTCGGCGGCGGCGTGCCGGTTGCCGAGATCGAAGCTCGCGCGGGCCATCAGCCCGCAGACCTGACCGGCGACGAGAAAGAGGTCGCGCTCCTGGTCCGGGCGTCGGGTGAGGTCCAGGAGCTGGTAGACGCGGTTGCGTACGCGGACCATGTCGTTGAACAGCACCGGCAGTGCCGTGTACGGGTAGGCGTGCGCCAGGTGGACCACGTCGTCGGCGAGCTGTTCCAGAGCATGCGTGCCGATGCTGGCTGCCTCCGTCAGGGCCGCGTGCTCGCTGGATTCGTGGGCGCCGGCAGCGACGCGTTCCCACTCGCCGGCCCCGTCGCCCGCGGTCGGTGCCATGACAGCGACGGGCAGGGCCGGCCGGGGCACGGGCCGGTTCTCCACGACCACGCCCTCCGACGCGGGCGTGTAGTCGGCCGCGAAGCCGAGCCGTACGGGGTTCGTCCGGAACAGGCGGCACACGAGGTCCTGGTAGTCCCATCCAGGCGGCTTGCCCGCCTCCCAATCCATCCACGACCGGGGCGTGAGCCCGCGTGCGCCGAGCTTCTCCGCAGCGCACAGCTCGTGTACGGCCGAGACCGCGGCGGGCACGGTCCAGCCACGAGCGAGCCGGTGGGACTTGACCCTCGAGTGTCCGCAGTGCTGGTGGATCTCGTCGGCGAGGGCGTTGAGGAAGGCGAACGTCGGCTCGGCCGGGTTGCCCGCCTCGACGAGCCGGGTCATGCGGATCCGCTCGGCGCAGCCCAGATCGTGCGTCCGGGACTTCTCGTTCTTCGCCATCGGCGCCCCTCCGTCCGATGTGCCGGCATCGGCCACGCTAGCCCGTCCCCACGGCCGCGACCAGGATCTTTCCCCAGGTGGTCAGGTGTACGGAGACCACGGGCCCAGGTCCCCCGAAGCGAGCCCCGCAGCGCGGCGATGGAACTCCTGCGCCAGTTCGGGACGGCTGGTCAGCGCCGGAGCCACCCCGGCGATGACGGTGAGCTCGCGTACCTGCCGTAGCACGTCGAATCCTTTCCAGGCAGTGACGTCGAATCCGTACGCCGCGGCGAGCCCGCGCACGTCGGCGCATGGCCGTCCGAGGCGCAGGGTGTTGACGGCGGTCGGCACCAGATCCCACTCGCGCGGACCGACGCAGACCTGGTCGAAGTCCAGCATCAACGGGGCACCGGCCGTACGCAGGAGGTTCCCCACGTACGCGTCGCCATGGATCACACCCGGTTCGAGCGCGAACGTCAGCTTCTCCATCCGTGGCTTCACGGCGGCGCAGCACCGCTCGATGACCGTACGCACCTCCGGCTCCAGGGCCTCGGCGTCGTCGAGGTTCTCAAGGATGTCGGCGAGTGGGTCCCAAGCGGGCAGCGCGAACGGGGGCCGGAGGCCGTGCAGCTCGCGCAGCAGGTACGCCATCTCGTGCACACCGGCGCGCCCGGGTCGCTCGCAGCGGTAGTCCCAGAAGGTGACCACGTGGTCGCCGACGACGAGAGGCTGAGCGATGTCGTCGCGGGGACGTACGGCGGGAAACCCGATCCCGGCCAGCCACCGGGCCACCTTGAGCGTCTTCCGCGCCCGCTCAAGACGGCCGGCGGGGCTGGCGATCCGCAGAATCGTGCCGGCCAACGGCACCCGGAAGACGGCGTTCGCCACCGCCCGGACGAGCTCCACCTCGGTCACGGGCACGCCGAGACGCGCGCACGCCTGCCGCAGCGGTCGGTCGAGGGCCTGCGGACCGAACCTCGGCGCGGCGACCGTGGCGCGCGTCATCGCGGCCTCCCCAGCGCCGACGTCGCCGGCATGAGCGACTCGATCCGTTCGACGACCCGTACGCTCTCGGCCGCGTTCCGGTACCGCCCGGACCTCAGGACGGTTCCGATCGCGGTCAGCCGCTGGTCGACGGCGTCGATCCGTTTCTCGGCAGGCAGGCTGAGCACGCCGCCGAGGACGGCGCATGCGGCGTCCAGCTCGTCGTGCATGAGGTGGGCGCGAGCAAGATCCGCCCGGGCGAGCGACTCGTTACCATACGCACGATCCTCCGCGGGTCCCGTCTGGTACAGCGCGATCGCCTCCCTGGCGTCGTGGATCACCGCGGACGGACGTTCGAGGTGCAGGTTCGCGGCGGCGGACAGATACGCCCGCTTGGCCGGACCGAATCCGAACTCACCACCGATGCCGTCATGGAGTACATCCCCTCCGCCGGGCGCGGCCAGTTCGTCCGCCGCGGCCGTGACCGCCCGCAGCCCGTCCCGGCCCGCGCCGAGCGCGCCCTGAACCAGCCCTTGGATGGCGAGCAACCGTGCACGCGCGGTCGGGCCGGGCGCCTGGCTGTGGCCGTCCCGGGTCAGTCCGACGGCAGCCGCCGCGTCGCCGGACCAGTACGCGATCATCGCCTGCAATCCGCGCAGCCAGGCGCGCAGGCCGGCGTGCTCGGCGAGCGTCGCGTACGTCCACGCGGACCGCGCGTACGCGGCGGCCTCCCGGCCCGCCCCCGCGTCGAGCGCGGCGTTCCCGATCAGCCCGCAGACGAGACCGGCCAGCAGGAGCAGGTGACGATCGTCGGACGGGCGGCGGCGGGTGCGCAGTAGCCGGAAGACCTCGTCGCGGTCGGCGAGCAGCTCGCGCAGGAGCGGCAACGGTTCCCCGTGCACGTACGCACGGGCGAGAGTCACGACCCGCAGGTCGAGCCGCCGTACGGCGTCGTCCTCGGCGCTCGCCATCGCATGGGAATGGCTGGTGGACTCCGCCGCCGCCTGCGCCACGAGGTCCACGACGTCGGGCGACTCCCGAAGCCCGGTGGAGTAGTCGGTCGCGAAGCCGAGGCCCATCGGGGTCGTCCGGAACAGGCGGCACAGCAGGTCCTGGTAGTCGCGATCGGGACGGCCACCCGCCTCCCACTCCACCCACGACCGCTCGACCAGGCCACGGCCGGCGCGTTCATCGTGGTCGCCCAACCGGTGCGCGGCCTGCACCGCGGACGCGATCGTGAAGCCGAACGCGATGCGGTGCGCCTTCAGGCCACTGTGCCCGCAGTGTTCGCGTATCCGCTCGGCGATCACATGCAGCATCCCGGCCGATGGCGCGGTCGTTCCGGCCTCGGCGAGCAACCGCTCCCGTAGGCGCCGGGCGCAGCTCACGTCATGTTGGGTCATCGGGTACCAGCGGTTCCTGTCCGGTCACCGCCGACGCTAGCCGGATAACGCCCGGCGATCGAGGCCCGCGACAGTGCGAGCTCACCGCACCGGCCATGAGAACTCGCCGCACCGCACCCGCGGCGGGTTCTCGCTGTTGAGCGCACCAGCCGACTTCTCAGACTCGGCGCATGAGTGCCACCTACGCGTCCACCCGCAGGGATCATCCGTGTCCACGCGGCACACCGGCGCGATGGACGTCATCGAGATCGACGGTCTCCGACTCCGCTGCGTGATCGGTTGCCGTGAAGAAGAACGCCGCGCTTTTCACCTGCCTGTGTCAACGGCGATGGATGGGGGCCACTGCTGGCCGCCATCCCCTATGACCCGGACCTGTCGATCACGATTGGGCCGTGCCGCTGGGGTTGTTGCGTGATGGAGGGCCATCACCGCGTTCGCCCCTCGGCCACGTCTGCGCCACCATCGAGGTCGCCGCCCTCCCCCTCGCCCACGGACTCAACGCAGGGCCGAACGGGGCAGCGCTGCTCATCACCGCCTTCTGCGCAACGAGCATGGCCGCCTCCCTCACCTACACAACGCTTTTCCCAACGCGATCCGAGTCCGGCGCGATCAACACAGCCATTGCCCTGCTCATCGCAATGTCCACCGGGCGCGCCATCCTGGCCATCAGTGACCGCTGGACCTGGTCCCTGACCGGCGCGGCGGTCGCCGGCGCATGCGTCGGGCCACTCCTCACCATCGCCTCTGTCCACGCCGAGCACCACCTTCCTCACGACTGCTTGCGGTCCGTACGGCGTTTCGGATCTGACGCATGAGGAGTTCTTCCGCCCCCATCAGCGCGAACGACGGCCACGCCGCGATCACGCGTCCTTCGATCGTCGGCCTCGCCGCTGCGATGTTCGCGGCCAAGCGCTGCGGGCTGCGTGTCCTCGACCACGATGCGGCATGGTGGAGTTCACGCGGGATACGGCCAGCGGTGCGCTCATATACGTGGTTCGGTGCGGTTGGTGAAGCCGTGGTCTCCGTCTCGGTAGAAGGCGAAGCGGGGCATCCTGTATCGCCTGCACAGCTATGCAGATCACAAACCTGGTCACGGCCCGGCAGACGCTACTAGGAAGCGTTCCCGCTCGGGCACCAAGTGCTCTGCGCCAGTCCGCCCCGCTTCCCGCAGAAGCCAACCTGGCTCGGTGCCCTCGCGCCATTAACGTGTTGCACAGAGAGCAGTTTGTCGATGGGGATCCGCTGGTCGACGCGGCCGCCGAAGTCGATCTTTCCGCTCTCCCCCTCTTGGGCGACGGCTCCGTGGATGCTACTGAGCCCGTGCCACACCGCCGGCGCGGTCAATGGCATGCTGGGCGCGGTGTCCTGGAGTTGCCCGATCGCATTGAGGTAGAGGTTGACCGCGTCGAAGGCAAGCGAGGCGTGCCCGTCGAGCGAAGAGTTGCTTACCTTCTTGCATTCTGCGGGGAAGAGACCCTTCATCGTGCTGTAAAGGTTGCTGGCACTGTCGCAGGACGCCGTGCCAAGCGTGAAGTCGAGGAAGTCGAAGGGCACTTCAGGGAACGCGCGCCGCTGTTTCGGGTCCGCCGCGAACCGTGCCACGTCGTCACCACCGAGGAACGTAGGCGGCGTTGTGCCGCAGACATCGTTGATGCCCTGGAGCACGTTCGCGACGTCCTCCGACCGGCCCGCGAAGAACACCACTCCCGTGTACCGGCATGCGGCTTTCCCAACGCTGCGTGCCCCGTCTCCGGATATCCGTTTCGGCGGGGGCGACGGAACGTAGGACTTGTCATCGACCGAGAATCCGGCGCCGGCGAACGACCTGTCGGCATCCGACCGGAGGTTCTTGCTGTATTCGTCGGACGGGTCGACGGAGTAGAGCACTTGCACCTTGCGGCGTATCGTTCCCCGCCCGGCGAGATGCTTCGCATAGGCCGCGGCAATCGCAGCCTCTCGGTTGTTCTGCGGGCTGACCTGATAGTACAGGGGCGACTGGTCATCGAGAATGTCCGCCGACGGTGTCGTGGCTACCATCGGCAGCCCAATCCGGGTGATCTCATGGATGGTGGTGATCGTCGCATGGCGGCTCGTGTCGAGTCCGGTGACGCCGATGATCGTCCGGTCGTTACGCATGATCTGCTTCAGCATGGCGACGACCGTAGGCCCGAAGCGCATTCCGGAGCCGGCGCTGGCCGGGAGAATTCGTACCACGGGGTCGGTCTCGCCTTGTTTGTTGAGCTGCCGTCGCTGCGCACTCGCTGCTCCTTGAAAGGACTCTCGTGCGTACTGCAGTCCGGAGCGGCCGAGCAATGATGAGATGTGCACCAAGGTGACGATCGGGCGGCTGGGGGTCTTCCGATGAATCCGCTCGGCCTCGCCATTCTGCCGAGCGATGGTCGCCAGCGTCTTCTGGATGCCATCATCAGACACACCGAACGCGTACCCATAGGGTGCGATCCCGACGCACTCGCCGGTCGGCTCCCGGCGAACGGTCACCGCGTCGGCATTGAAGCCGTCGAGACCGCAGTGCTCCTGCCTCCAATCGGCCCTGGTGTCCAATGCGTATGCGCCTCCTCCGCACAGCAGGGCCACCGCCACGACGGCGGCGACGACCGTGACGCGGCGGCGAGCCAAGCGCGGCAGCGGAGGCACGGTGAATGCCCGGGCCCGTTCGACCCGCTCGATGAGCTCGGCACACCGAGGGTCGGTCAATGGCAATGGCTTGGGGATGTCGAGCGTGAGGTACCAATCCTTGGCCTGGCGGCTGCGTTTGGCTTCCTTGAACCAGAACCACCAAGCCTCGTACGCGTCCAGCGGCATCGACCTGGGCTGGGCGCCGCGAAATCCAGTGCGCGGAATGCTCTCGATGATCAGCAGCGGGTCAAAGACACCGGCCTCATTGCGGACCTCGATAAGTGAGCGGACGAACGCGTTGCCGTGATTGTCCTCGCTCGCGCCTTTCACGAACGCAACGCAGTAGACGGTACGACGCCAGGCGCGTCGCCGCCACGGACGGCGCCGGTACTCGACGCGCAGATCCTCCAGAAAGGCGTTGATAAGCAGCTTGCCAATCTGGTCGGGATTCTCCCGCTCCCGACGGGGCTGTGCCAGGCGCAGCGCGAAACCGACGAACGTACCCGGATCGCGCGGCGCCATGTAGGGCTGGCGCAGAAGCCACCGGTACTCCGGCCCCAAGATGCGCCAGGCCCGGAACCAGGCGACGGGGAACAGGTACCACCCCAGTATGAAACCCCACCACGGAACATCGTTTTTCAGCGCCACCTCACCATCCGGGCTGCGCAATGCCGCCCACAGCCGCCTCCGACGCAGCTCCCTGTCCCGGAGTCGGCGGAGAAGCCGCCGGTCATGCGGGTCATCCAGCCCCTCCCGGGTGTCTGTCGACTCCAACAGCCAGTTGACCAGGCCGAGCCGACGGAATCGTACGCGAGTGTCAGGTGCGTTACGGGCGGAGGAGAACTCCTCTGCAAGCTTGACCAGGATGCGCCGATACAGCTCCGCCCGTACCCAGCCCTCGCCATCCTGCGCTAGGTCCGCGAGCTGTTTCTGGTCTTCTTCTTTTTCCTCCCACACCACGGACACGTCGATGGATTCGTGAGGAACGCCGACCGGCTGGGCCTCCGACAGGAAACTCCCGATTTCGTCCGCCACTTCACCTTTATCATCTCCGACCAAGCGAACGACGGGCATTCCGTCCCGTTCCTTTACCTCCTCGGGGAGTTCGCCCTTTTTTGGGCGACTCGCGAGCTTCTTGAGCAGTTGAACGAGCTCGACGCCGTTCTCGATGGTAAGCGCCATGATCTCCCGCCGGTACTGGAATCACTGCATATCTGAGGGGGAGGCGCCACACTACCGCTTGACAGCCCACGGATTGTCAGAGAACCGCGAATACTAAGGTGCTCTTAAAGATGTGATGCAGCCAATCGCGTACCAGCAAGATCGCGGCGGCGATCGAGCGGGACTTCAGATCGCACTGACGGGTCGCCGCCTGACTGCGCGAGAGCCCAGACGGTGGGCAATCGATATCGAGACGAACGTAACGCGGGCTCCGTCCACGGCGCGCGAACGGCCACGATCGGGCGGTACGACGCAGGAGGAGGAGCCAAGCGGCGGAACGAGATCGCCGAGGTGCTGAACCGCCCGATCAGCTAAGAGCCCCTGGCCCGCGACATCACCCGGCTGGTGCACTGGGCACTCCCGAACATCTGTTGCCGAAACTCACCCACAAGGCCCAGCGTCGAGCGTCTCCCGCGCATAGATCGTGTGCAGCAGTCGATCAACATGCGATTTGGTCCACCGTGGCCGGCCCAACGGCGTCGGGATTCCTTCGGCGTTGAGCACCGAACTGATGGACGTCAGGCTGAGCCCCTGCCGCCGTAGCACGATCACGTACCTCAGCACGTCAGGTGGACAACATGGCGGACGTCCCCGCCGCCCGCTCATCGCCGGCCCCGCCGGAACAACGAAAGAAGATCCCGGAAGATCCGATATCCGATCTTCGCCCGCACCGGGTCCCGGCTCCACAGAGCCGCGGTCATCGCGACCCCGATGTACAGAACGAACACCGCAACGACCGCCACCGAAAGACCTTCGAAGCGGAGCAATATCTCCAACACGAGCCCACTCTCTGCCTAGAGGCGGAGAAGGCCGTGCTCAGCTCAGCGCCGGAACCATCTCCGCGGACCATCTGTCTCGATGCGGTAGCAGAGCGTTATCCCGAGGAGGCTCATCGTCTCGATAGCCGAATCGTAGATACGTGGCGATGACGGCGACGCGGAGCACGCGGACGTCCGTGACCCGCGATAGTGCGGCCAGCAGCAGCACCATGACGCTGCGGAGGATGGTCAGAAGACCGTGCAGGAGGTGCTGGAGCATGACCGCGTGATCGTCCGCAGACAAGCTGGGACGGCGGAGTCGAGCAGCGCGGGTTGCGGCACACCGATAGCACCCGGTGCGGGATTCAGCCGGAATCGATCGCGTGAAGGTCGCAAACCGAGGATCGAAGCGGGATACGGCATCCCGATCGAATCCGCCGTCGTCCGAATAGGATGGTTTCGAGCTCGCCAGGCTGGCGATCAGCTCGCTGAACCGCGACGGCTGTTCTCCAGGACCGTCGGACGCCAAGGCCGGATCGAGGCGCCATGGCCTCCGCAGCACTCGCGGCACGTCGTCGACGTCGTGAGAAAAGTGATCGGGGGCTCGCCAGACAAGCGAAGGCGCCTTTGTCAGCCAATCAGTGGCGTCGCGGATCAATTCAAGGATGTCCTTGGGCCGCTGGGCGTTGATCTTGCCGTATGAGCCTGCGGCCGAAGCGATCTCGGCGGGTGCAACGTCGATCATCCAGAGCGTTTGGCTACCGGAGCACGGGGTCCCTTCCGACTCCCCCATGAGGGTAGGGAACTCGTTCGAAGGCACGGCCCCTCCCTCCCAGATGATCGAAATTGTCCTCGTACGGCTCACCGTAGCGCGCGGTGCCCGCCGTACCGGTTATTGGGCCGCAGTGTGGGCCGTAGCTGGACAGTGAGGACGCTGCCAACGGGCGGGGAGGTCAGCCGCCGGATGTAAAGGAGGTACGTTGCGGCCTCACGTACGGCGGTCGATCCGGGAAGGCAGAACCTCCGAATGCCGGCGGAACACGGGTGCGAAGGCGTTCACCGCCGGGATGTCCTACCCCCGGCCGGGACTGTCCCCCTCACCGGACCAGTTCCGGACCGGTTACGAATAGGGGCCGCGGTTGATGGAGCGGGCTGAGCCCATGGGAGCCATGGCTGCGATGGCGATCGTCACGATCAGGACGGTGATGGTCACGATGCCGATCACGACGGACAGGAGGGCGCGGCTGAGGTAGTAGAGGGCGGTCATGAGACCGTTCATGTCGGTGTCCCCCTGGGCGTCCGGTTGGTTGGGCGTCGTGGCGGTTCTCTGAAGCTATCGTCGTTGCGACTCTCGCGAGCGAACGGCACTTCATATCCGAACTGCCACGCTTTGTAGTTACCGAATGTCGGCGCTACCTGGGATTTCGTGGTGTCAGTCGATCCACCCGCGGCGGAAGGCGGCGGCGACGGCGGCGACGCGGTTCGGGGCGTCGAGTGCGGTCTTGATGGTGTCGATGTGGCGTCTGACGGTGGGTTCGGCGACGCCGAGCTTGCCGGCGATCTGGCGGTCCGGTTTTCCTTCGACCATGAGGCGGAGGATCGTGAAGTCCATCTCGCTGAGCGGGGTTCCGGTGTGGGTTTTCGTGCTGCCGACCGGGATCGCACGTTGCCACAGCATCTCGAAGTACTCGCGGATGGCGGAGATGATCACGTAGGAGCGGATGAGGACGGCGCCGCCCATGCCGGTCGCGGTGAGCGGGAGAAGGGCCGCGGTGTCGTCGACGAGCTTCAGTTTCATCGGGATGCTCGGCAGCAGCCGCGCTTGTTCGCCGGCGTCCATGCAGTGCCGGATGAGCTCGGCGCCGGCGGGGTTGTCCATGATGGCGTTCTCGTAGATCGCCCGGCAGGTGACCTCGCCCGCGAAGGCCGGGAGCGGGGGTTCGGCGTCGTCTTCCCACCTCGGCGATTCCAGCACCTGGTTGTCCAGGCTCATCCAGTTCTTCCGCGCCTTGTTCATCAGCGCGATCGACATGCGCATGATCTCGGTACGGTCGGTGATCACGCTGATGAACGCGTTGGAGTACCCGTCGGCGACCGGGATCGCCGGCATCTTGTTCAGCCGCTGGTAGCCGCTGATCAGCTTCTCGTGGGTACGGCGCACATCGCCCAGCAGGCCGATGAGCGCTCCCTCCAGCGCGAGTTCGGGCGGGGCGGGGACGAACCGGCGCCGACCGGTCGCGGGGTCGGGGCACATCTGGGCCATCCCCACCCGCGAAAGCTCTTTCACCAGCTCCGCGCTGCCCAGCATCTCGATTGCCGAGTCCTCGTCGTCGCAGCCGTCGGCGTCCAGCAGGCGCTGGTACGCCGCCAGCACGTCGTCTGAGACCAGGTCCGAGAACAACCGCCCCACGTCATCGGTACCGTCCGCGTTCCGAGCCACGCGCCACCCCCTGTGCACGGCTCGGTGCGACCCCCACCTTGATCGCTGCGATGCCGTACGTCCAGTATCACCAGCGGCGTTACCGTTTGTCGATCATCGACTACAGAATGTCGCCTTACGTGGTTCAGAGCGTCCGCCCGATGTCGGCCTGCTGCTCTGCGGATTGTTCGGAGTCGCGAGATTCAGTGGGGCGTGAACCGTGCCAGCGGGATTCCTGGTGGCTTACCTGGTCGATGCGGTGGGCGGCCGCGGAGAGGAGGTCGGCGGGAGGGATGCTGGGCTGGGCGGCCAGCGTCTTGAGGTCGCGTGCGGCCTGTGCGGTCGTCGTACGGATGGAGCTTTCGAGGATCTGGCGGCCGTAGTACGGGGCGACCTGGGCGGGGTAGCCGTCTCCGTACAGCTGCATGAGCCGCTCGCTGTCCAGCGCCGTCGTCTCCCCCGCCTCCTCGGTGGGCTGCGGCGGGGCTTGCCGGCGGGTCTCCCAGGCCAGGGTGACGGGGTCGATGGGTTCGCCGCGGTCGTGGAGGTCGAGGGCGGCCTGGTAGCAGGCGCCGCGGTCGGGGATGGTGAAGTCGTCGGGGTCGAGCCAGGTGCGGACGTCGTCGAGCTGGCCGGGCGTGCGCAGGACGCAGGCGAGCAGCATGTCCTCGCGTTCGGCGGCGGCGGTGCGCTGGTCCTGCGTGGGGGTGGCGTCGAGTTCGGGGGCGATCTGGTCGGCGAAAGCCGGCCGTACGGGGGTCCGCGGCGCGTGGGATGGCCAGGTCGTCGGGGTGGTCGAAGTCGTCGGGGCTGATGCCCCAGCGTTCGGCGAGGTTGTCCAGGACCTGCCGGAAGGCGGCGGCGTGCACGAACAGCGGCTCCAGCCCGTACGGAGGGTCCTGCTGTTGCTGCTCGTGGGTGAGCTGGGCCAGGCGGGTGGCGTTCTCGATGACGGTGCGGTGGGTGTCGGCTTCGACGACCATGCGCGCGTAGTAGGGGGCGTGGCCGGTGCGCGGGCAGGTCTGCATGAGGGTGTGCATGTAGGGGAGGTCCACGCCTCGGGTGTCGGTGCCGGTGACGTGCGCGGCGAGCCGGATGGCGTAGTCCGCGATCCGGGCGGCTCCATCCGTTCGGTCGGCGCCGGTGAGGTCGGGGGTGGTGCCGCGTTGGTCGAGGTCGAGCATGGCCCGGTAGACCGCGGCGTGCTGGGGCGCGGCGAAGTCCTCTGGTGACAGCCATTCGGCCAGGTCGGCGAGGTGGCGTGGGTCGTTGAGGATGGCGCCGAGGGTGGCTTTCTCGGCGTGGTCGCGCGGGTTCATGACGGTGCCTCGCCCGGCTCGTCTTCAGCGGGCTGTTGGGTGTGGGCGACGGCTTCGTCGGCGCGGCGGAGTTTGATCGCTTTGAAGTCGAGTTTGGTGTTGAGGTCGTCGTCGGTGACGCGGACGTAGGTGTTGTGGTCGCCGAGCCACCAGGTGCCGTCGTAGTGGATGGCGTAGTCGCGCATGGCCTTGGCGTGGCCGGCGTTGACGAGCGCCTCGCCGTCGGCACGGGGCATGACGAGGCCGCCGGCGTTGGTCTGGGCGGGGTTGGTCATGGTGGTCTCCGTGCGGTCGGCGGTGTTGGTGAAGTCGGGTGTGGGGTGTGCGGGTGGGGCGGTGGCCCAGTCGCTGGTGGTCAGCCAGTCGGCTTGGCAGGGGTCGGTGGCCCAGGTGGTGGGTGGGTCTTCGTGGTCGCCGTCGAGGCAGCGGGGCGGGGCGGTGATGCGGCGGAGTTCGCGTTCGAGGGCGTCGTCGAATTCGACGTAGGCGAAGGGGCGGTCGCCGAGATCGTCGGTGAAGGTGTGGATCCAGCCGACCATGAGGTTTTTCAGGCGTTCGACGATGTCGGGGTGCCGGTACCAGCAGGGCGGGATGGTGGTGCGGAGCCGGTAGGTGTGCACGAGCCAGGTCACCCACGGGCCGAGCTGCTGCTCGATGCGGTGCCGGCGCTGGTCGGGGTCGAGGGCGGTCAGGACCCATGGCATGCGCGCGGCCGCGGATCCGCGGGGCTGCGGGATGTCGAACAGCGGCTCGTTGCGCGGGCTCATGACGCGGCCTCGGTCCCTGTCTGCTGCTTGAGGCGCAGGAGGTTCTTGTCGGTGAGGGAGTTACGGAGCCGGATGCGCATGGGCGGCAGGTGGTCGTACTGCATGATCGCCTCGCCCGGGTTGATCTGCTGGAGCATGTGGAACGGGGCGAGGGCTTCTTGGTGCTGGCTGGTGGAGGAGGTGTGCCGCCCGTCGGTGGCGTAGGAGGTGCCCGTGCGGGTGGTGACGGCCTGGCCGAGCATGCGGGACTAGTAGTCCAGGGTGGTGATGTCGGCGCAGCCCGGCAGCAGGAGGCGCAGCTTGGACTGGGACAGGATGGTGCGGGCCTCGGCCTGGCCGTAGAGGTTCTCCAGCTGGGCGAGGTCGTGCCAGATGGTGACCGGCACGATGCCCATGTCGCGGCAGTTGGACAGCAGGCGGCCGAGGCCGGGGTAGCGGAAGACGTTGCCGGCCTCGTCGAGGAAGAGCCCGAGGTGCGGGTCGAGCGCGCGGCCGGTCTGCTCGTAGGTCTTCTCCGCGGCGTGGATGACCGAGGCGATGAGTGCGGTGAACATGGGGGCGAAGTCGTCGGCGTCGGTGGGCGGGTCGACGATGAACAGCGTCCCGTTGCGTTCCAGCAGCTCGGCGGCGGTGAAGTCGGACCGGGCCGCGGAGGCGCGGATCTGCGGGTCGCGGTAGGCCTTGGTGAGGCCGTGCAGGGTGAACTCGACGCTGCCGATGCCGTCGGGGTGCAGTTGCCAGGTTTTGCCGTACTCGCGGGCGACGTGGCCGTGCCCGGCGGTGATGAGGGTGGCGCGGACGGTTTCGGCGGCGTGGCGGCCGGCTTGGGCCCATTCGATGAACTGCTCGGTCCCGCCGCCGGTGGTGTTGGCGGCGAGCAGGAGCCCGCCGATCGCGCTGCTGGCCTCGCTGATCCAGGGTTTGGCGCGCCGGTCGTCGCCCATGCCGGAGGCCTGGGCGAGCCAGTCGGCCATCCGCCAGGCGGGCAGTTCGTCGCCGGCGTAGTCGACGGGTGACCAGCACGCCGTCTGCCGGTCTTTGACCCCGGCGGGGGCGACGATCCACACGGGTCCGAGCGCGGCGCGGCGGTCGATCATGTGGTTCAGGTCCGGGCCGCGGGTGGTGGAGATGACCGCCGGGCCGGGCCATTCCAAGACGTTGGGGACGACGAAGTACAAGGTCTTGCCCGAGCCGGTGGGTCCGAACGCGCAGGCGGAGATCCGTTCGCCGGCGGCCAGTAGCCGCCCGGTGTGCGTGCCGTGCCCGGCGACGATGCGGCCGCGGCGTGCGTGCGGGTCGTCCGGTACGGCGATGTCGTGTTCGGCGCGCCGGGTCGCCCAGTGTGCGCCGTCGTCCTGGGCGTCCCGGCGGTGGCGCCACCAGCGGAGTCCGTACGTCACGAGCGCGGCGACGGCGGCGGCCAACAGGACGAGGAGCGGCCAGAACAGCCACGCGGGCCCGGCCGTGGTGTGCGTCGTGGCCTCCCACGCGCGGGCGGGGTTGCCGGTGGTGGCCAGCCGTGCGGTGAAGGCGGCCGCTTCGGCCGGTCCGGCCGGTCCGCTGGGTGGCCAGCCGTGCCCGGCGGCGAGTGCGGCCAGGGCGGCGGCGAGCCAGCACACCCCGCTGACCACCGCCGCGACCCCGATGGCGCCGGCGGTGAGGAGCAGGAAGGGTTCGCCGCCGGCCAGGCCGTCGTGTGGGGAGGCGCCGCCCGAGTGTGTCATCACGGCAGGTCCTCGGCCGGGCCGCCGTCGGCACCGGCGGGCGCGGCGGGTTCGGTGTCGGTGAACGCCGCCTCGGTACGCGAGCGCAGGTGCTGGACGAGGTGGGTACGGTTGCCGACCTTCCACAGCGCCTGCCCCGGGTTGAGCCGGGTCAGCCAGCGGGTTTCGGCGTCGTTGACGCCGAAGTAGCCGCGGCACAGGTCGAGCTGCTGGGGTTTCCGCCGGTACAGCACGATGGTGCCGGTGTCGGCGATCAGCGACTCGGCCAGCCGCGCGGACTCGGTGCCCGCGTCGCCGGCGGTGAGCAGGTCGCCGGGCTTATGGAACACCAGCCAGTTCGAGACGAGGTACTGGCGGGTGAGTTTGAACATCGACTGGTACCAGCGCAGCGTGCCGATGGTCATGTCGTCCCAGGCCTCGTCGGCGACCACGAACCGGCGGCGGCCGTCGCGGCGGGCGAGCGCGGCCTGCAGCCATGACGTCGCGCAGATCCGGACCAGCGGCAGCGCGGCGCGGCGTTCTTCGCGTACGCGGGACAGGTTGACGACGACGAAGCGGGCGTCGGGCGGCAGGTCGATGTTGGTGGGCTCGTCGAACATGCCGCGCAGGTCGCCGTCGACCAGGCGCAGGAACCCCATGATCAGGTCCGCGGTGGCGGTGCGGAGCTCGTCACGGTCGATGGGCAGCTTGGAGACCTGCCGGTCGGGCGGGTTCTTCAGTACGTCGATCACCTCGGGCAGCACCGGCACCCGCGCCCGCCCGGCCGCCGGGCGCAGCTGCGCGCCCGTCGCGCCGGGTTGGAGTTCGGCGCCGGTGAGCTCGGCGATCGCGATCGCGCACACCGTCAGCTCGGCCTGGCCCAGGGTCCGGCCGAGCACGGCGACGCCGAGCGCGACCAGCATGGCGAGCTGCCGCTCCTGGGTGGCGGCCGGGTCGTCGAACCCGGCCGGGCCGGGGTCGAACGGGTTCAGCCGGGCGGGCAGGCCGGGGCCGAGGAAGATCGGCTCGTATCCCAGGTGGGCGGCCAGGTCGGTGTACTCGTGTTTGACGTCGGTGACGAACGCGTCACGGCCGAACTCGTACCCGCGCGCGATCATGCACTTCATCAGCGTGGACTTCCGCGACCCGATCTCGCCGAACACCATGCCGTTCGGGTTGGTGGTGATCCCGGCCGCGTACCAGTCCCACGGGTCGTGGGCGAAGGTGCCGCCGCCGAGCAGGTTGTGCCCGACCAGCTGGCCGGTGGCGGGCAGGCCGGCGTCGGCCATCCACGGATAGATCGCCTGCAGGTCGCGGGTCGAGGCGCGGTGCGGCGGCAGGGCGAGCCCGCGGATCTGCCGTCCCGACGGCCCCGGACGTACGGCGGTCCCCGCCGGCCGGGTCATCCGGGTCATCGCAGCCACCCCCAGCGCAGCCCGCGCCCGAGCGGCAGGGTGGCGTTGAACGCGGCGTCCTGTTCCCCGTACAGGCGGCGGAGCTTGAGGTTCTTCGCGGCGATCTCGATGTCCCCGCACGCCCGGTCCAGCGACTCCAGGTCCGGGGCGGAGATCCGGATCAGGCCGAGGAACCGGTACAGCGCCTCGCCGTTGGCGAGCTCCTCGTCCTGGGCACTCAGCTCGGCGGCCTCCCGCCGGTTCCGCGCGGTCGACCCGAACCCCATCCGCGTGCGCAGGTTCTCATCCGCGCCTTTCGCGGTCTGCTTGCGCGCCACCTCATCGGCCGCGCGGCGCGGGTCGCGCGGTTCGAGGCAGACCGACAGGGTGCGCTCGCACGCGGTACGCAGGATCAGGTCCTGGAGGAACACGCCGGGCACGTCGTGGCGCGGCCACTCCGCGATCCAGTACACCGCGTGGAAGGTGTCGTCGGTCCGGTAGTACGCCCACGCCGAGGCATCCGCCGCGGCCGGACCGGCCTCATCGGTCGCCGCTCCCCCGCCCGGGTTGGCCGGCTCGGCGGGTCCGCGGGCCTCCATGGCCCACCGCGCGCCGGGCTCGTAGGAGGTGCGCAGGAGCTTGGCCACCCCGCGCGGCGGCAGCGCGCCGGTGACCGTGACGCCGGCGAGGGTGAGCTCGTCGGCGAACGCGACCGCCCGTTGCAGCAGGTACGCCCCGGCCCCGGCGTCACGGCCGGCGGGCTGGCCGGGTTGGCCGTTGCCGCGCCAGCCGGACAGCGTACGGATCTGGCGGCGGACCTTGCGCGGGTCCAGCACCAGCGCGACGTGCGACTCGTGTTTCTGCGTCACCGGCCGCGCCGTCTCCAGCAGCTCCCCGTAGGAGGTGGCCGTGCCGTCGGTGCCGTGGCCGCCCTCGGCGAGCCAGCGGCGGGCGAGCGAGTCGCCGCAGTCCGGCACGGTCGTGTCCGTCAGATGCACCCGGATGATCCCGGCCGTGGAGTTCGCCAGCCCGGCGAGGGTCTCGCCCCAGGAGGCGAGCCGGGCGTCCTGCTCGTCCGGGGTGAGGAGCTGGAACGCCGAGCCCTCGGTGGCCAGCACGAGCGTGTACAGGCCACGCCGCCGGTCCTTGATCACCCCGACCGGCCCGGCGGGCGTATCCACGCTGACGATCGCCAGCTCCGACAGCTCCCCCGGCAGGCCCAGCGCCTCCGCCCCGTCGGCAACCGTACGTCCGGCACGGCCGGTGACCGCGGCGGGGCCGCCGCGGAACGACGCCCAGCCCAGGACGCGGCGGGTGAGGTGGACGGCGGCGATCGGCAGCCAGCCCGCGATCGGCCGGTCGGCGACCGGCACCCACACCACCGCGACCGTCCCGGCCACCAACCCCAGACCGAACGCCACGCCCACACCACCGTGGGCCAGCAGCCGGGTCAGCACGAACACCGCGCCGAACACCGCCACCAGCGACCCCATCCCCAAACCGAGGACGACCCCGTTGGTCTCCCGCGGCCCGAACCGGAACGACCGCGACCGCACCTGCATCTCCGAATCCGTGCTCATGACGCTCAACCCCCGAATGCGACCTCGTGCCGAAACTCGTGCCGACACTCGTGCCGAAACTCGTGCCGAAACTCGTCCTGGACTCGTCTTTGCTCAGTCGTCCTCCGACCGCGGTGGCGGCGCCGGTGGCAGCTGTGGCCAGCGCATCGGCGCCGACGGGTCACCGCGCCGCGGCTGCGGCCACGGGTCCGGCCGCCGTACCGCCGGGCGCTGAGCCGCTCCCGAACCGGACGCCGGCGGCGTCCCCGTCGTCCCGCCGGTCGAGCCGGTTTGCTTCTCCGCCCCCGTGGCGCTCGCGCCCGACGAGGACGCGGGGCGCAGGTGCGGCGGGACCGGCTTGCCCGGATACGCGCGCGGCATCGGCGGCGGCTCCGGCACCTGCCGCGTCCGCTCACCATCACCGCTCGGCGCGCCCCGGGATCCCGTTGACGCGGCATCCCCCTGGGCAGCGCCCGGTTTCGCGTCGCCGCCCGTGGCCGCCGGCCGGCCGCCCGGGGTGAACCCCGTACGCCCGGCCCCGCCGGTCTTACCGGCCTGCGCGGGCCGCTTGGGGTTCGGCATCGGCGTACGGCCACCGCCGAGCACACCACCCGCCGTCTTCCCCGCCCCGCCCGCACCCGCGGCGGCCCCAACGGCCGCGGTTCCGCCGCCGCTGGACACCGAGGTCGCAAGACGCGCGACGGTCATGGCCCCGGCCACGGCCGCGCCGACCGCGGCACCGCGCAGCCCTTCGCCGGTGTGGCTGGGCTGGATCGCGCCGCCGAAGAACCCGATGAGCCGCATCACCCAAAACGGCGCGACCGCCGCGATCGCGTACACGCCGACCGCCACGATCAGGTCCGACACCGAGTTCATGTTGGAGAACGCGTCCGCCGCGAACCGCAGAATCACGATGATCAGCAGCTTGGACAACACGAACCCGGTGATCGTGTCCACCAGCCGCCGCGTCCACAACCGCGCGTTCGCCCACACCGCGCCCGAGACGGCCAACGGCCAGAACAACACGCACAAGTCGATCACGATCCGGCGGATCAGCAGCTCACACCAGATGACCGCCAACGCGATCAGCATCAGCACGCCGACGAGCACGGCGATCACCGGCGGGGTCGTCATGGTCGACACCGGATCGGTACTGCCGATCATCCGCCCCAGCTCCGCGACCGGAAGCCGCAGCGCGTCGGTGACCGCCGCCCAGCCCCGCGGACCCAGCACGTAGTCGCACAGGTTGTCGACCAGGTTGTTCGCCGCGGCCACGACCAAGGTGACGCCGCCGGTGGTCAGCCCGGCGGCCAGCACCCGGGCCAGCGTCCGGCCGATCTCGGCCAGGTCGCGCTTCAGCGCGGCGTAGATCACCGACAGCAGCATCCCGACGACCGCGAACAGCACGGCGAGCTCACGGGTGTTGACCATCGCGGCGCTGAACCACGACTGATTCAGGTCCGGCCGCCCGGCGGTACGCGCCCCATCGCCGATCTGCTTGGCCAGCCAGGACACGCCCTCCGCGATCGTGCCGGCCATGCTCGACGCCAGCGCCCCGCCCGCGCGCCGCACCATGCACTGCGGCGTCACGCTGTCCCACGGATTCGAGCAGCCGACCGGATCCGCCCAGGCGGCCCGCGCCACCAGCACGAGCAGCACGCTTACCGCTCCGGTGGCCACGACCGTGGCCACCGTGCGGCGCGCCCATCCCCACCCGCGCCGAGCAGTACGGGACCTTCCACTGATGCGGGGTTCACGGCACCACATAGGTCGGCACCGCCCCGCCGCTCATCGCGTCCCGGACCTGCTCGGACGCGTCGACCAGATTCCCGCCCGGCCCGGGCTGCCACCCGTTGGGCGGCGCGTCGTACCCGGCCGGGATCGGGCCCGTCTCCGGACGGTTCGTGATCGACCGGAGCTTCCAGTCCCCGCGCCACCACACCAGGTCCAGCACCTCGGTGCCGTGCCCGACCGTCGCGGTGCTCTGCGACCCCGCCACATAGGTGGCCGCGTACACCGCCACCCGCGACCTCGCCGGCCCGTAGGAGCCGAGCACCCGCAACCTCAGCGGCACCGTCTGCAGCACCATCGGCCGCCCCGCCCGCCGATCAGCGTCCAGACCGGCCAGCAACCGCGACTTCGGCGCCTGCGCCAACCGCGTACGGACCTCATTGCCCAGCCCGGCCGGCTCGACCGCCCGCGCCAGACCATCCCGGCCCGACGCCGTGAGCACCAACGCCGAACCGAACGCCGCGGTGTAGTTCGCCGCCGCCGACAGCACCCCCGACCGGGTGCGCGGATAGCCGACCGGCACCCCGCTCACCAGCCGCGGCCCGCCCGTACGGCACAGGTGGTCGGCCAGCGCGCCCGTACGTCCCGGCGCCGGTGCCACCGCACCCGGCCGACCGGCGGCCGCCGTGCGCGAGGCGGATCCGCGCCCGGCGACGAACCCGACACCGGCCAGCACCACCCCGGCACCGATCACCGCTACTGCCGCCTTGACGTTCGTACGAGCGGGCCCAATGGTGCGCTCAGTCATGACTGTTCACCGCCTCAATGCGGGCTGAACGTGGCGCCCAGATGGAACGCCCAGTTCACGAGGTTGGTGACCGCGCCGATGATCACGCCGCTGGCCAGCCCGGCCAGGATCGCGATCCGCCCGGTCACCGGCGCGTACTGATGGGAGACGAAGCGTCCGACGGTCATCGCAAGGACCCCGAACGCGATGCCGGCAGTGCAGGCGAGCAGGCCGTAGAACATCAGCCCGCCCACGATCTTGGTCGCCGCGCTCCCGCCCGGCAGCCCGTTGGGGTCCACCTGCGGATTCGGACCGGCACCGGCCCACACGACCGCCGCGTGGTTCACCGTCTGGTTCACCGTCGCAGACATCGCCGCGGACATCGGAGCCGTCGACATGACCGACAGCTGGCTGGCCATGGCCACCAGTGCCAGCAGCAGGGCCGCCGCCGGGCTGAACACCGCCCCCACCGACAGCAGCGTGCCGAGTCCCTGCGCCGTCGCCCCCGGGTAAGCCAGTGCGTGCAGGTGCGAATCCGGCGCCGCCCACACGACGGCTCCAGGAGCGCCTGCTCGGGCGCTGGCGAGATGGTTGAGTGCCTGCGTAGCGAAGTGAAGCAACATGACGATCCCCCGATTCGTCGACGTGGTGTTGCCTACCAGCCGGCTCCCCGGCCAGCCGGGTCTTCGTTCGGCGCCGGGCTAGCCGACGCCGTCCGGGAAGGCGTCCGCGACGGTCGCCGCCAGCCGCAAATACGCCTCATCCGTAGCCGGACGCAGCTCACCCAGATCGGTGACCGCGCCGGAATGCAGATGCTGGTCATACGGGACCCGCACAACATCGCGGACCCGATGCCGCAAGGTGTCCTCGAACTGGTCCAGATCGATCGACCGGCCCCGGCCGCGCGCCCCGCAGATCACCACCACCGCGGACCGCACCAGGGCCTGGTAGCCCTGCGCGTCCAGCCAGTCCAAGGTGGCGTGCGCCAGATTCGCCGCATCCAGGCTCGCCATAGCCGGCACGATCAGCGCATCGGCCATACCGAGCACCCCCGCCACCACCGGCTCCGTCAGCCCCGTGCCGCAGTCGGTCAAGCAGACCGTGTAGAACCGCTCCAGCACCTGCGCCACCGTCACGTAATCCACGTCATCGAACGCCGACGCCACCACCGGATCCGTCTCCGACGCCAGCACCTCCAACCGCGAGACCGCCAACGACGTCAACGCCTGAATATCCGGATACCGCGTGATCCGCTCCGCGCACCGCACCACATCACGCACCGTCGCCTGACACGTACGCCCAACCCGATCAGCCAACGTCCCCCGATGCGGATTCGCATCAACCGCGACCACCCGGTCCCCGCGCAGATCCGCCAGCTTCGACCCCAACACCGCCGTCGTGGTCGTCTTCCCGACCCCACCCTTGATCGAGATCACCGCGATCCGGTAATGCCCCCGCACCGGCCGCCGCGCCCGCGCCAACAACCCGCGCAACTCCCGATCCCGCCGACTCTCCCGAGCCACCAAACCCCCGGTCGCCCGATACGCCAGCCCCCGCAGCCCCTTCGGCCGCGCCGGCCGCATCAAACTGTCCCAACCCGCCGGACACGCCACCGCAGGCCGCCGCGGCTCGTGCACCACCTGCGGAACCTCGAACCGCCCAGGGTCTTCCGCGGCTACCCCGGGTTCCGCCGACGCGGTTCCCACCGGCGCCGTCCGCACCGGCCGCTCCACATCCGCGAGGGACCCGCGCGGCGCCTCGCCAGGCTCCGGCGATCGAGTGAGAGCAGCCAGACTGACCGGCGCCTCAACATCCGCGCGGTACGAGTCGCTCGACATCGTGACCTCCCCCGGTTCATCCGGCCCGCGGACCTGCGGAATCCCCCGCGAACCGTGCAATCACCAGGGAAAATCACTCAACGACGCCACGGAAGAGAACAACCGCGCAACGCCCTGAACTCACCACCGAACCCCACACCGAACCGCCGACGACAACGCACATGCACCAACATGACGCCACCCGATGAGTTGTCATCACCGCGTACTTCCGCTCCCCGACCGGAACGTACTGGTGGGTCTGTCAGCGAGCTCTGCCCCCGGATATACGGACACCCGGAGGACGGCACCACTTGCTGCGGCAGCCGGCCGACCCGGATGCCCCGTACCCGTCGGTACGTGCGCGGGACGATCACGTCGTCGCTCCGGCTGTCCGGTACGTACACCCGCGGCGGGTCGCCGCGTACGGCCGGGCTGAGCATGGCGGGCCGGTCGTGGGCGTAGATGTCGGTGTGCGCGGGCGCGGGCCCGGGGCCGGTCCGCCGCCGACGGGACCGGCTCAGCCGCGGGTCGTGCGACGGGGCGGCCGGGCCGCAGCCGGTCGCGAGTGCCACCGTGAGCAGGGCGAGGCACGCCGGCGGGTGCTCATGGCCGTAGCAGGGCGGAGACCGTGACCGCGTGCAGGCCCTTGCGGCGTAACCCTTCCAGGACCGCGGGCAGGGCCTCTGCCGTCCCGGGGTGGCCGAGGTGCATGCTGACGATCGAGCCGCCGCGAACGCCGCGCAGCACGTTGCGGACCACGGCGTCCGGCCCGGGGCCCGTGGAGTCCAGGGAGTCGACGTCGTAGGACAGGCAGCTCCGGTAGCCGACGCGGGCCGCCTGCGCCCGGACGAGCGCGTTGGCGTGCGGCGTCTGCGACGGGCGGAACCACGTGCCGATGCCGCCGGTCAGCCGGCGCAGCCGCACCGCGCACTCGGCGATCTCCGCGTACGCCGCCGCCTCGTCCATCGCGTTGATGTCGGCGTGGTGCTGGGTGTGGTTACCGAGCTCGTG
>Ga0164243_10002513_pt1 | contig 30240 bp, 38 predicted proteins | sample OricompcompostOP_FD_108781 | JGI IMG/M metagenome (GOLD analysis project Ga0164243, IMG submission 108781) | Organic Plus compost microbial communities from Emeryville, California, USA - Original compost - Organic plus compost (OP) | ecosystem: Engineered > Solid waste > Mixed feedstock >... | reverse complement strand
CCAGACGTACGAGTTCGTCTGGTACGTGACGAACGTCATGAGCGGCCGGCAGTGGTGTGAGCTGTGGGGCGGGCCGCCGAAGAACCAGAGCTGGGTCGTCTGCGACCTCAGCCGACTCACAAAAGTTGACAGGAGGCGCTGAGCTGTGTTACGATCCAACTGTGGGACCGGAGGTACCGGCCCCGAGGAAGGAAAGAAGTCATGACCGCAGACGTCGAGACCATGTTCTCCGCTCGCGAGGTCCCGTGGCACGGGATCGGTACCGTCACCGAGGACGCCCTCACCGCGTCTGAGGCGATCGTCGCTGGCGGGCTGGACTGGACCGTCGAGCCCCGCTCCCTCTACACGACCTCCTCGGACAAGAAGTCCAAGGTCAAGATCGAGGGCCGCAAGGCGATCATCCGCGACAAGGACGACGCCGTGCTCGGCCTCGTCTCCGACCGCTACGTCCCGTTCCAGAACATCGAGGCGTTCGAGTTCGCGGACAGCCTGGTCGACTCCGGCGAGGCCAAGTACGAGACCGCGGGCTCGCTCCGCGGCGGGAAGGTCATCTTCCTGACGATGAAGTTCCCGGAGCAGATCATGGTCGCGGGCGAGGACCCGCACGACCTGTACTGTGTCCTCCGCACCAGCCACGACGGCACGAAGGCAATCTCCGCCTACGTCACGCCGATCCGCGTCGTCTGCACGAACACGATGGCGATGGCGATCCGCGCCGCGAAGCACAAGTGGTCGATGCAGCACACGCAGACGCTGAACGGGAAGCTCCTCGAGGCTCGTGAGACCCTCCGTCTCTCCTTCAAGTACGCGGAGGAGTTCGCGGTGGTCGGCACCGAGCTCGTCAGCATCAAGGTGACGGCGGACACGGTGCGCGACCTCTTCACGGACCTCCTGCCCGCCCGGCCGAAGACCGACGAGGTCATCGACCAGATGATGGCGCTGTACGAGTCGTCCCCGACCAACGGATACACCGGGACGGCGTGGGGCGCGTTCAACGCGCTCACCGAGTACATGGACCACGGCCGGGACACGCGCTCCGCCGAGGCCGTGTTCGGCAACATCATGGACGGGCAGATCGCGAAGCTGCGCAACCAGACCACGAAGCGCCTCCTCGCGCTCGCCTAGACAACCGAACACCCACTGGGACCGGGCCTCGCGGCTCGGTCCCAGTCCCGTCTCAGAGGGACACTGTGACAGTCACACCAGATACGATCAACCCGGGCACGTACGCGGCTCTCGGCTGGAAGCTCTTCCCGTGCCACTACATCATCGAGGGCGGACACTGCAGCTGCGGCGACCTCGACTGCACCTCACCCGGCAAGCACCCGCGAACTCGTAACGGCCTCAAGGATGCGACGAGCGATCTCGACCAGCTGCGTGCCTGGTATCAAGCCAACCCTCACGTGAACTGGGGTCTCGCGACCGGTGCAGTCTCCGGGGTGTTCGTCGTTGACATCGACCAGTCGAAGGGCGGGTACGACAGCTTCGACGAGTTCGAGCAGAGGTACTCCGACGAGCCGATCCCGCCCACGCTGAGAGCGAACACCGGCGGCGGCGGCCAGCACATCTTCTTCGACTACCCCGGCACCCACGTGGGCAACCGCGTGAACTGGCTGCCGGGTGTCGACATCCGCGGAGACGGCGGCTACGTCATCCTCCCACCGGGCAACCACGTCAGTGGCCGCCTTTACTCGTGGCGCAACTGGGGCTCGAAGACCCTCTCAGCTCCCGGGTACCTGCTCCGAGCGGTCGCTGGCGGTGGCGGAGGTGGAGGGTCTGGGGTGCCCCTGGCGAGCTCCGATGAGCTGCTCGCGGGGATCGAGGAGGGGTCCCGCGACGACATGATCTTCCGGGCGGCTTGCCGGTGGCGCAGGCAGCTCGGCAACAACCGCGCCGCCGTGACCCTGCTCGTGCTCGAGGCGGCTCGCGCCAGCAACCCGCCGTTCCCGGAGAACGAGGCGCTTGCGAAAGTGGAGCAGGCCTTCAAGCAGGACCACAGCGACAACGACATCTTCACGGATGGCGACGAAGCCGACCTCATCGACGACCCCATCTTCCGGCTCACTGACATGGGCAACCGCGACCGGTTCGTTCGAGCGTACGGTGACGACTTCCGCTACGTCGAGGGGATCGGCTGGAACACGTGGACCGACATCGGCTGGAGGAAGGTCAGCGACGAGCTCGTCCGTCGGCGCGTCGAAGAGGTTGCTGACATCGTGCGCTTCGACGCGACGCGCGTCGCGGACATCACGACAAGGAACCGCTTCGTCCGGTTCGCGAACGAGTCCGAGAGTGTTGGTAAGATCAACGCCGTCATCGCTCTCGCGAAGAACCACCCGCGCATCTTCAAGACACCGGACGACTTCGACTCTCAGGCCCACCTGCTCGCGTGCAGGAACGGGATGCTGGACTTGCGCACGGGCGAGCTCCGGCCGTTCACTCGCGAGGACCTCTTCACGAGGAACACGGGAATCGTCTACGAGCCCGGGTACCGCCTCGAGGAGTGGGACCGACTGCTCGAGGAGTGGACGGGTGGTGACGTCGAGCTGCAGAAGTACCTGCAGCACGCAGTCGGCTACACTCTCACTGGGTCAGTGTCCGAGGAGTGCTTCTTCATCATCTCCGGGCCAAAGCAGTCGGGTAAGTCCACGTTCATGTCAGCGGTCGAGGCGATGATGGGCAGGTACGCAGACGTCACGCCGGCGGAGACCTTCATGCAGCGGTTCGGCAGGGAGGCGCCGCGAGAAGAGATCGTCAAGTTCGCGGGAGCTCGGCTCATCAGCACGGAGGAGCTCCCGGAGGGGCAGAAGTTCGACGACGCGTTCCTCAAGAGGATCACCGGCGGGTCGACGCTCAACGCGAGGTACCTCTACCAGGAGTCGTTCTCGTTCATGCCGCAGTTCAAGCTGTGGATGGCGACGAACCACGACCCCATCACCTCCGACTCCGCCATGTTCCGTCGCATCAAGCGCGTGCCCTTCCCGTTCACGATCCCCGAGGGCAGGAAGAACCGCAAGCTGAAGCCACTGCTCAAGGATCCGGAGATCGGTGGGAAGGCGGTCCTCGCGTGGGCCGTGCAGGGAGCCATCGAGTACTACGCGGCGGGTAGCCTCGAGACGCCGGCGTCCATCGCGCAGTCCACGGGCACCTACCAGGCGGCACAAGACTCGTTCGCGCACTTCCTCAACGAGACCTACGTGCTGCAGCCCGAGGGTCGCATCTCTGTCGCGCAAGCGTTCAAGCACTGGTCCGAGTGGTGCAAGGACAACAACGAGCGACCCGGTCGTCGGCCGGTGTTCGTCGACAAGCTCCGTGAGAAGAGCATCGCCGTCGTCACCGAGGCGGACCAGAACCAGTACATCGTCGGACTGGGCCTCCGCCTGTCCGGCATGACCCCCTTCCAGTGAGAGGAGACCCCCATGACTCAGATGGGAACGCAGGCTGACGTCGCACGCAGCCTCGGCATCAGCCGCGAGGCGGTGCGTAAGCAGATCAAGAACCGAGACCGCACGGGCGCGCCCACGCCGAACGAGGCGGGGCTGTACGACGTCGAGGAGTACCGCTCGTGGTACGTCAACGACTTCAAGCCCAAGAGCGGGCCGCGCCGTGGTGTGAAGGCCGAGGAAAGTTGACACGGGCCTCCGCGACTGTTATGATGGAACTGTCGCGGAGGTACCGCGGCAGAGAAGGATGAAGGAAATGGCTATCACGACCACCCCCGAGACCACCTACTACAAGCCGGGCACCATCGGCATCGGCGTCGGCCGCCTGGTCCCCGGGATCGCCGAGCGGGGCGAAGACGAACTCGTCTTCGAGTCCATCGTGTGGTTCCCCGAGGCCGAAGCCGAGGCGGCACGCGAGTTCGCCGACGAGTACGAGCTCCACGTCCGCGAGGGGGTGGCCCTGTGAACGACAAGTCGGAGAAGACGAAGCGGCTCATCGAGCAGCTCCTCCGCAAGGCCGAGTCCACCACTCCGGAGGAGGCCGAGGCGCTCACCGAGCACGCCGAGCGGCTGATGCTGAAGTACGGCATCGAGGAGGCGATGCTGAACGTCTCCGGCGAGGTCACCGAGGTGATCGTCAGGAAGGACATGTTCGTCTCGGGCATCTACGCGATGGAGCTGTTCGAGCAGACCGCCGTGTGGTCGCAGGAGATGAGTGTCAAGTGCTTCTTCGTCGACTACCGCGGGTACGGGATGTTCCGCGACGGCAAGACCGTCAAGGGTGTCAAGATCCTCTTCGTCGGCTTCGAGTCCGACGTCGAGCGGGTCATGGGCCTCGCTGCCTCGCTGCACCTCCAGTCGATCCGTGCGATGCGAGAGTGGAACAAGACCCGGTACCGCGGACCGTGGGAGTCCGGGATGGACGCCTACATCGCCCGCCGCTCATTCGTCTCCCACTTCGGCGTCGGCGTCGCGGACCGCATCCGCAAGAACAAGCTGCAGGTCGTGGAGGAGCACGGGCCCGGCACCGAGCTCGTCCTCGTGGAGCGTGTCAAGAAGGTCTCCGACTGGGTGGACAACAACATGAAGCTCCGCACGGTCGACTCTCAGAAGCGCGCCAGCTACGAGGGGATGAACGCGGGGTTCCGCGCCGGGCAGCAGGCCACGGGAACCGAGCACTCGCTCACTTCAGGTCGCGCGATCGAACGATAAGCCCGAAAGGGAGATGCTCAGACCGCGGTCTGGGCATCTTCCGTCTATACGGTCGATAGACAACCCGCCGATGATTCCTGTCGTCTCAGAACGTCACTGAGCCCCGGTCCGGAGACCGGGGCTCAGGAAGACGTAGGGATCACCCCCTAGGTCACTGGCACGACTCGCATTGCAGGTCGTCCATCGGGTCGACGGGGACAGAGTAGCCTCCCACGGAGTCCACTTCGTTCACCTCTCGCTCCCGGAGGTCGCCTTCGTCAGGTCGTCCGCGGACCCCTTGAGGATGAGGTCGTACGACGTCTGGCTGACCACGATGCCGAGGAGCAGGAGCACCGGCCACGACGGGACCGGCTCGCCGAACCCGAAGAACGCGATGAGCAGCACCACGGCAGACAGCACGAGGGCGACGCCGATGGCGACCCACTTCTTCGCCGCCGTCGGCCACCACGGCTGGACGACCAGCGAGGTGGCGTAGGGAGCGAAGAAGTTGAGCAGCACCAGCACGCCCGCCGGGACGGCAGGGATTGCGATGTCCATGTTCTTCTCTCTTTCTTGTTGTGTCGTCAGTGCGACGACAGGATGAGTGCGACGACCGCTGCGACGATCGCGCCGATGAGGCCGAAGAGGCCACCCACCGAGATGGAGGGCTTGGTGGGCTCCTCCGGCTCGGGTTCCGGGTCGGGATCGGGCTCGGGCTCGGGCTCGGGGTCCACCGTGGCCTCCTCGTAGTGAGCCGTGATCGTCACCGGCTCACTCACGGGAGCGGTGAAGTCATACGGCTCCTCGCCGAGGAACCAGCCGACGAACTCCTCGCCGACACCCGGGATGGCGTCGCCCGGGTCCGGCACGGGGTCACCCTCGCGGACCTGGACGGTGACGACCGTCCCGTTGTCGTAGTCGAACGTCACCGTGTGGTAGACGACCTCCAGCCACCGTGCCACGAGCTCGACGTCCTTCGTGACCTTCGCCTCGAAGTCGTAGGGCGCGTCGCCGCTGAACCAGCCGGCGAACTCGTAGCCCTCGCGCACCGGGTCGGCGGGCTTCGCGACCGTCGCACCCTGCGCGACTTCGACGGCGCTCAGCAGGTCGGAGCCGTCGGCTCGGTCGAAGACGACGAGCCACTCGTTCGTGAGCACCTTGAGCGTCGAGGCCATGACCCAGCCGCCCGCCTTGCCCGGCGTCTTGGTGATGTTCACGGCCTGGCCGTAGACCTTGTAGACGCTGTACGAGCCGGGCTGGTAGGTCGCAGTCGACCCGCTCCCTGCCTTCGCCTTCGCCGCGGACGGGTACACGGGCAGGGCACTCGTCACAGAGACGGTCGACCCCTCCGTGACGACGACCGGCTTCGGCGGCTCCTGGCCGGGAGCGGTGCCCGCGGCGACGAGGCCGCGGATGATCTGCTCGACCTGACGAGTCGTCGGTCCGACGATCCCGTCGATGGAGTGCGCCGTCGTGTAGACGTCGGGGCGGTACTTGCGCCCCCACATCTGCACGAGGTGGTAGTAGCGCGAGTAGGTCTCACCCGGGTCGATGGCGATGCCGTCCTCGGCGGCTGCCGTCTGGAGACCGGGCTTGCCGAACTCGGCCCCGAGTCCTGCTGCCGACAGCATGTTGAGGTACTTGCCGACAGCCCGGACGGCAGCCTTCTCGCGCTCCACGGCAGCCGGGTCCAGCAGGGACTTGGCCATCGCGAGGATGCGGTCGATGTCCATGCCACCCGGGCACGCGGTCGCGTACGAGGCGCCCCACCGGATGTACAGCTCCCGGTGTCCGACGTGGTGGTCACGGTCGAGCGGGATGCCGTAGCGCTGGTAGAAGTCGACGGCCAGTCGCGCTGCGATGTTGTAGAACGCCTCGGACTGGAGCCATGTCGGGGCTCCCGTGGAGTTGACGCACTCCAGCGTGTTGCTCCGTCGGTCGAACGCTGCGCCCTTGCCGCCGTCGGTCGACGAGCCGGAGGTCCACGCGCGGAAGTCCTCGTCGACGACGCACCACACGTAGCCGTCGGATCCGATGACGTAGTTCGCGCTGACCTCTCGGGTCGCGTTCACCATCATCATGACGACACCCTCGCCCCGCCCGGAGACGGAGGCCGTGTGGTGCCAGAGCACCATGTCCCGCTTGACCCCGTTGCGCGAGCTGTACTGGCGCGAGAGACGGATCTCGTTGGTGAGGGGTGAGTGAGTCATTCGCCCGGCCCCTCTTCCTCGTGCTCGCCGTTGTACGGGTCGCTGGGGTCACGCATGCGGTCGATCATGCGCTGCACTTCGGCTGCGCGGTCGGCCTGCCCGTCTTCACCGACGCGACCCGTGTCGGGGTCGGGTTCGGTGAGTGGGTCGAACTGTGCCACTTCGATCATCCTCCTTCGTCAGCGTCGCCCGTGTCGAACGACTGGCTGTGTCTCCTCGAAGATCCGCCGCTCCTCGTAAGTGAGCTCGATCTTCGCACGGTCGACCACGGACGTGAACAGGGTCCGCAGCCGGTCGAGCTTCGTGTTGGTGTCGGTAAGCTGGTGCGTCTTCTCAGTGTCCGCCCTCTCGAGGTCGGCGACCGCCTTCTCGAGGTCGCTGACCTTCCGCTGCAGCTCCTCGCGCTCCTCCTTGAAGTCGTCGATCTGAGTGACCGCCTCGGCGAGCTTCGAGTTCGCTTCGGAGAGGGCGGCGTTGGCTCGGTCGAGGAGGTCCTGGTACGCGGCGGTCTGAGCCTGGAACTGGTCGACCGTCAGTGACCCTGCCTCGAGGTCGAGCTTACGGTTGGCGTCCTTGCGGTTGAGGAAGAAGAGGATGAGCCCGGGCAGGCCGATGGCCGCCGCGATGACCGAGACGACAGTGGCGAAGATCGACCAGTCCATCACGAGCTCTTCTCGGCCGTCCGGATGAGAGTTCGGTAGATCCACACAGTGCGGATGGCGGGCATCACGAGGAGAGAGCCGACGAGGATGGCACCGCGCGCTGTACCGCCCCCGGCGAGGCCGAGGACGACGTACGTGGCGATGAGGCCGATAACCGCTGAGCCCGCGAACATCTCGAGGCGACCCGTACGCGGGAAGAACGTCGCGCCCACGGCGGCGAGTGCGGACCCGAGCAGAGTCATCAGGCTGAACACCCCGTCCCACAGCTCACCCTGCGACTCTAGCAGGTGAGGCGCGCTGAGGCTGAACGTCAGTGCGGCCCACACGACGTAGACCGTGTACTTGATCGCCATGCCGCGGGCGAACCACGCCGCGAGGAGCTCGTTCGGGTGTGACCCCGCTGGCACCCTCTGGAACACTGTCTTCTTCACCGCTCTTCACCTCCTAAGACAGGTTGACGTAGGCACCCGACTCGCGGCGCTTCGCGGTGGTCAGGTCAACCCACGAGCCACCGCTCTTCCTACGTGCGATCGTCGCCACCTGGTAGGTCCCACCGACCCTGCGCTTCCCGCCAGCCGGGACGAAGAGGACGCTCGACTCGCGGGCCTGGCTCGTGCCCACCCCGTTGTTCGCGAAGGTCCGGAACTGGTACTCCTTACCGGCCGTGAGGTTGGTGTAGGTCGTGGCCGATCCGGAGATCGTCCGCGTGTTGCCCCAGGCGGACCAGGCGCCGCCGATGTCGCGCGAGCGGTACTGGACCTGGTAGGAGGAGATGGACGAGTCACCGTTGGACGACGAGCCGGCGATCGTGACAGTGACGTTGCGCCCCGTGCGCACGGGCGAGATGCCCGTTGGCATCGTCGCAACGGTCGCCCACGTGAAGTAACCCGTGAGGGCGCCGTTCCACGTGTAGCCGTCCTTCGAGCTCGTGATCACGCCGCCCGCGCCCGTGTTGCGCTTGAAGTCGATGCGGTTCGCGGTATAGAGCCGGACGTAGCCGTCGGACGACACGGTGGCTGACGAGACACCCGTGGTGCCAGGGTCGGGGATGACACTTGTGATGACGACGGGCCTGTTGCCGTTGATGTCGAGGTTCCCGGTGGGCCAGGAGATAGTGTCGTAGACGAAGTGGCCAGGCCAGGCCATGTACGCCGAACCAGTACCACCGCCTGACCCGCCTCGGAAAGCTGTCGTAGGCATAGGGTCACCAGAACCAGAGGTCGCCGTCTGCCCCGCCCGGGTCAGTCGCCTGGACCCAGATGGACCGACCCCCGACCTTCAGCGAGTTGCCCGCCGTGATGTTGCCCTGGTCGGAGATCATGCTCGCAGTGACTGACGTGATGATGAACGACTTCCACGTCGAGCCGTCCCAGTACTCGGGTCGGGAGAGCGACGTGTTGTACCCGGGCTGCCCCAGGCGGGGAGACGCGGGCCGGTTCGCGGTCGTCCACAGCCCGAAGTCCTGCCCCGCGAACGACCGCACGTCAGTGACGTCTCCGGACGAGATAGTCGAGACGGACGCGCCCACCGCGACGTTCGCCAGTCGCACCTGGTAGATGCCCGCGTCGTCCAGCGTGAGCGCGGGCGGAGTGGACGAGCCGGGTGTCCCCGGGAGCACCTCCGCGACGATCTCGTTCGCGGAAGGGTCGAGCGTGAGCACGACCGAGTCGACGCGAGCGGAGGAGTCCGCGGTCGAGATGTCGAGCTCCAGCTCCGCGCTGTTCCAGTACATGTGCCCACGGACGAAGGCGAAGCCGGCAGGGAGCTTCACCTTCATGCCGGATGAGTCAGCGAACACCTTGAGCTCGGTGTCGCTGGGCGTGCCCCAGACCCCCGAGCTGACCAGCCTCCGGAAGATCTGGGAGTACTGGACTTCGGTGGTGTCGTCCGGGTCGAACGGCCACGAGGTCTCAGCCATCGCGGTCACCTCTCTTCTCTCTACGATAGTACAACATCACAGTCACTTACGTCTTGATGCAGTAGTGCATCGCCATGTACGGCGGCATGTTCTCGTGCGCCTGAGAGGCCCCGACCGCCGTGCTGTTATTGCTCTGATTGAAGAAGTTCTGTCGCGTGGTCAGGTTGTTGCTCGGCGGACTTCCTGCCGTCGCGATGGCGTTGGCCGCGTACACGGTGTTCGACGGGTAGCCAGTGCCCCAGTTGAAGGTGTGGCCAGGGAGAGAGTGCGCGTGCGCCGGAGAACCGGACTGAGCAGCCGTGAGCGTTACGGTCTTCTGTCCTCCGGTCTCGCCTCGTGTGTCGAACTCGGTCTGCGCCGTGTCGATGCCGACAGGCATCCGGCCCTTCAGGTTCGGGACGTTGAAGGTCGTGCTGCCGTTGCCCGCTCCGAAGGTCGTCCCGATGGCGGCGAAGAGGTCGGCGTAGGTCGTTCGGGAGACCGCCGACCCGTCGCATAGGAGCCACCCCGGCGGTGCTGATGCGAGAGCGGTAGGCATGATCATTCCGGCCGGAATGAGTGCGGCGAGGTCAGCCTGCGACACGCTCTCCGCGTTCTTCTCGAGGAACGCGAGTCGCTGCTCCTGCTGCTCCTGCTTCACTGCGAGCTTGCTCTCGTAGTCGAAGCCGGTGGGGTCGCCGATGGTGGCAGCGGTGAGGACGCCGTCCTCGGAGATGGAGATGATCGCCTCGGTGACGATCGTCTGCAGCTCCTGCCCACCCACTACGACAGTGACGATGTCGCCGAGGAACCAGTCCTTCCCGTACACCATCGTCGTGTCGTCGGCGGGGGTCACCGCGAGGCTCGTGATCGTGCGCCCGTTGGTCTGGACGCCCTCGGTGCCCTCCTGCACGAGCTCGTTGTCGTCGTCAGTGTCTCGCCGGTCCTTGAAGACCTCGACGCGCCGACCCCACAGCTCCTCAGCAGCGGCGGCGAGCGCGTCAGTGACCTGGATGATCCGACGCTCGACACCCTGCCCCTGGCCCGCGACGACGAAGCGAGTGCCGCCCGGCGCGCCGAGCCCGTACTCGACCTTGTCGAGGAGGTCGTTGTCGATGTCCATGCGGATCTCGCCGGAGCGGTCCTGGGGCTCGTAGACGACGAACTGGATCTCGTTGCCCACCTGCACCATGTCGAACCCCACGCCGCCAGCTGAGGCGACGTCTGAGAGGAGCTGGCCGAGCTGCGGGAACCGGGCACGGCCGGTGACGACCGCACCGAGGCCACCCGCGTACGTGCCGAGCGCGAACGGCACGAGGGCCTGCCGCTCGCTGGGGGCGGAGGATCCGATGTTCGCGTCGACGTAGCCGCGGAGCACGTCCTCGGCGAGGCCGGTGCGGACGTCGTGCGACGCGCTCTGCGTCTCGACGTCAGGGTTGCTCGGCTCCGGGAACGCGAGAGAGTCAGCCAGGTAGATGTTGTCGTCCGCACCCGTGTACTGCCATGTGCCCATCGGGTCGTCAGTGTCCTGCACGTGAATGGCGGAGATCATGGGCCCGGAGAAGCGGAACCCGTTGGGTCCTGTCACGGTGATGCCGCGGCCGGGCTTCGCGAGCTCGTCTCCCATAGAGAAGCCGACGGGCAGGGACATGGTCCACGCGCCGACGTTGCAGAAGCGCTTGATGAGCTTGAGGTCGGTGATGTACTCGAGGTCCACCTGACCCAGCCGCCCGAGAGCGAGGGACCGGACCTCGACGGTGATGTCTTCGGGCCTCATCAGAACACCAGCTCGTACCGGGGCTGGAAGTAGAGCGACACGAGGGAGTCGCTGTCGCTGTTCGTCAGCTCGACACTGACCTGAGACGTGCCAGGCGGGAGCGAGAACAGCTTAGGCGCGGGGCCGAGGTTCCCGTACATGTTCTCGCCGGAAGCGTCTCTAACGGTCTTCTGGCGCGTGTCGACCGTGATCGGGTTGAGGTTGGTGATGGGCTCGTCGTAGGTGAAGCCCAGACCGTCCGCCACCCGGTGAGCGGCGAACGTGTCGCCCGGCCCCACGATCGTCCACACCGGGAACGCGTCGACGTCGCCCGGGTTCACGATGGTGAAGGTGCCGATGGTCTGCGACGACGAGACTCGCAGCTTCGACAGTGATGTGTCCTTGATGAGGCCGCGTCCCGCGTTCGCCGCACGGAGCGACGCGTTGCGCGCCTGCACGCTCGTCCAGTACGGCTGCGGCGCGCGGAGCGTGAGAGTCCAGCGCGCCCACGTGCGGCGGTTCGTGTCGACGCCGAAGACCGGGTCAGCTCCGCCGCCGTAGTGCACGTTGACGAACACCTCCGGCTCGTCCGGGTAGACGACGTAGAGGGTGGGCACCGAGAACGTGTCGTTGAGCAGCTTGATGAGCCGGTGCATCTTCGTCTTGATCTCCGCGCGAGTGTCGCCGAAGATGATGAGCGGGAGGTCGATGTCGCGCGTCAGGCGCTTCGTCGACTTCCACCGGCCGCCCGGGCCCGCACCCTCTCGGATGTTGAGCCGAGTGGGCGCGACACCGAACCCGCGCGCGCCGAGCTCTTGGAGGAACCCGTCGGGCAGGTAGGTTGAGACGTCGATGACATCTCCGTTGTTCTCGAGCCGCAGCTGCGGGATCAGGACCATCCGGGAACCACCACCTTACTCCTCTTCATCGCCGTGAACAGCTCGTCCTCTCCGGAGATCTGCGCGCCGCCGGGTGCGGCGTTGTAGATGAACGTGCGACTGTCTCCACCCTGGCCGGCCATCGCCGCCGAGAGGTTGGCTTGCATCGAGCTCGGGATGCCGAGAGTGACTCCGCCGAGCAGGGCTTGCAGGGCGGGGATCTCTTCGCGGAGGCCAGCGATGAGACCCTGCATGATCAGCGAGCCCGACTCCTCGAGGAGGACCTTGTCCTTGGCGGGCGGGCCCTTCTCCTCGGGGATCATGTTCGTGATCCCGTTCAGGGTGTCAGTGAGCCAGCCGAGTGCTCCCTCGATGCCGGAGATGAGGCCGCCGATGATGTCCTCGCCGACCCCGAGGAGCCACTCTCCCGCGTCCGCGAAGAAGTCCATGATGTCGTTGTAGAGGTCGGTGAAGGTCGAGATGACGTCGTCGAAGACCCCGCTCACGGTGTCGACGATCGGGCCGAACGTGTCTTCGAACCACTGGACGACCGGGCCGAAGACGTCGACGATCCACTGCCACGCCGCGTCCACCGCGGTGCCGATGGCGTTCATGATGCCGTCCCAGATGGCGACGACAGAGTTCCACAGGCCGGTGAAGAAGCCCACGACGAGGTCCACCACCGTCTGGATGACCGGTGCGACGTTCGCGTTCCACCAGTCGAGGAACGTCTGGATGCCGAGCTGGATGAGGCCCCACACCCACTCGACGACCGACCACAGGTAGTTGAAGATCGCAACAACGAGGTCGACGACGGCCTGGATGACGGGAGCGACATGCTCCTGCCACCACGCGAGCGCGGCGCCGATCGCAGTGACGATTCCGTTCCACACCCACTGCACGGTCGACCACAGGAAGTTGAACCACTTGGCGATGAGGTTCACGACCGCTTCGATGAGCGGAGAGACGTACGTCTGGAACCACTGCACGACGGGCGTGACGACCGCCATGATGCCCATCCACACCGCAGTGGCGGTGTCGCCGATCCAGGTGAAGAAGCCGACGATGGCGTCGATGGTCGGCTGGAAGAAGTCGACGACGGCCTGCCACGCGTCGGTGAGCCAACCGACGAACGCGTCCCACGCGTCAGTCGCTTGGCTCGTCCCGTCCTCGTTCGCCTGGAAGAACTCGTTCACCCAGTCGGCGGCGACCTTGAGCGCGTCGGCCACGACGCCGAGCACCCACGCGAGCCCGTCGAGGATGGGCACGAGGATCATCATGAGGAGGTCGATGAGCGGCTCGATAGCCTGCAGCAGGAGGAGGATGATCGGCGCGAGCGCCTCGATGAGCTTGCCCACGATCTGCAGGACCGGACCGAGGACGGCGATGAGGATGTTCGCGACGAGCTCGAGGATCGGGGCGAGGATGCCGATGAGCAGCTCGATGATGGGAACGATCGCCTCAGCGAGCGCCACGAGCACGGGCACAAGGGCACTGATGACGGAGTCGACGAGCGTCATCACCGCGCCCATGATCGCGTCGATCGCGGGCTGGAGCTTCTCCATCGCCGCCTGCGCCGCTTCGATCACCGGCACGAAGATCGCTCGGAACTCTTCACTGGTCTGGTACAGCGCGATCATGGCCGCGATGAGACCAGCGATGGCGACAGCGACGAGCGTGATCGGGTTCCTGAGGAGAGCGGTGGTAAACCGAGTGATCGCGCCCGTGACGACGCTGACGACACCGCCGAGCGTGCCCATCGCCCCCGAGAAGACGGACGCCGCTGCGGCGGAGGAGGCCATGCCAGCCCGGAAGTTGTTGATGGCCTGCGTGACCCCGCCCACGATGTTCAACGCGATCATCGCCTGCTTGAGCTCGTTCATCACGATGATCATGCGGGTGACACCCGCGATGCCGAGGAGGATGCCGCCGGTGAGGAGACCGATCGTGACGATGAGGCCCTGGGTGCTCTCGTCGAGGTTCGTGAACCAGTCGAACAGGCCGATGACGAAGTTCGTCAGGTCGACGAGGTGCGGGATGAGCACGTTGCCGATCATGATCGCGGCGGTCTCCATGTTGCCGCGGAGCTCCTCGATCTTGCCCTCGAGGTTGTCGAGCCGCTGTGCAGCGACGTCGGCGGCGGAGACCGAGTCGATCGCTGCGACGAGGCCGTCGAACTCTGCAGCGGAAGTGTTCACGATGGCCGCGAGGGAGCTCATGTTCTCCCGGCCGACGGTAGCATCTGCGAACTGCAGCAGTTGCTCGTTGGTCATGCCCTCGAGGTTGTCTCGGAGGATCCGGAGGACCTCCTTCATCGGCTTCATCTTGCCGGCCGCGTCGAAGAACTGGTTCCCGTTCTCCTCCGTGATGAGTCCGAGCGCCTCAAACTGCTTACGTGCCTGCTGCGTCGGCGACGAGAGAGTAGAGATGAGGCCACGGAGCGCGGTACCGGCGCGCATACCGTCGATGCCGTTGTTCGCGAAGAGGGCGATGGCCGTGGCCGCGTCGCGGATGTCGAGGCCAGCCGCGTTGGCGGTCGGGCCGACGAACGACAGCGCCTGGCCGATCTCGCTCACGCCCGTGGCGGAGGCGTTCGCCGCGCCGGCGAGGATGTCGGCGACGTCAGTGAGGTCCTCAGCTCCGAGCTTGAACTGGTTGAGGGCCGCCGCGGCGATGGCTGCCGCTTCGGGCAGGGCGACCTGGCCCGACGCGGCGATGGCGACCGTCGCGTCCGCGGCACCGTTGAGGACGTCCTCCGCAGAGATGCCCGCCTTGATGAGTTCCTCCATGGCGAGGGCGGCCTCGCTCGCCGAGAAGATGGTGTCCTTGCCGATGCGGAGAGCCGCGTCGGAGACCTTCTCCATCTCGTCGGAGGTGAGGCCGCCCACAGCCTGGATGGCCGAGAGCTGGAACTCGAAGTCCGAGGCGGACTTCACGGCGAGAGCGAACCCGCCGGTGATGGCTGCGCCCATGACGAGCGCGGTGTTGCTGACGGTGCGGAGCGCGGGCCCGACGTCGCGAGCCCGCTGGGTCAGACCCTGCGCCTCCTGGGAGAGGCCCTTGACACCAGTGGTAGCGCGGTCGACGCCCTGGCCGTCGTAGTCGATGACGACCTTACCGTAGGCTGTTCCCAGATCGTACGAGACAGGCACGGACTCACCCCTTCGTCATCGTCGGGACCGGGTCGCGGAAGCGACCCGGGGCGGACGCAGGGCGGTCAGCGTACAGGTACTTGTCCATCGTACTCTTCACCACCCTCTTAGCAGCCGCCCGTGTCTTAGCTGCCTCTACTTTCTGTTGGACTGCTTGCTCTACGTGGGTTCCCCAGGTCGCTACTGCTCGGTCGAAGCAGTACGCGGCGAACTCGTCGTGGATCGCGTGAAGCTCACTCGGTCTCACTCCCATCTGCTTCGACAGTGTCCAGGCCTCCCACAGCTTCCTCGGATTCCTGACGAAATCGCTCCAGGTCGCGGGTGCCTCCCATCGCGTAGTTCATGATGAACATCTTGTCGGTGAGGTCGATCATATCGGCGTAGATGACACCGGGCTTGCGACGCGTGACGTCGCTCGGGGTCATCTCCACCTTGGGCTGCAGCACGACGTGGCACACCACGCGGTCCGCGACGTGGATCATGCTGGCGAGGGCCTCGGGGTCGGCCATGACCTTCTTCACGTCCGCCTTGGGCTTCCCCTCGGCGTTCGGAATGAGGTCGTTCTGGACGATGCCCGTGAGCGCGTCGAGCGAGTGGATCACTCCGGCCTCGATGAGGCCCTGCGGCCCGGGCCGGCGCACCTGGCACCACTGCCCGCTCGGGGTCTGGAGGTCCTCCACCACGCCCGTCGTCGAGCCCCACTTCGTGGGCGCGTACTTCGGGTCGGTGTATCCCTGGGGCTCGGGGACCTGGGGCTGAGTTGAAGACGGCATCCTAGTGCTCCTGTCTTGTAGCAGCGCTTACGCGCCGCGGGTGTAGCTGAACGGCGACGAGTCGCCGGCCGGCGTGGTGACCACGACCGGGACCGAGCCGGCGCTGCCGGCGGGGAGGTCCACGGTGAGAACGGTGTCGTTGACGACGTTGAGGTTGGTCCCCGCGTCGCCGTCGAACGTGACAGCCGTGGCGCCGGTGAAGCCGGTGCCGACGATGGTGACGGTCTCCGACTCGGCAGCACCGCTCGGCGTGACGGTCGAGATCGTGGGCAGGGGGCCCGCGGTCGGGATCGCTACAGCGGTCTCGTTCTGGACGAAGTCGTAGATCTTGTCCTCGTTCGCGCCGCTCGGCACGGCGAGCGCGACGCCCGATGCCGAAGTGAGGAAGAACGAACCGTCGGAGAACTCGCCCGACAGCTCACCGGTCGCCTTGCAGCGGTAGAGGACGCAGTGCACGTCGCCCCCGCTGTCCGAGATGACCTGACCCTCGAGCTGGAAGTACGGCCGGATGTCGGTCGCCTTCTTGCTGAAGACCTTCTTCTGCGCGGGAGTCGATCCGGACTCCTCGATGGTGCCGCCGGCCATGGCCTTGAAAGCCTCGAACGGCAGGCCGCCGCTCTCGAGCTCCCACTCGACCTGGGGGCCGGAACCGTGCGACGCGACGAGACGGTCGTCACCGCGCAGCTCCTCGAAGTCCTCGGAGTCCGAGAAGCTCAGGGTGCGTGCGTTGGGCAGGTCGATGCTCGTGGTGGCGAGGATCGTACCGGCCGCGTCGGTGTACGGCGTGATCTTGATATCGCGAAGCCCGAACGGCAGGGGGGTGACGGTGAGTGCCATCACTTTCTCCTTATCTCTCGGTACCTCTTGGTGGACACCAGCTCGCCGGTCTTGCTGTCGAACTGGTGGATCACCACTACATCCGGAGAACCCTTGCAGAAGCGCGAGTCACACTTGACCTCGATGATGCCGTCATCGAGGTTCAGCTCCCCGTGCTTCTTGGAGGGACACCGGAGCTCCTGCATCAGCTGATGCGGAAGTCGGGCTGCGCGCGCAGGTAGTCCAGCGTCGCGGCTGTCATGTCCTTCACCGAGACGGTGAAGTCGTTGTCGCGGTCGAACCGCAGGTCCATCTTGGCCTCGACGTTCTGCGCCGCGAGGTCCGCGACCGTGATCCGCTTGACGTCTGCGGTGCCCACGTACTTCACGGAGGTCAGTTCGCGCTTCGGCGCCGTCACGGGCTCTTCGACCGTGGGCTCCTCTTCGACCACCATCGCTTCGGTCGGCCCAGGCTCGGGCTTCTTCGCTGCCATGTCGGTCTCCTCTCTTCAGTCCCATTGTATCCGGATCACACTACAGTGAAGCTGGTGTACCGAGTGATGCACTTGAAGACGTCGTCGTACAGCTCCGGGCTGTCTCCCGCCCACCGTGCAGCGGTGAGTTCGTCACCGTCGGAACCCTGCACGTGCACCGCGTCCTGGAGCAGGGACTTCGTCCGCTCGATGAGCTTGTTGATCCGCACGTACGAGCCGGGCTCGTCGTAGTACCAGACCTCGAGTGCGGTCTCCCCCGTGAGGCCGAACGCGGGGGTACTCTGCCCCCACTTGATGATCGCCCACGGGCGCATCTCCGGAGAGTCTGCAGCGGAGGTACCGAGGAAGCTCGCCGCGGTCATCCCGAGGCTCAGGAGCTGCGCGTCGGTGGACAGCAGGGTGAACGTGGCCGCTCTCATGATGACGAGATCCTCCCCATGCCCTTCTCGAGCATCGCCATGACTCGCGGGCCCTGGTCGTTGATGGTCGGCATGATGATGGCGTACCGGCCCGCGAAGCGCACCTCGAGCCAGATGCCGTAGTTCACGCCATGCGCGTAGATGATGCCGTGCTGGTTCGCGGTGTGGAACGTGACGGTGTGCAGGCCGTTGCGTGCGTTCGTCGTACGGTCCCGCCACTTGGCGTTCTTGCGCATGTAGGCGGGGCCGCGAGAGCCGTAGTACTCGACCACGGACCGGACAAGGTTGTCGAGGCGGCCCGGGAGCTTCTGGAGGTTGGTGACGATGGTCCCATCCTTCCACTCGAACTTGCCGTAGCTACCAGCCATGACGCATCACCAGAGCCCGCTTCTCGTACCCGTTGTCGGGCATCAGCTCGACGACCTTGTACTCCCGGCCGTCGTAGGTGAAGACGTCGTACAGGCCGATGATCGCGTCGTGTGTTCCGAGCAGCATGAAGTCGATGGACGACTGTCGGCCCTCCTCGATCGCAGCCGGCTCTCGGTACCCGGAGTCGCTAGGCTCGAGCAGGGAGAACACTTGGGGAGCTCGCGGGGTCCCGAGGCTCTTCGTCTTGCCGCCGGCGCCGTCGCTCGTCTCGACTCGGGGTGTGAGAGTGAGAGTGACGGGGCGTCGAGCGATGAATGCTGCGGTCAGCTCGCGGTTCACCGTGAGCTCGTCCATCATGGCCTCTCGATGGCTCGCGTCCGCGACGGGCGGACGATGGGCAGGAGGTCGCCGTCGGCGAGGTTCTTGAAGTGCGCGCTCATCTTGAGCGCCTGGTCATAGAGGTCGCCGAGGTTGCGAGTCGACGACCCCTCCTTCATGTCGATGAGGGTCGCGGTGCTGGCGGCGTACTCGCCCCAGATGTCACCCGCGACCGAGTTGAGCGACCCGCCGGCTGCGACGATGAGCGCCCACAGCTGGTCGTCCGTGTAGTTGCCGACCGCCGCTCCGAGGAGCTTCTTGAGCTGGTCGACCTGTGCTTGCTGGTCTGCAGAGAGAGCCACCGTGTCCTCCTATGTGAGTGGAGCCCGGCCGGTATCACGGCCGGCCGGGCTCCACACTGGTGAGTCGCTTACTTGGAGGCGGTGCGCTTCCGCGCCGCCGGCTTGGGAGCCGGCTCCGGCTCGGCCGGAGCCTCCTCGGGCGTCTCGTCGGTGGCTGACCCCTCGGCGGGCTCGGTGCCCGTCTGAGCGTCTTCCGCGTCCTCCTCGGAGGTTGCCGCATCGGCGCCCTCCGACCCGTCTGCGGACGAGGTCTCGCCCGAGTCGACCGTGTCGGCCGGCTTCGGCTCGGCCGTGGCCTCGTCACCCGGGAGGACTGCGTCCTCCGGGATCGGGATGCCCCGCGCCTCGAGGTACTTGACCTCGTCCTCGGTCAGCGGCTTGCTGAAGTCGATCGTTCGACTCATGGCGTGTCCCTCCGTGTCAGGATCAGCTGTACTGGGTCGGCGCCGTGTACGAGCCCGAGGCCTTGATCTGGAGGATCGCACCCGCGCCGCGGTGCCGGATGCCGGTCCCGAACCCGCGCTGGTAGTACGAGTTGATGATCGGGTAGCCGGCGCGGTCGCCGTTGATGAGGCGGAGTCCGCGCATCTGCGGGTTGGCGTGCTCGCGGAAGCCGATCGGGTTGCCGAGGTTGGCGAGCCCGCCGGTCGCGAAGGCCACGAGGTAGCCCGCGGGGATGTACGACTCCTCGATGATCAGCGCGTTCCCGTACGACCCGACCACGGCGAGCCCGTTCCAGGTCGCCGGAGGCAGGGAGCCCAGGAGACCGTTGGACGGGAGGATCAGCGTGGGCTGACCCGCCGAGGGGATGAAGTCGTACAGCGCCGTCTTCGAGTTGTTGTTCACCGTGTTCGCCCGGAACGCCCGGATCTTGTCGACCTCCTGCTTGTTGGCGAGGATGACGATCTGGGACCCCTGGGCGGGACCGTAGCCGTGCTCGGCGATGGTGTCGATGAGCTGCTCGACGTCCTCCGAGTCGACCGTGGTCGCGCCGGACACGAGGTAGTGGTCGTGCGACGACGTGAACGTCTTGCCCGCGAACGCCGGCGGCGTGGTGCCGTCGTTGTTCCAGAAGGCCTTGACCGGCACACCTTCCTTGTTGGTCGTGTTCACGTTCGAGAAGAGACGCTTCATGACCTCCCGGAAGACGAGGCGGTTGTCGGCCTCGAGGGCGAGCGCGTGCTGCGCCTGGACCCGGTTCGCCGGGGCGTCCGCGAGGAACTTCCAGGTGAAGCGGGACGCCTTGTCGTACCACTTGAACGTGTACCCGAGGTAGGTGTAGTCGATCTCGGGCCGCATCGACTGCGCGACGCCGAACTCCGACGCCTCCTCGAAGTCGTCGCCCTCGACCGACGGCTCCTCCTCGACCAGGTCGGTGACCGGGTAGGTGAGGATGTCGACGATCCGCTGCCGGCCCGCGTTCCAGAGGAGCAGGGTCTCCTGGAACTCGTCCCACAGCGTGTTGAGGTCGACACCGTCGGTGGTCGACGTGATGATGTCACCGGCGGAGCTGATGCCGCGACCCGAACCGAAGAGGTCGACGAAGAGGCCGAGCGCCTCGTAGTCGATGACCTCGTGGTCCTGCTTGATGAGCGTGTTCATGATCAGGCACCTCCGACCTGGTCGACCGGGGCCATGCGGACGACGAGCATGAGCTTGCCGTTCGTGTCGACGGTCGTGAAGCCGACGCGAGCGCCGGCGCTGTCCGTGTCGATGGAGCCGTCGTCGGCCTGGCCGTAGTAGACGACACCGGGATTGAAGGTGCTCGTGTCGAGCTCCACGATGTCGCCCGCGGTCATGACGTCCACCGGCTCACCGGCAGCGCGGGCGTCGTGGGCGATGAGCACGCCGACGATCCCGGTCTGCCCGCCACCGATGACGACACGACCCGCGTTGTTGAGTCCGACGGCATAGAGCTTGTTCTTGTCGGCGGCTGCGATGGCCGCGTTCAGCGGCGCTCGGAAGCCTCCGGCGTACGGCTCGTACTTGTCGTAACGGGGCATTGTGTCTTCACCTCTTTCGGGGGTGCGAGTGCGGGCAGGGTCAGCCGCGAGTCCCGAGAACCTTGTAGCGGTTCTTGAGGACGGCTTCGTTGCCCTTCTTCTTGCTGGAACGGCGGCCGTTGAACGTGCCACCCGACTGCTTCGGACGCTCGTCCTCCGCGTCGTCCTCGTCGTCCTCGGCCTTGTCGGCCGTCTTGACGAGGTACGGGTGGTCCTTCGCGAGCTTCTTGATGGCCTCTTCCAGGTCCTCCAGGCTGACCTCACCGTCCTCGACCTCGATGTCGCTGAGGTCGAGCAGCTTGAAGGCTGTGGTGCGGTTGTGCCAGGCGAACAGGTCGCTGTCACGGAAGGCCTCACGGATGAGGGACTCGTCGTCCTTCGCGCTCCGCTCGGCGAGCTGCGCCTCGAGCTCCGCGATCCTGCTGCGGGCCTCGGTCAGCTCCTCGTTCTCGTCCTTGCCCGACCTCGCCGCAGCGAGTTCGGCCTTGGCCGCGGTGAGCTCGCGCTCGAGCTTCTTGCGCTGGCGGTCGCTGAGTCGTCGGCCACGAGTGGCCTCCGCTAGCTCGGCCTGCAGGCGCTCGATCGTCTGCTCGGGTGACTCGTCCTCGTCCTCGTCGTCGTCGCCTCCGGCGTCGGCGTCTTCGTCCTCGTCCTCGTCGTTGTCCTCATCCCCGCCCTCGGCTCCCAGAATGTCACGAACGATCGTGCCATCCGAGAGGCGGAAGGTACGGTGCCTCCGGCTCATGAGATTGTGACCTCCGGTCATGTCGTCGTACTGACGATGCAACTATACAACACGGCTAATGTGATAGTGCAACCGCGCTCACGCGTACACAGTGCCACTCTCGACACTCGCGAGGTACGAGTCGTAGTCGCCCGCCGCCCACTTGTCGAGGAACGTGTCTTCGTCGACGGTCACTGGGACAGTGTAGCACAGGCAGTTGGGGTGCGGCTTGGCCGGGACCTCGTTGGGCTTGAAGTAGCCCTCGGCGCCGCCCTCGAAGTGCACGTCGTTCGCGTACTCGTCGCACTCGTCGGGCTCCGGGTGTGACCCGCTCGTCAGCCACTGCACGGCTGTGACCCAAGGCGTCGTCTGCGCGGTGCGCACCTGGACCGCGTGGTACGCGTTGTTCACCTCAGTGCGACCGAGTCGCATCGCCGCGTACGAGACGCCGCCGCGGACGTTCGGGTTGATGAGGCCGCTGACTTCCTTGGCGATCTCCCGAGCGTTGAGCCCACGAGCGAGCGCGGAGTTCACCGTGCGGTCGACCACGCCGTTCGCCAGCTGGGTCGTGTTGTAGACACGCTCCGACAGGGGCACGTAGGATCGACCCTGGAGCCGCTGCAGCGCCGCGTCGATGCCGTACGAGGCCGTGGCGCGAGCTGACTCGAGGTACGCTGCGACTCTCGCGGTGTCACCCTTGAGCGCGGTGAACAGCACCTGCTCGTACTCGAGGAAGACGTCGACTGCAGCTGCGGCCGCTCGGTGCTGGCTGGCGCGGATCGCGAGCCCGGCTCTCTCCATGATGTCGGCCATCTCGCGGTGCATCTCGACCACCGCAGCTCGCAGTTGCTCTCGCCGGATCACGTCTCCCACGTTGTCTCCGAGGATCGCGCGCATCTGCTTCTCGGCGTCTGACGCCGCCCGGCTGAGCAGGGAGTAGAGCTCGCGGTCGAACTCGCGCTGCACGCGGAGGTACGCGCTCAGCGAGTCACGCTTCCTCGGCATAGTAGACGTTCACTTCCGTCGCAGTAGCGATGATAAGCGCCTTCTCAGGCGGGTGATGAGCCCAGTCAGTAGGAGACGGAGTAGTTCTCCCACGCGGATGGGTGTGCCAGACTCCCTCATATCCTCCGTGAGGTACCGCGACGCGAGCGAGGTCCTCCGCATAGATGTGGAAGTTCTCCGTCGGGTCTGTGGCTCGGTTCTCAAGTCGGTAGAGAACTGCGCCCGCGACAACACCGCAGGCTTCCTCTGGTGCTGCACTCCGCGCGGCATCCATCATCTCCTCTCGCATCTCGTCCGTGAGGACGAGCGGGCGGATCACTCCTGGTCCTCGAGCTCGACGCGCACGCGGTTGGCGTAGGGGTCGACCATCGAGGCGATGCGGGCCTGCTGGCTGAGCACGGCCTCGGCGCCGTCGGTCGGGAACTCGTACCCGAGCTTCGCAAGCTCGGCCTGGGCCATCTCCAGCGTGATGATCCCGGCGCCGTAGATCTTGATGACCTCGTCGATCTTCGCCTGGCGGTTCTCCGGCATCGGGTCGCCGACCTGAGCAGAGACTCGGGCTGCGCCGAAGTCCATCTGCTCGTACGCGGGGAACCACATCGTGCTGAGGTCGTAGAACATCTGATCGTACGTGCCCAGCATCTCCGTCTCCTTCTCCGCGTTCGCGGCGAGGAGCGGCGCGAGCCGGAGGAAGAGTGCGATACCGGACTCCGCTGCCTGCACGTCGACGTCGCCGGTGGCGATGGCCGGGACGCCCGCGCCCTCCCGCATCTTCGCCTCGAGGTAGCCCGCGTGGTCGAGGCTCGGCTGAACAGTGGTGATGCCCTGGACGCGGTCCCACTTATTCCCGGGAGCGCCCAGCTCGATCACGCGCCCGGGGCCGATGATCCAGTTGACCTCTTCGCCGTCTTCGTTCCGCGGTGCGGCGCTGTCGGTGACGTACACGCCGAGGCCGGCGAGCGCGACGGCGAGGTCCTGGTCCGTGATGGTCTGGTTGACCGCCGCTGCGAGCCGCTCGATGCCTCGGAGCTGCGACGAGCCGAACGGGTCCGCGGGGTTGCGGATGTTCTTGATGTGGTACACGGGGAGTTGCGTGATCTGCGGCGGGAGGTCGTGCAGGGGGATCGTCACGGTGACCCGCTTGATGTCCTCCGGCTTCGCGCCGTAGCGGTCGTCCCACCCGGCGAGCTCGTAGATGGCCTCCTCGGAGGTGATGACGCCGCGCTCGAAGTCCTTCCGGTACGTCTGGCGGCGGATCATCTCCTTCCCGTCCCACTCGGTGACGTCCACGATGTGGCAGCCGATGATCCGGTCGATGTTGCTGTCGTCGTAGATGGGGAAGTACGACGCGGGGTCGAGCTCGTGGATGCTAATGCGGCTCCCGGGCGCCTTGGTCTCGTCGGCCGTGATGTGCCACAGCGCGTCGCCGCGGATGAGGCCGTACCGCTTCTGCGTGGCGAACTTCGCCCACATCGTCTCGCGGCGGAAGAGGTTGAGGAACGCGGTGTCGAGCGCGGTGCGCTCCTCCGGCGTGCCCAGCTTCGGGTCCACGAAGTACGACCAGTCGACGGCCAGGAAGCGGTTCGTCGCCTCGATGATCGTCCGCGCGGCAGGGACGTAGATCGGGTCCTCGTCCGAGCCCTTCTGGGTGAGCTCGAACGCGCCCGGTGCGCCCCAGTAGATCTCCTCGTACAGCTGGTACGCGGCGATGCGCTCCGCGTCCTCCGGGCTCATCCACTTCGGCAGGAGGCCCTGCGTCCACGGGCTCGTGGTGCTGTACGGCGTGAAGTCGGCCATGTCATCTCCTCGCGATAGTGGCCTGTCGCGAGCGTGCTCGCTGCTGCACCTGCTCGACAGTGCCGAAGTGTCCGGCGAAGAACCGGCCGAGCGCCTCTGGCGCGTGGTCGTCCTTCTTCACGGGGTTCTCCGGTGCGTTCTTGTCCTGCTCCGTCTTCGTGTCCGGGTACCGGTAGTTGAGGAAGTCGGAGATGGTGTGTGTGCACTTACGGTCGAATAGTATCCGAGGTCGCTCGTTCGGGCCACGGTTGGCGATCGGCTTGAGCGCCTTGCGGATCGCGTCGAGCCGGTACTTGAGCTCGCCGCCCGTGTGCGGCCGGGCAGAGACTCGCAGCTTGCGCGTGAGGACGTTGGTGTCACCCGGGGACGCCGGGTCCGGGTAGAACGCGCGGAGTCCGCTCGGTGCGAGCCCGCGACGGATGATCTCGTCAGCGAACTGGTCGGGCCCGAGTCCCGGCTCGTAGACCTCGTCGAGCACGTTGATGTGCTCGCCGTGCGGGTCGACCTGCAGGAGGAGCCACACGTTCGGGTTCGTGAAGCCGTAGTCGACTGCGGCGTACGTCTCCCACTGTGGGTTGAACTGGAGGTCGGTGACGTGGACCTCCTCGTCGAAGTCCTTGAAGACGCGCCCGACGAACTCCGTGAAGTCGGCGCCGATCTCTTGGTTGAACGCCTCCTGGGTCATGTCCATCATCAGCTGGGCGACCTCGGGGTCGACTCCGAGCGACGCAGCGATCTCGTCGTCCACCATCTGGCGCTCGTCGATCATCCTCCGGATGGCCTGTAGACCCGCAGGAGTCGCGCCTAGGGGGTACACGTGCGGGTTCTCCCACGACGGCTTGCGCCACGACATCCAGGCCCTCTGCTTGGGGTCCTGCCCGCGCCGCCAGCTCTCGTAGAACCAGTTCTTGCCCTCGGGAGTGGAGCTGAGGAACGCCCAGCCCTTGAAGTCGTTGAGTGTCGGGCGGAGGTACTTGATCCACACGCGCTCACGGACCTTCGCCGCCTCCGCGACGATCATGCCGTGCAGGCCCTCACCGACGAGACTCTCGGGGTGGGCGGCTGACTTGCCGTGCACCTGGAAGGTACCGTCCCACAGCGAGATGTGCATGTTCCCGCCGATGGGGTCGTTGTAGGTGCCGGGTCTGTCGAAGGGCACGTCCAGCTTCTTGAGCTGGTTGTAGAGGACGCGGAACTCCTTCTCACTGTCCGAGTAGTTGGGCCCGGTGATCCAGAACTCGCGGCGCTTCCTCCGGTCGAGCAGCTCGTTCTGCATCGTGTAGGTGAGGAACGCTTCGGGCAGGAGCTTGTGGCCGCCCAGCTCGGACTTACCGAAGCGGCGGCCGCAGGACGCGACCTGGAAGCGGTGCTCGTCAGCGAGGATCGGTACCTGGCCGGGGTGAGCGTCGAAGCCCACTTCGTCGAAGAGCGCCCACTGGTCGAGGTAGACCTCCCCCTCGTCCTGAGCGAGGGGGAGGTCATGAGCGATGGTCACTGCACTCGCGTGCCGAGGCCGTAGCTGCTCTGCTCGCCCGGCCGGGTGACCTTCCGCTCGGGGCGGAAGTTCTCGCGGCGCACGAACAGGGCGAGGTCGCCCTGGTCGATCACGCCGCGCGACGTGGGCTTCTGGATCGGGGTCACGGCGCCTCGCGCCGGGGCTCCGCTGCGGACCGTGGTCACAGCCATGACGGGTCCTCCTCTCATCCGGATGGTTGCTAGCGAGGCCATCCTACAACACGGAGAGACCCCGCCTCCCAGCGGGGTCTCTCGCAGTGTGGATCCTACTTGCCGTACTTGATCTTGCGGATCTCCTTGCGGCGCTTGGTCTCCTGCTTCGCGATGCTCACTTCGCCACCTCACGCGAGACGAAGATGTCGGTCACGTTGCGGGTGCGGCCGTCGACCGAGACCCGGATGTGCTGCGAGGCGACGAAGGCCGGCGAGCAGCCGCAGGCGCAGCCGGCCGTGCGGGAGAAGTGGAGCTTGATGCCGTCCAGCAGGGTGGCGAGCTCGGGCAGGGATGCGACAGCCTCGCTGACGACGTCGCGCTTGTTGGCGATCACCTGGCGGTTGAGGCGGTCAAACATCTTGTCGACCTCGGGCCGCTCGCCGCGGGGCTTGGGCCCGCCGTCCGCGCGGTCCGCCTCGTACGCGGCGGTGAAGTCGACGTCGACCTCGCCGGAGACCGACACGCGAGCCTTCTTCTGCTCGGTGCGCTCCCACGAGTTCTTCGCGAGGATCACCTGCACGGTGATGTCCCCGGCGCGGAGGTAGGCGCGGCGGTGAGTGGATCCGTCGAGGGCGACGAAGTTGAGTCCCTCGCCGGGGCCGGTCGTCGCGGCCTCGCGCTGGGCGGCGCGCTTCTCGGCGGCTTCCTTGCGGGCCTGGGCCTTGAGCTCGGCCAGCTTGGCCTCGGCCTCAGCGATCTGAGCGGTGGTGTCCATGATCTTCATCCTTCTCTGGGGTGGTACCTCCACCCGATGAGACTATCGTATCAGGACTGCGGACCTGTGTCAACTTTCTCGTACGACTCGGCGACCGGCACGCAGATGTCGCACTCGCAGGGCCGGTCGTCGTAGTGGACGGGGACCTCCCGATGCTTGCCGAGCTTGACCTCGGCCGGGTGTTCAGCGAACATGCCGGGGAAGGACCGCACGAACGCGCGGATCGCCTCGGCCTCGCCGTCGAGGAGCGGCTCCACGTCGTGCTGGTCCTCCCCGTAGACGTCGTCAAGGTCGTAGCCGGCGAACTGGTCACGGGTCGCTCGGATCTCGTCTTCCAGGTACCAGATGGCCTTCCGCAGATCAGCCACCTTGGCGGCCGCCGCGTCCACCGGCGTGAGCTCCTTGCCCGCCCAGTCGCCGAGGCCCTTCCTCCCGGCCCGGAGGATGTACTTGAGCGCGTTGCCGATGTCGAAGTTGTAGTGCCGAGTGATCTCGATCGTCTCGAGCCCGAACGGGTTGGACGTGTAGTGCGGCGGGTGGTTGATGAGGTCGGCCATGGGTCTCTCCTATACGTGAAGGAGCGGCCCGCCGCGCTCTGTGCACGACGGGCCGCTCAGTTGGTTACTTGCGGCGAGCGACCGCGGGGACCGCGATGCTCAGGGTGCCGAGGAGCAGGAGCCCCAGGGCGGTGAGGAGCCACGGCGTGGCGTCCGCTCCGGTGTACGCGAGCTTGTCCGTGTTCACGGGCGTCGCCGGCGGGGTCGGGACCGGGCAGTCGAGCGCCTCGATCTCCGCCTCGGTCAGGTCACGCGTCTGCGTCTCCTCGACCGTGACGGCGTTCTCGGTGTCGAGCACCCACTCACCCTCGACGAGGACGTACGGGGTCGTGGTGACCTCGCGCGTCTGCTCGACCGTGGTGTCACCGCACTCGTACTCACCGTCGGTCCACTCGGTCGTCACGACCTGGTCCTCCGGCTGAGCCGGGATGCAGTCGGACTCGACGGTCGCCTCGGCGATCACGCCGCCGCCCTGTGCGTCACCGGCTCGGACGACGACCGTGTGGTCGCCGCTGTCCTCCGCGAAGGTCAGGTCGACCTCCTCGGTGGCACCGCCGATGACCGCGTAGGCGCCGTAGAACTCGCCGTCGACCCAGACCGTGAAGGACGCCGTGAGGTTGTCCTCGTACTCGGCCTCCTCGTTGGTCAGCGTGACGGTCGCGGCGCCGCACGTAGCAGAGATCGTCGCACCGTGGTTCGGACCCACGACGGGGATCTCACACGGAGTCGACGTCCCGGAGAACGTCTTCGTCCAGCCCTTCGAGCCGTCCGGGTCGTTCCACGCGGTGATGACGACGGTCCAGTCGTTCGCGACGTACTTGTTGTCGAAGCTGACGGTGTCCGAGAACGTCGTGCCGAACGACTCGTTGAGCACCTCGGCACCGTTCACGGTCACGACGACCGTGTTGGGCGTCGGGTCGGCCGGCACCGCGGGCGTGACCTCGACGGTCTCGTACACGGCGTCGTGGTGCACGACCTCCGTGACCGCGGGGACCGCGGGGCTGACGAGCGTCTGACGCGTGTTCCCGGTGGCGATCCAGCCCGTGCTCTGGGGGTTGCCCTCGGCGTTCCAGTTCGGGTCGTCCTTCCACTTGGGGTTCAGGTGGAAGATGTCGAACTTGTGCACGAACTCGTACTCGGTCTTGTAGACCGCGTCCTGAGCGGGCGTGACGACGATCGTCTCGTCGTACGCCTCCGACACGAGGCGCTGCTCGGTGACAGCGTCCTGGCCGGGCCGGGTCTCGTACCACTGCGCGCTGATGGTCAGCGCCTCGCAGGTGTCCGAGACCGCCGGGGTGTGTGCGCTCGCGGACAGCGGGACCGCGATGGCGCCCCCGACCGCGAGAGCGAGGGTGGCGACAGCCGCCCCGATGTGCTTGAGCTTCAAGTGAAGGCTCCTTCCTCTTTCGTCGTGGGGCACTTCCCCACGTGACGAACCTATCAGGTCTGACGACCCGTGTCAACTTTCTGTGCGACGGCGAGCGCAGCGCCGAGGCGCTCCACTTCAGCGGCAGCGCGAAGAGCGGTCTGGCCGAGCGCGGTCAGGGCGACACCGCACTCGGCGGCGGTCGCTGCCAGCTTCCGCATCGCTGCGCGAGTCTGCTCCCGCTTCTTCCACTCTCGGTGCTCTCGGAGCACTCCGGGGAACGACACGGCGACCAGCACCACGGCGCCGACTGCGATCACTGCGAAGACGACTTCCACAGCCCTTCTCCCTCCAGGTCGCGGTACTCCATCCCGAGGCGCCTCTTGAAGTCCTCGTAGATGATGCACCAGTTCTTGATGTCGTAGTACCACACACCGCCGACGCGCACCTTGTGGTACCCGTCGGGTGTCGTGAAGACCTCTGCGTAGGCGTGCTTCGACTTGACGTCGTCGGGCCGCGCCCGGAGCCGCTCGTTCTTCCAGTCGATGCACGCTTGGAGAGCGGCGAGCTGCTCCTCGGTGAGCGTGAGCCTCTCTGGGCCGGACGGCGTGTCCCTCGGCCGTGTGATCTCGACCGTGAGCAGGGAGATGGACGGTGGCTTCACAGCGTCCCCATGAAGAGCCACGCCCACGCGGCGAACGCCACCGCGTTCACAGCGACGAAGCCCGCCACGTAGGCGAGCCTCTTCTGCACTGGGTCGACACCCCACGCGAGCGGGGTGTCCACGTTGCCGAGGTGCGCCGACGCTGCGACCGGACGGGGCTGCATGTCCTCAGGGTCGCGGTTCACCTTCAGGAGGGGGCCCAGGTGCTTGGGCCGCACGCGCCTCTTCTTCGGGGCCTCGAGCTCGAGCAGGGGGACCGTGGTGACGGGGCCGATGACGATCGGTCGTGTGTCTGTACCGAGGTACGCGGCCGGGCCGGACTCCTCGACGACCACCGGGAGCTCAGTCGACTGAGTCACCGGTCTCGCCCTTGCGCGCTGCGGCCATGTGCTCACGGAGCTGCTTCAGGAGCTTCCGCTGCTGAGCTCGCTTCTCCCGCGGGGACACCGTGCTGGGTGTGGCCTCCTCGGCCCGGCGCTGGCGCGCGGCCAGCCGCTCTTCGGGCGACCTGCGGCCTCGTCCTACCTTGCTCACGTCTTCTCCTTCTCTCTTCTGAGGGTGGCCCGCTCCGCGGGAGGCCAGTCCGCCCGGCGCCGCTTCCCCTCGGACGCTCCGGGTATTCAGTTGTTCGTCGGCTTCCCGGGACTCGAACCCGGATCTCCCTGCCCCATGGCGGGTGTCCTAGACCTGCTCAGGAAGTCGCTAGCTGCCGTGGTGCACCACCGCTAGCCGATGTGAGCGAGACCGTCCATTGAACGATCAGCCGTCAGTGGCGTGCGGGCGCAGGAGGGGTTCTAGCAGCGGCTTCGGTCCCCGCTCGTTCCGCCAGCCCCGACCCTTCGGCGGAGGTCTCAGCACTGCGAGGACCCATGTCCGATCGCTGGGGGAATGGCGTGACCCCCCGGTCCTCGCTAGCCCGGGCGCCGTTGACGCCCGCACGCT
>Ga0164243_10002511_pt1 | contig 30249 bp, 36 predicted proteins | sample OricompcompostOP_FD_108781 | JGI IMG/M metagenome (GOLD analysis project Ga0164243, IMG submission 108781) | Organic Plus compost microbial communities from Emeryville, California, USA - Original compost - Organic plus compost (OP) | ecosystem: Engineered > Solid waste > Mixed feedstock >... | reverse complement strand
TTGCGATGGAAGACGGCTTGCGCTTTGCGATTCGCGAAGGCGGCAAGACGGTGGGCGCCGGCGTCGTCGCAAAGATCCTGAAGTGATCGCGCGGTAGCGCGGTCATCGCGGCGTAAGTGACGGTGCGTGAGCGCCGTCATCCCGGCGCAAGCCGGGACCGCACAGGGCACCGCGGCGCCGCCGCAGCAATTTTGATTTAACGAGTAGCAACCATGGCAACGAACCAGAACATCCGCATCAGCCTCAAGGCGTTCGATCACCGCCTGATCGACAATTCGGCGCGTGAAATCGTCGAGACGGCGAAGCGCACGGGCGCCACCGTCCGCGGCCCGGTGCCGTTGCCGACGAAGATGGAGCGCTTCACCGTCCTGATCTCGCCGCATGCCGACAAGGATGCGCGCGACCAGTACGAGATCCGCACGCACAAGCGCCTCATGGACATCCTGAATCCGACGGACAAGACCGTCGATGCGCTGATGAAGCTCGAGCTGCCCGCCGGCGTGGACGTGCAGATCAAGTTGAATTGACGAGAAGCAGGGCGGCGCTGCCGGCCGATCCCGTCATCCCGGCGCAAGTGACGGTGCATCCAGCACCGTCATCCCGGCGCAAGCCGGGACCGCAGGATGGACCGAACCCAGGATGGAGATGAACGCATTCACCTCGCTACTTCAGAGGTGAAGTCGGGCCGAGAAGCGGCCCTTGTTGATGATGAAGTACCGAATGCGGTCCCGGCTTGCGCCGGGAGGACGGATCAAAGTGATCCGTCGCTTGCAAAGCCCGCGTTCGTGACTATAATTCGCGCCTCTTTTGCGCCGAGGTCTGGCCCTGACGGGGTACCGCTCGAGCGGCGTGACCGCCACGTAACGTGGTCGGGTCTGCCTCTCCTTCGGAAATTCCCGTCAACAACACCTGACCTTCCGGCTCGAGTCGACTCATTCGGCATCCCTGGTGGCGCCGACGGCTCGCAAAGAAGCATGTTTTTGAATCCATACGCAGGCGGCCAATCGCAGCTGCCGGCGTCGTCGAGGAACAAGAGGACACACGATGAGCGCTGCCAAGACCCTCGGTCTGGTCGGTCGTAAAGCGGGAATGACGCGCGTCTTCAATGAAGCGGGCGAAACCGTTCCTGTGACCGTCATCGAAGCATTGCCGAACCGCATCACCCAGGTGCGTACGACGGAAACCGACGGCTACCGCGCCGTGCAGGTCGCGTTCGGTGAGCGCAAGGCTTCCCATCTGAACAAGCCCCTGACCGGCCATTACGCCAAGGTCAAGGTCGCGCCGGGCAAGGAACTCGTCGAGTTCCGCCTGAACGGCGAAGAAGGCAAGGACCTCGCCGCAGGCGGCGAGCTCAAGGTCGATCTGTTCAGCGCCGGTCAAATCGTCGATGTCACGGGCACGACGACCGGTAAGGGCTTCGCCGGCACGATGAAGCGTCACAACTTCGCCGGCGGCTATGCATCGCACGGTGCGTCGGTCGTGCACCGCGCCCCGGGCTCGATCGGTCAGCGCCAGACGCCGGGCCGCGTGTTCCCCGGCAAGCGCATGTCCGGCCACATGGGCGTCAAGCGCCGCACGATCGAGAACCTGCAGGTCGTCCGCGTCGATGCCGAGCGCAATCTCCTGTTGATTCGTGGCGCAGTGCCGGGTGCTCCGGGCGGTCAAGTGATCGTGCGTCCCTCCGTGAAAGCAGCAGCGCAGGCCAAGCGTAAGTCTGTCGCCCCGACCAAGAAGTAAGCCGCCATGAAGCTCAAGCTAGTCAGCAAAGGCGCAGCCGAAGACGTCCAGGTGTCGGACGCCACGTTCGCGCGTGCCTACAACGAATCTCTCGTTCACCAGGTCGTCACCGCCTACATGGCGGCCGCGCGTTCGGGCACGAAGGCGCAGAAGACCAAGGCCGAAGTGCGCGGCGGCGGCATCAAACCGTGGCGCCAGAAGGGCACGGGCCAGGCGCGCGCCGGCTCGATCCGCAGCCCGATCTGGGTCGGCGGCGGCCGCGCGTTCGCGGCGAAGCCGCGCGACTTCGCGCAGAAAGTGAACCGCAAGATGTACCGCGCCGCGATCCAGACGATGTTGTCGGAGCTCGCGCGCCAGGAGCGTCTCGTCGCGATCAACGGCATCGAGCTCGAAGCGCCGAAGACGAAGCTGCTCGTGCAGAAGCTCGCGGAGCTCAGCCTCGGCGACAACGTGCTCGTGCTCGTCGAAGGCTACGACGAGAAGCTCGAGCTCGCCGCCCGCAATTTGCCGTACGTGGATGTGCTGCCGGTCGCCTCGCTCGATCCGGTGAGCCTCGCGCGTCATGAAAAAGTCGTCGCCACGGTCGGTGCCGTGCGCATGCTCGAAGAGAGGCTCGCATGAGTCAGGCCAAACCGAGTCAAGAAAGTCTGATGAACGTGCTGATCGGTCCGCACGTGTCCGAAAAGAGCGCCCGCATCTCCGAGGGTGCGAATCAGTTCGTGTTCCGCGTGCGCCGCGATGCGACCAAGCCGGACATCAAGGCGGCGGTCGAGCTCATGTTCGAAGTGAAGGTCGCGGACGTGAACGTCGTGAACGTCGGCGGTAAGCAGAAGCGCTTCGGTCAGCGCTTCGGTCGGCGGCAGGACTTCAAGAAGGCGTATGTGCGCCTCGCGCCGGGACAGAGCATCGATCTGTCCGGCTCCGAAGCCTGAGCGAAGAGGAATCTCAAGTCATGGCATTGATCAAATCGAAACCGACGTCGCCCGGCCGACGCTTCCAGGTGAAGATTTCGCGCTCGCACCTGCACAAGGGCGGCCCGGAAACTTCGCTCGTCGTGCACAAGAACTCGACGGGTGCGCGCAACCACTTCGGTCGCCAGACGGTTCGTCATCAAGGCAACGGTCACAAGCAGAAGTATCGACTCGTCGACTTCCTGCGCAACAAGGACGGCATTGCCGGCAAGGTCGAGCGCATCGAATACGATCCGAACCGCACCGCGCATCTCGCGCTCGTGCTGTACAAGGACGGCGAGCGCCGCTACATCATCGCGCCGAAGGGCCTGCAGCCCGGCGATACGGTGATGTCCGGTCCGGAAGCGCCGATCAAGGCGGGCAATGCGATGCAGCTGCGTCACATCCCGATCGGCACGACGATTCACAACGTCGAAATGAAGCCCGGCAAGGGCGGCCAGCTCGCTCGCAGCGCGGGCGGCTCCGCGCAGCTCGCGGCGCGCGAAGGCCTGTACGCGACGATCCGTCTGCGTTCGACGGAAATGCGCAAGATCCATGTCGACTGCCGCGCGACGATCGGCGAAGTCAGCAATGACGAGCACAACCTGCGCAGCTACGGCAAGGCCGGCGCGATTCGCTGGCGCGGCATCCGCCCGACGGTCCGCGGTGTCGTCATGAACCCGGTCGACCATCCGCACGGCGGTGGTGAAGGCAAGTCCGGCCAGGGTAATCCGCATCCGGTGAGCCCATGGGGCTGGAACACCAAGGGCAAGAAGACGCGTCGTAACAAGCGCACGGCGAGCATGATCATTCGCCGCCGTAATTAACTGAGGAAGTCACTGTGCCTCGTTCAGTAAAGAAAGGCCCGTTTGTCGACCTGCACCTTGCGAAGAAGGTGCGCGTCGCCTCCGAGAAGAACGATCGTCGCCCGATCAAGACGTGGTCGCGCCGCTCGATGATCCTGCCGGACATGGTCGGACTGACGATTGCCGTGCACAACGGCCGTCAGCACGTGCCCGTGCTCGTCTCGGAGAACATGGTCGGTCACAAGTTGGGTGAGTTCGCCCCGACGCGCACGTTCAAGGCGCACTCGGGCGACAAGAAGGCATCGGCGGAGTAACGACAATGCAAGTCGCGGCTAAATTGAAGTACGCCCGCATTTCTCCGCAGAAGTGCCGTCTGATCGCGGACATGGTGCGCGGCAAGCCCGTCGGCCTCGCGCTGAACACGCTGCGCTACACGCCGAAGAAGGGCGCGAAGCTCGTGCGCAAGGTGCTCGAGTCCGCGATCGCGAACGCGGAGAACAACCTCAGCGCCGACGTGGACGAGCTCAAGGTGCAGACGATCACGATCGACACCGCGCCGGTGCTCAAGCGCTTTCATGCGCGCGCGAAGGGCCGCGGCAACCGGATCTGGAAGCGCAACAGTCACATCATCGTGACGGTCGGCGACGGCAAGAGCGAGTAACGAGTCATGGGTCAGAAAGTCAATCCAGTCGGAATTCGCCTCGGCATCACCCGCGAGTGGTCCTCGAAGTGGTATGCCTCGACGAAGAACTTCCCGTCGCACGTCTACACGGACTACCTGGTGCGCGAGTTTCTGAAGAAGAAGCTCGTCGAGGCCTCGGTGAGCCGCATCCAGATCGACCGCGCGGCGAGCAAGGTCAACATCACGATTCACACGGCGCGTCCGGGCATCGTGATCGGCAAGAAGGGCGAGGACATCGAAAAGCTGCGCGCCCAAGTCGCGAAGATGATGAAGATGCAGGTGCCGAACGTGCGCATCAACATCTCCGAGATCCGCAAGCCCGAGCTCGATGCGCAGCTCGTCGCCGAAGGCATTGCGCAGCAGCTCGAGCGCCGCGTGATGTTCCGCCGCGCGATGAAGCGCGCGGTGACGAACACGATGCGCATCGGCGCGCTCGGCATCAAGGTGCGCGTCTCGGGCCGCTTGAACGGCGCCGAAATCGCACGCACCGAGTGGTATCGCGAAGGGCGCATCCCGCTGCACACGTTCCGCGCCGACATCGACTACGGCCTTGCCGAAGCGAAGACGACGTACGGCATCATCGGCGTGAAGGTGTGGATCTTCAAAGGTGAAGTCTTCGCGCAGCAGGAACAGCCTGCAGAGACGACAGAGGGTCAACAGCAGGCGGAAGCGAAGACGGAGGCGACTGCCTGATCGCGGGCGGCCCGATCGCGGACGGTTAGTCGAGAGAAAACATCATGTCCATGTTGCAACCCAAGCGGACGAAATTCCGCAAGCAGTTCAAAGGCCGCAACGCCGGTCTTGCGCAGAGCGGCAACTACGTTGCGTTCGGCGACTTCGGTCTGAAGGCGACGAGCCGCGCACGCATGACCGCGCGCGAGCTCGAAGCGGCGCGCCGTGCGATGACTCGCTACGTGAAGCGCGGCGGTCAGGTGTGGGTGCGCGTGTTCCCGGACCTGCCGATCACGAAGAAGCCCCTCGAAGTGCGCATGGGCAGCGGTAAGGGCAACGTCGAGTATTACGTTGCGAAGATCAAGCCCGGCAAGGTGCTGTTCGAGATGGAAGGTGTGACCGAAGCCGTCGCGCGCGAAGCATTCCGTCTCGCCGCATCCAAGTTGTCGGTGGACACCCAATTCGTCGTTCGCCAAGTCAGGGCGGGTTAATCGATGAGCGCGAAAGAACTCCGACAGAAGTCGCCGGCCGATCTGCAGAAAGAGCTGCTCGAGCTGCGCCGCGAGCAATTCAACCTGCGCATGGCGCGGGCGACGGGTCAGGCTGCGAAGCCGGATCAGTTCACGAAGGTTCGCCGCAACATCGCCCGTCTGAAGACGGTGATGTCCGAGCAACGTCGCGCCGCCGCGAACAAGGGTAAGTAACCAATGAGCAAGCAACAGAACGCGGCTTCGGCGCCCGACGCCGACGCGAAGAAGGCGGCCAAGACCCTCACGGGCAAGGTCGTCAGCAACAAGATGCAGAAGACGATCACGGTCGCCGTCGAGCGCTACGTGCCGCACCCGCAGTACGGCAAGTATCAGCGCCGCACGACGAAGCTGCTCGCGCATGACGAGAACAACGAGAGCCGCGAAGGCGATGTCGTTGCGATCGAGCAGTGCCGGCCGCTGTCGCGTCACAAGAGCTGGCGCCTGGTGAAGGTCGTGAGCCGCGCCGAACGAGCAGGTGGAGCGACGCCATGATCCAGATGCGCACACTTTTGAATGCCGCCGACAACAGCGGCGCACGCAGCTTGATGTGCATCAAGGTGCTGGGTGGCTCGAAGCGTCGCTATGCGACGGTCGGCGATGTCATCAAGGTCAGCATCCGCGATGCGATCCCGCGCGGCAAGGTGAAGAAGGGCGAGGTGTACGACGCGGTCGTCGTGCGTACGAAGTTCGGCGTGCGCCGTCCCGACGGCTCGCTGATCCGCTTCGACGGCAACGCCGCGGTGCTGCTCACGAACAAGCTCGAGCCGATCGGCACCCGTATCTTCGGGCCCGTGACGCGCGAGCTGCGTACCGCGCAGTTCATGAAGATCATTTCGTTGGCGCCGGAAGTGCTGTAAGGCACGAACGCCAAAGGCGACAGTTATGAACAAGATTCGCAAAGGTGACGAAGTCGTCGTGATCGCGGGCCGTGACAAGGGCCGCCGCGGCACCGTCGTCAAGGTTCTCGAAGGTCAGTTGATCGTCGAGGGCGTCAACATGGTCAAGCGCCATACGAAGCCGAACCCGCAGCGCAACGTGCCGGGCGGCATCGTGGAGAAAGAGGCCGCGATCGACCTGTCGAACGTGATGCTCTGGAACCCGGTGACGAAGAAGGGCGACCGCGTCGGCATGCGTACGCTCGCCGACGGCCGCAAGGTGCGCTTCTTCAAGTCCAACAAGGAAGTCGTGGACGCATGACGGGCTACGGGCTTCCGGCTACGGGCTACGGCCAGAGCGGCGCGCAGCGCCGGCGCTGACCACATCGAGAGAGACATATGGCAAGGCTCGCAAAAGTTTATCGCGAAGAGATCGTCCCACAGCTCAAGCAGTCGCTGGGCGTGGACAACGTCATGCAGGTGCCGAAGATCACCAAGATCACGGTCAACATGGGCGTGGGCGAGGCGGTCGCGGACAAGAAGATCATGGACAACGCGGTGGCCGATCTCACGAAGATCACCGGCCAGAAGCCGCTCGTCACGCGCGCGCGCAAGTCGGTCGCGACCTTCAAGGTGCGCGACGGCCAGGCGATCGGCGCGAAGGTGACGCTGCGCGGCGCCCGCATGTACGAATTCCTGGATCGACTCGTGAACATCGCGATGCCGCGTATCCGCGACTTCCGCGGCGTCAGCGCGCGATCGTTCGACGGCCAAGGCAATTACAACTTCGGCGTCAAAGAGCAGATCATTTTCCCGGAGATCGCGTACGACCAGATCGATGCGATCCGGGGCATGGACATCACGATCACGACGACAGCGACCGACGATAAATCCGGTCGTGCGCTGCTCGAAGCGTTCAATTTTCCGTTCCGCAAGTAACCGCCTGATTTAGGCAAGGCGACAGGGCGAGGCTTATGGCCAAGACATCGATGGTCAATCGCGAAGTGAAGCGTGCAAAGCTGGTGAAACGCTATGCAGCGAAGCGCGCGAAGCTGAAAGAAATCATTCGCAAGCCGACGAGCAGCCCCGCGGAGCGGGAGGCGGCGGTCGCTCAGTTGCAGGCATTGCCGCGCGACTCGGCGAAGATGCGCCTGCGCAACCGCTGCGCAATCACGGGCCGTCCGCGCGGTTACTACCGCAAGTTCGGTCTTGGTCGTACGAAGCTGCGCGAGGCAACGATGCGCGGCGAGATTCCGGGCCTCGGAAAGGCCAGCTGGTAACAGCTGGGACCACTGGAGCACCACATGAGCATGACGGATCCCATTGCCGATTTCCTGACACGCATTCGCAACGGCCAGTCTTCGGGTAAGACCGAAGTCCAGGTGCCGGCCTCGAAAGTGAAGCTTTCGATCGCGAAGGTGCTGAAGGACGAAGGCTACATCGAAGATTTCACGTCGACCGTCGCCGACGGCAAGCCGACGATGAACGTGCAGCTGAAGTATTACCAGGGCCGTCCGGTCATCGACCGGCTCGAGCGCGTCAGCCGTCCCGGCCTGCGCGTGTACCGCGGTAAGGACGAGCTGCCTTCGATTCTCGGCGGGCTCGGCGTCGCGATCGTGTCCACGTCGAAGGGCGTGATGACGGATCGCCAGGCGCGCGCCTCGGGCCACGGCGGCGAAGTGATCTGCATCGTTTCCTAAGCCTTACGGTCATTCGACGAGTGATTGAGTGTCTGCAACGGCAGAACCAGAACGGAAAGCACTGACATGTCTCGAGTAGCAAAACAGCCGGTTCCCGTCCCGCAGGGCGTGACGGCGACGATCACCGCGGATGCGGTGACGATCAAAGGTGCGAAGGGCACGCTGAGCCTGCCGCTCAACAGCAAGCACGTGAAGGTCGTCCAGGACGGCGGCGTGCTGAAGGTCGAGAAGGCGAACGGCGAGCGCGCGGCCGACATGGTTGCGGGCTCCACGCGTGCGCACCTGGCGAACATCGTGCTCGGCGTGAGCAAGGGCTACGAGCGCAAGCTCGAGCTCGTCGGCGTCGGCTACCGCGCGCAGGCGCAGGGCAAGAATCTCAACCTGACGCTGGGCTTCTCGCATCCGGTCGTCTACGCGGCGCCGGAAGGCATCACGATCGAGACGCCGTCGCAGACGGAAATCGTCGTGAAGGGCGCGGACGTGCAGCGAGTCGGCCAGGTGTGCGCGGACATTCGCGCGTTCCGTCCGCCCGAGCCGTACAAGGGCAAGGGCGTGCGCTACGCCGGCGAGAAGATCGAGTTGAAGGAAGCGAAGAAGAAGTGATGAGGATCGAGTCGTGGCTCGAATAGTCAGTCAGTACTGACCGGCTGTTTGGGATTCTGGCTCAACAAATCACGACTCACTACTTACGTAAGAGATACGACTGATGAACAAGAACGCACAACGGCTCCGACGCGCAGCGCGCCAGCGCGCGAAGATTCGTGAGCTGAAGGCATTGCGACTGTCCGTGCACCGCACGCCGCAGCACATCTATGCGCAGATCTTCGACGTGAACTCGAAGGTGCTCGCGGCAGCTTCGACGCTGCAGAAGGAAGTGCGCGAAGGCTTGAAGGGCACGGGCAACGCGACGGCCGCCGCGGCGGTCGGCAAGGCGATCGCCGAGAAGGCGAAAGCCGCGGGCATCAAGCAGGTTGCGTTCGATCGCTCCGGCTTCAAGTACCACGGTCGCATCAAGGCGTTGGCCGATGCGGCGCGTGAGAACGGGCTCGAGTTCTAAGCTTTCGGAAGGAATAGCCAAATGGCCAGAGTTGAAAAATCCGCTGCGGGTGACGAGTACATCGAGAAGCTCGTCGCGGTCAATCGCGTCGCGAAGGTCGTGAAGGGCGGCCGCCAGTTCGGCTTCACCGCGCTCACCGTCGTCGGCGACGGCCGCGGCAAGGTCGGCTTCGGTTACGGCAAGGCGCGCGAAGTGCCGGTCGCGATTCAGAAGGCCATGCAGGCGGCCCGCAAGAACCTCGCGACCGTGTCGCTCAAGAACGCGACGCTCCACTACGCGATGCACGGCAAGCACGGCACGAGCCGCGTCTACATGCAGCCGGCCGCCGACGGTACGGGCGTCATCGCGGGTGGTGGGATGCGCGCGGTGTTCGAATGCGCCGGCGTCCGCAACGTGCTCGCGAAGAGCTACGGCTCGCGCAACCCGATCAACGTGGTGCGCGCGACGATGAATGCCCTGACCAGCCTGCAATCGCCCGAGGACATCGCGGCGAAGCGCGGCAAGCGCATCGAAGAAGTGCTGGGCGCCTGAGCGGCGCTCGCGAGCTCGAGGATCAAGTCATGGCCGATGCGAAGAAATCGATCAAGGTCACGCTCGTGAAGAGCGTGTTCGGACAACTGAAGAGCCACCGCGCGACGGTGAAGGGCCTGGGCCTGCGCCGCATTCGCGATTCGAAGGTTCTGGCGGATACGCCGGAGATTCGCGGCATGATCCGCGCGTCCGGCCATCTGCTGAAGGTGGAAGAGGCCTAAGGGCCATTTGACCCCAGGTTGAGTTCCTAGTCGGCGCGAGCGTCGGCGGAACGGAGAAGGCACGAATGAAACTGAACGCAATTTCCCCCGCTCCCGGCAGCAAGAAGCCGCGTCTGCGCGTCGGCCGCGGTGCGTCCGCCGGCCAGGGCAAGACCTGCGGCCGTGGCGTGAAGGGTCAGCGCGCACGTAAGGGCGGCTATCACAAGGTCGGCTTCGAAGGCGGCCAGATGCCGATCCAGCGCCGTCTGCCGAAGACCGGCTTCCGTTCGAAGGTGGCGCCGGGCGTCGCCGAAGTGCGTTTGTCGGAATTGAAGAAGCTCTCTGGAAATATCGTCGACCTGGCCGCACTCAAAGCGGCGAACCTCGTCCACGAGCAGGCGCTGCGCGCGCGCATCGTCGCTTCCGGTGAATTCGGCAAGGCCGTGACCGTCAAAGGCGTGCACGTCACGAAAGGCGCACGCGCCGCCATCGAAGGCGCGGGCGGCAAGATCGAGGCGGCCGAAGAAGAGTAAGCGTGAGGGACGGACTGCGCTCCGCCCCCCACACGCTCAATCAGGAATCCTAAGCCCTTGGCAACGAAGTCCTCAGCTCCCCCGCTCGCCGCATTCGGCGAGATGACTCGCTTCGCAGAGTTGCGACAGCGGCTGTTCTTCTTGCTGGGCGCGTTGATCGTCTACCGGATCGGCACCTTCATCCCGGCGCCGGGCATCGACCCTGTCGCGCTGGCGCGCTTCTTCCAGGAGCAGCAGGGCACGATCCTCGACATCTTCAACATGTTCTCGGGCGGCGCGCTGCAGCGCTTGTCGATCTTTGCCCTGGGGGTCATGCCCTACATCTCGGCATCGATCATCGTGCAGATGATGGCGGTCGTCGTGCCGCAGCTCGCGGCGATCAAGAAAGAAGGCGAGTCGGGCCGGCGTAAGCTCACTCAGTACACGCGCTACGGCACGGTGTTGCTCGCGGCGGTGCAGGGCGCTTCGGCCGCGATCGCGTTCCAGAATCAGGGCGTGGTGATCGCGCCGGGACCGCAGTTCGTGTTCATCGCGACGGTCACGCTGGTCGCCGGGACGATGTTCCTGATGTGGCTCGGCGAGCAGATCACGGAGCGCGGCCTGGGCAACGGCATTTCGATGATCATCCTGTCCGGCATCGTCGCGGGGCTGCCGGCGGCGATCGGCGGCTCGCTCGAGCTCGTTCGCACGGGTGAGATGAATCCTGCGGTCGCGCTGATCCTGTTCGGCATGGTGATCGCGGTGACGGCGTTCGTCGTGTTCGTCGAGCGCGGCCAGCGCCGCATTCAAGTGAACTACGCGAAGCGTCAGCAGGGCCGCCGCATGATGGCCGGCCAGAGCACGCATCTGCCCTTCAAGCTGAACATGTCGGGCGTGATTCCGCCGATCTTCGCGTCGAGCCTGCTGTTGTTCCCGGCGACGATCGCGAGCTGGGGCGGCACGAGCCAGCGCTTCAGCTGGCTGCAGGACATCGCCACGGCGATGACGCCCGGCCAGCCGGCTCACATGCTGCTGTACGGCGGTCTGATCATCTTCTTCAGCTTCTTTTACACGGCGCTCGTGTTCAATTCGCGCGAGACGGCGGAGAACCTGAAGAAGTCCGGCGCCTTCATCCCGGGCATTCGCCCGGGTCAGCAGACGGCGGAGTACATCGACAAAGTACTGACTCGCCTGACGGTGTGGGGCGCGCTGTACGTGACGGTCGTCTGCTTGCTGCCCGAATTCTTGATCGCGCGCTTCAGCGTGCCGTTCTACTTCGGCGGAACGTCGCTCCTGATCATGGTCGTGGTGATCATGGACTTCCAAGCCCAGGTTGCGGCGCACCTGATGTCGCACCAGTACGAAGGGCTGATGAAGAAGGCCAACCTGCGCGGCTACGGCCGGCCGGGACAGACATAGGACACAGCGGTTTAGCGGGTTTGAGCGGTTGGCCCAAGCGGCTCGGCCGCAGCCACCCTTGAGCGGCCCTGTGGGCCGAGCGGTTGATCGAGCGGACGCGCTGACGCGGCCCGCAGGAGTTGAGACATGAAGGTTCGTGCTTCCGTCAAGAAAATCTGCAAGAACTGCAAAATCGTGCGCCGCCGCCGCGTCGTGTACGTCATCTGCTCGGATGCGCGTCACAAGCAGCGCCAGGGCTGATTTCGTAGTCCTTAAGGCGTTGAGTTACTAGGTTTTTTAGTTTACAGTTCCGCGCTTTTCGTCGCGGGGAGAGATCGCAATGGCCCGCATCGCCGGCATCAACATTCCGATGAACAAACACGTCGTGATCGGACTCACGTCCATCTACGGCGTCGGCCGCACGGCAGCCAAGAAGGCTTGCGCGGGCGCCGGTGTCGATCCGACCACGTTGGTGAAGGATCTGACCGATGCGGAAGTTGCCGCCCTGCGCTCGCAGATCGGCAAGTTGACGGTCGAAGGCGACCTTCGCCGTGAAGTGTCGATGAACATCAAGCGTCTGATGGACCTTGGCTGCTATCGCGGCATTCGTCATCGCCGCGGCCTGCCGCTGCGCGGTCAGCGCACGCGCACGAATGCGCGCACGCGCAAGGGCCCGCGCAAGGCCGCCGTCAAGATGAATACGCCGGCAGGCAAGGCGTAATCGAGACAGATCGAAATTCCGACTAGCCGCATGAGCCGCTGGTCACTTTGTTAGAGAGACATATGGCTGAGCAGAAACAGCAGCAGGGTCAAGGCGGCGCGGGCGCGAAAGGTGGCCGCAAGAAGGTCAAGAAGCATGTGACCGATGCGATCGCTCACGTGCACGCCTCGTTCAACAACACGATCGTCACGATCACCGACCGCCAGGGCAACACGCTGTCTTGGGCGACGTCCGGCGGCTGCGGCTTCCGTGGCTCGCGCAAGAGCACGCCATTCGCGGCGCAGGTCGCCGCCGAAAAGGCCGGCACTGCGGCGCAGGAGCACGGCGTGAAGATGGTGGAAGTGCGGGTGAAGGGCCCCGGTCCCGGCCGTGAATCCGCGGTGCGTGCGTTGAACGCATGCGGCCTCAAGATCACGAACATCTCCGACGTGACGCCGATCCCGCACAACGGCTGCCGTCCGCCGAAGAAGCGCCGCGTCTAATCATCGATTTGGAATTGCCTGTGCCCGCAGCTAGGGCGAGGAAGAGAAGTTCATGGCTCGTTATCTAGGTCCAAAGTGCAAGCTGTCGCGTCGCGAAGGAACGGATCTGTTCCTGAAGAGCGGCGTGAAGCCGCTCGAGTCGAAGTGCAAGCTGGAAGTGCCTCCTGGCGGCGTGAAGGGCGAGCGCAAGTCGCGTCTGTCGGACTACGGCCTGCAGCTGCGCGAAAAGCAGAAGCTGCGCCGCATGTACGGCGTCCTTGAAAAGCAGTTCCGCAACTACTACATCAAGGCGACCGGCCGCCCTGGCGCGACCGGCTCGACCCTGTTGCAACTGCTCGAAGGCCGTCTCGACAACGTCGTTTACCGCATGGGCTTCGCGGCGACCCGCAGCGAAGCGCGTCAGCTGGTCAGCCACAAGGCGATCAGCGTGAACGGCGAGGCCGTGAGCATTCCGTCGTATCAGTGCAAGGCGGGCGATGTGATCGCCGTGCGCGAGAAGGCGCAGAAGCAGCTGCGCATTCAGACGGCGCTGCAGATCAAGTCGCAGGTCGGGTTCCCCGAATGGGTTGAAGTCGACGAGAAGAAGTTCTCGGGCACGTTCAAGCAGCTTCCGGACCGCGAAGACATTCTGCCGGACATCAACGAGAACCTCGTCGTCGAGTTGTATTCGAAGTAATTGCCGATTGCGGGCCCGGGGCCGAGCGCCTCGGGCCCGTCGTCGCATTCCGGTCGAATCGAGTTGTATTGGTTGCACTCACCATCGAGTGCGCATGCCGTTACGGCACACAAGCAGGTGAATGGTCCATGCAGGCATCCGTTGGCGAATTCCTGAAGCCGCGCGTCGTTAAGGTCACGCCCACCACCGCCCGTCAGGCGAAGGTCGTGATCGAGCCCTTCGAACGGGGCTTTGGTCATACTCTCGGCAATGCGCTGCGCCGCGTGTTGCTCTCTTCCATGCCGGGCTGTGCGATCACCGAGACGGAGATCGACGGCGTGCTCCACGAGTACACCAGCATCGAGGGCGTGCAGGAAGACGTCGTCGACATCCTCCTCAACCTGAAGCAGGTGGCGATCCGCCTCAACGCCCGCGAAGAAACCGAGCTGCGTCTGCACAAGAAGGGCCCCGGCCCGGTGACGGCCGGCGACATCCAGCTCGACCATGACGTCGAAGTGCTGAATCCGGAGCTCGTGATCGCGAACCTGACGAAGGCCGGCGAGCTCAACATGACGTTGAAGGTCGAGCGCGGCCGCGGCTATCGCCCGGCGATTCAGCGCGCGACGTTCGAGGAATCGAGCGGCCCGATCGGCCGTTTGCAGCTCGATGCGTCCTTCAGCCCGATCCGCCGCGTGACGTACACCGTCGAAAGCGCGCGCGTCGAGCAGCGCACGAACCTGGACAAGCTCATCCTCGACATCGAGACGAACGGCACGATCGACGCCGAAGAGGCGATTCGCCGCGCCGGCTCGATCCTCAAGGATCAGCTGTCGGTGTTCGTCGATCTGCAGGGCCAGGACGAGGGCGCCTCGAAGGCCGCCGAACAGCAGTTCGATCCGATCCTGCTGCGCCCGGTGGACGAGCTCGAGCTCACGGTTCGCAGCGCGAACTGCCTCAAGGCCGAGAACATCCATTACATCGGCGACCTCGTGCAGCGCACTGAAGTGGAGCTGCTGCGCACGCCGAATCTCGGCAAGAAGTCGCTCACCGAGATCAAGGAAGTGCTCGAGAGCCACGGTTTGTCGCTCGGCATGCGTCTCGACAACTGGCCGCCGGTCAGCTTGAAGCGCGATGACGATCGGGATGTGATTTAAGGCGGGCAGCGGATAAGCGGATACTCGGACGTCGCGCCGCAACGGCAGGCGTTCGAGCTATTCACCAGTCACGATTCAAGAGTTCTAAGAAATGCGTCACCAACTTTCCGGCCGGCAGCTGAGCCGCAACGCACCGCATCGCGCCGCGATGCTTCGTAACATGGCGGCATCGCTCCTGCGTCATGAGACGATTCGTACGACGGTGCCGAAGGCGAAGGAGCTGCGCCGCGTCGTCGAGCCGCTCATCACCCTCGGCAAGGAAGACAGCGATGCGAATCGCCGCCGTGCCTTCGCTCAGCTGCGCGACGCCGAAGTCGTCGTGAAGCTGTTCGAGAGCCTCGGGCCGCGCTTCAAGGCGCGTCCGGGCGGCTACACGCGCATCCTGCGCATGGATCCCCGTCCGGGCGATGCCGCGCCGATGGCGTTGATGCAGCTGCTCGATCAGCCGGAAGCGGCTGCCGAAGAAGCGGCGCCTGCGGAGGGCGAAGCGGCGGCGAACAAGGCCGCGCCGAAAAAGGCTGCGAAAAAAGCCTCGCCGAAAAAGAAGTCGGTGAAGACGGCGGAGGAAAAGGCGGCGAAGCAGGCCAAGGCCGAAGAGAAGGCCGCGGCCCAGGCAAAGAAGGCCGAAGCGAAGTCGCAGAAGAAAGCAGCGGCGCCGAAGAAAAAGGCGGCTGCGAAAAAGAAATCCGCGAAGTAAGCGAGTCGCGAACGTTTGGTGAAAAAGGCCGGGCATTGCCCGGCCTTTTTCTTTGCAGCGTCGAATCGTCGATCGACTTCGTGGCACACGAATGTGCGTGACGTCACGCGCGCGCCGATCGTGCGCACCCGCGCGCTACCGATAAGGGATGCACTGCGCCTAGGGCGAATCCTGCGCAGCCGCTCAGTGCGTCGCTGCTGCTGAAAGTACGAATTGCTGAAACACCTCATCGCGGCGCGTCTGGTTCACAGCTTTCGGCGAATCGCGCGAGCGATGTGCCATAACCGTGAACGTCATCGCACGCGCGCCGTTGCAACTCACTAAAAAGCGCCCCGTTACGCGCGGCCTTCCGCTGCGCACGAACGGAGAAGTGCATTGGTCGATTCATCGAGCGGCAACAAGTTGCCGCGCAAAGCCACACGCCAGCGTCTGCTCATCGGCTGCCTCATCTCGATAGGCGCGCTCGCCGCGCAAGCAGCACCGCCGCAGTCCGTGAAGCTGGCGATGGAAGCTCAGAAGGATTATTTCCGGGAGAAGTGCTTCACGCTCGAAGCCGGCCAGCAGCTCACGTATCGGCTGAGCACGCGCCATCCCATCGAATTCAACCTGCACCACCATCGGGCCGATGGAGCGATGGTCTATCCGGACCGCCTCGTCGTGAGCTCGCAGCATTCAAAGCAATTCATCGCTGAGTCGGCCGGCGGCTACTGCTTCATGGCGACCAATCTCAACGACCAGTCCGACGCCTTCGAGGTCGTCATCAGCTACGAAATCGCCGCGCGGTGAGTGCGCGTCAGCCCTGTTTTATCCATCCGAATCGAATGATCAAAGGTTTTTCCATGTTTGATTTCAAGTCGCACCGCATCGCGGTGCCGCTCATGCTGTCGATCTCGACGCTGGCGCTTCCGCAAGTCGTACAGGCCTCGCATTTCCGCGGCGGCTCCATCACCTGGCAGGCGCTGGATCTGGACGGAGACGGCCTCAAGAACGACGTGCGGATCACGGTGAAGAGCGCGTGGCGCCAGGATTCGATCAGCACCGCGACGCTCATCTCCTCGCCGTCCATCGTCGGCCTGACGCGCGTCAGCGAAGAGCCCCGCGTCTGCGTCGGCCCTGGTACGACGGTGCTGGCGCCCAACACCTGCAGCAGCCAAACGAACACCGACTATGCGCTGACGACGACGACGTTCGAAGCAAGGAACCTCGATCCCGAGCTCCGCTACACGGTGAGATTCTCGAGCAGTGCCCGCATCAGCAATCTGCAGAACAATGCCGACGGCGACTGGAACATCCAGACTACGATCTATCTGAAGGACGGCAATCTCGCGCCCAAAGTCGACCTGCCGATCATTCTCGAAGTGCCCAAGCTGCAGTCCAATGGACTCGGCGGCACGATCCCGCTGCCGAACTGGACGTTCGACATCAGCTCCAGCGATCCCAATGCGGACAAGCTGCGCTACCGTCTCGCGAATCAGAGTGAGCTCGGCTGCACCGCCGGGGACTGCGGCTACACGAACCCGCCGGGCCTTTCGATCAATCCCAACACCGGCCTGTTGACGTGGACGGGTTCAGGCAGCCTCGCTACCGGCGCCCTGTACAGCGCCGGCATCGTCGCCGAGGACGTCGACGCGTATGGCACCCCGAAGTCGAAGACGCACGTCGATTTCATTCTCAGGCTGGAGAACAAGGCGGCGGTCGCGTTCAATCCGACGACGGACATCGATCCCACAGGTCCGGAGCAATTTCCCGAGACGCGCAACGTGCGCGTCAACAAGGGTGATTCCTATACGTTCAAGGTCACCGCGGCCGGCATCGACACGACCAGCCTCGGCAACCTGCAAGGCAGCCTGGTCGAGAGCCCGGCGAACACGTTCACGTTCGCACCCGGCGCTCCCGGCTCGGGGCTGGAGCCGGGCTCCTACCCGATCACGTTCCAACTCTCCGACGCGACCGACACGCGCAGCGACAGCTATCTGGTCATCAACTTCATCGTTCCGGATCCCGATGCGCCTCGCATCCTGAACATCGAAGGCGACCGGACCGTCTACAACAATGTCGCGACGACGCCAGGCGACGCCGCGGAACAGCTGGTCGACGCCGGGCTCGACGCGATCGTCGAAGACGACACCAGCACGCAGCTCGACGGCGGCTTCGTCCTGTTCAACGTCACCTTCACCGACGGCGCCTACGAACGCCTGGACATCCAGTCCGTCGGCGACGGTCCGGGACAGATTCGCGTGGCCGGCGATCAGGTGTACTACTCAGGCCAGCTGATCGGCGAAATCGATCCGACGCAGGACGGCGTCGGCCGAGCTCTGCGCGTCAACTTCACGAGCACCGCCGCGACTGTCGCAGCGGCGCAGGCATTGGTTCGCAGCCTCACCTATCAGGACACGTTCACGCTGCGCCCCGCGGGTGATCGCGCGTTGTCGCTCTTCATTCAGGACGGTGAAGGTCACAGCAATGCGTACGACTTCTTCGTGAACGTGCAACCGCACGTCAACGAGCCGCTGCCGGGCAGCGGACCGCTCGAGGCAGCGAACCGCCTCTCCGTCACCGAGGGCACGACGGCCGCGCTGAGCAATGCGAATATCAGCTTCGCCGATCCGGACGACGACACGATCACGTTCACCGTCACGAGCGTCACGCACGGTCAGTTCGAGCTCGTCAGCAATCCGGGCGCGCCGATCACCACCTTCACTCAGGAAGACGTGACGCTGGGCAAGATCGCCTTCGCTCACGACGGCACCGAGAACGCGCCCACCTATTCGCTCTCCGCCTCCGATGGCACCAACACGCCGGTCGTGAGCGCAGGCGAAATCACGTACTTCGGCGTCGATGACAACGCGCCGAGCATTTCCGGAACGCCCACGACCACGGTCGAGGCGGGTAGCGCCTACAGCTTCACGCCGACCGCCAGCGACGCCGACGTGGGAATCGGCGGTGAGTTGACCTTCAGCATCGTCAACAAGCCGACCTGGGCGAGCTTCGATACGAGCACCGGGCGACTCAGCGGTACGCCGGCGCGCGGCGACGTTGGGACCTACGCAAACATCACCATTCGCGTGAGCGATGACGGCGGCCTGACGCACACCAGCCTCACGCCCGCCTTCTCGATTACCGTGACTGCGATGCCCGATGACGATGGCGACGGTTTGCCGAACGCGCTCGATCCGAAAGACAACAATCCGGACACGGACGGTGATGGCATTCCGGACGGTGCCGACGTGGACGTCAACGGCGACGGCGTTCCTGACAATGGCACCGACACCGATGGCGACGGCATCAATGACGCGAGCGACGTAGATCAGGTTGGCGGCGGCGACGCCGATGGCGACGGCATTGCGGATGCGGTCGATACGATCGACGACCGCGCGGATGCGGACGGCGACGGCTTGCCCGATGCCGTGGATCCGAACGACGCAGACACCGATTCGGACAACGATGGCATTCCCGACGGCGCCGACGTGGACGTCGATGGCGACGGCATTCCCGACAACGGCACCGACAGCGACGGCGATGGCATCAACGATCGCGCGGACGCCGATTCGAATCCGACCGGATCCGACACGGACGGCGACGGCGTGATCGACGGCTATGACATGGACATCGATGGCGACGGGATCGACAACACTGCCGAGGGCAGCGGCGACCTCGACCACGACGGCATCCCGGACAATCGTGATGCGGATACCGACGGCGACGGCATTCCGGACGTGCTCGAAGGCACGGGCGATGCGGACGGCGACGGCATCCCGAACTTCCGCGACACCGACAGCGATAACGACGGCGTGCCCGACGCGCTCGAGCTCGCAGGGCTGCACCTCGACACCGACGGCGACGGCATTCCCGATCGCTTCGACGTCGATCAGGCGGGCGGCCCCGACGCGAACGGCGACGGCATCATCGACACGCTGCCGGATTCGGATGGCGATGGCCGAGCGGATCCGTTCGATGCCGACCAGGATGGTGACGGCATTCCCGACCTCCTCGAATCGGGCGCGTATGGCTTCGATTCGGACAACGACGGCATCGACGACCGCTGGGACGCCGACGTGCCGGGCAGCACCGATGCGAACGGCGACGGCATTGCCGACGATGCGCGCGCGGTCGACACCGACATGGACGGCATTGCCGACCTGTTGGATTCCGACAGCGATGGCGACGGCGTGAGCGATGCGGCCGAGGGCGGCGCGCAAGGCGTCGATACGGACGGCGATGGCATCGACGATGCTTTCGATGTCGACAACGTCGGCGGTGCCGATGCGAACGGCGACGGCGTGGCCGACTCGGTCGAGCCCCGCGATACGGATGGCGACGGCGTGCCGGACTTCCGCGATCTGGACAGCGACAACGACTCGATCGCGGATGTCATCGAGTCCGGCGGCCTCGACGAAGACGAAGACGGCCTGCTCGATGTCGGCGGCACGATCACCTCGACGCCGCGCGATACGGATGGCGACGGCGTGCCCGATCTCCGCGATCTGGACAGCGACAACGACGGTGCCGAGGACATCGAGCGCACGATCTACAAGCGATTCGATGCCGACGGCGACGGACGCATCGATGCGGCGCTCGACAGCGATGAAGACGGCATTCCCGACGTGATCGACGCCGAGCCGATGCAACGCGGCTCGCGCGGCGATTCCGACAGCGACGGCGTCCCCGCGATTCGCGATCAGGACGACGACGGCGACGGCGTGCTCGATTCGATCGAGGGCGAAGGCGATGCCGATGGCGATGGCGTGATCGATCGTCTGGATCAGGATGCCGACAACGACGGCATTCCGGATCGCATCGAGATGCGTCTGCCGAGCCCGTCGGGCATCGACGCGAACAACAACGGCGTGGACGATGCTTATGAGGGTGCGACGATGCGCGACACGGACGGCGACGGTATTGCCGACTATCTCGATACGGACAGCGACAACGACGGCATCCCGGATGCGCAGGAAATTCTATTGGTGGCCCTGAGCGGCGCGGACTCGGACGGCGACGGCATCGACGATGCAATCGACGTCGACGCAACCGGCGGCACCGATGCGAACGGCGACGGGGTCGACGATTCGAAACTGAATCTCGCCGATACCGACGGTGATGGCATCCCCGACTATCGCGATTCGGACAGCGACAACGATGGCTTCCCCGACGGCAAGGAATGGGGTGACTTCAACCGCGATGGAATCAACGATGCCTTGCAAAAGGATCCGGGCCTGAAGACCGGCCTCAAGGGCGGCGGCGGCAGCTTCGGGTTGCTCGCGGTGCTCGTGCTGTTCACGCTCGCGTTCGTGCGCAGGCTGCAGGGCGCCGCGCGTGCGGCGGTCGTCGTCGGCGCAGTCGGCGTGAGCGCTCTGCACATGCCGACCGCACGTGCGCAGGACGCAGCGCCTTGCACCGAAAGCTGCTGGTCGATCGGCGTGGGTGCCTTCGCGACCAAGCTGCAGCCGGACGACTCGCGATCAGTGTGGAAGGTCGTCGACGACAGTGACGTGGGCTACAAGCTCAGTGCGGAGTATCGCTTCGAGAAGCATTGGTTCCTGGAGCTCGGCTACGCCGAGATGGGCGGTGCGACGGTCGTCAGCCGCAATCCCGCGATCGTGGGACGCGAGGCGATCGACTACTCGATTCCGAGCCTGTTCGGCGGGTATCTGCTGCTCGATCCGGCGAGTCGGTTCAATGTTCATGCGAAGGTGGGCTACGCGAAGCTGCGCACCGACGCTCCGAGCTATGTCATCGACAAGCAGCAAAACGGCGACCAGATTGCGCTCGGCGCAGGTCTTCGCATGCGGCTATGGCAGCGCTTGGAGCTGCAGCTCGAGCACGAGTACTACGATGAGGATGCGCGCCAGACGGGACTTACGGTGCGCTACGCCTTCTGACCGCTGCGGGAGCGCCGTCCAAGCTAGTTGGACGGCGCTTCCAATCCCTTCGTGTAGAGCACGCGTCCGTCCGGCGTGACCAGGATGGCGTCGATGTCGTCGAGACGGTTGTAGATTTCGAGCGCGCGCTCCGGCCCCAGTACGAACGCAGTCTTGGACAAGCCGTCGGTACGCGTGGCGGTCGGGCCGATGATCGTCGCGCTGCGCACCTTGCTGGCCGAATGTCCCGTGTGCGGATCGATGATGTGGTGATAGCGCACGCCGTTCTCGTCGAAATAGCGCTCGTAGTCGCCCGAGGTCGAGAACGCCGCATCCTCGAGCGGAATTCTCGCGATCACCTCGTCCTTGCGGTCCGGGTGCCGGATGCCGACGACCCAGGGCTGGCCGAAACGATCACCGATGATTCGGCTGTCGCCGCCGGCCGTGACGAGCGCGCGTGTAATGCCGCGTCCTTGTAGAACTGCGATGCCGCGATCCACCGCGTGCCCCTTGCCGATGCCGCCGAGATCGATACGCACACCCTGCTGCGAGAACCTGACGGTCTGCGTCTTCGGGTCGAGGAGCACGTGGTGATAGTCGATCGCGGGCAGGGCCTGTTTGATGCTCGCTTCATCCGGACGCTTGTGGTGGCGGAAGTCGTACAGATAGCCGACGCTCGCGTAGGTGATGTCGAATGCACCGTCGGTGTCACGCGAGTATTGAAGTGCAGTGGTCAGCAGCGTGAACAGCTCCGTGCCTATTTTCACCGGCTCGGCGGCGGCACGTTGATTCACGAGCGAGAGCTCGCTCGTCGGCTTGTAGGTGCTCATCGCCTCGTCGATGCGGTTCATTTCCGCGATCACGGCATCGATGGCCGCCTCGCCTGTCGCGCGATTCTCCGCCCACAGCTCGACGGTGATGCGCGTTCCCATGATGCCGTCTTCGACCCGCTCGACCCATTCGGCGCGGGCGGCGGTGGAGAGGGTCAGCAATGCGAGACAGAGGGTGGCGGTCGTCTTCATGGGCGCATGGTAGCGAGGAGGGGAGGGAAAACAAAAAGGGCGGCTCGATTGCTCGAGCCGCCCGGAGATTGAGAAGAGGCCCCCACCCCCAGCCCTCCCCCGCTATGCGGGGGAGGGGGCAGCTCTCGCGCATCCATGCGCGTCGCTGCATTCGGGCTCCTGCCCGTCAGAGTCGGTTGAGGCCGTTTGAGTACTTAGAACTTGAAGCGCGCTGTCATTCCGTACGTGCGAGGCGCACCGAGGAAGGCATCGAAGCTGCCCGTCTGCAACGGAGCATCGAACACGACCTGGTAGTACTCCTCGTCCGTCAGGTTCTGGGCCCACGCTTCGATCATCCAGGACTCGTCTTCCGCGCCGAAGCCGGTGCGGGCGCTGACGAGCGTCATCGCATCCTGAATCTTTTCGCGAACCAGATTCGAGCCGGTGTTGTACTCGGACGTGTACTTCGCGCCGAGGTTCGTGCGCCACACGAGCGAAGCGCCGATCGGCTGCTCGAAGGTCGCCGACAAGGACGCGCTCCATTCCGGCGCGAACGACAGGCGGTCGTTCTTGCGCGTTTGCGAGAACAGGCCCGGGTTCGCGAGCGCGACCGGATCGTCGATTTCCGTCTTCGCGTACGTGACGCCGCCCTGAAGGCTCAGCTGCTCGAGCGGCGTGAACCACACGAGGTCGAGGTCGACGCCGCGTGAGGTCACTCGATCGAGCGAGGTCACGAGGAACTGCACGCCGTCGAACGTGTTCAGCTGAAAGTCCGTGTAGTCCTGATAGAAGATGGACGCATTCAGCAACAGCGAGTTGTCCGCCCACTGAGTCTTCGCGCCGAGCTCGTAGGAATCGACGAGCTCCTTGTCGAAGCTCGTATCGAGGTTCGGCGCGATGCCGCCCGGCAATCCAGGATTCAATGCCGCGCTGCCGATGCGAACGCGATCGAGATTGAAGCCGCCCGCCTTGTAGCCGCGAGCATAGGAGAGGTACGTCATCACCTCGTCCGTGAAGCGATACGCGAGCTTCGCCGTGCCGCTCCACTCGCTCTCGTCGATCGACTGCGAGTTGTTCAGATTGTTGTAGATCGGATCCGTGAATGCTGCGCAGCCGATGCCATAAGCAACCGTGCGCACCGCCGCCGGAATCGTTCCTAGATTGTTGCGCAGCGTCTGGCAGCCCACCCCTGCGTGCGTGTTGCGATAGCGCGTGTCCAGATCCTTCGATTCATTCGTGTAGCGCAACCCGAGCGTGAGCTCGAGCCCGTCCGTGAAGCGAATGCTGTTGTTCGTGAACAGCGCCCACGACTTCGACTGCTGATCATGGAAGTCGCGTTGACCGAGTCCCGGCGTATATGCCGCTGCGAGCGCGGCCTGGCTTGCGGGCGTCGCGCCCACCAGATATGGAACCAGCGGAGACGCCGCCGCGCCGGTCAGCGCGAGCATGTACGTCCGGAACTGAGTGCCGTACTGAAGCTGTTGCTTCGACTCGAGCGTTTCATCGGCATAGAACGCACCCGCGAGCCAGCTCAGCATGTCCGTCTCGCCGGCGATGCGCAGTTCCTGGCTGATCTGCTTGAAGTCGGTGGCGTGATTGCCGTCGGGCTGGCGATACCAGATGTCGGCGGAGGTGAAGTCGACGTCCTGTCCGTTGATGCTCTCCCACGTGCGATACGCGCTGATCGACGTGAGCGTCGCGCTGCCGAAGTCGTAGCTGATGTCCGCGGAGCCGCCGAGATCCTTGATCTCCTGTCGCGTGCTGCGGTTGAGCCAGACGTCGCGATCGAACGCGTCTCTCGCCGCATTCACTCCCTTGCCGCCCGCGATCGCATTGATCGCCGGCGTCGCCGGACCGTTGATCGTCTGCACGCCGCCGCAGCAGGACTCGTCGCGCTTGCTGTAATCGCCGGTCAAACGGATGTCGAGCGCTTCGCTCGGCTCGAACAACAGCTGGGCGCGCGTCGTCCAGACGTTGCGGTCGTTGTCTTCCTTCTCGGTGCGCGGGCCAGCGCCGCGCTGCACATCGAGGAAGCCGTCGCGCTCGCGCGTCGCGACGAAAAGCCGTGCGGCGATCGTTTCGCTCAAGCCGCCGTTGATCGATGCGGATCCTTCGAGAATGCCGTAGTTGCCGCCCGTGACTTCGACCTGCGAGCTGAAATCATGCGTCGGGCGCTTCGTGATGATGTTGATGACGCCTGCCGAGGTGTTCTTGCCGAACAGCGTGCCTTGCGGGCCCTTCAGGACTTCGATGCGCTCGAGCTCGCCGAGATCACCGAAGCCGACGCCGTTGCGCGGGCGATAAACGCCGTCGATGACGACGCCGACGGAGGATTCGAGGCCCGGGTTGTCGCCGACGGTGCCGATGCCGCGAATGCGCGCCGTCGTGCTCGCTTCGTTCGAGGTGGAGGTGACCGTGAGGCCCGGCGTGAGCACGGTCAGATCCTTGATGTCTCTCACGCCCGTGTCTTGGAGCAGCTGCTCGGAAACGGCGGTCACGACGATCGGCACATCCTGCAGGCTCTGCTCGCGCTTCTGCGCGGTCACGATGATGTTTTCGATCGTGCGTTGATTCTCGTCACTAGATGCGGCTTGCTGCGCAAACGCTGGTGCAGCAGCGAAGGCCAATGTCACGAAAACGGCTTGGCGCAAGCGCGCGCTTCGGTTACTCATCGATCCCCCTTGTTTCTTCGGCAGTTGCAAGAACGTCGGACTACGGCGCGGGCGCGACGGCGCACCCGTGTGTAGACGGCGCGAAAGGTTACTGACTTTGTTGCAGGATCGGAAGTCGTTTTGCGCAGGAGCAACATCTTTGACGTGCCCTGACGCAATTGCTTCTGCAGTTCGGTTTCGCCTCCAAGCGCCGTGATTCGGTTGGTATCACAACGTGTATCAAGTAGAGTTTTGCAGTGCGGTTGCAATCGTGGCTTGTCCACCCCTGTCGCGACCGCCCCACACAGCTGACAGACACGCATGAGGCGAAGTTCAGTGGATTTCGATGTCGTTGTAATCGGTAGCGGACCCGCGGGCGAAGGCGCGGCGATGATGGCCGCCAAGAATCATCGGAGCGTTGCTCTCGTTGAGCGCTACTACGAAGTGGGCGGCGGTTGCACTCATTGGGGAACGATTCCGAGCAAGGCGCTGCGCCATGCCGCGATGTTGCTGCACGACCTGCGCCGCAATCCACTGCTGCGCGAGTTTCGTCCGGCCGCGCAGCTCACGTATCCGCAATTGCTTGCGACCGCGGGCAAGGTCGTCGAATCGCAGGTGATGAGCCGCCGCCGCTTCTACGAGCGCAATCGCGTGCCGATCTTCTCGGGCGAAGCTCATTTCATCGATGCCAACACGGTCGAGGTTCAGCCGGCGAGCGGCAAGCCGCAACGTCTCACCGGCCGGCACATCATCATCGCGGCGGGCTCGCGTCCCTATCATCCGCCGGAAGTCGATTTCACTCATCCGCGCATCTGCGACAGCGACACGATCCTGCGTTACGGCGCGCATCCGTTCTCCGTCACGATCTATGGCGCCGGCGTGATCGGGTGCGAGTACGCCTCGATCTTCACGAACCTCGGCGTCAAGGTGACGCTCGTCAACACGCACGACCGGCTGCTGTCATTCCTCGACGATGAGATCGCAGAAGCGCTGTCGTATCACATGCGCGAGCAGGGCTGCGTCATTCGCCACAACGAGCAATTCAAGGCACTTGAGGCGCGCGAGCGCGACGTCGTCCTGCACTTGGAATCGGGCCGCAAGATCAAATCGGATCTGCTGTTGTGGGCGAACGGCCGCACCGGCAACTCCGACAAGCTGAATCTGCAGGCGGCCGGCCTTTCGAGCAATTCACGCGGGCAGATCGCCGTGAACGGCCACTATCAGACCGCCGTGCCGAGCATCTACGCCGTGGGCGACATCGCAGGTCCGCCCGCGCTCGCGAGCGCCGCGTATGTGCAGGGCTCGCATGCCGTGCAGCACATTCTGGATCCGAGCATCGAGCCGCATCGGCTCGACATGATCCCGAGCGGCATTTATACGATTCCGGAAATCTCCTCGATCGGCCGCAGCGAGCGCGAGCTGCAGGAGGCGAAGGTCCCTTATGAAGTCGGCCACTGCGCTTTCAAGAATCTGGCGCGGGCGCAGATGAGCGATGAGCGCGTCGGCATGCTCAAGATCATCTTTCATGCGGAGACGATGCAGGTGCTCGGCGTGCACTGCTTCGGCGATCGCGCCTCGGAGATCGTGCACATCGGTCAGACGGTGATGGCGAGCAAGGATCTGAACGACATCCGTTACTTCACGACGACGACCTTCAACTATCCGACGATGGCGGAGGCGTATCGGGTGGCGGCGTATAACGGGATCAACAGGCTGACGTGAGAGTGAGGCTTTTGGTGCGGGGTTGAGGGAAGGGCTGCTGGGCGCTGGGCTGCTGGCCAGAGAACAGGCTCAGAACCTCTGCTTCTCCTCCGGCCAGCAGCCCAGTGCCCAGCAGCCCTTCAGTTCGGTTACTGCCATTGCAGGTTGAACACTCCGTCACGTAACGTCGCGCCACAATTCAAACGAGGAGTGATCCATGAGTTTCGTGAAAGAGTTCCGCGAGTTCGCGGTGAAAGGCAATGTCGTCGACATGGCGGTCGGTATCATCATCGGCGCTGCGTTCGGCAAGATCGTCACCTCGTTCGTCGGCGACGTCATCACGCCTCCGCTCGGCTACCTGATCGGCGGGGTCGACTTCACGAATCTCGCCGTGACGCTGCCTGCGCTCCAGGACGGCAAGGAAGCCGTCACGATCCGCTACGGTGCCTTTCTACAGACTGTGTTCGATTTCATCATCGTCGCGTTCGCGATCTTTCTTGCGGTGAAGATGATCAATCGGCTGAAGCGCAAGGAAGAAGTCGCGCCGTCCACGCCGCCCCCGCCCCCGAGCCGTCAGGAAGTCCTGCTCGAAGAGATCCGCGATCTGCTCAAGCGCTCCTGAGCGATGCAGGGGAGGGGTTCAACCCTTTCCCTGCACTTCGGCGAACGCGGCGCGCGTCAGATTCTCTGGCGCGGCTTCCGTGCACACGACGTTGTCCTCGATGCGGATGCCGCCGTACGGCTTGAGCTCTTCGATGCGTTCCCAGTCGATGCTCGCCGCGTGCGCGTTGGCCCGAGCCTCCTTCAACAGCGCATCGATGAAATACAGCCCGGGCTCGATCGTCACGACGAAGCCGGGCGCCAGCGTGCGCGTGAGCCGCAGATAAGGGTGACCTGGCGGCTTCGGCTTCTGAGCGCCGGCGCGATCGAGCGCGAAGCCGGCAACATCGTGGACCTGCAGCCCGAGCAGGTGACCGACGCCGTGCGGAAAGAGCACGCTCGACAGCCCGCTGCTCACCGCATTCGCCGCATCCGTCCGGATGATCTTGTGATCGCGCAGTAACTCCGCGATGCGTTGATGCGCATCGAGATGGATGCTCGCGTAGTCGGTGCCCGCGCGGACTTGTGCGCACAGCGCCTGCTGAAGCTCGTGCATTTCTTCGATCAGCGCGGAGAATTCACCGTGTTCGCTCGCGTACGTGCGCGTGATGTCGCAGGCGTAGCCGCCGAACTGAGCGCCGGCATCGATCAGGAATGAGCGCGGGCGCGCAGGCGGCTGGCGGTCCTGATTCTGATAGTGCAGCACCGCCGCGTTTTCGTTCAGCGCGACGATGTTCGCGTACGGCAGTTCGTTCTCCGTATGGCCGGTCGCGTGAACATATTGCATGTGAATGTCGTACTCGGAGGCGCCGGCCTCGAATGCGGCTCGGGCGGCGATGTGGCCGCGCGCACCGCGAAGCGATGCGCGACGCATGCATTCGATCTCGTAGGACGTCTTGCAGGCTCGATCGAAATGCAGGTGATCGAGCAGCCCCTGGGGATTGGCTGCCGCGAATCCCCAGCTCGCAAACTCCGGTTGCCATTCGCCGATGAACGCACAGTGCCGTGCGCCCTTGAAATAAGGCTCCGCATCGCTCGGCTGCCGCATGACTTCGATCGCGAAGTGCTTGGTCCAGTAATCGGCCGGCAATGCGGGCGGCTTGTACCAGTAGTCGACGGGTTGTAGGAACAGCAGCCGCAAGGGTGCGTGGGGCTTGTAAATGATCCAACACTCCGCGCAATCCGCGAGCGGCGCCCACAATTTGAAATGAGGATTCGCCTTGAATGGATACGTTTGATCGTCGAGGAACTGCAGCGGTGCGCGGCCGGCAAAAATTGCCAACGAATCGAAGCCGCATGCTTGCAGCGCCGCGTCGGTGCGTTCGCGTTGAATGCGAACATGGTCGTCATAGAGCGCGGCGAGTAGAGCGGACATGGTGTTCATCCTGCGGTTCGATGTAGAAAGTGTAGTCGCAGCTCGCGAGGCGCGGCATGCGTGATTGGCGCGCCGCATCGCGATGCGACAGCGCATGATGTGAAATGCGCGCGTCGCGAGTCGCGTTCGTTCAGCTAAATGTCAATGTTTCGTCAATAACGCGCAGCGCGTTGCACGCATTCGGCGACAAAAAATCATCACGCTCGCGAAACCCTGTAAATCAAGGCATTTGCGCGCGCGCGAAATGGTTTCAATCGAAACTCAAACGCTCTAGAATCCAGCGCGCAATTTGCGAAGGACCCAAGCCTTCGTTGCTCACGTCATCAACTCAACATCGGGGTGATAGCTCTCATGAACACAAAAATGATTCTCGCTGCTTTCGCGTTGTCTCTCACGCTCGCCGGCTGCGCGAAGGATGAGGCGCCGGCGGAAGCTGCTCAGGAAGCGGCTGCCGATGCGAACGCTGCTGCGAACACCGCGTCTGAAGCTGCCGGCGATGCCGCCGCTGCTGCCGGCGATGCGGCTGCTGCTGCGGGCGAAGCTGCTGCTCCGGCGGCTCCGGCCGAAGGCACTGCGGCTCCTGCTGAAGGTGCTGCTCCTGCGCAGACGCCTCCTGCTCAGTAATCGTTCGAGCCTCTCCGGACGGCCAGCATTGCTGGCCGTTCGGATCGCAGTCTTTCGGGACTGCTGCATTGATCGATCGATGTCTTGAGTCGATGTTCCTAGAGTCCAGTGCCAGTCAGTATCCGCGACGCATTGCATTCACCTCAGGATCGCGCCTGGATCCGCAGCACTTACGCTGAATATCTCCAAGAGCTGTCGAAGCTCAGCATGAACACCGGCATCTTTCCGGTGGCCGGCGAGTTCGGCGAACGCGAGCCCGAATTGCTCGCGCGCTGGTTCGCCGATGACAGCTCGCATCCTCTGTTGATCTTGAAGAACGAGCGCCCGGTCGGGTTCGCGCTCGTGAGTCGTCCGCCGCGCCATGAGCGCGGCGCCGTCGATTACCGCATGGCTGAATTTTTCGTGATCGCGAAGGAACGGCGGCTCGGCGTCGGCAAGGATGCCGCCGTGTTGATCTTCAATCGCTTCGGCGGCAGCTGGGAGATCAGCGAGTTTCAGTACAACAAGGCGGCGATCATGTTCTGGCGCAGCGTCGTGTCCGACTACACGAACGGCCGCTTCCGCGAGTCGCAGCTGCACGGCGAGGTGCGGCAGGTGTTCGCATCCCGCACGCCGCAGAAGCCGCAGCCGTAACTCGAGCTACGCGCGTTTGCGCGCGAGCTGCTTCGAGCGCTCGAGAACCGGTGCCAGAAAGCGTCCGGTATGCGAGCTTGGATGACGCGCGATGTCTTCCGGCGTGCCCGTCGCGACGATCGTGCCGCCGCCCGTGCCTCCTTCCGGACCCAGATCGATGATCCAATCGGCGGTCTTGATCACATCGAGATTGTGCTCGATCACGACGATCGTATTGCCCTCGTCGCGCAGCCGCTGCAGCACGCCGAGCAGCTGCTCGATATCGTAGAAGTGCAGGCCGGTCGTCGGCTCATCCAGAATGTAGAGCGTGCGGCCTGTCGAGCGCTTCGACAGCTCCTTCGCAAGCTTCACGCGCTGCGCTTCGCCGCCTGACAGCGTCGTCGCGTTCTGTCCGAGGCGGATGTACGCGAGCCCGACATCCATGAGCGTCTGCAGCTTCGGCGCGAT
>Ga0164243_10002510_pt1 | contig 30263 bp, 31 predicted proteins | sample OricompcompostOP_FD_108781 | JGI IMG/M metagenome (GOLD analysis project Ga0164243, IMG submission 108781) | Organic Plus compost microbial communities from Emeryville, California, USA - Original compost - Organic plus compost (OP) | ecosystem: Engineered > Solid waste > Mixed feedstock >... | reverse complement strand
TCGATGGGGGTGCCGGAGATCGGGAAGTTCTCGACGGCTCGCTGGGTCTGCGCGCGGTACAGCGCGTTGGCGGGCACCTTGACCTCGCCCATGGTGTCGTGCTCGATGCGGTATTCGGTCATGGGCCTGACTGTAGCGACGGCCCGATTCCGATGAGCAGCCAGTAGGACTCCGATCTGCTCTGCAGCGTCACGGGAACCTCGGTGACCACCACGTTCTGGAACCACCGGCCCAATGCTTGGCGCAGGTCGGCGCTGTCGGCCATCGACCAGATGCGCAGTTCACCGCTGGGACGAAGACGTGATGCACACGAGCCGATGAAGTCGCCCTCGTACAGCGCGGCGTTCTGCTCGTGGACCAGGAAATCGGGTCCGTTGTCGACGTCGAGCACGATCGCGTCCAACCCTGACTGAGCCATGACGACATCGCGCACATCGCCCACGACCACCTGGAGCCGGGGATCGTCGGGCAGGTCGACGGCGTCGACCACCTCAGGGTGCAGTTCGGCCACCAGGACGCGGGTCACGCCAGGATTCACCAGCAACTCACGTGTGGTGAAGCCCAGTCCGAGTCCACCAACCAGCACGTCGCCGGTCAGTCCCTGGGCGAGCAGACGTTCGGAGGACGTCTCGGCGTCGTCCATCACGAAAACACCGTTGACGCGCAGTTCACGGGCGCCATCGGCGCGCGTCCGGAACACGACCTCGTCCATGTGTCGATCACATCACACCTCGATTAGTTGCTTACGTCAACCAATGGGCATAAAGTTGACGCGGTCAACTAACGAATCGAGAACCTCTTTTGTCCACCACCACGCCCGAACAATCGGACCAGATGTCCCACCGCGAGATCCTCGAAGCCCTCAGCGGCCTGCTGCTCGCAATGTTCGTGGCGATGCTGTCCAGCACCGTCGTCACCAACGCACTTCCGAAGATCGTGACCGATCTGCACGGCTCGCAGACCGGCTACACCTGGGTCGTTGTCGCGACCATGCTGGCGATGACCGCCACGACGCCGATCTGGGGCAAGATGGCCGATCTGACCAGCAAGAAGATGCTCGTGCAGATCGCCCTGGTCATCTACTCAGTGGGATCGCTGATCGCCGCATTCGCGCCCAGCATGGGTGTGCTGATCACCGCACGTGTCGTGCAGGGACTGGGGGTCGGCGGTCTGACTGCGCTGGTGCAGATCGTGATCGCGTCGATGGTGTCGCCGCGTGAGCGTGGTCGGTACTCGGGCTACATCGGGGCCGTGTTCGCGGTTGCCACGGTCAGCGGCCCGTTGATCGGTGGCCTGATCGTGGACAGTCCGCTGGGATGGCGCGGCTGCTTCTTCGTGGGACTGCCGTTCGCCGCCTTGGCCTTCATCGTGTTGCAGCGCACGCTTCACCTGCCGGTGATGCGCAGGGAGGTCAGCGTCGACTACCTCGGCGCGACCCTCATCATGGGCGGCGTCAGCACATTGCTGATCTGGGTGTCACTGGCCGGATCGGACTTCGAATGGGCGTCCACGACGTCCTACACGCTGGTCGGTCTCGGCGCGGTCCTGATCGCGCTGGCCATCCTGGTCGAGGCCAGGTTCGCCGCCGAACCGGTCATCCCGCTGCGCCTGTTCCGTGATCGCACCACGTCCCTGGCTACGGTCGCGTCGGTCGTGATCGGTATCGCGATGTTCGGCGCCACGGTCTACCTGAGCCAGTACTTCCAGTACTCGCGCGGTATGTCACCGACGGAAGCCGGCTTGATGTCGATCGCGATGGTCGGCGGTCTGATGACGTCGAGCCTGGTCAGCGGCCGAATCATCACGCGCACCGGCTTCTGGAAGCGGTGGCTGGTGGGAGGCGCGACCCTGGTCGTGATCGGCTTCGGTCTGCTCAGCACCATCGATGCGCACACCTCGCTGTGGCTGGTCGGCTGCTACATGCTGGTCGTCGGATCGGGCATGGGTGCGACGATGCAGAATCTGGTGCTGGCGGTGCAGAACAACACCCCGCTGAAGGACATGGGGGCGGCCAGTTCGGTCGTCGCGTTCTTCCGCTCGCTCGGAGGATCGATCGGCGTCGCCGTGCTGGGCACGGTCCTGAGTCACAGTGTGACCTCGAACCTGGCAGGCGGTGCCAAGCAGCTCATCGCCGATGGCAAGCTGTCGCAGGCCGAGATCGAGTCGCTGCAGCACAGCACCGGCGAGATCCCTGATCTGGACACCCTTTCGCCGGTGATGCGGGCCCTGTTCGAGAACTCCTTCGGTGAGGCGTTCGGTCACATCTTCCTGATCGCACTGCCCTTCGCGGTGGCCGCGCTGCTGTGTGTGACGCTCATCAAGGAAGTTCCGCTGCACACGACGGTGGACCATTGAGCGCTCGCGACGCGGCTTTCGACGGTCTGGACGCCGAACTGGGCGTATTGGTCCGGCGCGTCCGACGTGCGATGTGGGAGAAATCGGTCCACGTCGTCCTGGGACACATCGCCGAATACGGACCTGAGCGCGCTGCCGATCTGTGCGCCGTGATCGGCAGCGACAAGGCGGCGATCAGTCGTCACGTGCAGCATCTGCTGGAAAAGGGGTACGTCGAGGGCTCGCCCGATCCCGAGGACGGCCGCGCCACGCTGTTGACCGCGACCGACAGCGGTCGTGCCCAGCTCGACGAGATCAATGGCCGCCGTCGCACCCAGTTGCAGACGCGTCTGGCCGACTGGGACACCGATGAGCTGGCGGGGTTCGTCGACGCGCTCGGGCGGTACAACCGCGCCCTGACACAGTGACGAATTCACTGTCAACGTAGTTCGGGCAGACGCCACTGCCTGATCGGTGTCTCATTATTCGAGACGGTTGCGCCAATGAACCAAGCCGGTATCGCCGGGCATAAGGGCTGGTAATTGCACTAGCGCTGAAATTTGTTTTGCCGAATCGTCGCGGCCTCTTGTGGTGAACCTGTGTGGCGGGTCACACTCTGGTACCCCCACAGGAAAAAGAGGCACATGCTCAGCGTGCAGAACCTGGAGGTCGTGTACGACGACGTCGTCCTGGCCTTGCGCGGGGTCTCCTTGGAGATCCCGGACGACAAGATCGTGGCCTTGCTGGGTGCGAACGGAGCCGGGAAGTCGACGCTCCTGCGCGCCCTGTCCGGTTTGTTGGACATCCACAACGCTGATGTCCGCAAGGGCGATGTGACGCTCGACGGGGTCTCGATCGCGCGCGACAACGCCAACAAGGTCGCCCGGCACGGCATCAAGCACGTGCTCGAGGGTCGCCGGGTGTTCCGCGAGCTGACGGTCGAGGAGAACCTGCGCACCGGCGCTCATGCAGCGCGCAAGGATCTGAAGGACAATCTGGCCCGCGTCTACGACCTTTTCCCTCGTCTGATCGAGCGTAAGAGCCAGCTGGCCGGTCTGCTGTCCGGCGGCGAACAGCAGATGCTGGCCATCGGGCGTGCGCTGATGTCCGGCCCCCGCTATCTGCTGCTCGATGAGCCGAGTCTGGGGCTGGCGCCCATGATCGTGGCCCAGATCCGCGACATCATCGCCGAGATCAACGGCCAGGGAACCGGGGTGCTGCTGGTCGAACAGAACGCCACGATGGCGCTGCAGATCGCCCATCACGGTTACGTCATGGAGACGGGCCGCATCGTGATGGATCGCCCGGCGGCCGAACTGTTGGCCGACGACGACATCCGCGAGTTCTATCTCGGCCTGGGCGCCGAGGGTGAACGCACCTCGTACCGCGACATCAAGCATTACCGACGACGCAAGCGGTGGGCATCATGAGCGCGCCGGTGCTGGAGGTCAGGGACGTCACGCTGGCGTTCGGGCAGGTCAAGGCGATCAACGGCGTCAGTTTCGAGGTCCGCGAGGACGAGTTGTTCGCGATCATCGGGCCCAACGGCGCGGGCAAGACCAGCATCTTCAACGTCATCTCGGGCGTCTACCGGCCGCAGGAAGGGTCCGTGAGCCTCAACGGCCAGTCGATCCTCGGCAAGCGGCCCGCCGAGATCGCCCATCGTGGTGTCGCGCGCACGTTCCAGAACATCGAACTTTTCGCGAATCTGACCGTCATCGACAACTTGATGCTGGGCCGCCACCAGCACATCGGGTACGGCACCGTGTCGGCGCTGGCGTGGTTGGGTCGCGCGCGGGCCGAGGAGCTGCGTCACCGCCGCGTCGTTGAAGAGATCATCGACTTCCTCGAGCTGGCGGCCTGGCGTGCCTACCCGGTCGGGATGCTCCCGTACGGCGTGCAGAAGCGCGTCGAGCTGGGCCGCGCTCTGGCCATGGATCCGCAACTGCTCTTGCTGGACGAACCGGTCGCCGGCATGAACCTGGAGGAGACCGAGGACATGGCCCGGTTCATCCTCGACGTTCGCGAGGACCTGCACGTGCCGATGATCATGGTCGAGCACGACATGGGGCTGGTCATGGACCTGGCCGACCGGGTGATGGTGGTCGACTTCGGCACGCCCATCACGACGGGAGCACCCGCGCAGGTGCAGCAGGACCCCAGGGTCGTTGCGGCCTATCTCGGCGGAGACATGCAGCACGAGGAGGCCGTCTCATGACCGCAACGATCGCCTCACTCGTGCGTGACCGGTCCACGCAGATGCCCCAGGCAGTCGCGATGCGGCACAAGGAGTACGGCATCTGGCGCGAGTACACCTGGGCCCACTACTGGGATCACATCCTGACCGCGGCGCATGGGCTCCTCGCGCTGAACGTCCAGCCGACCGATCGTGTCTCGATCCATTCGGAGAACCGCCCCGAGTGGCTGATCCTGGACCTGGCGACGGTCGCGGTGCGCGGCACGACGGTCGGTCTGTATCCGACCAATCCGTCGGCCGAGGTCGAGTACCTGGTGACCCACTCCGGCAGCGTCGTGCACCTGGTCGAGGACCAGGAGCAGTTGGACAAGGTGCTCGACGTGAAGGTGCCGGACGTGCGCACGATCGTCTACGTCGAGCCGCGGGGCATCAAGGGTCACTACGACGACGAGCGCCTGATGTCGTGGGACGACTTCATGGCGGCGGGCGCGGAGCATCGGGAACAGCACCCGGGCGCGGTCGAGGCGATCATGGAGCAGGCGCAGCCCGATGACGTCATCACCTTGGTCTACACGTCGGGAACGACGGGTCCGCCGAAAGGCGCGATGCTGACGGTCGCCAATGCCGAGTTCGCGATGCACACCGTGTTCGAGGGCAACAGCTTCGTCGACCCGGCACCCGGCCCGAAGGATCTGACCCTGTCCTATCTGCCGTTGTGCCACGTCGCGGAGCGATTCTTCACGACCTGGTTCAACTCCGGTGCAGGCGTGCAGACCAACTTCGCCGAGTCGATCGACACGGTGCCGCAGAATCTGCGCGAGGTGCAGCCGACCCTGTTCTTCGCGGTTCCCCGCATCTGGGAGAAGCTGCTGGCCACGGCTCGGATCAAGCTCGAGTCGGCGACACGACTCAAGCGCGTCTACGCCGCGTTCTGGCTCAAGCAGGCCGAGAGCATCGGCACGACCCTGGTGGAGAACGGCGGCAGTCACACCGGCGCCACGCGCATCCGCTACGCGATCGGATGGCTGCTGTTCTTCCGGGCGCTGAAGACCCGGCTGGGATTGCGACGGGTGCGGTATGCCTCGTGCGGCGCGGCGCCCATTGCTCCGGAGGTGCTCGCGTTCTTCATGGGCATCGGGGTGCCGGTGCACGAGGTGTACGGCATGACCGAGAACTCGGCCATCGCGACAGCCAACCGGCCCGGTCGGGTGCGACTGGGCACGGTCGGCGAGGCGTTGGAGGGCACCGAGGTGCGCATCGACGACGAGACCGGCGAGATCCTGACCCGGCATCCATCCGTGTTCGCCGGCTACTGGCGCAACGAGAAGGCGACGGCCGAGACCATCGACACCGATGGCTGGCTGCACACCGGTGATGTGGGGGAGTGGGTCGAGGGCACGCACATCGCGATCACCGACCGGATGAAGGACATCATCATCACGGCCGGCGGCAAGAACATCTCGCCATCGGAGATCGAGAACGCGCTCAAAGCCTCGCCATTCGTCAAGGAGGCCGTCGTCATCGGTGATGGCCGCAAGTACCTGACGGCTCTGGTCGGCATCGAGCTGGACACGGTCGGCGAGTGGGCGCAACGCCAGGGGCTCGCCTACACGACCTACCGGGATCTGACCGAGAAGACCGAAGTGGTCGCTCTGGTCAAGGACCTGATCAAAGAGGTCAACGAGCGATTCGCGTCGGTTGAGCAGATCAAGGACTTCCGCATGCTGCCCAAGGAGCTGGACCACGAGGACGGCGAGCTGACGGCCACGCAGAAGGTCAAGCGGTCGGCGATCGATGCCGCGTTCGGCGACCTGATCGGCCAGATGTACGGGAACGAGGCCGCATGACTGAGTTGCTCTCCGCGGTGGCCGCAGGTCTGGGTCAGGGATCGATCTACACGCTGCTCGCGCTGGGCTTCGTGATCATCTACAAGTCGATGGGCGTCATCAGTTTCGCTCAGCCGGCGCTGATGATGGCCGGCGCGATCCTGGTCTCCTATTGGAGTCCGAAGCTCGGCTTCTGGCCTGCGGTCATCCTCGGCGGCCTGGCGATCGCTGTGGTGGCGTTGGTCATCGAGCGGCTCGCGATCCGGCCGATGGTCGGCAAGGCGGTGTTCGTCATCGCCATCATCACGATCGGCGTCGACATCATCGTGCGGGTCGTGGCCGGTGCCTTCGTCGGTACCGATCCGCGATCCATCGGTGATCCGTGGGGTCTGGGTCGCTGGCACATCGGTGGAGTGGCGATCCAGCACCGTCACGCGGCGGCGTTCATCGCGGCCGCGGTGATCGTGACGCTGGTGGCGGCGTTCTTCCGCTACACCTCGATCGGCCTGGCGATGCGTGCTGCCGCACTGGATCAGGAGGCCGCGATGACGCAGGGCGTCAGTGTGGGCGTCGTGTTCGCCGTGTCGTGGGCGATGGCAGGCTTCCTGGCCGCGGTCGCCGGTGTGTTCGCCGCTGCCGGCAACTCGCTGGATCAGAATCTGTGGATTGTGGGTCTCGCTGCCCTACCGGTGATCATTCTGGGCGGCCTGGACTCGCTGCTCGGTGCCGTCGTGGGTGGTCTGGTGATCGGTGTCGTCGAGGCGCTGGTCCGCAACTATCACTCCGACATCTTTCCCGGAATCGCCACTAACACCGGGCCGCTCGCCCCGTACGTCGTGATGCTGCTGGTGTTGCTGGTGCGGCCGTACGGCCTGTTCGGCACCAAGGAGGTGGAGCGGGTATGACGACACGTGTGAAGGGTCGTCCCGAGTTCTACACCGCCTACGCGCAGGACATGGCGTTCCTGAACACGCGGCCCAAGCAGTGGGGTGTCGTGGCGATCGTCGCGATCGCGGCGCTGTTGCCGATGACGGTCTCGGACGACCTGTTGAAGATCCTCGGTACGGGCCTGGTGCTGGCGATCGGAGCGATCGGCCTGAACCTGTTGACCGGTTTCGCGGGCCAGGTGTCCTTGGGTCACGCGTTCTTCGTCGCGGTCGGCGCGTACACGGCCTCGTGGATCGCCGGCGACCCGGACGGCCGCACGGTGGGTCTGGGCATCACATTCATGCCGCTGTGGATCCTCGGAGCCGGTGTTGCAGCAGCGATAGCCGGCGCCGTCGTGGCGCCCTTGGCCGTGCGTCTACGGGGCCTGTACCTGGCGGTCGTGACGCTGGCCCTGGTCATCATCGGCGGATTCGTGTTCACCGAGTGGAGGAGCCTGTCGGGCGGCGCGCAGCAGGGCCGCGATGCTCCCGTCCCCACGATCCTTGGCGCCGACCTGACCGTCGACGGCGCCTACACGCAGGAGCAGAAGCTGTACTGGCTGTTCCTGGTCGTGCTGATCATCTGCGCGATCTTCGCGCGCAATATCGGCCGTTCCAAGATCGGGCGGGCGTTCTCGGCCGTGCGTGACCGCGACGTCGCGGCCGGCGTCATGGGTGTCGAACTGACCAAATACAAGCTCATCGCGTTCGTCCTGTCGTCGTTCTACGCCGGGGTCTGCGGTTCGCTGCTGTTCGTCGCGAACGGCTACTTCGGGCCGGAGCGGTTCAGCGGCGGCATGGGTCTGCTGCTGTCGGTGCAGTTCATCGCGATGATCCTGATCGGCGGCGTCGCCACGGTGTCGGGGTCGATCATGGGAGCCATGCTGATCGCGCTGTTGCCGCGTATCTCCAGCGAGTTGCCGTCGTTCCTTCCGTTCATCACCACGGCGTCGAACGAGCATCCCAACATCTTCGAGGTCGAGCAGGCCATGTACGGAGTGCTGATTATCGCGTTCCTGCTGTTCGAGCCACGCGGTCTGTTCGGCGTGTGGCATCGCGTCAGGACCTACTGGAAGAGCTTCCCCTTCTCGTACTGAGCAGGGCGAGGAATCACACGGAGGAGAAGGAGTCACCAGATGAGGCGAACGATTCGACGAGCGACCGTGGCGATGGCCGCGACGGCGCTCGTGCTGACCGGGTGTGGTCGCGGGGGAGATGACGACAAGGGCTCGTCGGCGCCGGGTGTCACGGACGAGCCGTGTCCCAATGCGGTCGACAAGGACAAGGGCTGCATCTACCTCGGGACGATCAGCGACCTGACCGGCGGCTTCAAGGCCGTGGGAGTGCCGCTGACCGCCGGTGGCAAGGCGTTCTGGCAGTACGTCAACGAGAACGGCGGTATCGGTGACTACGAGGTCGACGTCACCAAGTACGTCAAGGACAACAAGTACGATCCCGAGACGCACGCGCAGGTGTACGCCGAGATCAAGGGCGACATTTTTGCCGTGGCGCAGTCATTGGGCACGGTCGCGACCGAGACGATGTTGCGTGACTCTGATGCCAAGGACTTGATCGTCGTTCCGGCGACGCTGGGTTCGAACTGGTATTTCGAGGACCGTGTCCTCGAACTCGGCACCAGCTACTGCGGTGAGGCGATGAACGCTGTCGACTACGGCGTCGACGAGTTGGGTGCGGACAGCGTCGCCGCGGTCCACTTCCCCGGCGACTACGGTGACGACGCCGCAGTGGGAGCGAAGATCGCCGCTGAGGCGCGTGATGCCGAGTTCACCGACATCCCGACCGGTCCTGGCGCAGATCAGCAGGCTGCCGCAGTGAAGGCGGTCGTCGAGTCCGGTGCGGATGTCGTCGTCGTGGCGACGGGCCCGGTGGAGTTGGCTGCTGTGGTCGGAGGTGCGATGCAGGCCGGCTTCAAGGGCAAGTTCATCGGCTCGATCCCGACCTGGAATGCGGCACTCCTGGACTCTCCGGCAGGCCCAGCGATCGAAGCCTCCTACCTGTGGGCGACGTCATTCCCGCTGTGGGACACAGATAGCGTGGGCTTCGAGGCGATGCGAGAGGCCAACGGCGACGAGACGCCCAATGCGTACTTCGCCTTGGGTTGGTCCGGTGGTTACGTCCTGAAGGCTGCGCTGGAGAAGGCCATCGACGATGGTGACCTGACCCGCGAGGGCCTGCACAAGGCGGCCACATCGCTGACCGGCGTCGACACCGAGGGCATGATGCCCGACGGCACCGGCAACTATGCCGGTGATGCCAATGAGGCCGCGCTGCGCGTGACCCAACTGGCCGCTCCGAAGAAGGGCACCAGCACCGGTGTCACCGAGTCGGTCGACTTCTTCACCGGTCCGACCCTGAAGGACTACGACTTCAAGGAAGCCTGTTACCTGCAGAAGTAGTCACTGATCGAGTAGCGGCCCACCTCCCATCAGGAGGTGGGCCGCTACTCGTCACCTGTGGATAACTTCGGGCGCGATTTCGGAATCTGCGCGATGTTTCATGAGTGCACGAGCCGACCGATCGCGCGTACTGGAAGCGACGCCAAGATGCGATCGGCCTCGACTTCAAGGGTGACGTTCTCAAGCCTCATGAAGTCCGCTCCGTCGAACGGCTGCTGGCCGCTGGGGAGCGTCATGTCGCGTGGTTCGGTCCGTGAGATTCGGCTCAGGTGACGAGGAACGGGACCCGACCCTCCGCGCTGCGGAGGCGTGTGCCGTTCACCCACGATGATACGCCGGGGCGCTGACAACGCCAAGGGTCAGCGGTAGCCGACGCCCTCGTCGCGCGCACGTTCCATGTCCGCGGCGAGGGCGTCGTGGCGGTAGGGGCCGTCGGCCCTGAGGTGGTCGATGACGTTCTGGACCGAGACGGGGTCCTTGTCCTGGCTCATCTTGACCTTCAGCGTGAACCGGTCGATCGGAATGCGCAGACCGACGGTGCCCTTGGCCACACGAGCGCCCCATTCCTGATCGAGCCACAGAGGTTCGTCGACGTGTTGTTCGAACAGCTCGACCAACCGGGTCAGGACGAGCAGGTTCTCGTCGGGGTCCAGCGCCTCGGGAACGCCGGTGCAGTGCGCGGCGGTGAAGTTCCACGTCGGCGCCAGTGAGGCGCCGGGGCTGTACCAGCTGGGGGAGACGTAGCCGTGGTTCCCCTGCAGGATCACCAGGACCTCGCGATCGGAGAAGTCGTGAATGCTCTCATCGGGCCGGCCGACGTGGGTCAGCAGCGCTAATTCGTGATCGGGGTCGAGCATGACCGGATAGTGCGATGCCACCAGCTCGCCGTTGTTGACGGACACGATCGTGGCCCACGGGTGCTCGCGGACCAGCCGGCGGACGATCTGAGGATCGTCGCTGAAGTGGCGCGGGTTGTGCCTCATGCGCGTTCTGCGGTCTTGACGATGGCGTCGATGAAGGTCGGATACAGCTCGACGGGCAGGTCGTGGCCCATGCCGGGGACCTCGACGAGCTCAGAACCGTTGATCGCCTTGTGGGTCGCGCGTCCACCGGACTTGTGCACGAGTGGGTCGCTGAGCCCGTGGACCACGGTGGTCGGAACCCGCACGGTGCCGAGTGCGGTGGTCCGGTCCGATGCGGTCAGCACGGCCATCATGTGGCGGGCGACGCCGCTGGCGATCCAGCCGCGGTCGTAGGTCTGCACCGCTCGGGCGGTCCCGCGTTCCTCGTCGGTGGGATAGTCGGGCGATCCGATGATGCGGGCCGTCCGGAGCGCCCGTGTCACATACTCCTCGCGGGTGCGGCCGGCCGAGGCGAGCATCGCGGTCATGACCTTGGGGTTCTGCCAGCCGACCGTGCGCTTGCCCGTGGTGGACATGATCGAGGTCAGCGACAGCACCCGGTCGGGGTGCGTGATGGCCAGGATCTGGCCGATCATGCCGCCCATCGAGACGCCGGCCACGTGCGCCTTCTTGACGCCTAGATCGTCGAGCAGGCCGATCGCGTCGGCAGCCAGATCCTCCAGCCCATAGGCGGCGTCGGCTCCGAACCCGGTGAACGCGCGCAGGATGTCGAGCTTGCTGACGCGGTGCTGGCGCAGCTTGGTGGACCGGCCCGTGTCGCGGTTGTCGTAGCGGACGACGCGATAGCCCCGGTCGGCCAACTGCTCGCAGAACTCATCGGTCCACCAGCCCATCGGCCCGCCGAGCCCCATGATCAGCAGCACGACCGGATCGGCCTTGCGTCCAAACGTCTCGTAGCAGATGTCGATCCCCGACGGCAGATGAGCGAACTGCTCCCCGGAACGCTTCACGGCCATGTGTGGCAGCCTAACGGTGTGCGGATCACGATTGACATGCCCGGCGGACGTGCTGATGCCTACCGGACCGGTGCCGGTCCCGGCGTCCTGTTGTTCATGGATGCGATCGGACTGCGGCCCCAGATCGAGTCGATGGCCGACCGGATCGCCGGCTGGGGCTACTCGGTCCTGGCGCCGAACCTGTTCTGGCGCGACGGCACCGCCGATGACCTGATGCCGAAGGCGGACCTGCGGGTCCCGGAGAACCGGGAGGCCTTCTTCGGCTCCGGGGTCATGGATCGGGTCGCGAGCATCACCCCGGACATCGCGCGCGCCGATGCCGAGATGTGGCTGGCGAATCTCGACGATCCGTTCGCCGCCACCGGCTACTGCTTCGGCGGGCGGCTGGCGCTTCGCGCGGGAGCCGATTTCGACCTGGCGGCGGTCGGCATGTTCCACACCGGCGGGATCGTGACCGACGCGCCCGACAGCCCGCATCTGGTCGTGCCGGGGCTGAAAGCCGAAGTGTTGGCCGGTCACGCCGACCACGATCACTCCAACTCACCGGAGCAGATCGCCGTCTTCGACGCCGCGCTGACCGCCGCGGGAGTCGCTCACACCACGGCGGTCTACCCCGATGCGCCCCACGGCTACACGATGGCCGATACCGCGATGTATCAGGAAGCGGGCGCCGAGCGGCACTACGAGGAGTTGCGGGCGCTGCTCAGCCGTTCGATGCCGTCGAGCAGCAGGTAGAGACCGAACTCGAACTCGTCTCCGGGGAATGACTCCTCCTCGGTGGAATCGTCGAAGGCGCCCGCATCCATCGCGGCGGCGAGCGCGGGCAGTCTGTTCTGGTCGATCACGGCTCGTAGACCGTCCTCCCACCCTTCGGTACGGTCGAACTGCTGGGCGAGCAGCACCTGATTGCGAACGTAGCCATCGACCAGCAGCAGGCACGAAGGAATCTGATCGGGTGGGATATCGGACTGGGCGAGTGCCTGGAGCCCGGCGTCCATCCAGCCGAGCGATCCGGGGCCGAGCGGGGGAGTGCCGGGCCTGACGTCCAGCGACCACGGGTGTTCGAGCAGTACGGCCAACTCGGCCCGCGCCCACGCCTCGATCTCGGCCCTCCAGCCCCGATCGCCCACGACCGGCGGCTCTCCGAGCGCGACGTCGGCCATCGCGACCTCAAGATCCTCACGTGACTCGACGTAGCGATATAGCGCCATCGTGGTGAAGCCCAGCCGCTTGGCGACGGCTGCCATGGAGACAGCGGCCAGGCCGTCGGCATCGGCGATCGCGATGGCCTCGCGTGCCACCGCCACGAGCGAGGTGGCCGGTTTGGGCCCGCGGCGTCCGGGCCGCTCGATGCCCCACAGATCTTCCACGACTCGGGGGATGGTCATGACGTCCTCCAGAAACTCTTGACGGCATACACAATAGAGCGTACCTTCTGTGTTGAACACAAACAGTTTATAACAAACACAGTAAGGAGACGCGATGGATGCTCGCCGCGCATGGATCGCCCTCGGCGTCCTGGCCCTACCCCTCCTGCTGGTCTCGATGGATGTGTCGATCCTGTACTTCGCGGCACCCCACATCGCCGAGGACCTGAACGCCTCGGCCACCCAGCAACTGTGGATCTTCGACGTCTACGGATTCGTGCTGGCCGGGTTGCTGATCACGATGGGAGCGGTCGCCGACCGCATCGGATCGCGCCGTCTGCTGCTGATCGGCGCCTTCGCCTTCAGCGCGACCTCGGTGGCCGCGGCGCTGAGCCAGAATGCTGGCGAACTGATCGCGGCGCGTGCATTGCTGGGAGTCGCAGGCGCGACCCTGATGCCGTCGACACTGGCGATGGTGCGCACGATGTTCGTCAACGAGGCCGACCGGGCCAAGGCGATCGCGGTCTGGACCGGTGTCATGACCGCGGGCGTGAGCCTGGGCCCGGTGCTCGGTGGGGTGCTGCTGGAGCACTTCGCGTGGGGATCGGTGTTCCTGCTCAACGTGCCCGCGATGGTGTTGCTGCTGGTCCTCGGACCGCGGCTGCTTCCGCACACGGCGGGACGCCCAGGAGTGCCGTTCGATCTGGTGGGTTCGGTGCTGTCGCTGGTCGCAGTGCTACCGACCGTGTTCGGCATCAAGCAGTGGGTCGCAGAGGGTTTCGACCTGCGGTGGATCTCGTGCCTGCTGGTCGGTGCGGCATTCGGTGTGATGTTCGTGCGCCGGCTCCATACGCATCCGCACCCGCTGGTGCCGCGCCCCCTGCTGCGCAACCGCGCCTACGCTGGCGCTGTCGTGGCGAATGCGGTTGCCTCGTTCGCCCTGGTGGGCAATGCCGTCATGGTCACCGCCTATCTGCAACTGGTGCTGGGCAAGGGGCCGCTCGAGGCGGCGCTGTGGAGCGTGGCCCCTGCGCTCGGTGTGGGTGCGGCGGCCCCCGTGGCCGGCGTCCTGGGTCCGAAGGCCGGTCGATGGGCCGTCATGGCTGGTGGCTTCGTGCTCGCAGCCGTCGGCTTCGGGGTGCTGATGACCATCGGCGCCGACAGCTTGGTCCTGGTGCTGGTCGGTGCGGGTCTGCTGGCTGCAGGCCTGGTCGTGGTGATGACCACTGCCGGAGAGTTGGTGCTCGCGTCGGTCGAGCCGCATGAGGCCGGCGCGGGCGCAGCCGTGTCGGAGTCGGCCACCGAGCTGGGCGGCGCACTCGGTATCGCGATCCTCGGCAGCGTCTGTGCCGCCATCTACCGCTCGGACATGGGTGGAGGGTCGCTGGCCGAGGCCGTGGGTTCAGGACATGACATGATCGCGGCTCGCCTGGCGTACGTGCACGGCATCCATGTCGCGGTGCTGGTCGGCGCCGTGGTGCTGATGGCAGCCGCGGTGGCCTGCGCACGGGGTTGGCTGGCGTCACGATCAGTGGCAAAGGAGTCTGCGCTCAGCGCGTGAGGTCAGCGGGTGAATCCTTCAGCGGCCATCTGCACGAGTTGATGCAGCCGGGCACCGAGATCGAAGGGTGGTGGTCCTGGTGCGCACCAGTCGTGCAGAACGGCGAAGTACCCTGTGGCCAGCACGGAGCCGAGAAGTCGAGGATCGCCTGCGTTGATGGTGGCTCCGCTGGTGTCGACGAGTTCGGTCAGCTCTACGGCGAGCGCTGAGTTGTCCAGCAGATTCAGTTCGCGGACGGCGGGGCTGAACATCGCGACCGTTTCGTCCCGCGTGCTGGTGCTGACGGCAGCGATGCCGATCATGAACTGGTCGAGTTGTTGCCGTAGCGGCGCGTCGGAGTCGCGGATGCTGCTGAAGCCTTGATCGCGACGTCGGGCTGCCCAATCGTCCAGGAAGGCCGACTTGCGTGAGAAGTAGTTGAAGACCGAGGTGCGTGCCACGCCGGCCTCGTTGGCGATGTCGTCCATCGTGGCGCCGTCGTAGCCGTGGCGAACGAACAGCCTGACCGCCGCGTCGTAGACGCGATCGCGACGCTGATTGCGCCGCAACTGACGCCGGACGTGGACGGGCTCGTCGGCGTACGAGGTCAGGGACGGCATATCGGTCCTCTCGGGGTGTGACGTGAACTACATCTTGTACTAGAGTTCAAAATGAACTCTAGTACAAATAGGACCGCGCATGACTGCTCTTCCGCACCTGATTCAGCCGTCCGGGGGGACCGACAGCGCATACCTGCGCCGGCTGCTGGCCGCCAACGACGCGACCCAGGCGCTGCAGATCGCGGTCGATCATGTCGTCGGCGAGCTGGGGTGTGCGGTGTCCTGGGCCGGGCTGATCGACGGTGACTATCTGGTGATGGGCGCCCATTGTGGTGTGCTGTCGACCGAGATGGCGTCGGCGTGGCAGCTCAAGGTCGGCGAAGGCATCGGCGGTCGCGTCGCGTCGGAGCGCAAGCCCCACATGAGCCGCGACTACCGGCACGACTCGCGTCGTGTCCCGGTGATGAAGCGGCTGATCGACAACGAGGGCATCCAAGCGACCCTGACCGTGCCGCTTCTGGTGGGCGACCGGGCCCTGGGCGTCCTGTATGCGGCGCAACGCCGCCCGTACCCCTGGAGTGACACCGAGCAGAGCCTGCTGGACGAGATCGGCCAGGATCTTGCCGTTCGGCTGCGACAATTGGATGTCGACGGACGGCGCGAGGACCGTGCCGATCGGGCCGAACGCGACTACCAGCGATCCATCCAGGCGCAGCGAACCGCCGCCGCCCTCGCGAGCGGCCTGGCCGCGCAGGACGACGCCGGTGCTGCCCTCGATCTGCTGGCTCTCGAGGTCGGAGCACTCGTCGAACTGCGTGACGACGACGGGCGTCTACTGCGCTCCTCCGGTGCGGTGGGCGTGGGGAATCCGCGGGTCGTGTGGCGGCGTGACCTCAGTGGCACCGATGGGCTGACGATCTCGGTCATCGATGTCCGAGAGCTCGATGAGGTGGCCAGCGCGACGGTCGACCTCGCGACGGGTCTGTTCAGATTGCAGTTCCTGAGGCTGGGAGAGCGGGAGCGGACGACGGAACGGTTGAGCGGCGAGATGCTCGACCAGCTCCTGACCGGACGCATCTCCGACAGCGCGAGCTATCAGCAGCGGTTGCGCACGATGGGTCTGTCGCTGGACCGCGGTCAGGTCGTGGTGGTGGGCAGCCGTGACGGTGATCAGTCACGACTGCCCCAGGTGAGCCGGGTGCTCACCAGCACGTTCGACCGGGCCACCACGATCATCCGCAACGGCCGCCTGGTCGCGGTCATCGACCTGGGGCCCGGCGGGGAGGACGCTCGCGACCGTCTCGAACACCTGGCACGCGGCTGGCACGGCGATCTGGTGGCAGGCGTCGGCCGCCTGTGTGAGGGGTTGGCGGACTATGCGATGTCGTACGACCAGGCGCGTGCCGCATGCGAGTTGGGCATTCGAGGCACGGGCCGTGCCCCCGTCCTGACAGCCCATGACCTGGGTATCGTCCCGCTGGCGAGTCTGCCGATCCAGCACCTGCGGACGATGGTCAGCGATGCGCTCGGGCCGCTGTTGGAGGCCGACGGCCGGCGTGGCACCGATCTGGTCGAGACGCTGCGCATCTATCTGGGCAACGACCGTCACCTGCCGGCGACCGCCGGTGCACTGCACGTTCACTACAACACCGTGCGCAACCGCATCGCACGCATCGAGGAGCTGCTGGGTGTCGACGTCCGCGACGTGGAGGATCGCTTCCGGCTGGAGACCGCATTACGCATGCACGCGCTGACGCACGCGCTGACCGATGCCGATGAGGTTGTCACGGCGTGACAACTTCTGGACGGAACTCTGGCTCGTTCAGACCTGGGGTGACCTGGCTCACGCTCGTCATGGTGGAGGCCCATCAGACGAGAGGACGCCATGAAGCTCATCACGTTCACGACCGGCGACCAGACGCACGTCGGCGCGATCGACCATTCGGGTGCACGAGCCGTCAGCCTGACCGCCGCGTCGAAGGGCGACCCGAGGTTCGGATCGATGCTGGACCTGATCCGTGCGGGACAGCAAGCACTCGATACCGCCGCTGAGCTGTTGGAGCTGCACGCGGTCGACGCGGCGTACGACCTCGATGCGGTGACGCTGCTCGCGCCGCTGCCGAACCCCGTGCGTCTGCGTGACTGCTCGCTGTTCATCGAGCACCTGCAGCCGGCCTTCCGCGGGATGGCACGCAAGATCGCTGCGGCCGCCGACGACCCGGACGCCGAGTACGAACGACTGGTCGCGACCGGCAAGTACGACACGCCCGACGTGTTCTCCCAGCTGGTCATCTACTACAACGCCGACCACACCGCCGTCAGCGGTCCGGGTGAGCTGATCGTCGCCCCGCAGGAGACGAACCAGCTGGACTATGAACTGGAGTTCGCGGCCGTGATCGGCACGACCGGCAAGGACCTGACCGGCGATGCGGCTCGTGACGCGATCTTCGGCTACACGATCCTGAACGACTGGAGTTGCCGCGACCTGCAGAGCACCGTCATGAACTCTCAGCTCGGACCGTCGCGCGGCAAGGACTTCGACGGCTCGAACACGCTCGGACCGTGCATCGTGACGGCCGACGAGATCGGATCGCCCTACGAACTTGAACTGACCGCTCGAGTCAACGGGGAGGTCTGGTCGAACGGGTCGAGCAGCACGATGCATCACTCCTTCGAGGACGCGATCACGCACTTCAGCCGCGGCCGGACCGTCTACGCCGGCGAGGTGCTCGGCACCGGAACCGTCCTGAGCGGCAGCCCGGTCGAGATCGGCCGAGAGCTCAAGGACGGCGACGAAGTCGAACTGGAGGTCTCCGGAATCGGCGTTCTTCGCAATCGCGTCCAACTGCCCTACTGACCAAGCCCGTTTCTACCGAAAGGACCACCATGCCCACCCTCGTCGATCTGTCCCGGACCCTCGATCCGGCCAACCGCGAGCTGGTTCCCGAGTCGTACAAGGCGCTCGAAACCGTGCTCGCCCCCAAGATCCACTATCTGCACCCCAGCGGTGAGGGTCGCGACCGGATGACCGAGATCTTCGGTTGCCCCGCCGATCACCTGCCCAATGGCGAAGGCTGGGGCGAGGACTGGCTGACCGAGATGAACACGCACTGCGGCACCCACGTCGATGCGCCTCTGCACAGCGGCAGCCTGATCGAGGGCAGGGAAGCCCGCACGATCAGCGACATCGACCTGTCCGAGCTGTACGCGCCGGGCATGATCCTGGATGTCCGCGAATGGGTCGAGCCCGGGAGGGGCATCTCGATCGAGGCGCTGGAGCGTGCGATCGCCGCGACCGGCCGCGAGGTCCAGCAGGGCGATGCGTTGCCGCATTGCTGCTGGTCGCGGCATGCGGCGGCGTCAAGGACGCCAATGACAAGGACGATCAGACCGCTGACCTGGCCGATGCCGAACTGGTGGCGCCGATCGCCGGCATGGAGTGCGAGGAGGGTGCCGAACCGGCCGGTGACCCGATCGTGGTCGGTGGCTCGCTGAGCCTGACCGGCGCGCTCGCCCCGACCGGCAAGGTGCACGACGAGGTCGCACAGATCGTCGTCGACTGGGTCAACGACTGCGGTGGTATCGACGGTCGTCCGTTGGAGTGGAAGGTCCTCGATGACCAGTCCACCCCGGCCCAGGTGACGTCCAACTACGAGCGCCTCATCGGCGACAAGGTGGACCTCGTGATGGGTCCGTACGGCGGCGCGGCCACCCTCGCGGGTGCCGGCCCGGTCTCGAAGGCCGGCTACGCCTACCCGACCGCGACCAATGGTGCGCCCGACAAGCTGATCGGCGACAACCACTTCCCGTCGTGGCAGATCGGTGGGGGCGCCTCGGAGCCGTCCAAGATGTTCGACGCGCAGGCCGAGACCCTGGTCGAGGCGTTGGAGTCCAGCGGCAACGCGCCGAAGACCGCCTTCTACGCGAACTCCAAGTTCCCGACGACGCTGAGCTACGGCTCGGCAGCGGAGAAGGCGTTCGAGGCCGCGGGCACGAAGACCGCCGGATCGGTCGAGTACGACATGGGCACGACCGACTTCAGCTCGATCGCGACCCGGATCGCCAGCCAGGACCCCGATCTGGTGTACCTGGGCGCGCTGGGTGCTGACGTGACGAACATCTACCAGGCGTTCGACGCGATCGGATACACCCCGAAGACGGTGTACGCGGCACTTCCGTCGCCGGCCTCGATCGAAGGCCTGGGCGATCAGGCCGAAGGCATCCTGGTGTCATCGATCTACGAAAACCATGCCCCGCTGGGCGACACCGACATCGCCCGCTACTTCGCCAAGGCGTTCAGCGACGGCGCAAAAGCAAAGGACCTGTTCCCGCTGGTTGAAACGCAAGCGGCGGCCGGATTCGGCGCGTGGCAGATCCTGTTGACGGCGGTCAGCGAGGCCGGGGTGGACAACGCAAAGATCATCGACTGGCTGAATGCCAATGACGTCGAGACCCTCGCCGGAACCGTGTCGTTCGACGGCTACAACAACTACGGCTCGGACTTCAACCGGGTGACGCAGGTACAGGACGGGAAGCGCGTCCTGGTGTGGCCGAAGGACATCGCCGGCGCAGAGATCTCCTATCAGCCCTGACCGATCTGCGGGTGTGGTGGGATCCCGTCCCACCACGCCCGCACCCGCCGACCCCTGATGGAGGGACTGTGATGTCGGTATCGACCTTGGCCCTGGCACAGACACTGCTGAACGGCGTGTTTCTGGGGTGCCTGTTCGGCACCATCGCCTTGGGCCTGACGATGAAGTGGGGACACCTGGGTGTCCCGGATTTCTTCCACCTCTCGCTCACCCTGTTGGGCGCCTATCTGACCTATACCCTGGTCACCGAGTTGTTATGGAGCCCCTTCCTGACGCTCGTGGTGACGATTCCTGTCTTCTTCCTGCTCGGTGTTGCCGTGCAGTGGTTCTTCCACATCATCAAGGCCGAGGCGTTCACCAGTCTGTTGTTGACTTTCGCCCTGTTCATCGTGACCGAGAGTGTCGTCTCGATGATCTGGAGCCCCGATCTGCTGAGTCTGCGGCGCTGGCTGTCCGACGACTTGACGCAGAGTGCCAAGGTCGGTGACCTGTCCGTCGCGCCGATCGATCTGGTGGCGCTGGTGGTCGCGCTGCTGCTGGTCGGTGCGTCGGCATACGCCTTGCATCGCACCCGGTGGGGCCGGGCGGTGCAGGCCATGCGCCAGGACGGCCAGGTGGCCGAGGCGTTCGGTGTGCAGATCGTGCCGATCGCCCTCGTGATGTCCGGACTGGCCGCTGGCAGCGCCGCTGCGGCGGGCATGGTGGTCGCGCTGAAGATGCCCTTGACCCCGGGTCTGCCGCTGCACTGGATCGGAGTGGTCGTGGTGGCGTCCCTGTTGGGTGGCCTGGGTCGTCCGCTCGGGGCACTCGTCGCGGCGATCATGCTGATGATGATCCAGAACGCATGGTCGTTGTGGTTCCCGCCTCAATGGGCGCCGGCCGTGACGTTCGGTCTGCTGTTCGCCTTCCTCGCCCTTCAGCCGGTCGTGCGCATGGTTCGCGATCGCTTCACGTCAGGAGTGGCTCGTGTCGCTTGATCCCTCATTGCGTCGTCCGTTGGCGATCCTGCTCGCGGGCGTCGTGCTCGCGATGGTCGTCGTGCCCGCATTCGGCACCAACTTCCAGGTGACGTTCGGCTTCCAGTTCCTGATCTGGATCTGCCTGGCGCTGAGCTGGAGCATGTTCTCGGGGAACTCCGGCTACGCCAGCTTCGGCCACGGTGTGTTCTTCGGCATCGGCACCTATATCGCGGCGGCAGTGTTGCGCGAGACCGATCTTCCCTTCGTCGTGGCGTTGCTGGCCGCGGGTGTCGTGGCTGGCCTGCTCGCCCTCGTCGTGGGTCTCGCGGTGTTCGCATCGCCCCGCTTCGCCGGCGACCTGTTCGGCCTGATCACGCTGGCGATGGCGTTCATCGTGATGACGATCGTCTCGAACGTGTCATTCCTCGACGGGGGCACGGGCGTGTTCGTCCGCGAGCACGTGACGGACATGTGGATCGGGTCGAGCACACGCCACCTGTTCATCGTCGCGGCGCTGCTGGTGCTGCTGTGCGGAGTGGTGTCGATCCTGGCCTCGACGACACGCTGGGGTGCGGCGTTGCGATCGATCCGCGACGACGAGGCCGTGGCGGAATCGCTGGGCGTACCGACCTACCGGTACAAGGTCGTCACGTTCGTGATCAGTGGCGCGCTGGCCGGTCTGGCGGGCGCTCCGCAAGCGGTCTACCTCGGCTACGTCGAGGTCGGCACCGTGTTCGCGCTGACCATCCCGCTGTTCGTGATCATGATGGCGATCCTGGGCGGGATGACCTCCTGGTGGGGTCCGGTCGTCGGTGCGGCCGTCGTGGTGACCTTGCGTGAGGCGCTGCTGGGTATCGGATCGCCCGAGCCTGCCCAGGTGATCGTCGGCCTCAGTCTGGTCGCGGTGATCGCGGTCATGCCACACGGAATCTCGGGATTCGTCTCCAGGCTCAGTTCGCTCAAGACCGTTCGTGGAGGTGCGCGATGACGTTGCTGACGTGTGAGGGCGTGACGAAGCGCTTCGGTGGCGTGGTCGCCCTCGACGACGCCCGGCTGGAGGTGTCGGCCGGTGAGATCGTCGGACTCGTCGGGCCCAATGGCTCGGGCAAGACGACGTTGCTGAGCTGCATCGCCGGATCGCTGCAGGTCACGGCCGGAAGCATCTCGTTCGACGACGCCGACATCACCCGGTCGGCCCCGCACCACCGCGCCCACGTGGGCATCTCGCGCACGTTCCAGGTGCCCAAGCCGCTGGGGTCGTTCACGGTGGTCGAGAACGTGGCGACGTCGTGCATGTTCGGCCGCGATCGGCTGGCGCGCACCGATGCGCTGGAACGTGGCCGGGACGTGCTCGAGACGGTTGGGCTGGGAGCCCACGCCGATGCTGGGGTCGACACGTTGACCTTGCACGAGCGCAAGTTCCTCGAGATCGCGCGCGCACTGGCACTCGACCCGAAGCTGATCCTGCTCGACGAGGTGCTCGGCGGACTGAATCCGTCGGAGGCCGAGGAAGGGATGTCGCTCATCGCTTCCCTGCGCGATGCGGGAGTCGCGGTGGTCTACATCGAGCACAACGTGCGGGCGGTCGCGACACTGGCCGATCGGATGTACGTCCTGAATCAGGGCCGCAACCTCGCCGACGGAGTGCCGTCGGAGGTGCTGGCCGATGAACGTGTCGTCGCTGCATACCTGGGAGGAGAGGTCGATGCTTGAGCTCGAAGGGCTCGTGGTGAGCTACGGCGAGGCGGCGGCGCTCCGGGGAGTGGACCTGACGGTGGAGCGTGGCACGGTCGTCTCCCTGGTGGGCTCGAACGGGGCGGGCAAGAGCACGCTGGTCAAAGCGCTGATGGGCATGCAGCCGGTCGGTGGAGGATCGATCCGTTTCGACGGTGAGGACATCACCCGGCGATCCGCCAAGGATCGCCCTGCGCTGGGCATCGCGCTGGTGCCCGAGGGCCGACGGCTGTTCAAGGACATGACGGTGCGCGACAACCTGCTGCTCGGTCTTCACCACAAGGAGGCCAGGAAGCGAGCGATCGGGCTCGAGCAGGTCTACGACCTGTTCCCGATCCTGGGCAAGCGTCCCAAGCAGCTGGCGGGCACGATGTCCGGCGGCGAGCAGCAGATGGTGGCCTTGGGGCGCGCGCTGGTTTCGCAGCCGTCCCTGCTCGTACTGGACGAACCGTCCCTGGGCCTGGCGCCGATCGTGGTCCAGGAGGTCTTCCGCACGATCGAACGGGTGACCGCTGAGGGCGTGACCGTCCTGCTGGCGGAGCAGAACATGCAGAAGGCGCTCGAGCTGTCCGACCACGGTTATGTCCTGGCCGACGGACGGGTCGTGATCGACGACAGCGGTGAGGCGCTGCTGCGGTCCGATGAGGTCCGTAAGGCGTACCTGGGGGACGTGTGACGCGACTTCTGGGCCGGGCGCCGTGGACGACCGACGGTGAACTCGATGACGCCCAACGTGCTCTGCGCGATCGGATCAGTGACGACTGGGGCGGCGGGGCCGTCGGCCTGAGCCCGGTCGACGGCGACGGTCGTCTGGTCGGGCCGTTCGATCTGATGGCGGCGAGTCCGCAGGTCGGCGGAGCGGTACTGGCGATGGCGACCAGCTTCCGTGACGCGGAGCTGTCGGCAGCCGAACGCGAACTGGTGATCCTGGTGATCGCGGTCGCCGAGGACTCCGAGTTCATGTGGGAGGGCCACGCGCCGGTGGCACGTGAGGCCGGGGTGCCGGCCGATGCCATCGACGCGATCGCCCGCGGGGACGCCTCTTCGACCGAGGACCCGCTGCGCACGGTGCAGGATATCGCGCAGCGGTTGGCAACCGATGGTGATTTGGACGACGAGACGTTCACCCGTGCGGTGGAGGTGCTCGGTTGGCGGCGGCTCCAGGAGGTCGTCTGGCTGACGGGGCTGTATCAGGCATTGGGGTTGGCGATGCGCGTCGCGAGGACGCCGCTGCCGGCACGACAGGAAGGGTGAGATGAGCGGGGCGATCCTCCGGGACTACCTCTGGGCGGCCGTGCATCGACATGGATCGCGGCGTGCCTTGGTGGCGGACGGGCGTGACTGGACGTTCGAGGAGTTGGGCGAGCAGGCGCGTGCCGTGGCGGGACATCTGCGTGATCTGGGCGTGCTGCCAGGTGACCCGGTGGCGATCATCCTGCCGAACAATGCCCAGTACGTGATCGCCGACCTCGCCATCGCGTTGATAGGTGCTGCCAAGGTGCCGTTGAACCTGATGTTGTCGACCGAGGAGCAGACCTACATCGTGGCCGATTCGGGCGCCAAGGTGTGCTTCGCGGGGTCTGAACAGGCGTCGTCGGTACCGGTGGGGACGCAGGTCGTGGCCTGGTCGGATGCCGTGTCGCATGCGGTGCTCGTTGATGAGCCGGCTGTGTCGGAGGATGACGTGGCGCTGATCATGTACACCGGTGGCACGACCGGCCGGCCCAAGGGCGTCCAGCACACGCAGGCCGGCATTGCGTCCAACCTGCTGTCACACATGCTCGAGATGGAGATCGTCTCCGACGATGTATTGCTGCTGACATCACCGCTGCCGCACAGCGCCGGCTTCCTGCTGCAAGCGGCGCTGACCAAGGGCGCGACGACGTATCTCGAAGAGGGCTTCGACGTGGAGCTGGTGCTGGATCGCATCGCCCGCGACGGTGCCAGCTACCTGTTCCTCGTGCCGACGATGATCTATCGACTGCTGGATGCGGCCGCTGCTCGGTCGGAGTTGGACACGAGCGCCCTGCGGACCATTCTGTACGGCGCTGCGCCCATCACGGTGGACCGGTTGCGGCAGGGTTTGCGGATGTTCGGATCGGTGTTCGTACAGTTGTACGCGCAGTCGGAGGCGCCCAACTTCCTGACCCGTCTCCGCCGCGACGACCATCGGATCGACGGCGACACGACGCGGCTGTCCAGCTGCGGACAATCGGTCGTGATGGCGCAGGTCGTGGTGCGTCACGAGGATGGGACCCCCTGCGCGCCCGGTGAGGTCGGCGAGGTCACGGCCCTATCGCCCTACACGATGATCGGGTACCTCAACCGGGAGCCCGAGACGGCCGACGCCTTGCGGGACGGCTGGCTGTTCACTGGCGACCTCGGCTATCTGGACGATGACGGCTATCTGTATCTGGTGGACCGTAAGAAGGACATGATCATCACCGGCGGCCTCAACGTGTACTCCACCGAGGTGGAGCAGGCGCTGGTGCAGATTGACGGCATCGCCGAGGTGGCGGTGACCGGCGTGCCTCATCCGGACTGGGGCGAAGCTGTCGTGGCGTTCGTGGTTCCGTCGCGGCCGGAGTTGACGGCCGACGAGATACGGGCGGCGGCGCGGGACATGTTGACGACGTACAAGCGGCCTAAGGACGTCGTGCTGGTGGATTCGTTGCCAGTCACGGCCGTGGGCAAGATCGACAAGAAGGAGTTGAGGGTGCAGTGGCAGACCAACTGAATGCTCCGTTGATCCTGGGATGGGGACACACGCCATTCGGCAAACGAACCGACGACACGTTGGAGTCGCTCGTCGTTGCTGCGGGGCGGGAGGCGCTGGAGGACGCACAGGTGGATCCGGCCGACGTGGACCTGATCGTGTTCGGGCAATTCAACTCGGGCATGAACCCCTTGGGATTCGCGTCGTCGCTGGCGTTGCAGATCGACGATGCTCTGTTCGGCACTCCGGCGTTACGGGTAGAGAACGCGTGTGCTTCGGGGTCAACGGCCGTGCATGAGGGCCTGACGCACCTGATGGCGGGTCAGGCCGATACCGTGCTGGTCATCGGCGCGGAGAAGATGACCGGGGTGCCGGCTTCGACGGTAGGTGCCGCTCTGCTGGGCGCGGACTATGAGGCCGCGGGCACGACGTCCGAGACCGGGTTCGCCGGCTTGTTCGCGAACGTCGCGCTCGAGTACGAGCGACGCCATGGTCCGATCGGAGACGTCCTGGGGCGGATCGCGGCCAAGAGCCATCGGCTCGGTGCGCAGAACCCGTTCGCCCATCTGCAGAAGGATCTGGGTGAGGAGTTCTGCGGCACGACTTCGGACCGGAACCCGATGGTCGCGTCGCCGCTACGCCGCACCGACTGTTCACCCGTCTCGGACGGTGCGGCTGCAGTCGTCCTGGGGCGCTCGGCAACATCGAACCGGCACGGCGCGGTTCGCGTCGCGGGCTGGAGCAGCGCCAGTGACTTCCTGCCGGGCGCGAAGCGGGATCCGTTGGCGTTCGCGGCCACTGAGATTGCGTGGAGCCACGCTCTCAAGGAGGCCGGAGTTACCCTGCAGGATCTGGATCTGATCGAACTGCACGACTGCTTCACGATCGCTGAGCTGAACCTGTGCGAGGTGCTCGGGCTGGCGCCACGTGGTGAGGGGCGTCGTCTGCTCGACGAGGGCACGACGCTTCCTGGCGGTCGGCTGCCGGTGAACCCCTCGGGCGGTTTGAAGTCGAAGGGTCATCCGGTCGGCGCGACCGGCGTCTCGCAGCACGTGCTGGCTTCGATGCAGCTGACGGGCACCTTCCCGGGGGAGCAGATCCCGAACGCCCGCGTTGCGGCTGTCCACAACATGGGCGGTTTGGCCGTCGCGAACCATGTCAGTGTCCTCACGCGCGTCGAGTGACCGGCGCGCGATACTGGCACGGTGGGGAACCCGAACGGATTCACGTATGACGTGCGCGGTGACGATGTGGTGATCAGCCATCACGGCCGCCGCGCCACGACGTTGCGCGGTGCGAAGGCCGAACAGTTCCTGGCCGATGTCGAGTCCGGTGAGCCACAACTGCTGATGGCGCGGCTGACCGGAAACTACAAGCACGGCAATGAGCGTCGCCGCAATCGCTGATCAGCGGACTGGATAGTAGATCCGTGGGCCGCCCTGCGGCGACTGATCGCGCGATGTGATTGCATCGTGGCCAACGAGATCGGTTCGGGAGGACAGATGGCAGGCAGGACGGTCGCCAGAGGATCGGTGCGATGGGTGCGTGCGGCGGGAGCGGTCCTGCTGGCCGCGGTGGCCGTCGCGGGGTGTGACTCGGCTGAGCCGTTGACGCACCAACCCACGACGCCCAGCGGAAGCGCGACGACTCCAACGCCGGAGCCGGTGTACTCCTACAACTCGATTCGTGAGGTCGTCACCGACGGTGCGAGTCCGGTGCCTGACGACGTGCCCGCGGCGATCAGCGCCGGGTTCAAGGAGTTGGCGACTTCGCAGTGCGAGAGTGGTCCAGTCGACTCGGGCACCTACCTCGCCATCTGCGACACGACCGGTCAGCCGCTGCTCGTCGGGCCGGTGGTGGTCAAAGGCGACGACATCGAGAAGGCTGAAGCCGCCACCGGCGCATCCGGTATGCCAACCGTCGAGATCGCGTTGACAACGGCCGGGAGCAAGATCTTCGCAGACTTCACGTCCGAGAACCTCACGAAACGACTGGCCATCCTCGACGGTGACGACGTGTGCCTGACGCCGTCGATCCAGGGGAAGATCCCGGGCGGCAAGATCTCGATCTCCTTCGGGCAGGACACCGACACCGACGACGTCCTGGAGTGCCTGCGGAAGTAGGTGCGCACCCGAACATGACGGTGGCCCCGGACCGAACGGTCCGGGGCCACCATCGAGTCGATCAGACGATCACTGCAGGGCTGCCTGCTGGCAGGTGCTGGTGGCGTCGGTGAACAGCGACGCGTCATCGGGATCGATGCCGGTCTGGTCACCGGTGGCGATCGCGTTCAACGTGCCGGCCGAGGCCTCGTCGTACACCTCGTCGACGAAGCAGGTCACGACCTTCTTCACGATGTCCTCGGGCAGGCCGTCGCCGCCCAGGTCGCCGACCAGCTTGGTGTAGCCGGCAACGACCTCGTCCTTGCTGGGCTTGCCGTCGGCGCTGTCGTCCGAGCTGGAGTCATCCGTGCTCGAATCGTCGGTCTGCGTGGTGTCGTCTGACTTCTTGTCGCCGTCATCGTCCCCACCGCAGGCGGCCAGGCCGAAGGTCGACAGGGCCAGCACCAGAGCGGTGCCGGTCATGCGTGAGCGAAGCTTCATGGATACATCCCCGTATGAGTAGACAGGCCGCAAATTCGGCCAGATTGTCACGATCAGCCTACCGAGGTCTCTCTACGTGTTGAACAGAGGTCGTCGCAACGAAATCGTGCAGGTGAACGAGGCGCCAATTGCCTGACCCGCGGGGGTCGAGGTCATCGGTCGCGGGTTACGGTGGTGGTCCGCGTTGACGTCGATGTTGGGGGACAGACATGAAACTTCGCCGAACCGGTCGAGCTGCAGCGGTCGCAGGTGTGATGCTGCTGGCGCTCAGCGCGTGTGGTGACAGCAACGCCGTTGCGCAGGCCGATGTTGAGAAGCAGGCCAGCGACGAACTGACCAAGGTCGTCGGTCAGAAGCCGGACAAGATCGAGTGCCCGGGCGATCTCGAGGGCAAGGTCGGCACCGAGATGCGCTGCGAACTGTTCTCCGGTGGCGAGAGCATCGGTCTGACCGTCAGGGTTACGTCCGTCGACGGCGGCGACGTCAAGTTCGACGTCCAGGTAGACCAGCAGTAGTCACGTCCGCGGATCTGCCTCGGCGGCGAGATCAGTGCTCGTAGTCGACGGTTGAGTAGGCCTTGAGCTTGTTGAGCTGGTGCTCGCTGGTGATCTTGCGGATCGTGCCGGAGCGGGACCGCATCACGATCGATTCCGTCACCGCCTTGCCGGCGCTGTAACGGACGCCCTGCATCAGTTCGCCGTCGGTGATGCCGGTCGCGACGAAGAAGCAGTCGTCGGCGGTCACCAGGTCGTCGGTGCCGAGCACCCGGTCCAGGTCGTGACCGGCGTCGATGGCCTTCTGGCGTTCGTCATCGTCCGTGGGCCACAGGCGGCCCTGGATGATGCCACCGATGGCCTTGATGGCGCACGCGGCGATGATGCCCTCGGGGGTTCCGCCGACACCGGCCAGCAGGTCCACGCCCGTGTCGGGGCGGGCGGCGGTGATGCCGCCGGCGACGTCGCCGTCGATGATGAACTTGATGCGCGCACCGGTCTGGCGGATCTGGTCGACCAGATCGGCGTGGCGGGGGCGGTCCAGCACGCAGACCGTGACGTCGCTGTTGCTCACGCCCTTGGCCATGGCCACGCGGGCGATGTTCTCGGCGATGGGCAACCGGATGTCGACGACGTCCTTGGCCTCGGGGCCGGCGATCAGTTTCTCCATGTAGAACACCGCCGACGGGTCGTACATCGAACCGCGCGGCGCGACTGCCATGACCGACACCGCGTTGGGCAGAGACTTGGCCGTCAGCGTCGTGCCGTCGATCGGATCGACCGCAACATCGCATTCGGGCCCCGTGCCGTCACCGACCTCTTCGCCGTTGAACAGCATGGGCGCATCGTCTTTCTCGCCCTCGCCGATCACCACGACGCCGCTCATCTGCACCGTATTGATCAGTGTGCGCATCGCGTTGACCGCCACACCGTCGGCACCGTTCTTGTCGCCGCGGCCGACCCAGCGGCCGGCAGCCATGGCGCCTGCCTCGGTGACGCGCACCAGATCGAGAGCGAGGTTACGGTCCGGGGCCTGGGCGGCGGGCTGTAGCGACTCCACGCCCGGATTCTATCGGTGCCGGCCCGGTCAGACGGCGACGGTGGTGGGTTCTCGTTGCCAGAGACGATGGATGATCAGGACGGCCGCCATCGAGCCCATCGTGCCCAATGCCATGTCGGCCAGGGTGTCGGCGTAGGCGCCGTTGCGTTCGGTGTGTTTGCTCAGGAACGCGAAGTACTCGGCAATCTCCCACGCCAGCGCGGCCGTGACACCGACCGCCAGGCCACGCTCGATCATCTGGGCCAACGTCGCGGTGTGACGCATCGTCAGCAGGATCGCGGCTCCGGCGAGTAGCCCGGTGTTGATGAAATGCACGATGTCATCGAACCACCAGATGCTGTCGTACAGTCCCATGCGATTGCCCAGCAGATCGCTGAAACAGGGGATCGTGATCATCAGGTCCGCGACCCAGGGGAACGGCTTCTCGCGCCGCCACCCGTACCAGAGGATGGGCAGCGCGAATGCCAGGAGCGGATAGCCGACGGCGCGCGCCGAAGCGGCCTTGCCCTCCAGATTGACCGCGCTGGGATCGATCAGGGCGGACACCAGGAGCATCACCATGATCGCCTTGGCGGCGAGATCGAGGACAGGGACGAGGCGGGGGACCGCGTAAGGGGCCGCGGTATCAGAAGGAATCACTGCGACCAGCCTAACCGGCGCACCCACCACCTGTCCGGAGGACCGCGACACGATCCGTAGGATTGCTCGGTGGCCAGCTCGCGCGGGAATCCCGATCCCGGAGACATCTTCCGATCGATCGCCGTCCTGGGCCTCATCGTGCTCGCTCTGTACGGGATCGGACGGTTCTTCACCTCCGAGCCTGAGCAGGTCACGGCGTCGGTCGATTGGAAGCCGGCCGCAGAGAGTGCCCAGAAGGCTGCCGACTATGCGGTACTGGCTCCCGATGAGCTGCCCGACGGGTGGCACGCCACCTCAGCCCGCTACGACCCGGCCACGGGTCGGTGGAAGCTGGGCATCCTGGACGGCGACGACAAATATCTGGGCATCGACCAGTCCACCGAGTCGGCCAAGACCGTGTTGAAGCGTCTGGCCGACGGC
>Ga0164243_10002509_pt1 | contig 30282 bp, 26 predicted proteins | sample OricompcompostOP_FD_108781 | JGI IMG/M metagenome (GOLD analysis project Ga0164243, IMG submission 108781) | Organic Plus compost microbial communities from Emeryville, California, USA - Original compost - Organic plus compost (OP) | ecosystem: Engineered > Solid waste > Mixed feedstock >... | reverse complement strand
GATCCCCGCACGGGCCGCCGCCGGTGGCTTCGGCGACGAACACGTCGCGGCGGGCCGGGTGCACCAGCGGGTGATAGAAGGCCGCGATCTCGACGCTCGACTCAGGGATGTAGTGGAAGATCAACGACCGCCGGAAGCGATCGGTGCTGGTATTCGGCTGTGATCCGTGCACCACGCTGCCGTGGAAGAACAGCACGTCGCCGGCCTTCATGACCGTCTGCACCGTCGCCATGCCTTCGGGGATCGGCACCTGGGCGTTGGTGAATGACTCCTCCAGATCGGCCGGCTCGGGGCAGACCAGTTCGGTCCGATGGGAACCGGGCACCACCGCCAGGCCGCCGTTCTCCTCGTCGACGTCGTCGATGGCGATCCAGGCGGCGATGCAGGTCTCGGGATGGGCGCGCAGGAAGGTGTTGTCCTGGTGCATCGCCTGGCCGCGGGCGGTCGGCGGTTTGAAGTAGAACATCGACTGCGCGCCCAGGGGTGGCCCGATCAGCGTGGTGACGATGTCGAAGATCCTTCGATCCAGCAGATAGTCCAGCGACAGCTTGCCGACCTCGAGATCGGGCCGGCGGTGCGGATGCACGAAACGCGGGAAGCGGGCCAGGATGTCGTCCTCGGGCACTCCGTCGTTGATCGCCAGCGAATGGTCGACCGCGACGCGATCCATGAAGGCCGCGCGGATCGTGGCGACCTCGCCCTCGCTCAGCAGTTCGGGGACCTGGACCACGCCGTCCCTGTCGTAGCCGGCCCTGAGATCGGTCGTCTGTGGGGTGCCGACGGTGATTCCGGGTGTCCGGACACCGGTGTCACTGAAGGTCGTCATGGATGCCAGCCTGCCGCCGGTGATCATCGAACGCTATAGCGTATGTCTCTGTGAACCTTCGAGATCCTGCTACGGAATCGTTCACACCGACAGTGGCCAGGCTGGTCGCAGGCGAGTTCGACGTCGGCCCTGGCTACGCCACCTATCGCAGCCGGGGCACCACCGACTGGCTGCTGCTGCACACCCTGACCGGTGAGGGCCGGCTCGGCACCCAGGGCCCCGACGTGCGGGCACTGCCCGGGACGACGACACTGGTCCGGCCGGCGACCCGGCACGACTACGGCGTCGAACCCCGGTTGCAGCACTGGCACTTCCTCTATGTGCACTTCCATCCGCGTCCGGACTGGCAGCCGCTGCTGTTGTGGCCCGAAGTGGCCGACGGCATCGGCCGGCTGCAGCCCGACCCGTCGGCGGCCGACAGGATCACCGAGGCTCTCCGGGACTGCGTACGGCACGACTCGGGCACCGGGCGGAACCGCGAGCTGATGGCCATGAACGCCCTCGAGACCGCGCTGCTGCACTGCGACACGCAACATCCGGTGACTCCGACGACCGATCCGCGGCTGCAGATCGCGCTGGACCTGATCTCTGCCGATCTGACGGCTGATCTGGGGGTCGGCCGTCTCGCCGCGGCGTGCAACCTGTCGCCGTCCCGGTTCGCGCACCTCTTCCGCTCCGAGCTCGGCACCAGCCCGCAACAGTTCGTAGAACGCCGCCGGCTGGAGACATCTGCCCGGTTGCTCGACCTGGACACCCGGTCGATCGGCGAGATCTCGGCCGAGGTCGGCTTCTCCGACCCGCTCTACTTCTCCACCCGGTTCCGCCGCTGGTACGGGGTGAGCCCGCGCGCCTATCGGAACCGTCGGTTCCGCTGAGCCGTGAGGTGTCAGTTCCGGTGCCGGGCGACCCGGCGACCGTCGATGCTGTCGGGAATGAAGGACAGGAACAGGCTGCGCGGCCCGCCTGCCCAGGGCAGCACCCGGTTCCAGCGGTTCACCAGTTCTGCCTCGTCCTCGGGAAGTGCCTTGAGCGGACCGTGCATCAACACGCTCCACCCGGCGCCCTGAGGACTGTGATAATCGACCTCGAAACTGACCCGGGTCCCCGCCACGTTGGCGATGATCCCGTCCGGAAGGGTACGGATGATCACGTCGACGTCGACCATGTAGTTGACAGGGATGATCTTGACGTCGCCGTCGGCGACGAATCCGAGGCGGCCGACCGTCGCGGCGTCCACCAGTTCCCAGCACTCTTCCTCGCTGAGCCTACGGATACTTCCCGGGAGTTCGTCGGTCACACGGCCATCGTTACCCCTGGCGGGAGCCGGTCACAACCCCGGCTGCCATACGGTTGAGGGGAGCGCAACCTCCCCGGAAGCACCCCGGAGCGACGCAGTAGGCTCGAGGCCGTGACAGGACCTGATGAGTTCACCGGCGTGCTGCCGGTCGCGCCGACGGTCTTCACCGACGACGAAGAGCTCGACCTGGCAGGGCTGCGCCGGGTCTGTGACTACCTGATCGACTCCGGAGTCGCCGGAATCTGCATCCTGGCGAACTATTCCGAGCAGTTCTCGCTGACCGACGAGGAACGGAACATCGTCCTGCAGACGGCGCTGGACCACGTCGCGGGCCGGGTGCCGGTGTGCGTGACCACCAGCCACTACAGCGCCCGGATCGCCGCCCAACGCTGCGCCGAGGCTGCCGAGCGGGGCGCCGACCTGGTGATGCTGATGCCGCCGTTCTTCGGCGCGACCCTGCGGGTCGGCGCCACCGCAGTGGTGGACTACTTCCAGCGGATCGCCGATCGGGTGCAGATTCCGATCATGATCCAGGACGCGCCGATGAGCCCCACCGCACTGCCGGTGGAACTGATCGGTGAGCTGGCGACCAAGATCGACACCATCCGCTACGCCAAGATCGAAGTGCCCCAGGCGGCAGCGAAGATCAGCGCCCTGGCCGGCTGGTCCGAGGCTCTGCCCGGAATCTTCGACGGCGAGGAGGCGGTCACCCTGATCCCGGATCTGCAGGCCGGAGCGGTCGGCACGATGAGCAGCGTGCTCGCCGCCGCCGAACTGGTCTCGATCATGCACCACTGGGCGGCGGGTGAGCAGCAGACGGCCGAGGCGCAGTGGGAGCACCTGTTGCCGTTGCTGCACTACGAGAACCGGCAGTGTGGCCTGGCCGCGGCCAAGGCGGTGCTGGCAGCGGGCGGGGTGATCGGCTGCGACCGCACCCGGGCGCCGTTCCCGCCCCTGCCCACGGCGACCCGGGACACCGTGATCGAAATGGCCCGTCGCAGAGACGTCTTCGCGCTGCGCTGGGCGGCATGATCAGGACGAACAGGATGTCGATGACTTCGCAGACCAGCACCGCACCGACCGTGGCCTTCTCCGAGGTCGCGGTGATCCCCGAGCCCGGGGACAACTGTGCGGTGGCCTCCCGGACGCTCGATGCCGGCACGGTGATCATCGCCGGCGACCGGCGCTATCGACTCGGCCACCGGGTGATGGAGGGGCATCGCTTCGTGATCGCCCCCGTCCCCGGCGGGCAGCCGCTGTTGAGCTGGAACACGCCGTTCGCCACAGCGTTGCGGGACCTGGAGCCGGGGGAGTACGTCTGCACCCGGCCGGTGCTCGAGGCGCTGTCCGGCAGGGACGTGCCCGGCCTCCCGTCCGAACCGTCGGCGCAGAACGTGCCCCTGGATCCATACCGGTTGGACGAATCCCGCCTGGTGCTGGGTGATCAGGTACCGCCGGACCCGCAGCCACGGACATTCTCCGGCTTCGCCCGCAGCAACGGGACCGTCGGAACGCGCAACCATGTGGTGATCGTCGGCGTCACGTCGCGGTCCGGGGCGTTCGCCACCGAGTTGGCTCGCCGGTTGGCCGAGCGCCATCCGGCGACTGAATCCTTCGACGGCGTGGTAGCGGTGGCCCACACCGAGGCAGGGGAGGACACCCGGCCCAACAACGCCGACTTCGTGCTCGCCGTCCTGGCCGGCACGCTGGTGCATCCCAACGTCGGAGCGGTGCTGCTGGTCGACGAACCCGGTGCGGTGTTGACCAGCAAGGACATCAGCCTCTTCATGCAGAGCCGCGGCTATCCGCCGGTGATCGCTCCCTGCGCCACGTTCGACCGGCACGGTGGTTTCGAGGATGATCTTGCCGAGGCGGCTGCGGTCGTCGAGTCGTGGCTGCCCGCGGTGACCGCGGCGGTACGCACCGAGCAGCCGGTGTCCCAGCTCAAGATCGCTTTGCAGTGCGGCGGGTCGGACGCCTTCTCCGGGCTCAGCGCCAATCCGTTGGCCGGCGCGGTCGGGCGTGAAGTGATCAAGAACGGCGGTATCGCCTGCCTGGCCGAGACCGACGAGTTGATCGCCGCCGAGGGGTACGTGCTGAAGAACGTCCGCAGCGTCGACGTGGCCCGCCGGTTCCTGGCCGCGGTGCAGAGCTTCAAGGAACGGGTCAGCTGGCACGGACACACCACCGAGGACAACCCGTCCGGCGGCAACATCTACCGGGGCCTGGTCAACATCTCGCTGAAATCCCTGGGTGCGGCCCGGAAGCTCGACCGGGAGGTACGGCTGGACGATGTGATCAACTACGGCGAACTGTTCCCGCGGCCCGGCTACATCTTCATGGACAGTCCCGGAAACGATCTTGAATCGGTCGCCGGCCAGGTGGCCAGCGGGTCGAACCTGATCTTCTTCACCACCGGCAACGGATCGATCACCAACTTCCCGTTCGTGCCGACGTTGAAGTTCGTCACCACGACCCAGCGCTACCAGCTGCTGCGCCACGAGATGGACGTCAACGCCGGCCGGTACCTGGACGGCGAGGACTTCGACGCGCTGACCGGGGAGACCTTCGAACAGACCCTCCGCGTCGCCTCCGGTGAACGGACCGCGGGGGAGCGAGCCGGCCACAGCCAGGTGTCGATCTGGCGCAACTGGAAGCAGACCGGTCCCCGACCGGGCATCTCGATCACCATCGACGGCCGGCTCAACCGGCGGCTGGACGAGCTGCCCGCCGACGAGCGGGACGCGGAGCTGCCCGGCCTGCCGCTGACCGTTGATCAGCAGCTGCCCGAGGCGCCGGTCCGGTCGGTCCGGCTCTACCGGGCCGAGCAGGGGTACGCGCCCGAACAGGTGGCGTTGGTGCTGCCGACGTCGCTGTGCTCCGGGCAGATCGCGGCACGGCTCGCCGACCGCGCGATGGCCGAGGACTGGACCGCGGGGCGGACCAGTCGCGCGGTCGCCCTGCCGCACACCGAGGGCTGCGGGGTGTCCGCGGGAGCCAACGTGGTGACCTTCGCCCGCACCATGGTCGGATATCTGGCCCATTCCGACGTACGGCTGGCGCTGCTGCTGGAGCACGGCTGCGAGAAGACCCACAACGACTTCTTCCGGCAGGAGCTGGTCGCCGCCGGCCTCGACCCGGACCGCTTCGGCTGGGCGAGCATCCAACTGGACGGCGGCATCGAGGCGTCCGGCTCCCGGGTGCACGACTGGTTCGCCGGCCGCGCCCTTGCCCTGGATGTCCCGCAGCGCGAGGACCGCACGCTGGGTGACCTCTCGATCGCGATCGACGCGCGCGGCCCGGTGTCGGATCTGGTGGGCGGCACGTTCGCCCGGATCGGTGGCTGGATCGTCCGGGCCGGCGGCTCGGTCGTCGTACCGGTGACGAGCGGACTGCTGCGCAACGAGGCGTTCCTGGCCGCGCTCGGTATCGGCCCGGACGTGCAGCCGACGGTCGCCCACGGCCAGCGGCCCGCCGGACCCGGATGGCACATCATGCGGATGCCCACTACCGACTGGTTGGAGACCGCGACCGGACTGGGCGCGACCGGCGCGCAGCTGGCGCTGGTGCACGTTGTCGCCGGCACACTGCCGGGGCACCGCTTCCTGCCGGTGCTGCAGGTGACCACCGACCAGGACACTGCGGCCGCGCACGGGGCCGACCTGGACGGGCGGCTGGAACCCTCCCTCGACGACGCCGCCGCCGAAGGCCTGAGGATCCTGGCCGATGCGGCGTCCGGACGCATCCGTCCGAAGGCCGACCGGTCGGGCAACATCGGATTCCAGCTGACCCGCGGCCTGCTCGGCGCATCCATGTGACCAGCGGAATCTCAACAATGTGGCAGTAAATCCGCAGGGCCGGCGCGTGATTCTTCGTTGAATCCTGCTGAGTTCCGCAGATCTTACGTTATGCGTGTCCAAGACCGGACACGATCCGAACCGGACATCCCGAACCGTTGCGGCCTCTCGAAGGGCCTCATTACCGTCGAGTAACCCGTCCGCGAACCCCCGCGTGGCGCTGCACGAGAGAGGGAAGGGATGACCCGACGAAACCGCTTGGCTGCCCCGATCGCCGCTGCCATCGGAGGCCTGATCACCGCGGCCGGCCTGCTCGCGGGACCGCAGGCCGAGGCAGCACCTCACCATTCGAACGTCTCCACGACCCGGCACGTGGCCACCACTCAGCGGGCCCAGGCCAAGGTCCGCGACTACTGGACACCGCAGCGGATGCGGGCGGCCCGCACCATGAACGTCCACCCCGGCAAGAGCTGGAAACCGGCCTCCGTCGCCAAGGGCGAACCGACGATCGTCAAGGGATCCAAGGGACGCGGCAAGCACAAGCAGAGCTCGACCAACATCGGCGGTCCGTGGACCGGTGGCGGCAAGGTGGTGCAGACCACCGGCAAGGTCTTCATGACGTTGCAGGGGGTCGACTACGTCTGCTCCGGGAGCGTCGTACCGGCCCAGAACAAGAGCGTGGTCACCACGGCCGGCCACTGCGTCAACGAGGGTCCCGGTGACTTCGTCACCAACTTCGAATTCGTCCCCGGCTACCACAACGGCCAGGCGCCGTACGGTGAATGGAGCGCCACCGAGGTCGCCACCACCAGCCAGTGGGCCCAACAGGGCGACTTCAACTACGACGTCGGCTTCGCGGTGGTCGCACCGCTCAACGGCCAGTACCTCACCGATGCCGTCGGCAGCCAGGCGATCGGCTTCAACCAGGCACGCGGCCAGCAGGTGTACGCCTTCGGCTATCCGGCCGCGGCTCCCTACGACGGCGAAACGCTGGACTACGCCTCCGGTGTGGCCGGTGACGACACCTACGGCGACAGCGACGACCTGTCGTTGAACACCAATCTGACCGGCGGCTGCTCCGGCGGTCCATGGTTCCAGAACTTCGACGAGTCGACCGGGGTCGGCACCCAGACCTCGGTCAACTCCTTCGGCTACACCAGTCAGCCCAACGTCTTGTACGGGCCGTACTTCGGCAGCGTGATCGAGAACGCGTACGACCAGGTGCAGGTCGAACAGGTCGACTGATCTGACCCACCCATCGACGACGCGGGCTCCGGGAGACATTCCCGGAGCCCGTTCGTCGTCTGTCTCCGCCCCAGTTGCCGAATTCGTACCACGCGCTACCGACTCGCGCTGCGTCCCCGGTTTCCGAAGGGAACAGGTGCCACGTGTTACGTATTCGACGCGTGGCCCTGGCTCGACACGCGGCCCTGGTTCGACACGCGGCCCTGGTTCGACACGCGGCCCTGGTTCGCGGCCATCGTTCGACGCGGGCCACGGACGCACCCTGCTGAACGGCGGGTGAGACCGACCGGTATCGTCCATGATCATCTTCGTCTGGGGGTGATCGTACGGCGACAGCGGCCGGACCGACCGCGACCGAGTCGACCGACAACGGGTCGGCGATCCGGATCGTCGCGAGCTCACGATTCTTCCGGGCCGCAGTGGTCGGGCTGTTCTTCTCCGGCATCGGACTCTCGGCGACCGCACCGCAACTGACCCTGTTCCTGGTCGACGATCTGGGCGCCAGTCTGTCGGTGGCGGGTCTGTACTACCTGACCAATCTGATGGCGCCGGTGGCCGGCTATCTGATCGGCCGGTTGAGCGACCGCAGCGAGAACCGGCTGGTGCTCTACCGGATCTGCGCGCTCGCGGGGGCAGTCGGCTGGACGGTGAACGCGTTCGCCCATGCGATCTGGGTGCCGTTCGTGGTCAGCATCGTTGCGCTGAGTATCGGCGGTGCGGCGATGAGCCAGCTGTTCGCAGCGTGTCGTGACGAGCTCAATCGGAACCCGACCGGCGCCGACAGCCGGGTGATCTCGGTGGTCCGGATGGCGTACACGGCAGGATTCATCCTGGGCCCGGTGCTGGGCGCGTGGTTCGGCAGCGTCGCCGGGCTGCGGGCGGTGCTGTTGGCCACGGCGGCCTGTCTGGTCGCGCAGATCATCCCGCTCGGCACCCAGCGGGTCGTCCGCTTCCGCCGGGTCACCCGGGTGTCGGCCGACGGCGTCCCCGAGGTGGTCGCCGACGCCGGCCCGGCGGCGCTGATCGTCTTCACCGGCCTGACGATCGTGGCGATGGCGGGGGACACGATCAAGTTCGGTTATCTGCCGATCTACATGGACCAGAACCTCGGCCTGCCCGACTCGTTGCGCGGTGCGGTGATCGGCCTGCAGCCGCTGCTGGAGTTCTGCCTGATGCCGATCGCCGCGTGGTGCGCGGACCGGTTCGGTCTGTTGCGGGTGTTCTCGGTCGGCATCGCGCTCGGCGCGATCGCGGACATCGCGTACGCCACCAGTACGTCGGTGGCCGGGGTGATCGCCGGTCAGGTGCTGGTGGCCGGGCAGTGGGGGTGTGTTGCCGGACTTGGTGTGGTGATCGCCCAGGACCTCTACCCGTCACGGGTGGGTACCGCCTCGGGGATCTTCATGAGTTCGGTGCCGATCGCCGGTGCGCTCGGCGGTGCGGTCGGCGGCCTGGGGGCGGGCGCTCTGGGGCTGCCGCATGTGTTCCTGCCGCCGGCGGTGCTGTCGGCGGGCGCATTCGTCGGCATGGTGCTCCTGGCACAGTGGCAGCGGAAGCGGGAAGCTGAACTGGTCGGCGCTGTCGATCCCGGCTCGTCCTGATCGACGCAGGGGTGCAGGGTCCGATCCGCGGACCCCGGGAGAGGAGACGACGATGCCCGAACTGACGCCCAACCTGTGGTTCGACACGCAGGCGCAGCAGGCAGCCGAGTTCTACTGCGGGATCTTTCCCGATTCCGGGATCACGAACGTCAGTTACTACTCCGAGTCCGGTCCGGGGGAGACCGGCTCGGTGGTGACCGTGGACTTCGTCCTGGACGGCAAGCCGTTCACCGGCATCAACGGGGGACCGATCTACTCGTTCACCTCTGCGGTGTCGTTCCTGATCGACTGCAAGGACCAGGACGAGGTCGACTACTACTGGGAGCGGCTGCTGGACGGCGGCAGCGAACCCAGCCAGTGCGGTTGGTTGACCGACCGGTACGGCGTCAGCTGGCAGGTGGTGCCGACCCGGCTCGGTGAGCTGATGACCGGCGGCGATCCGGAGGCGGCGGACCGGGTCACGAAGGCGTTTCTGCAGATGCAGAAGTTCGACGTGGCAGCGCTGGAGCGGGCCGCGGCCGGGGCGGGTGATTGACCGCCCAAAGGGGTGCTTCCCCCCGCTGCCAGCGCCGTAGGTTCTGGCCGAACAGTTCGGCGCTGCGGGCGAGCATGGAATGGGTCAGCCCGCCGATGTGCGGGGTGGCGATGACGCGCGGATGGTCGGCGAGGGGATGCTGCTGCGGCAGCGGTTCGTCCTGGAAGACGTCGAGCCCGGCCCAGGAGATCTGTCCGGAGTCGAGCGCGTCGACCAGGGCGTCCTCGTCGACCATCACGCCCCGGGCCACGTTGATGAACACAGCGCCCGGTTTGCACGCGGCGAAGGTAGTGGCGTTGAAGAGATGACGGGTCTCCGCACTGGCCATCGCCGAACAGATCACCACATCGGCCTCGGCCAGGACCGCCGGCAGGTCGGCCGGGCCGACGACCTTCTCCACCGACTCGGGTCCGCCGGATTCCGGATGGGCCCGGACGCCGACCATCCGACAGCCGAAGCCGGCCAGCCGTTGCGCGACGGCCGTGCCGATCGCGCCGAGGCCGACGATCGCGACAGTGCTGCCGATCAACGAACCGCTGATCGGTTGCCACCAGCGGTGCGCGACCGCGTCGCGGGCCTCGTCCATCCGACGGACCGCCATCAGGATCTGCGCGACCGCCAATTCGGCGACGCTGTCGGCGTTCCCGGTGAGCCCGGCCGGCAGTCGGGCGACCCAGACCCCGGCCTCGGTCGCGGCCTCGACGTCGACCCGCTCCAGACCGACGCCGTACTGCTGGATCAGGCCGAAGCTGCCCGCCCTGATGATCTCCCGCGAAACCTCATTGGGCATCGGGACCAACACGGCGACGCCGTCCAGATGCTGCAGGATCTCGTCGCCACGGCAGACCTGGAGCTCCCAGCCGGGCAGATGCTCCAGGGCGATGTCCCAGGACGCGGACGGGTCGGACCACGGGTGGGTCACCAGGATCCGCATGCCTCTCCTCACTGTCCGGTGTTGGCTGTTCCGCGGGTTGGCTGTTCCGCGGGTTGCCTGTTCCGCGGGTTGCCGGTGCGGTGCTCGCAGCAGACTAGCGACGCCTCAGATCACGCCGTGTGCGGCCGCCCGGGCGAGGTAGCCGTAGCCGAGCACGATCGACCATCAGCCCCAGCTCGGTTCCACGGGATCACCGACAGGGCGTGCCGAGCCACTCGACGATCACCCGGACTGACCCGGCGGGCGGACCGCGGGGCGGCGTCCGGGCGGCGAGCGCTTGGTTGGTGGTTCCCTGGGCGCGATCCGGCAGCCGTGGTCGATGCGTACTGCGGCTGTGAGACGACCCGGACATGGCGCTGCGCATGGGCCGGCGAGGCCATCGGTTGGCCCTCAAGGAGTTGACTGACGCAGCTGGTCGAGGGTCTTCCTCGAGGAGATGGTGTCGGTGATCGGCGGCTCGATGCCAAGACCGCCACGGCGAGATCCTGCCGAGTTTGTGAGTTGAGGACCCAACGGGGTAAATGATCTGCGGTCAGTCAGTGGTCGGTGGCGCGCTTGGTCGGCAGTCGTGAACTGACCTGTTATCGTCGACGGACCCGGCCAGCGGGGTCTGTCTGCCAGGTCGTAGGCAGTGATCGTGATGCGACGGCTACGGATAGCACGGAGATGAGCCAGAAAGGGTGGGCCCTGTTGAGTCGCATAGCCGAATGTGATGGAACCATGATGCCCCCCACATCAACAACGGCCATCTCCGCCCCTGGTCATCCCAAGGTATTCGCCGGCAAGCGAGAAATCCTAGTCCAGTGCGCTTGGGCTCTGGCGGATGCGGCAATGATGGTGTTCGCGTCATTTGCCGCTGCCTGGGTTCGGTACGATCTGGATCTCAACACTGTGTTCGTGCGTCATCGTCAGCTCCACCTTCCGCTCACGAAGTGGTAGTGGGACTTGCCCGCTCACGGCCGTCCCGGCTCGACTTGCTGCGCGCTTCCTGATCCTTTGTTGGTACTCCTGAGATTTCTGAGACGAAAGCAAACTAGCAGAACGCACGGCTTAGCGAGAAGGGGCGTAAGGCGGCGGCACAGAAGGAACGGCACAGCCGAAGACATCTTTGGGCGACACTTGTGCGGTTCGTTTAGTCGGCGCTGAGTTGTGTACGCCTGGGGGCTCTGGAGCGGCGCTCCGTCTCCATCCATGGAACGGCCTGATGTGCCCGCGATCAAGTACGCAAAACCCTGAGCGCTGCGCATCCAGGACATCAGCCCTGGACCGAGCGGATCGTGAGCAGAATCTGGCGCCCGCTTGTCGGCGACGCCGCTTCAGCGGGGAATCGACATCGGCAATCACGAATTGGGAAGCAATGGGGCCATTGGGTGCGTTGGCGACCGCCCGCCAGTTGTCGTCCGGGGCGCAGTGCCCCTTGTGAACGGACTGTGTCGGGCTGACGCCCGGCCGTCCGAGCCGCTGGGTTTAGGCTTGCCGGTGCGATTCGGGCGACCGGCCCGGCACACCCACCACCCAGGAGCAGGAGGACCCGTGGCGTCGACCAGGATCACCGTGGTTCGCGACAACAACGCAACCGAACAGGTGGTCGACGAGACGACGACGGGTCTGGATCTGTTCGGTGAGGAGCGCACCGTTGTCGCGGTCCGGGTCAACGGCGAACTCCGCGACCTCGCCCGGCCGCTGCTGGACGGCGCCGGGGACGAGGTCAGCGTCGAACCGGTCACCATCGAGAGCCAGGACGGGCTGAACATCATCCGGCACTCGGCGGCCCACGTGACCGCTCAGGCCGTACAGCAGCTCTACGCCGAGGCCAAGCTCGGCATCGGGCCGCCGATCACCGACGGTTTCTACTACGACTTCCAGGTCTCCGAACCGTTCACTCCCGACGATCTGAAGGCCATCGAGAAGCAGATGACCCGGATCATCAAGGAGCGGCAGCGGTTCGTCCGTCGGGAGATCAGCGACGACGAGGGCCGCCAGGAGCTGGCCGACGAGCCGTTCAAGATCGAGCTGATCGGCAAGAAGGGGTCGGCGGACGACGAGTCGGGTTCCAGCGTCGAGGTGGGCGCCGGCCAGCTGACCATCTACGACAACGTCCGCCGCGACGGCTCGGTCGCCTGGAAGGACCTCTGCCGCGGACCGCACGTCCCGCACACCGGCTACATCCCGGCCTACGCCATCACCCGCAGCTCGGCGGCGTACTGGCTGGGCGACCAGAACAACCCCCAACTGCAGCGCGTCTACGGCACCGCCTGGCCCAGCAAGGGGGCGCTGGCCGACTACCAGCACCGGATGGCCGAGGCGGCCAAACGGGACCACCGCAAGCTCGGCATCGAACTCGACCTGTTCAGCTTCCCCGACGAACTCGGCTCCGGCCTGGCCGTCTTCCACCCGAAGGGCGGTGTCCTGAAGCGGGAGATGGAGGACTACGTCCGCCGCCGGCACATCGAGGAGGGCTTCTCCTACGTCGGCACCCCGCACATCACCAAGGACAACCTCTTCTACACCTCGGGCCACCTGCCGTACTACGCCGACACCATGTTCCCACCCATGGAGCTGGAGGGCGCGGAGTATCGGGTCAAGCCGATGAACTGCCCGATGCACAACCTCATCTTCCGGTCCCGTGGTCGTTCCTACCGGGAGCTGCCGCTGCGGTTCTTCGAGTTCGGCTCGGTCTACCGCTACGAGAAGTCCGGCGTGGTGCACGGCCTCACCCGGGTCCGCGGGATGACCCAGGACGACTCGCACTCCTACGTCACCCCGGAGCAGGCGCCGGGGGAGATCAAGCACCTGTTGAACTTCATCCTCGGCCTGCTGCGCGACTTCGGGCTGGACGACTACTACCTGGAGTTGTCCACCCGCGACCCCAACTCGGACAAGTTCATCGGCACCGAGGAGCAGTGGGAGACCGCCACCAAGATCCTGGAGCAGGTGGGTATCGACTCCGGCCTGGAACTGGTGCCCGACCCCGGCGGCGCCGCCTTCTACGGCCCCAAGATCTCCGTGCAGACCCGCGACGCCATCGGCCGTACCTGGCAGATGTCAACCATCCAGTACGACTTCAACCAGCCCGCCGGTTTCGGACTGGAATATCAGGCGGCCGACGGCACCCGGCAGCAGCCGGTGATGATCCACTCCGCCAAGTTCGGCTCGATCGAGCGCTTCATCGGCGTGCTCACCGAGCACTACGCCGGCGCGTTCCCGCCCTGGCTGGCGCCGATCCAGGTCGTCGGAATCCCGGTGGCCGCGGAATTCGACGAATACCTGCTCGCTGTCGCGGACAAACTCCGGAAGTCTGGAGTTCGAGTAGAGGTTGACACCAGCGACGACCGGATGCAGAAGAAGATCCGCACCTGGACCAAGCAGAAGGTTCCCTACCAGCTGATCGCCGGCGGCCAGGATGTCGAGGCCGGGGCGGTGTCCTTCCGGTTCCGGGACGGCAGCCAGCGCAACGGCGTACCGGTGGATGAGGCGATCGCCGAGATCACCCAGGCGATTGCCGACCGGAAACAGGTCTGACGAGGCTGAGCCGGATCGGCGGGACGGCTCGATCCGCCGCCGAGCGAGGCGTTGCGGTATCCGTCGAACTGATCCGGCATGCTTGGACCCGACATGAACGACGAGAGCGCAGCGGACTTCGCCGGCGAACCTGACGGGTTCGAGCGGTTGTGGACTCCGCACCGGATGGTCTACATCGAGGGCGAGAACAAGCCGCCGGACGGCACGCCGGAGACCTGTCCGTTCTGCCGCATCCCGACGCTGGACGACGAAACCGGCCTGATCGTCCACCGGGACGAACTGGTCTTCGTGGTTCTCAACCTCTACCCGTACTCACCGGGCCATCTGCTGGTCTGCCCCTACCGCCACGTCGCCGACTACACCGATCTGACCCCGCAGGAGCGGATCGCCGTGGGGGAGTCGACCGCCACGGCGATGACCGTGCTGCGCCGGGTCAGCGGGCCGCACGGCTTCAACCTCGGCCTCAACCAGGGCGCCGTGGCGGGCGCCGGGATCGCCGCCCACCTGCATCAGCACGTGGTGCCGCGCTGGGGCGGCGACGCCAACTTCCTGCCGGTGATCGGCCGCACCAAAGCCATCCCGCAACTCCTCGGTGAGACGTGGAAACTGGTCCACGACGCCTGGCTGGACGAAGCAGACCGCCCTGATCCCGGTAGGGAGTGAGCCGACCGATGCTCGAACGATTCCGCACCGCCTGGACCAAGGTGATCGCGCCGATCGCCGCGTTCTTCGTCCGGCACAACGTGTCCCCGGACGTGATCACCATCGTCGGCACGCTCGGTGTCGTCTTCGGCGCCGTCATCTGCTATCCGCAGGGCTGGCTGTGGCAGGGCACGGTGATCGTCTTCCTGTTCGTCTTCGCCGACATGGTCGACGGCCAAATGGCCCGCACCACCGGCCGCAGCAGCAAGTGGGGCGCCTTCCTCGACTCCAGCCTCGACCGGTTCGGCGACGGCGCGGTCTTCGCCGGCATCACCCTCTACTTCATCTACGGCCACACCGTGGTCGGCCGCACCCCGGCCTTCGGCTGGACGACGATCTGGGCCTCGGTCACCCTTTGGGCGTTGGTGATGGGCCAGCTGACCTCCTACGTCAAGGCGCGCGCGGAGAGCCTCGGCTACCAGGCCGGCGGCGGCCTCGCCGCCCGGGCGGACCGGTTGCTGATCATCCTGATGGGTGCCTGGCTCAGCGGCCTGGGCATCCCGTACGTGTTGGAGCTTGCGGTCACCGCCCTCGCCGCGATGAGCACCTTCACCGTCTTCCAACGGATCCTGAAGGTACGCAGCCAGGCGGCCGAGCAGGACGCCCATGGCGCCGGTGCCTGACCGGTCGCTGGGGCTGCTCTACCGGGTCGGCTGGCGGATCGGCCCGCGCATCCCGGCTGCGGTGCAGCGGATGATCATCTCCGCCGGTGCTGCGGTCGCCGTGAACCGCGGTGGCCGGTACATCCGGCAGTTCGCCGAGAACCTCCGGTACGCCACCGGTAAAGAACCCGATCGCGACCTGCTCCGCGCCGGAATCGCCTCCTATCTGAGGAACTTCCTGGAGGTCTTCGCCCTGCCCGGCTGGAGCCCGGCCAAGATCATCTCCCGGGTGACCACGACCGGCGAGGGTGATCTGCGCCGGGCCATGGCCGGTGAGGGCGCGGTGATCGCCCTGCCGCACAGCGGCAACTGGGACCTCGCCGGTGCCTGGGCCTGCGTCACCGGGATGCCGGTGACCACCGTCGTCGAGGAACTGCCCGGTCCCGAGTTCGACGCCTTCCGCACCTTCCGCGAGGGCCTCGGCATGCAGGTGCTCGGACACCGCGACCCGGCAGCGCTGCCCGAGCTGATGACCGCCGCCCGTCACGGCCGCCTGGTCTGCCTGGTCGCCGACCGCGACCTGCTCGGCAGCGGAGTCCCGGTCACCTGGAACGACCGCCCGGTCACCATGCCGGCCGGCCCGGCCGTGGTCGCCCGACGCACCGGCGCCGCTCTCTTCCCGATGGTCAGCTGGTTCACTCCCGACGGGCTGCACCTCGACATCGGACCGCGCATCCCGCACCGTCCGGGACGCGACGGGCTGATCGCCATGGTCCAGGACGAGGCGGACTACTTCGCGGCTCGTGTCGCCGAGCACCCGCAGGACTGGCACCTGATGCAGCCCTTCTTCACCAGGTCGGCCGAGCCGGGGGAGGGCGCTGCATGACCGACGTGCTGCCCACCTCGCTACGCACATCACCGAGCACCCGCTGGCGCGTCGAGCATCGGCTGACCGTCGGCCTGGTCTGTCCGTACTCGCTGTCGGTCCCCGGCGGCGTACAGAATCACGTCCTCGGGCTGGCCGGCTACCTGACCGGCATCGGCGACGACGTCGCGATCCTGGCACCCGGTGATCTTGATCCCGACCGGGCCCGGCAGTACGGCGTCGCGGCCGACCGGTTGACCTCGGTCGGCAGATCGCTCCCGGTGCCGTACAACGGATCGATCGCCCGGGTCGGCTTCGGCCCGGCGGTCGACCGCCGGGTCCGACGTTGGCTCGCAGCGGTCCAACCCGACCTGCTGCACGTCCACGAACCGCTGGCTCCGGGTGCATCGCTGTCGGCCCTGATCGCCGCCCGGGTACCGGTCGTGGCTACGTATCACACAGCCACACCGCGGTCGGCGCTGATGCGGTTGGCCGGCCGGACGCTCGGCCCGGTCATCGACAAGATCATTTCGGGAGTGGCGGTCTCCGAGCCGGCCCGCGATGTGGTCGTCAGCCACCTGGACCGCGACCCGGCCGTGATCCCCAACGGCTTCCGGGCCGACGAGTTCGATCATGATCCTGATCAACATCCGGCTGCCGGCCGGTGGCGTGGCGGTGATCATCCGCGGCTGGTCTTCCTCGGCCGGCTGGAGGAACCGCGCAAGGGGCTGCAGGTGCTGCTCGACGCCCTGCCGATCATCAAACGACACCGACCCGATCTTGAGGTGGTGGTCGCCGGCAGCGGCAACCGGGAACGGATGACCAAGATCATCCGCCTGCGCGGACTACCGGTGGACCGGGTGCTGGCCGGGCAGATCGACGACGCGACGCGTACCCGGCTGCTGCGCAGCGCCGACCTGTTCATCGCGCCACACGTCGCCCGGGAAAGTTTCGGCATCGTGCTCATCGAGGCGATCGCCGCCGGCGCGACCGTGGTCGCCTCCGACCTGCCGGCGTTCACAGATCTGTTGGGCGGCAGCGGCGGCGACCCGCTCGGCTTCGTCTTCCCGGCCGGTGATCCGGCCGGTCTGGCCCGCGCCGTCGGCCGGGCGCTGGACACCGACCGCACCCTGCTCAACGCCCGGGCCAGGCGGGCCGTCCGACGCTACGACTGGTCGGTCGTCGGGCCGCAGATCCGTACGGTCTACACCGGCGTCGTCGACACTGCGACGACCCGATCCGGCGCGTGACGGATTAGGGTCGGACCGGTGGGGCAGGCATCAAGAACGCGCGATCAGCGGTCCCCGCGCGCCCTGGACGCGAGCATGGACCTGCTGAAGCAGATCGCCGAACACCCCATCGACCCCGACTACGCGGTCGTCGCTGCCCGCCAACCGGACCAGCGCAAACGGCACACCACCCGGACCCGGCTCGCCTTCGCGGTCATCGCTGTGGTGATCGGGGCCCTGTTCACCGTGGCCGCGTTGCAGACCACCCGGTCCCGGCCGCTGGTGGCGAAGGAACGTGATCAACTCGTCGCCCGGATCAAGAGCGCCGAGGCCAACCGCACCCGGCTCCGTGACCAGGCCGACTCGCTTGCCGCCGAGAACGCCCGACTCCGCAGCACCGGACTGGGCAATGACGCCCAGGCCGAGAAGTTGCGTACTCAACTGTCGGAGCTGGAATCGCGGACCGGCGCCGCCGCGGTCGTCGGACCCGGCTTGAAGATCATGGTCGACGACGGCACCGGAAAGAACCAGAGCGGGGCACAGGTGACCAATCAGGTGCTCGATGTCGATCTCCAGGTGCTGGTCAACGGACTCTGGACCGCGGGCGCGGAGGCGATCCAGATCAACGGCCAACGGCTCACCGCGCTCACCGCGATCCGCGAGGCCGGGCAGGCGATCACCGTCAACTACCACTCGCTCACCCCGCCGTACGAGATCGACGCCATCGGCAACCCGCAGACCCTGCAGGCCCGACTGTTGGAGACGTCGGCCGGGCCGTGGTGGAATGCCCTGAAGCAGAACCAGGGGATGCGCTACGACGTGTCGCAGGCAGAGCAGCTGCGGCTCAACGGTGTTCCCGGATTGACCGTACGGACCGGAAGGACCCGATGATCCCGATCCTCGGCCTGATTGCGGGCATCATTCTCGGACTGATCCTCGAGCCGGGCGTGCCGCCGTTCCTCCAGCCGTACCTGCCGATCGCCATCGTCGCCGCGATGGACGCACTGTTCGGAGCCTTCCGGGCCTATCTGGAGGGCACGTTCACCGACAAGGTGTTCGTGGTGTCCTTCATCTCCAACGTGCTGATCGCCGCGGCGATCGTCTACGTCGGCGACCAGATCGGTGTCGGCTCCCAGCTGTCCACCGGTGTCGTCGTCGTCCTCGGCATCCGGATCTTCACCAACGCCGCCGCCATCCGGAGGGCACTCTTCCATGCCTGAGGACGACTCGGACCTGACCGGGCAGCAGCCGCCGGAGGAGCGGGAACCGGCCGAGCACCGGCGCCGCCGGATCCGGCAGGCGTTCGTCCGGCCGGGCCGCGGTCAGCTGATCGCCGCGGTGATCTTGTTCCTGGTGGCCTTCGGCGGCGTGATGCAGGTCCGGACGAACAACGAGGAGAACCCGTACAAGAACGCCCGGCAGGACGACCTGGTGCAGATCCTGGACGGCCTGAACAGCGAGTCCCGCCGATTGCAGTCCGAGATCGAGGATCTGCAGAAGACCCGGGAGTCGCTGCGCTCGGGTGCCGACCGGCAGCGGGTGGCCCGCAGCGAGACGCGCAAGCGGATCGGTGATCTCGGCATCCTGGCCGGCACGGAGAAGGCGCAAGGTCCAGGCGTACGGATCACCGTCAAGGACCCGCACGGCAAACTCACCCCGGAGCTGATGCTGGAGGGCATCGAGGAACTGCGCGACGCCGGCGCGGAAGCGATCGAGATCAATGATCATTATCGGGTGGTCGCGTCTACCTGGTTCGCCGGCGGTGCCGGTAACGTGACAGTCGACGGACAACCCATCAACGCTCCGGTCGTCATCGAGGCGATCGGCGACAGCGACAGCCTGGCATCCGGGGCAAGTTTCCGGGGCGGGTTCGCCGACCAGGTCACCGGAAACGCCCAGGGACAGATCAACATTGATCGCGAGTCGAGTGTGATCATCGACTCCTTGCACACCCAGAAGAAGAATCAGTACGCTCACCCCGCATCGTCGCCAACGGCGAAGCGGTGACCCACCATCGACCCCACAATCCCAAGGAGTCAGGTTCGTGCCCGAATACCCAGAGGATCTGAAGTACACCACTGAGCACGAGTGGGTGCGCGAGGGCAACGAGTCCACCGTCCGGATCGGCATCACCGAGTACGCCGCCGAGCAGCTCGGCGACATCGTGTTCGTGTCCCTGCCGGCGGTCGGTGATGAGGTGACGGCCGGAGACTCCTGCGGCGAGCTGGAGTCCACCAAGTCGGTGTCGGACGTGTTCTCGCCGGTCTCGGGAACGGTCACCGCGATCAACCAGGCTTTGGAGGACCGACCCGAGCTGGTCAACGCCGAACCGTACGGAGACGGTTGGCTCTTCGAGGTGGAAACGGCCGACGGCACCGATCTGGACGAATTGTTGGACGCCGACGCCTACGCTGAACACGTGGACAGCTGAAGTGGGGAGAGTCCAACCGAATGATCTATTGCAACAATTGCGGCCACGCCAATCCTGACGGCAGCAACTTCTGCAGCCAGTGCGGCAGTCCGCTGGAGAAGCCTGGCCAGGCGGACAAGCCGGACAAGGCCGAAAAGGCTGCGCCGGAATCGATGGACACCACCCGGACGATGCCGGCTGTTCCGGAGTCGGAGCACGACGGGCTGAGTTCGGACGACGAGGCCGCGGTCAACGCCCTGCCGAAGGGATCCGCCCTGCTCATCGTGCGCCGGGGCGCCGAGGCGGGCAGCCGGTTCCTGCTGGACACCGAGACCAGCACCGTCGGGCGGAGCCAGGACGCCGACATCCTGCTGGACGACATCTCAGTGTCGCGCCGGCACGCCGTCTTCACTCGCACCGACGACGGCGTGGTGGTTAAGGACGTCGGCAGCCTGAACGGCACCTACGTCAACCGGCAGATGGTCGACGAGCAGTTGCTGCAACCCGGTGACGAGGTGCAGATCGGCAAGTTCCGGCTGGTCTACTACGCCGCCCGCTCCTGAACCCCGCTTGCCCGGCCCCCCAAACCGGCGAGGGGTCAGAAACTCCCGCATATTTGCGGTGTGTCGCGCACGGGTGCGTTCGTCGACCGGTGCGGTCCCACAGTTAGGCTGGGCGCGATCCGCTGATTGATCCCAAGGGGGCACCGAACACGCATGGCAGCGAACTCGACGGTGCGGAGCATCGGCCAGGTGCTCGCCTCGTTGAAGTCAGAGTTTCCTGACATCTCGATCTCCAAGATCCGATTCCTGGAGAGCGTCGGGTTGCTCTCGCCGGAGCGTGCGCCCACGTCGGGTTACCGGCGCTACCGACCCTCCGACGTCGAGCGGTTGCGCTACATCCTGCGAGTGCAGAAGACCCAGTACCTGCCGCTCAAGGTGATCCGCGAACACCTCGAACAGCTGGACCGCGGCCTGGAACCACCGCGCTTGGACGTCCGCCGGCCGGACCGGCCGAAGCCGAACGGAGTCGTACGCCCCCAACCCGCCCCTGATCCGGTGCGGCAGGAGGCCGACCGGTCCGAGGAACTGCCGCCGCGACCGGCGCCGCCGGACGCCCAGCCGGCGCAGCCCAACGGCCAGGCCCGCCAGCAGCAGAAGCAGGTACGGCTGTCCCGGGCCGATCTGTTGGAGGCCAGCGGCCTGACCGAGTCGGCGCTGGCCGAGCTGGAATCGATCCAGGTGATCGTGCCGCGGCGCGGCACCCAGTACTACGGGCGGGAGGCGCTGGCCATCGCCATCGCCGCCCGGCGGCTGGCCGTGTACGGGATCGACAGTCGCCACCTGCGGGCGTTCAAGCTGGCCGCCGACCGGGAGATCGGCCTGGTTGAGCAGGCGATCGCGCCGCACACCCGGTCGCGCGGCAAGGACGGCCGGGGTGATGTGACCGCCGAGGTCACCCAGCTGGTCATCGGCGTCCACGCCGCCCTGATCCGTACCGGGATGGATCGCTGAGCTGGGGGCGTACGAGGCCGAAACCTGAGCGACGTGCTTCCCGACTCGACGCCGGCGATCTGGACCGCTGATCGATAACAACGCCCTTGCGGACGGGGTTGACCTCCTTCCAGGGCCGGTCAGGCTCAAGAAAGGATGCAACACCTGATCCTGTGACGGTGTTGCGATGGCACGACTCAAGCCGACCGAGGAGTTCTGGTCCGCGTCGCAGCAGGGTCGCGTGAAAAGGGCTTCGTAACGACCGTCGTTACGTGAAGATCAATCCGGCCGGGCGCATGTTCCTACCCCGGATGCGCGACGTACTGTGGTCGTATGCGAGAACTCGATGTGGTCGGTGTGCGGGTGGAAATGCCATCGAACTCGCCCATGGTGCTGCTGCGTGAGGTGGGCGGTCCCCGCTACCTGCCGATCTGGATTGGTGCCGGCGAAGCCTCGGCCATCGCCAACGCCCAGGAGGGCGTCGTACCGCCGCGCCCGCTGACCCACGATCTCATCGTGGACATCTTGTCGGGTCTGGGCCACACGCTGTCGGAAGTGCACATCACCGAACTGTCCGGTGGGACGTTCTACGCGGTGTTGGTGATCGACGGCGTCGAGATCAGCTCCCGGTCCTCGGACGCGATCGCGATCGCGCTGCGGGCAGGATGCGAGATCTACTGTGCTGAAGACGTGCTCGACGAGGCCGGCGTCCTGATGCCGGAGGAGGATGCGCCCGACGAATCCGAGGAGCCGCTGGACTCCGACACCGAAGTGGCCAAGTTCCGCGAATTCCTCGACCAGGTCAACCCAGACGACTTCGTGACCGGCGGCCCCGACCACTGACCCCGTTGCCGTCGTCAGCCTCAACTCGGCGTTGCCGCGGATTCCGCAACCTCAAAGGTTGACCTTGTGGCTGCGACACGCCGGGGTGGGGAGCCGCTGGGTCAAGGTTTGAGCTGGCGGGCCGGCCTTGGGGTTGGGATGGAATCCGCAACCTCAAAGGTTGACCTTGCGGCTCCGACACGCCGGGGATGGGAGCCGCTGGGTCAAGGTTTGAGCTTGCGAGACGACCCCACCGGGGGGCCCCGCTCCCGAGTCGACCCAGCCACGTTTCGGGTGAGGGCCAGAGCGGAGCGGAGCGCCGACGCCAGCCTCAAGTTGGGGTTGAGAGACAACGGCGGATGGGCCTCGGTCGCGGCGTGTCGTTGACCCTCGCCGATCAACGGCCTTAGGTTCGTAGAGGTAATCCGCTGTGTGGAATTACCTTGGTGAGAGTCCTGGGAGGCATCCGTGACAAGCAAGGGACGTACGGCCGACAACGCGGCCGATCAGCCCGCTCTGCCGATGGGCGAGACCCAGGACCTGCTTTTCGAGGGAGACTTCTCCCCGCTGCCCACCGACCGCGGGTTCCGCGGCCCGGTGGCCTGCACCGTCGTCGGCATCACCTACCGGCAGCTGGACTACTGGGCGCGCACCGGATTGGTGACCCCGGAGATCCGCGGCGCCAGCGGCTCGGGCAGCCAGCGGCTCTACAGCTTCCGCGACATCCTGATCCTCAAGGTGATCAAGCGGCTGATCGACGCCGGCATCTCGCTCCAGCAGATCCGTACGGCGATCGACCACCTGCGTGCCCGCGGCGTGAACGACCTGTCCGAGGTCACCCTGATGAGCGACGGGGTCACCGTCTTCGAGTGCACCTCCGACGACGAGGTGATCGACCTGCTGCGCGGCGGCCAGGGTGTTTTCGGCATCGCCCTGGGCGGCGTCTGGAAGGACATCGAGGGCTCGCTCGCCACCCTCCCGGTGGAGCGGGTCGTCGCGGACGAGCACGACGCCGAGACCGCGGCGATCCTGGAAGCCACCGACGACGAGTTGTCCCGCCGACGCAAGGCTCGCGCGGCCGGCTGACCGCACGCTGCAGGACCCGTTCGGCCCTGATCGGCGCGGCTCAGGAGCGTTGCGACGTGTTGTCGTCGATGCCGAAGGCCCGCTGCAGACTGTCCGCCACGTCGCCCACTGCCGGGATCGGGCCGGATTCGACGAGCCGTTCGGCCAGCACCCGCAGCTTGACGTTGTGGGTCTGGGAGTAGCGCCGCAGCAGCTCGAACGCCTGGTCCAGGGTGAGCCCGAAGCGTTGCATCAGCATGCCCTCGGCGACGCCGATGATCTGCCGCGAGCGGGCCGCCGCCCGCAGGCTGTCGCCCTGTCGCGCGGCGTCGAGCGCCGATGCGGCGTGCCGGGCGAAGATGCTGGCGATCGCCAGGTCGTTGGTGTCGAACACGTACGGCCGGTCGGCCAGCAGATTCAGGGATGCGGTGATCGTCGGGTCGCTCAGGTCGAGCCGGATACTCAACAGGCTGCGGGCGTCCAGATCGGCCGCGGCCCGGGAGAGCAGCGGCCACCGGGCATCGTGGGCGAGGTCGTCGACACTGACCATTCCGAAGGTGGACGCGACGTCCAGGTACGGTCCCTCACCGACGTCCTGGTGCAGCGCGGCGATCCGCCCGGCAATCTCGTCGGTTGCGGCGGCCACGGTGAGTTTGCCCTTGCCGCGGCTGACGGTGACGCTGCAACTGTCCGCGGACTCCACCGTCTGCAGCGCGAGGGACACGATGCGACCCAGGGTCTGTTGTTCCTGGGGCTCTGCGTGCAGCTGCTCGGCCAGCCGGGCGAACTCGGCGGCGTGCTCGAGACGGGTCATCGGGGCCGGAGCGCCGCGGGGGCGGCACTCGGAGGTGTATGCATCGGCCATCAGTTGTATGCCCATCTGTCGGCGGCGAACGGCGTTCCTCGCCTGAGCCGTAGGAGTCAACTCTGCCGCGTTCTCGGGCTGCGCACTACCGTCGAAAGCGAACCGTTCGGATCAGAAAACGAAGGTTCGCGTGTCAGAATGAGGCAACCTGATGGTGTGTCGGACACCGGGTACGGAACAGGATCCCGGATCCCGACGGGGGAGGTTGTATGGGCGCTTTGGTATTCGACAGTACAAGTCTGGAACAGACCGAGGACTTCCTGAGCACCTCGTACGGCCCGATGCGGATCGGCAGCAGCACCGACGAGATCAGCGCTCACGTGGACCGGATCGCCGATTCCGGCGTCAGCATCGACGAGATCGGGTTCGGGTTCACCATGAGCTACGACGTCACCGCCCTGGGCAGGATCTGTCTGTGCAGCATCGAGTCCGGGGTGATCGCCGACCACCAGGTCGACGGCTGGCGTACGCCGGAATCGTTCGGTCCCGGCGAGTTGGTCGCGTTCACCCCACCGGACCGCCCCTATCGCGGCGAGATCCGCAACGCCCGGTACAGCTTCACCATGCTGGACCCGTCGCTGCTGGCACGATTCGCCGATCCGGGCGATTCCCCGGTACGGCGGGTCGAGCTCACCGACCACCATCCGGTCAGCCCGAATGCGGCCGCCCAGCTGCAGCGCACCATCGTGCACTTGCGATCGGTGCTCGCCGAGCCGGGAGCGGCAGGCAGCCCCCTGGTCAGGACGTCCGCGATCGACTACCTGGTCGCCCGGGTGCTGGAGACCTTCCCCAACGACGCGGTCGTCGAGACCCGTACCACCCCGTACGCGGCGCCGGCCGCCATCCGCCGTGCCCAGGCCTACATCGACGAGAACGCCGGGTCACCGCTGTCGGTCGCCGAGATCGCCGCGGCCAGCAGCCTCACGGTGCGCGCCCTGCAGTACGCCTTCCGCAGACATCTCGGCATGACGCCGATGAACTACCTGCGCCGGACCCGGTTGGAACGTGCTCGCGCCGAACTGACCGCCGCCGAGCCGTACCGTCCCGACTCGGTGACCTCGATCGCGATGCGCTGGAGCTTCCTGAGTCCCAGTCGGTTCGCCGCGCTCTACCGGGAGGAGTTCGGCGAGACGCCGAGCCGGACCCTGCGCGGCTGAGCACACACAGGGCGGGATCCCCGCCACCGTCCTGTAAACTCGGCTGCGCCGAATGTCGACGCGAGAGAGACCATTCCGGCCACGGACATGGCGCCGAAGGGGCAACCTCCCCGGAACCTCTCAGGCATCAAGGACCGCGGACGACAGGCGATCTGGAGCCTCCTCGAGGTGACAGTGGGGAGACGGCTCACCGACGGTGCGCCGCCACCTGACCGACTCGTCACAAAGGATCACCGGCTCCCCATGACAGTTGATACGCCAGCCGACCCGTCGGTCTTCGCCGACCGGCACATCGGGCCCGACGACGACCAGACCGCGGTCATGCTGAAGACGCTCGGCATGTCGTCGTTGGACGAGTTGGTCGACCGGGCGATCCCCGGCGGCATCAGGATGTCGGGCAGCCTCGACCTTCCGCCGGCGCTGTCCGAGACCGAGGCGCTGGAGTGGCTTCGCGGCCTCGCCGCCCGGAACAACCCGCGACGCGCCATGATCGGGCTGGGTTACCACGGCACGATCACCCCGCCGGTGATCCGGCGCAATGTGCTGGAGGACCCTGCCTGGTACACCGCCTACACCCCGTACCAGCCGGAGATCAGTCAGGGCCGGCTGGAGGCGTTGATCAACTTCCAGACGATGATCGAGGACCTGACCGGTCTTCCGGTCGCCGGCGCCAGCCTGTTGGACGAGGCGACGGCGGTGGCCGAGGCCGCTGCGCTGGCCCGGCGGAACACCAAACAGGGGTCGGTGTTGATCATGGACGCCGACACGCTGCCGCAGACCGTTGCGGTCACCCGGACCCGGGCCGAAGGTCTCGGTATCGAGGTGGTCGTCGCTGACGGGCCCCTGCTGGACGCGATCGCCGATCATGATCTTTTCGGTGTCGTCGTGCAGACGCCGGGCACCAGCGGCGCCCTGCTCGGCACCGACGCGCTGCGGGAGATCGCCGAGGCCGCGCACGCCAAGGGCGCGATGGTGATCGCCGCCTGCGACCTGCTGGCACTCACTTTGACCACACCGCCGGGGGAGTGGGGCGCCGACGTCGCGGTCGGTTCCAGCCAGCGCTTCGGTGTGCCGCTGTTCTACGGCGGCCCGCATGCCGGCTTCATGTCCGTCCGGTCCGGTCTGGAACGCTCGCTGCCCGGCCGGCTGGTCGGCGCGTCGGTCGACACCCAGGGCGTCGCCGCCTTCCGGCTGGCGCTGCAGACCCGGGAACAGCACATCCGCCGGGAGAAGGCGACCTCAAACATCTGCACCGCCCAGGTGCTGCTCGCCGTCGTCGCCGCGATGTACGCCACCTACCACGGCCCCGACGGCCTGCGGGCGATCGCCCGGCGGATCCACGGTGCGGCAACCGGGCTGGCCGCTGATCTGCAACGGATCGACGGCGTCAGCGTCGATCACCGGTCCTTCTTCGACACCCTGCAGCTCACCGTCCGGGGCCGGGCGGCGGCGATCGTCGCCGATGCACGGGAGCGCGGTGTCCACCTGCGGCTGATCGACGATGATCATGTCGGAGTGTCCGTCGGCGAGGACACCACGGCAGCTGATCTTGCGTCGGTCCGCCAGGCGTTCGGCGGCGACGCGTCGGCATCCGGTGATCACGTGGGCGACCTGGCCGGTTCGGAACGCAGCAGCGATTTCCTGACCCATCCGGTCTTCACCAGCCATCACAACGAGACGTCGATGCTGCGCTACCTGCGGTCGCTGTCCGACCGCGACTACGCACTGGACCGCGGGATGATCCCGCTCGGCTCCTGCACGATGAAGCTGAACGCGACAGCAGAGATGGAGCCGATCAGCTATCCAGGCTTCGCCGATCTGCATCCGTTCGCGCCCCAGGAGGACGCCGAGGGCTACCGGGAGTTGATCGGGACGCTGGAAGGCTGGCTGGCCGAGGCCACCGGGTATGCCAAGGTGTCGGTCCAGCCGAACGCCGGAAGCCAGGGGGAGTTCGCCGGGCTGCTGGCCATCCACGCCTACCACCAGAGCCGCGGCGACGATCAGCGGCGGGTCATCCTGATCCCGTCCTCGGCCCACGGCACCAACGCTGCGTCGGCGGCGATGGCCGGGCTGAAAGTCGTTGTGGTGAAGGCGAATCCGGACGGCACCATCTCGCGCGATGACCTGCAGGCCAAGATCGAGAAGCATCGTGACGAACTGGCCGGGATCATGATCACCTATCCGTCGACGCACGGGGCGTACGAGGACGGGATCGGCCAGATCTGCGCCGACGTGCACGACGCCGGCGGGCAGGTCTACATCGACGGCGCCAACTTCAACGCCCTGCTCGGACTGGCCAAGTACGGCCGGTTCGGCGGTGACGTCAGCCATCTCAACCTGCACAAGACCTTCTGCATCCCGCACGGCGGGGGCGGACCCGGCGTCGGGCCGATCGGTGTGGCCGAACACCTGGTGCCGTTCATCCCGCAGCACGTGTCTGCGGCACCGTACGGATCGGCAGGCATCCTGGCCATCAGCGCCGCCTACATCGCCATGATGGGTCCCGACGGACTGACCAGGGCGACCCAGCTGGCCGTGCTGTCGGCCAACTACGTCGCAGACCGGCTGGGGGACCACTACCCGGTGCTCTACACCGGGCACGGTGGGCTGGTGGCCCACGAGTGCATCCTCGACCTGCGGCCGCTGACCAAGCAGACCGGTGTCACCGTCGATGATGTCGCCAAGCGGCTGATCGACTACGGCTTCCACGCTCCGACGATGAGCTTCCCGGTTGCCGGCACGCTGATGGTCGAGCCGACCGAGTCGGAGGACCTGGCCGAGCTCGACCGGTTCATCGACGCGATGATCGCGATCCGGCAGGAGGCGGACAAGGTCGGGTCAGGGGAGTGGCCGGCCGACGACAACCCGCTGCGCAACGCTCCGCACACGGCTGCCGTGGTGATGGCCGACGAGTGGCAGCACCCGTACAGCCGCACGGTCGCCGCCTACCCGTTCGGTCTGCGGCAGGGGCCGATCGCCTCCGGCGCGCAGGACAAGTACTGGCCACCGGTGGGCCGCATCGACGGCGTGTACGGCGACCGGAACCTGGTGTGCTCCTGCCCGCCTCCCGAGGCCTTCGAGGATTGACCCGGGTCAGGCGGTTGGTGTCTTCTCGATGGTCGGGTCGGTGGCGAACCAGAGCGCCTCGGGCAGCTTGAAGGTGGCGAAGCAGTAGTTCGCCATCGGCAGCCAGTAGTGGTACTCCTCGACGGTGGAGCCCTGGTAGGCGACGACGAACTGCAATTTGTCTGCGTACAGGGCCCAGACCCGCCGCTTGCGGGTGACCCCGTCCTCGGTGAAGGTGATCAGCCGCTCGACCTTGACGATGTTGTAGTAGTTCTTGTCGTCGACGTTCTCGACCTGACAGTCGGCCAGCTGTCGCAGGCCTGCCTCGAAACCCTCGCGCAGATCGGGAAGATCATCCGCGACGACCTCGACCTCCAGTTCGTTGACCCAGACGGCGAAATAGGTGGCCTCGTCGTCCTCGACCGGACGCATGATCACACCCTCGCGATCATCCTCCAGATCGGACTCGATCCAATCCCACGGGTAGCGGAACTCGAAGCGGCCCTTGGGGTCGTTGTATGCGGTGGTTCCGGTGTACCGAGGGCGCTCGGGACGGTCGGACTTGCTGGTTTGGTTGGTCACGCGGTTGTTGCTCCTGCTGCTGATGCCGCCTCGGGAATGGTCTCCTCGGATGAGACCGCTGCCCCCTTCAAGCTCAGCTCTTCGGCGAAGTGGCAGGCGGCCTGGTGGCCGGTCTCCACACCGTTGATCTTGATCTCCCGGAGCGGCGGCGTTTCCTCCGAGCAGACCGGCTGGGCATAGGGACATCTGGTGTGGAAATAGCATCCCGACGGCGGGTTGGCCGGGCTCGGTACGTCACCGGTCAGTGCGACGACCTCGAGGCGCTGCCGCGGATCCGGTTGCGGAACCGCCTGCAGCAGGGCCTCGGTGTAGGGGTGCTTCGGGCTGTAGAAAAGTTCGTTGGTGGTGCCGATCTCGACGACCCGGCCCACGTACATCACCGCAACCCGGTCGGAGATGTGTTCGACCACCGACAGGTCGTGGGAGATGAACATGTAGGTCAGGCCGAGCCGGTCCTGCAGGTCCTCCATCAGGTTGATCACCTGGGCCTGCACCGACACGTCCAGCGCCGACACCGGCTCGTCACAGATGATCAACTCGGGATTCAGCGCAATCGCGCGGGCGATGCCGATGCGCTGGCGTTGGCCACCGGAGAACGCGTGCGGATAGCGGCTGGCGTGTTCCGGACGCAGACCGACCAGGGTCAGCAACTCCGCGACCCGGTCGCGCAGCGCCTGGCCCTGCAGCACCTTGTTGATCACCAACGGCTCGGCGATCACCCGGCCGACCGTCATCCGGGCGTCCAACGAGGCGAACGGGTCCTGGAAGATGATCTGCATCTTAGGCCGGATCTTCTCCATGGTGCGCCGGTCGGCGCTCTCCACGTTGACCGGTCCGAGGTCGGGATCGTCGAAGATCACCTCGCCACCGGTCGGCTCCTCCAGTCGCAGGATGGTCCGACCGGTGGTGCTCTTGCCACAACCCGACTCACCCACGATGGCCATCGTCTCGCCGCGCTTGACCGACAGGTTCACCCCGTCGACGGCCTTGACGGTGCCGACCTGCCGGCGGAGCAGCCCGCCCCGGATGGGGAAGTGCTTCTTCAGGTCGCTGACCTGCAGCAGCGGGCGCTCCTCCTCCGACGAGCCGGCGGGCTTCTCGGCCGTGGTCTGTGCAGATGTCGTCTCGGTCATCTCATGCCTCCGAGGTCGCGGCGGTCGCCGGCTGCTTGCCGTCCTGCAGCCCGTCGGCGCCCTGGGGCGTTGCGCGGGGATCCGGCTCGCCCTCGTTGTTCTCCGAATACAGGTGGCATCGCACCCCGTGCCGGGTCGGACCGGGCAGCAGGGTCTCGGCCGGAATGATCGTGTTGCAGATGCCCTCCATGTAATCGGGGCAGCGCGGGTGGAAGGTGCATCCTGGGAGCCGGACGTACGGATCGGGGATCGAGCCCTTGATCACTTCCAGCTTCTCCTGCCGCTTGGCGCCGATTCGGGGGATCGACCGGAGCAGCGAACGGGTGTAGGGATGCTTGGGGTTGTAGAAGATCTCGTCGACCGAGGCCCGTTCCACAACGCGGCCCAGATACATCACGATCACCTCGTCACACAGCTGGGCGACAACACCCATGCTGTGGGTGATGAACATGATCGACATCCCGATCTCGGACTTCAGATTCCGCATCAGCGAAAGGATCTGGGCCTCGGTCGTGACGTCGAGCGCGGTGGTCG